>Ga0193706_1000060_pt1 | contig 89554 bp, 82 predicted proteins | sample U3c1metaG_FD_160130 | JGI IMG/M metagenome (GOLD analysis project Ga0193706, IMG submission 160130) | Soil microbial communities from a riparian zone of the East river system, Colorado, United States - U3c1 | ecosystem: Environmental > Terrestrial > Soil > Riparian zone | place: USA: East River...
GGACCGCGCGATCGAATGCGCACCTTCGCGACCGCCTACGTCGCGCAATCGGACTTGGCCGGTGTCGTGCGTCAGGACGACGTCGATGCGGGCCGTATCGGACTCTATGATCGCTACCCCTATTTCGCCGAGGGCCAGAGCGTGCGGTCGTCGCGCATCATCCTCGGTTCGACATTCGAGCACGCGGGGCCCCGATCGGCGCGATTCGAGCTTACGCCGTGGTTCATGTGGACCGACTTTCGGTCGCGCCGCAACTTCGCCGGCGCGCTGGAAACGGCGCAGATCGACCCGAGGATCTCTGCGCGTGGCGATCTCTTCGAAACGACGAACCGCGAGGCAGCCGTCGGCCTCGTGTCGCGTCTGCGCTCGGGAACGCTGAGGCCGAGCGACGCCATCGAGGTCGTGACGGAGCCTGGCATCTACGTACGAGCCGCGCACACCGATCAAACCAAGAGTCTGCTCGCGCCGAGCACGTTGATGGCGTGGGACAGGCGGATCGACGCGGGCATCTTCTCGTTCGATCTGGGCGCCTATTTCGACGTCGATGCGCGCTTCTTTCGACGGCTGCGCATCTCTGGTGGGCCTCGCGCCGACCTGCTGTTCATCGCCGTCAACGACCGTCTCGTCAACGATCTTCCCCCTCTGCCCGGAGCTTCGCCGGGCGCGCGACGAAACGTGGCCGGCGTGGCCCCCGGTTTCCGCGTGACGGTCGAATACCCGATCGCGACGTGGTTCGTGCCCGCGGTTTCCTTCGGACAAGGGTTTCGCTCGCTCGCCGCCGAGTGGCTCACCCCCGGCTCCAAGCCCTATTCCGAGGTGCTTTCGGTCGAAGCTGGTGTGCGATGGCTCATCCCCGACGAGCGCCTGACGGCGCGCATGTCCGCGTTCGAAACACGCGTCGGCAAGGAGCTCGTCTTCGAGGCCACCTCGGGCGGGCTCGAGACGCAGAGCCGCAGCGTTCGCCGCGGCATCGTCGCTTCCGCCCTGGCGAAGCCCGTCGAATGGCTCCTCGCCTCGACGTCCGTCTCGTGGACGCGCGCCGAATACGCCACGCGCGTGCCGGGCGTCTCGCACTACGTACCCAATATCCCCGCCGTTCTTCTGCGTGCCGACGTCACCGCGAGAGGTCGCGTCGCAAGGCTCGCAGGCTCGCCGCTCATGGGGCGGGTCGGCGTGGGCTATACGCTCCTCGCCGGACGGCATCTCACCGACACGGTGATGGGCCCCACCTACCACGTCGTGCACGCCGGCGTCGCGGTCCGGCGCGAGGCCGTCGAGATCAGCATCGACGCTTACAATCTCCTCGACTCGAGGGGCGCCGACGACGAGCAGGTCTATGTCTCCAATTGGAGCCTTTTGCCGGGCCAGCAACCCGCGTCGATGGGGACGCACCTCACCGCTGCGCCCCCCCGCACGCTGCTCGCGAGCCTCGGCCTCTATTTCTGAGCGCGCAGGTCGATGAGCCGCGCCTCGGACGCCGAGGCCAATCGGGTACCAGCGCAGGTTCGATACCTTCGTGGAGATCAGCCGATGGAGCGAATGACGTCGGCATGCGTCTCGGCGAAGTCGGCGAACAGAGCGGGATGGACGCACGCCGCCATGATTTCGAGCGATTCGACGAGTCGTGGGCCGGGGCGATTGAAGAAGGCATTACCATCCGACACGTAGACGCGAGCCTTCTTTCCGACGGAGCCGGCGATCGTTCGCTCGACGATGTCGCGCTCCTTCATCGTCCGATCGATCGCAAAGCCGCACGGTTTGACGAGGACGACGTCGGGCGCGAGGCTCGCGAGCTCGGCGGGTGTGACCGTCGGAGCCGGCTCTCCCGCGTGGGCGCCGACGGCGGTACCTCCGGCGAGCTCGATGAGCTCGGGCATCCACGTACCGCCGAGCATGATCGGATCGAGCCATTCGATGGAGACGACGCGCGGCCGCGACGGAACGCGCGCCGCACGGAGCGCGATCGCGCGAACGCGCGCCTCCAATTCCGCTCGTATCTCAGCGCCGTGCGCGGCCTTGCCGAGCGCCCTCGCGACCGTTTCGATGTCGCCCCAAACGTGCTCGAGGCGCGTTGGGCTGAGACTCACAATGCTCACCGCGTCTCGATGAGAGAGGCGCGCCACCGCGCTTCGCACGTCGTCGAGCGAGACCGCGCACACTTCGCACAAGTCCTGCGTGACGATCACGTCCGGAGCAAGCGCGGCGAGCTTCGGTTCGTCGACGGCGTAGATACTGAGCGCGTCGCGGATGACCTCGCGCACCGCGGTGTCGATCGCCTTGCTGGAGGCGAAGGGTGCGATGCGCGCACGCGTGAGCGCGGGCAGGTCGCGGATGAACTCGGGAAAATCGCATTCGTGCGAAATGCCGACGAGATCTTGGCCGGCGCCCACGATGCAGACCATTTCGGTGGCCGAGGGCAGAAGCGACACGACTCTCACGACGAGTCTTCTAGCACTTCACGCTGCTTCCTATTTGTGCCGTCGCCGGCAGCCCGGCAGTTCTCGGTCCGCCTGATGCGATCAAACCCCCTCCCGCGGCGGCCCGGTTTACCATCGGTAGGGAGGCTCGCTCCAACGATTTCCGGGGCTTGACCAGGTCACCGGGACGAGGCAATATCCCTGAATCTCAATAATCGGATACATGAAGCTCTCCCACTACGCCGATGCGCTGAACCTCTTGGGCGACGAGAACCGCCTTCGCCTGTGCGCGCTCCTGGGAGGGCGCGAGCTCTGCGTGACCGATTTGGTTCGCGTGACGGGTATTGCACAATCCCGCGTATCGACCCATCTCGGGCGCCTTCGCGATGCGGGGCTCGTTCGAGATCGCCGTCAGGGAACGCAGTGTTTCTATGCGCTCGCGGCAGACACCGCTCCTGCCACGGTGAAGGCCCTCCTCGAAGAGGTGTCGAAGTCCGCCGATCCCACGCTGGTTGGGGACCAAAAGCGGCTCCAGGAATTCGATGCCGAGCGACGAGGTGGTCTTCCGGAATCGATCACCGACGACTTCGAGAGAGACTACTCTCCCGGCCGCACATGGAAATCACTCGCGCTCGGCATGGCTGCATTCCTCGAGCTGGGGGACGTGCTCGATGTCGGCTCGGGCGACGGCTCCGCGGCCTCTGCGCTGGCGCCTCACTGCCGCTCACTGACGTGCGTCGACACGAGCACGCGCATGATCGAAGCCGCGAAGGAGCGGCTGAGAAACTTTTCCCACGTTCGTGCGCAGGTCGCCGACGTTCACGAGCTGCCTTTCCGGCCGTCGTCGTTCGACGCCGTATTCGTCTTTCATACGCTGACTTACGCCGAGCACCCGGCGCGTGCCTTGGGAGAGTGTGCCCGCGTGCTACGTCCAAGCGGGCGGCTGGTTCTCCTATGCCTCGATCGTCACGAACAACACGAAGTCACCGCTCGTTACGGCGAGCGCCATCCTGGTTTTTCACCGCGGGACCTGCGGCGCCTGTTCGCCAAGGCCGGGCTCGACGTCACCGCTTCCGAGGTCGCCTGTCGAGAGGCCAAGAAACCCCATCTCCAAGTGGTCCTGACGATCGCAGACAAGCCGAAAAGCAAGCAGTAACCTGCGCAAGTCTTCATGAGCTGACATGTCTTCCGAATCACGAACGATGACCCCTCCGCACCCCCTTCAGAAGCTACTCCAGCAGCGCATCCTCATCATCGACGGTGCGATGGGGACGACCATCCGCACCTATGGAATGAAGGAGGCGGACATCCGAGGCGAGCGCTTCCGGAACACGAAGAAGGATCTGCTGAACAACGGCGAGATCTTCACGCTCACCCAGCCCAAAATGATTGGCGACATCCACCGGCGCTTTCTCGAGGCCGGAGCGGACATCATCGAAACCAACACCTTCAGCGCCACCAGCATCGCCCAGAGCGAGTTCTTCGTCGACGATCCGCGCGAGCACGGCGGAAGGAAAGACCCCGACTTTTATCAGAAGATCATCGAGGACAAGTTCCTTTGCGATCTTGCTTGGGAGATCAACCACGAGTCCGCCCGGCAATGCCGTGAGTGGGCGGACCGGGTGGCCAATGCGGATTCGCGACCACGCTTCGTGGCCGGGGCCCTCGGTCCGCTCACGGTGTCCCTCTCGAATTCACCCGACGCCGACGACGCCGGCTTCCGCGTAGTCACGTTCGATCAGGTGAAGGCCGCCTACGCGCAGCAGGCCCGCGCGTTGATCGCTGGCGGCTCGGATTTGCTTTTGGTCGAGACCATCTTCGACTCGCTGAATGCCAAAGCGGCGCTCGTCGCGATCCAAGAAGTCTTCGAAGAAGACGGCAAACGTTTGCCGATCATGATCTCGACGGCCGTCGGGCGCGGCGGTGAGACGATGATCTCCGCGCAGACGGTGGAGGCATTCTGGAACGCCGTGAAGCACGTCGATCCGATTGCCGTCGGCCTGAACTGCTCACTCGGGCCGGACCTCATGTATCCGTTTCTCGGCGAGCTCTCCGAGAAATCCACGACCGCCGTCTCCTGCTACCCGAACGCGGGATTGCCGAACCCGCTTTCGCCGACAGGATTCGATCTCGAACCACCCGACATGGCTCGTTTTCTCGGCGAATTCGCTGATGCAGGCCTCATCAACATCGCCGGCGGATGCTGCGGAAATACGCCCGAGCACATTGCCGCGATCGCCAAGGCGCTCGAAGGGAAGGCGCCCCGGTCGGTGCAGGGGCCAGAAGCTGGGGGGCCGGACCCGCGTCCGCTGCGCCTCTCCGGTTCGCAGCCGTTCACGCAGCAGGCCGGCGTGTACATGATGATCGGCGAGCGCACCAACGTCGCCGGTTCGCCCAAGTTCGCGAAGTTCATCAAGGAAGGGAAGTACGAAGAAGCGGTCAGCATCGCTCGGCAACAGGTCGAGAACGGAGCCAACGTCATCGACATCTGCATGGATGAAGGGATGATCGACGGCGTCGCCGCGATGACGCGCTTTTTGCAGCTTCTCGGGACCGAGCCCGAAGTCGCGAAGGCGCCCTTCATGATCGACTCCTCGAAATGGGAGGTCATCGAAGCGGGGCTCAGGTGCATTCAAGGCAAGGGCATCGTGAACTCTATCTCGCTCAAGGAAGGCGAGGACAAGTTCAAGAAGAACGCCATGACCGTTCGCAAATTCGGCGCGGCGATGGTGGTAATGGCGTTCGACGAGCAGGGGCAGGCAGCGACGCTCGAGGACAAGATCCGGATTTGCACGCGCGCTTACCGCATCTTGGTCGATGACGTCGGGGTCCCGCCCGAAGACGTGATTTTCGATCCCAACATCCTCACCGTCGCGACGGGCATGGAGGAGCACAACAACTACGCGGTCGATTTCATCGACGCGACCCGCTGGATCAAAGCGAATCTGCCGCACGCCAAGGTGAGCGGCGGCGTCTCCAACATCTCCTTCAGCTTCCGCGGCAACAACAAGGTGCGGGAGGCGATGCACTCGGCGTTCCTTTATCACGCCATCGGTGCGGGCATGGACATGGGCATCGTCAATGCCGGCATGCTCGAGGTTTACGAAGAGATCGAGCCGCAGCTGAAAGAGCTCGTCGAAGACGTGCTTTTGAACCGGCGCCCCGACGCGACCGAGCGGCTGGTCGACTACGGCGAGAAGTTGAAAGCGCAAGGGGCGGAAGCGACGTCGGGCGAAAAGAAGACGGAAGAGTGGCGGAGCGGGAGCGTGGAAGAGCGGCTCTCCCATGCGCTCGTCAAAGGCATCGACACCTATATCGACATCGATACCGAGGAAGCACGAGCGAAGCTCGGACGGCCGCTGCTCGTCATCGAAGGGCCGCTCATGGACGGTATGGGCGTCGTCGGCGATCTCTTCGGTGCGGGAAAGATGTTCTTGCCGCAAGTCGTCAAGTCCGCGCGCGTGATGAAAAAGGCGGTGGCTTACCTCACGCCCTTCATGGAGGTCGAGAAAGCGGAGCTCGCGGCTCGGGGCGGCGTCGTGAAGACACAGGGCAAGATCGTGCTGGCCACGGTCAAGGGCGACGTGCACGACATCGGCAAGAACATCGTCGGCGTGGTTCTCGCTTGCAACAACTACGAAGTCATCGACATGGGGGTCATGGTCCCCTGCGAAAAGATTTTGGAACGCGCGAAGGCCGAGAAGGCGGACTTGATTGGCCTCTCCGGGCTCATCACGCCGTCGCTCGATGAAATGACGCACGTGGCGCGCGAAATGGAGCGACAAGGTTTCAAGCTGCCGCTTTTGATCGGCGGCGCGACGACGAGCAAAGCGCACACCGCCGTCAAAATCGCCCCGCATTACGGTGAACCCGTCGTTCATGTGCTCGATGCGAGCCGCGCGGTGCCCGTGACGACGAGTCTCCTCTCCGATGAAGGCAAGGCGGCGTTCGTGACGCTGCATCGAGCGGAGTACGAGAAGATCCGCAAGGCGCATGCTTCACCCCGGCAAAAGCTGGTCTCGCTCGACGTCGCGCGGGCCCATCGGACGCCCATCGCGTGGCGCAGAGAGGATATCCCCGCGCCCGAGTTCACGGGCGTGCGCGTGCTCGACGATTTTCCGCTCGCCGTACTCCGGGAATTCATCGACTGGACGCCGTTCTTTCATACCTGGGAGTTGAAGGGCATCTTTCCGCGCATTTTGGAGCACGAGAAGTATGGCGAGCAGGCGCGCCAGATCTACGCCGAGGGCAACGCGCTCCTCGACGCGATCGTCGACAAGAAGCTCATCCGCGCGCGGGGCGTGTACGCCTTGTTTCCCGCCAACGCCGTGGGCGACGACGTCGAACTGTATACGAGCCCGGCGCGCACGGAGGTGCTCGGACGTTTCCACTTCCTCCGCCAGCAAGCGCAGAAGGAGAGCGCCGACCCGTGTCGCTCGCTCTCGGATTTCATTGCCCCCAAGGAAACGGGGCTCCAAGACCATCTCGGTGCTTTCGCGGTGACGACGGGGTTCGGGCTGAAAGAGCTGTGCGACGGCTTTCGCGCGAAGCACGACGACTACAACGCCATCATGGCCGAAGCGCTCGCCGATCGCTTGGCGGAAGCGTTTGCCGAGTGTTTGCACAAGCAAGCCCGCGCCGAATGGGGCTACGGTCGCAAGGAGGAGCTCAGCCCCGAGGAGCTCATCCAGGAGAAGTATCGAGGCATCCGGCCCGCCGCCGGGTATCCCGCGTGTCCCGATCACACGGAAAAAGGCACGTTGTGGAAGCTTCTCGACGTCGAAGCGAAGACCGGCATTTACCTCACGGAATCGTTCGCCATGTGGCCCGGCTCGAGCGTGAGCGGTCTCTACTTCGCGCACCCGGAGGCTCGCTACTTCGGGCTCGGCAAGATCGATCGCGATCAGGTCGCGGACTACCACGTACGCAAGGGCATCTCGGTTGCGGAAGTGGAACGCTGGCTCGGACCCAATCTGAACTACGATCCAAGCTGATGCGGGCAAAGGAGCGTTATATCAAGGGCGCGCCTCGATGATGAGATTCATGGGCGTGTGCGTGGCGAAGCGGAAGCGCTTGAAGCCAGCTTCCTCGAAGACGGACTTCAGCCGCCCTCCGCCGGCCTGCGCACCGAGTCCCGCCTTCTTCTCCTGCGAGAGAGAGTTCGGTGTGCAAATGCATGCCGACGCCGTGTAAAGGAGTGCGGCCATCGGGTTCTCGGCGATGTTCTTGGCGCGGCCGTCGATCGCGAAGGGCTCGACGAGGAGCACGGTACCTCCCGGGGCGAGGTGCTCGCGCGCGTGCCGGGCCGCGCCGACGGGATCGCCCATGTCGTGCAAGCAGTCGAAAAAGCAGATGAGATCGTACTCACCCGCGTACGTCGTTGCAGTCGCCACCTCGAACTTCGTGCGGTCCGTGACGCCCGCCTCCGTCGCGCGCTTCCTCGACGTTTCTACCGACGGCGCATGGAAGTCGAAACCGAAGAAGTTCGACTTTGGGTAGGCAGCCGCCATCACCACAACGGAGGCTCCGTGCCCGCAGCCGACATCAGCAACGCGCGCGCCGGCCTCGAGCTTCTCCTTCACCCCTTCGAGCGCGGGGATCCACTGGGTTGTGAGGTTCGCGCGATAACCTGTGCGGAAGAACCACTCCGTTCCCGCAAAGAGACAGGGGTGGTGATCGCCCCAAGCCACCGCTCCGTCGCCACGGAAGGCCTTTGCCACCTTCTCCATATCGAAAAACATCGAACCGAACGCGTTCATCGCGCGCGCAACGAACACCGGCGAAGCGTCGTCGGCGAGCGCCATGGCCGCTTCGGGGCCGAGCTCGTACGTGTCGCCCTTCGCGTCGTACGAAACCAGTCCGCTTGCTGCCTGGCCGTCCAGCCACTCGAGGACGAGGCGCGGGTGGCATTTCGTCTTCGCGGCGACCGCGTCCGCCTTCAGGGGCCCGGCGCCGGCCATCGCACGGTAGAGCCCAAGATCGTCACCGAGCCAAACTGAGTAGCAGATGGTCCCGCCCGTCATGTGGCCAATCATCTTGCCCATAAAGGCTTCGAGCTTGTTCTGATCAACGTTCATTGTGGTGGTCCTTTCGCTTGTACCTATCCTACGCCCCCCACAACACGCTCGTTTCCAAGATTCGGAGCCCTGCCCATCCACCCCACCGAATCTCGACGCGAGCTCAGAAGTGAATCAGCGGTCGATCCGGTTCCAACCCGAGCATGACCTGGGCCACCGTTTCGTAGCGTGAAGCGGCGACGAAGCCATGCTGACCGATCACTTGCGCGTCACGGAACAGGCGCTCATAGGGTGACGTGTGTAGACGGCGCTCGAACCGCCGAATGTGAAGAGCATCACTCGTTGGGGTTGCCCTTCGCCCCCTCGGCAATCCACGTCGTGATGAGGCGCATCTCGTCGCTCTTGTCATCGTGATATGGCCCACCCTTCGGCATGCGATTCGATCCGATTTGACCACGCAATGCCTGCACGAGCGCTGACTCGTTCGGTTTGCCGGGCACGATGATGCGGGGGCCGGTATAGCCGCCACCCTTGCGGAGCTCACCGAGCGTCGATAGGTCGAACCCCGAAAGAGAAGCGCCCGTATGACTTGCCGCCTTGCCATCATGGCAGGGGACGCACCCTCTACCGGCGTCCATCGCCTTCGCCGTCTCGCTCGAGCGAAGGAGGATCGGCCGGATGTCGCGCGCGAAGCTGACGCCGTTAGGGTCGATGTCGTCGCCATCCGTCTCCACGTCCCCGCCGCCGCCGCCGTCCGATACGCTCGGCGGTTGGACGTAGGGTGGTCCCACGTTGGGGTCGAGCCCGGAACATCCTGCGAGTACGAGGATGAGAAAGAGGGCGACGGTTTTCATGGCGGGAAGACTACTCCAGTCCTTCGTCCGCAGCACGTCGCTGCGACCTGTTCAGTCGGTACGTGGCCCGCTTCGCCGCTGGGTGGCGTACGGCAGCACGAACAGGGACAGACCGGTGAACAGCCGCAAGGCGAGCGGGAGCAGCGGCGAGTGGATCACCCAGGCGGGAGGCTGTTCCAGTTCAAAGGGACCTCCTCTGAAGACGAGCCCGAGGCGCATCGGGCACACCTACTGGGACAGCCTTGGGACGGCTGCCGACGTACGCCGCCAAGTGCTCGCCCGTTAGCGTCGACTTCGCCGCCACCAGGTCGGCCGGGGTCCCTTCGAAGACGATCCGCCCGCCGTCGTGGCCTGCGCCCGGCCCGAGGTCGATGATCCAGTCGGCGTGCGCCATCACCGCCTGGTGGTGCGCGATCACGATGACCGACTTCCCGGAATCGACCAGCCGATTCAGCAGCCCGATCATCTGCTCGACGTCGGCCAGGTGCAGCCCGGTGGTCGGCTCGTCGAGCACATAGACGCCGCCGTCGGCACCCATATCCGTCGCGAGCTTGAGCCGTTGCCGCTCGCCACCCGACAGCGTGGTGAGCGGTTGGCCGAGCCGCAAGTAGCCGAGCCCCACGTCGGCCATGCGCTGCAGGATCGCGTGCGCGGCCGGTGTCCGCGCCTCGCCGGCGCCGAAGAAGCCGACCGCGTCTTCGACCGACAGGTCGAGCACCTCGGCGATGTTGAGCTTGCCGAGCCGGTAATTCAGCACCGACGCCTGGAACCGCCGCCCCTCACACTCCACGCAGACCGTGGTGACGCCAGCCATCATCACCAGGTCCGTGTAGATCACCCCCGCGCCGTTGCAGGTCGGACAGGCGCCCTCGGAATTGGCGCTGAACAAGGCGGGCTTCACGTCGTTGGCCTTCGCGAACGCCTTGCGGATCGGCTCCAGCAGACCGGTATACGTCGCCGGGTTGCTCCGCCGCGAGCCATGGATCGGAGTCTGGTCGACCGACACTACCCCGTCTCGGCCCGACACCGAGCCGTGGATGAGGGAGCTCTTGCCCGACCCAGCCACGCCGGTCACCACCACCAGCACGCCGAGCGGGATGTCGACGTCGACGTTCTGCAGATTGTGCGTGCGGGCGCCGCGCACCTTCATCACACTCGACGGCTTGCGCACCGAAGGCTTCAGGGAGGCCCGGTCGGAAAGGTGACGGCCGGTGAGCGTGCCGCTGGCCCGCAGCGCGTCGACGGTGCCTTCGAAGACCACCTCGCCGCCGGCGGTGCCGGCGCCGGGGCCAAGGTCGACGATGTGATCGGAGATCGCGATCACCTCCGGCTTGTGCTCGACCACGAGGACGGTGTTGCCCTTGTCGCGCAGCCGCAGCAGCAGCTCGTTCATCCGCTGGATGTCGTGGGGGTGCAGTCCGATCGTCGGCTCGTCGAAGACGTAGGTCACGTCGGTGAGCGACGACCCGAGGTGGCGGATCATCTTGGTGCGCTGCGACTCACCGCCCGACAGCGTGCCCGACGATCGATCGAGGCTGAGGTAGCCCAACCCGATCTCCACGAACGAGTCGAGCGTCTCCCGAAGCGTCGTCAGCAGGGGAGCGACGGACGGCTCTTTCAAGCCGTGCACCCACTTGGCCAGATCGCTTATCTGCATCGCGCAGGCGTCGGCGATGTTGATCCCCTTGATCTTGGAGGACCGGGCGGCCTCGCTCAGCCGGGTGCCGCCGCAATCGGGACAGGCGGTGAAGGTGACCGCGCGCTCCACGAAGGCGCGGATGTGCGGTTGCATCGCTTCCTTGTCCTTGGACAGGAACGACTTCTGGATCTGCGGGATCAGCCCCGTGTACGTCAGGTTGATGCCGTCGACCTTGATCTTGGTCGGCTCCTTGTGGAGCAGGTCGTGGAGCTCCTTCTTGGTGAACTTCTTGATCGGCTTGTCCGGGTCGAAGAAACCGCAGCCGTTGAAGATGCGGCCGTACCAGCCCTCCATGCTGTAGCCGGGGATCGTCAGCGCGCCTTCGTTGAGCGACTTCTTGTCGTCGTAGAGCTGGGACAGGTCGATGTCGTTGACCCGTCCCATGCCCTCGCATCGCGGGCACATGCCGCCGGTGACGGTGAAGGAGCGCTTCTCGGTCTTGCCGCTGCCCTTCTGGATCGAGATTTGCCCGACCCCGCTGACCGACGGGACGTTGAAGGACAGGGCGTTGGACGAGCCGACGTGCGGCTTGCCGACGCGGCTGAAGAGCACCCGCAGCATCGCGTTGGCGTCGGTCGCCGTGCCGACCGTCGACCGCGAGCTTTGACCCATTCGCTCCTGGTCGACGATGATCGCGGTCGTCAGCCCTGTAAGGACGTCGACTTCGGGCCGGCCCAGCGTCGGCATGAATCCCTGTACGAACGCGCTGTAGGTCTCGTTGATCAGGCGCTGCGACTCTGCCGCGATGGTGCCGAACACCAGCGACGACTTGCCCGATCCCGAGACGCCGGTGAACACCGTCAACCGCCGCTTGGGGATCTCGATGCTGACGTCCTTCAGGTTGTTCTCCCGGGCGCCCTGGACGCGGATCAGGTCGTGACTGTCTGAGGTGTGCTGGCTGCGGGTCATGGGATCCTCGCGGGACTCATCCGATAACACCACGCTAGGTTGTAGGAAAGCGGTCAGGCGCTCGCCGACGCGGCCTGCAGCCGGCGCCAGAAGAAGTACGAGAGGCCCCAGAGCACGCTGGTGCCCGCGGCAAAGCCCCAACTCTCCGGGCCATCGCCCACGGCCAGGTGGGCAATGAGCGCCGATCCGAGAGTGATGGCGAAGCCGGCATAAGCCCACTCCTTGAGCCTCGCCGGCACCGGCGCCAGTAGCAGCACCAAACCGAAGAGCTTGGCCCACGAGAGCTCCACCCGGAAGTAGGCGGGAAAGCCGAGGTGGTTGAACGCCGCGGCCACCTGCGGCAGTTGCAGCTGGGCGTAGGCGGTGAAGCCCATCTGCAGGCAGAAAAGCGCGGTGGCGATCCAGAAGCCGATCACCATTCCTTTGGGGCGGGGCATGTGCAGATCCTTGTGTCCGACCGAGCGGCGCTCGGTCAGCGCGGGGACGGCGTTATCCAGGCTCGCCATGGCCCTTAGCCCCAAGACAGCTTCGTGAGCTGGATCAAGTTGCCGCAGGTGTCGTCCAGCACCGCGATGATCGAGCCCGTCACGGATGTGACCGGCTTGGTGAACTTCACGCCCTTGGCGATCAATCGATCGTGCTCGGCCTGCACGTCATTCACCAGAAACTGAGCCGCCGGCTGGCCCTTGCCGTGGAGCGCTTGCTGGTAGGCTTTGCCGGCGGGGTTGGCGTTGGACTCCAGCACGAGCTCCATCCCCTCCGGGTCCTCCGGCGAGGCAACGGTGAGCCAGCGGTAGTTCCCCTGGGAGAAGTCGGCCTTTTTCTGAAAGCCGAGCTTGTCCGTGTAGAACTTTAGCGCCTTCTCTTGATCGTCAACGTACAGGCTGGTCCATTTGATGCGCATCGCTTCCTCCTTGTGGTTGGTCATACTGGTTCGGTTCCGAGGATAAAGTTCAGGCTGCTGCCCTCGAGCTCATGGGAGCCGCGCGAGCACGTCGACGAGCTTCGGGCCCATCATCTTCCAGCCGTAGCGCGCGCCGCCGAAGTTCTGCTTCTGGTCCGGCTTGAAGCCCGACTGCACGAGGGACAGGCGCGTGCCCGACGCCGTCGGCGTGAGCGTGAAAGTCACGACGGTGTCGATGTCGCCGACGACCCACGTCCAGCTGAGCTTCCTCTGCGCTTCAATCTCGAGGAACCGGCAATTCACGCTGCCGTCCCAACCGGGCTGCGGCTGCGCCTGGAACGTGAACGTCGCCCCCGGATCGAGCTTGAGACCGACGACGGGCAGGAGCCACTCCGTGAGCAGTACCGGGTCGGTGAGCGCGCGCCACACCTTCTCTGGGGGATGATGCAAATCGAATTCGAACGAAATGGATTCGGTCTGCGATTGTGCGGTCGTCTCGGTGAAAGTCATGGGTCCATTCTCTTCAGCAGTTTTTCAAGGCGTTCGACGTGCTCCGTCCAGAAGACGCGGTAGTGCGCGATCCAGTCGATGAGCGGCTTCATCCCGCGCGGCTCCACCCGGTAGAAGACACAGCGCCCATCGCGCCGGCCGTTCACCAGGCCGGCGTCCTTCAAGGTGGCGAGATGCTGCGAGACCGCCGGCTGGGAGATGTCGAAGCGGGCCGTAAGGTCCTTCACCGCCGCTTCGCCGCGCGTGAGCGACTCGAAGATCGCCCGGCGGCTCGGGTCCGCGAGCGCCTGGAAGATCTTGTTTTCGGCGGCGACCGCGGTCTGCATGCACGATGTATAAGCAGATGCTTATTGATTGTCAAGGGCGCGAATCGGACGGCGTCGGCGCGAAGCGCGGAGAGGCTCGCGCGACTGAACCAACGGCGGCGCGGCCCCGCTGACTCACCTGGCACTCGCCCAAGGAGCTTCGCATAACAGGAGCGATTTCGAAGTAGAACGCCGCATCCCCGATGAGTAGAGTCGGCCCATGGCTTGGGTCGTCAAGGTTTCGGCAAACGAGCGCTCGCGCGGGCAGTTGTTGCCCAAGACGGCGGAGGATGGTTACAAGGCGCTGACCGCACACGGCTGCGCGCTGTTGCGCGGGGTGTTCGCGGAAGAGACGGTCGACGCGATGTATCGCGAGTATCTCGCGCAGTACGGCGCCACTGACGCGGCCGAGATGGCGGCTCGGGCGAAGCAGCCGGCACCCAATCCCGTCTATTGGGTCGGCGCGTCGCGCTACGAGATCGCGACGCGCATGAAGGGCGCGTTCGCGGATCCGAATGTGTTCGCAAACCCGCTGCTGCGAAACTTCCTCGCGCCGCTGCTGGGCGAGACCATGCGCCTCAGCGGCATGACGGTGGTGGTTTCTTACCCCGGGTCGGACCGGCAGCACATTCATCGGGATCATCCGCTGCTGTTCGGTGCTTGCGAAGAGAGCTGCAAGTTGCCGACGTACGCGATCAACGTGACCATTCCGTTGATCGACGTCTCCGCCGAGATGGGCCCGACCGGCTTTTGGCTCGGCTCACACCGGAGCTTCGAGGCGGACAATCCCGAACCCAAGGACATGACCGTGACCCCATTTCGGCGGGGTGACTGTGTCCTGCTCGACTATCGCACGCTGCACTCGGGCCTGCCGAACAAGTCCGACGTCGTGCGGCCAATTGCTTATCTGGTCTACACGAAGACCTGGTTCTTCGATGAGGTCAACCACGTCAAACGCTCGCCCCTCGGTATGACGCTCGCGCAATACGAAGCGCTGCCGGAAGAGGTGCAGCCTTTGCTCTTGCGCGCGTTCTCGCAGCACATGCGCGCGCAACACGTGAGCGGACTCGCCAGTACGCCTTAGCGGTGGGCGCCCAGTCGCTTTCGTCCGCCGATCATGGGCAGACCCGTCCGTTGCATGTGATCCGACGATCAGTCGCCGAGTGCCGATCGCGGCGTCGGCTGGAGACGATGCACTTCGGGTTCCCGCATCAGCTTGGACCGGAGTTCCTCGCGAATCGAGGTCCACTCCGCGGATTGGTGGAGGCGGGCCAGGGAATGTTCGTACCCACGTGCGTCGCGATGGGTGGAAAACCAAACGAACACCCGCTCGTTTTCCCGGATGGGCAAGGGTGGGAAGTTGTTCGGGCTCGTTTCGCTGACGTACGTCGCATCGACTTGAATGTCAGCGGCCAGGAGGGCAGGGGAGACGACGCGCTCGAAGAACGCGATGAACGGCGCCCCGACGCTGGAAGCGAAGTAATAGATGTTGGCGACGACGAGGCTCTCGGGAATCGCCGACGCGCCTGGTGGAGGCCTCTTTCGCTCGCCCGACGAGAAACCAGGTCCCGCGCGGACGACACGTAGCAACAAGACGTCGTCGCTGTCGACCATCGTCGCGTTGGCCGCGTCGCGGTTCGCCTGCCAGACGGGACCTGAGTAGAACGCGTGGAGGGCCCTCGCCCGCGATGGCATATCGGTGAATCCGCGCGTCCAGACGAACCGGTCGGGATCATCGAGATCCCGGAAGGTGCTCAGGATGGCCATTCCGAGCGCTTCCTGGCTCTCGATGAATTCGCGTTCGAAAAGCTCGATGAGAGCGTCTCGTTTGCCGGCGTGGAGCCGGTATTGCCGAAGCTCGACGATCGACGAGGTTTGCGGGTGGGCGTGGTTGGACATGGCGAGATGCACCACGACGGCGAGCAGGCCAGCCGTCACGATCCCGCCGAGCCAAACGCCGCGGTGCACAGTGGAATGATGCCCGCAATATGGTCTTCCGAAAATGGCCAAACTAGGCGAAATCGGTAGAGCCATTTTGGGGAGCCCTACTTCGCGGACAGGTTGGATGGTCTCCGCCCGCCCAACTATTCGGAGGAGCCGTTGGTCGCAACGGCGTAGTCAATCGCGCGCATCCCGGATGACAAGACCGAATAATTTGGCGAATGCGGCCGCTTGCTGGCTGCTGACGATGAGTCCGCGGACATCCAGTGCTTCGATACGAATGTCCTTGCCCGAACAAGTGGCGATGTCGGTGCCGGTGAGTTTGGCTCCGATGAAAGTCACGCCCTGAAGGTTGCATTCCAGGAAGACAGTTCCCTCGAGGTCTGCACCGCCGAAGTCCGCGTCGCGCAGTCGGCATTGCTCGAACGTGACCCGACGGAACTTGCTACGTGTGAACGACGCATAGTCGAGGTGACACCCCACGAAGCGTACGTCTTGGAACTCGGCATTTTCCAATCGCATTCCCGTTGCACGCGAGTCGCGCATCACGACGCGGGTGAGATGGGCTTCCGGCCACTCGACGAGGGAAAGTTGCGAATGGTCGCACTCCACGTCGAGCCACGTCAGGGAACAGACCTTGGTCTCCGACCAATCTGCGTCGAGGATCCGCGCCGAATCCAGGTGCATACGGCTGCTGCTCTGTTTGGGCAGCGCGCTCCTCTCGATCAGCACGGAATTCAGGTCCAAATCGTCGAGATCGGCGATGGTGGTCGGATCGAGATTCCTGGTTAGAACGGGCTTACGCTGCTTGGACATCGAGTCACTGCTCCGCGATTTCCTTCTCCAGTGCCTCCCACTCGGCCATGAGCGCGTCGATCTTGACGAGGAGCTCTTTCTCCTCGCTTTCGAGCGACGCAATCTGCGCCGGCGGTGTCTTCTCGTAGAACCCTGGCTCACACCACAGGGCGTGCAGTGCTGCCTTTCGCGACTCCGCTTCTTCGATCGCGCGCACGGCGGCGTCGCGTAACGCAGGAAGCTGCTTTTTGCGATTGTTTCTTCGCTTTTGTTCCTCCCAGGAGATCCCGTCGGAGGGGGAGGGCAGCGCGGCGGAAACGGATTTCTCCTTCCTTGCGCGCAGAACGACGGCGCTCGTGTCGAGATGGTCGTCGCCCAAATGGGCCAGGTATTCGTCGTAAGTGCCGGGGAAGTCGCGGAACCCTTCCTTCGTCACCTCGAGGATACGGGTCGCCAAGGCCGACACGAATGCCCTGTCGTGCGAAACGAAGAGCACGGTTCCGTCGAACGCTTGGAGCGCTTTGACGAGCGCGTGGATCGCTTCCAAGTCGAGATGGTTGGTCGGTTCGTCGAGCACCAGCACGTTCGGGCGCGACACCATCATGCAGCAAAAGACCAGGCGCGCCGCTTCGCCTCCGGATAGGGACGAGACCTTCTTGGCGACGGCTTCACCCGAGAAGAGGACCCGTCCGAGCTGCCCGCGAACGTAGCTGGTGGCTGCTGACGGGACGACCGCCCAGACGACGTCGAGCGGTGTCGCCTCTCCGTCGAGGAGCACCTCATGGTGGTCTTGCGGAAAGTAGCCGACGTGAGCCTCGTGTCCCCATTTGACGTTGCCGCCGTCGGCGTCGATGTGGCCCGTTGCAATCTTGAGAAGGGTCGATTTGCCGAGACCATTCGCGCCGAGGATGGCGACGCGCTCACCCCGACGTACGGTGAGCGATACGCTCTTGAGAACGCGGTTTTCGCCGTACGCCTTACTCAGCTTTTCGATCTCGAGCACGTCGCGGCCGCTCGCCCTTTGCGGCAGGAACTGGAAGAGAGGCGCGCGGCGCGACGTCGTTTCGAGCTGTCCGATCTCGATCTTCTCGATCTGCTTGAGTCGACTTTGCGCTTGCCGGGCCTTGGTCGCCTTGGCGCCGAATCGCTCCACCCACGCTCGCTTCTCGGCGACGATCGCCTCCGCTCGTGCAATCTCGGTGGCCTTGCGCTCATAGACGGCCGCCTTTTCGGTCAAGAACGAGCTGAAATTGCCCGGGTAGGCGGTGATCGTTTCGTAATCGACGTCGAGGATGCAGGTGGCGACGTTATTGAGAAACCGTTCGTCGTGAGAAATCACGACGGCGCATCCGCGATACCCGTCGAGAAACTGCTCGAGCCAGCGAATGGAGAGGATGTCGAGATGGTTCGTCGGCTCGTCGAGAAGCAGAATGTCGGGACCGCCGAGAAGAACCTGCGCCAAAAGAACGCGCAGCTTGAAGCCACCGGACAACGTGCCGAGCGGCAAGCGATGCGAAGCGATCGGGATGCCGAGGCCTTCGAGGATCGCGGTGGCGCGGGCTTCGAGCGTGTAGCCGTCGTGCGCCGCAATTTGATCTTCGAGCTCGGCGAGCCGGGTCGCGTCGGGAGCCGCTTCAGCCACGAGTCGCTGCTGCTCGGCCCGGGCCGCCGTCACCAGCTCGTCGCCCGCCATGGTCACGTCGAGGATGGCATCTTCGTCTCGAAGAAAGCGGTCTTGCCGGAGAACACCGAGGCGCGCCCTCTTCAGCACCGCGAAACTCCCCTCGGTGGGTTGCTCGTCGCCCGCGAGGATCTCCAGAAACGTCGTCTTGCCCGACCCGTTGGCGCCGACGAGTCCGTAGCGTTCGCCCGAAACGAGCTTGAACGACACGTTTTCGAAGAGTGTCCGCGCCCCGTACGACTTTCCAAGCTTCGAAACTTCGATCATGCTTCACCGAGTAAGACAGCGTGCGCGTTCGTGCGCGCTCGGGGTTGATACCGTTCCGGCCGGGCGGGAGGCACAAAAAAGTGCAGGGCCGCCACTGCTAAGATGAAAGGCGCGCTTGCCGGCGCGCCGATTCCGCGAAAGAAGACGATCCGTGTGCTAGGTAAGCTCCTTTCCGTTTTTGCGCTGGGGATGGTCGGCCTCTGGGAAGGCATTCCCCTCGGCTTCGTGCTGGGTCTTCCGCCCTTCCTGACGGGTTTGACGTCGGCTATCGGGTCGACGGTGGCAACACTGCTGGCGATGCTCCTCGGTGAGCGCATTCGCGCACGCCTGGCCGCCAGGCGCGCCAAAGGTGGTCCCCCTCGCGATCGGCTGATCGATCGTATCTGGCGTCGCTATGGCATCGTGGGATTCGGCCTCCTTGCCCCGTGTCTCATCGGCGCGCCCGCCGGCGTCGCGCTCGGCCTTTTCTTGCGCGCACCGGCGGGCAGGCTGCTCTTTTGGCTCATCACCGGCATCGGCTTATGGGCCGTGATCCTGACCGGCGTGGGAGCTTACGGTTCGGAGGGGATTCGCCGCCTCATCGCGCCTTGAGCGCGCCGACCGACTCCATCGCGCAACCTTCGTATCGTGTCGCGAGCGTTCGGCGGGCTCGGTCGAATGGACGGTGGCGCGCATCGTGGGGTCTCTCTATCTTTGCGTCATGGAAACCGTCAAGTTCCACCGAGGCCGTCTTATCGACCACGTTCAACTCGTCGTTCGCGATCTCGCGGCGGCGAAGCGGTTTTACGGGGCGCTTTTCGGCGTTATCGGGATACCGTTCGGAGGCGAAGGCCCTGGTTTTTTCTGGGCCGATGAGGTCTGCGTTTCCACCGCGGACTCCCCGGCGGCAGCGGGTCAAACGACGGGTCGCATTCACCTCGCCTTTCAGGCAAACGATCGCACCACCGTCGATCGCTTTCATGCGGAAACGATTCGCGCGGGCGGCAAAGACAACGGCGCGCCTGGAGAGCGACCGTATCATCCCGGCTATTACGCGGCTTTCGTACTGGATCCCGACGGCAACAATATCGAGGTCGTTTTTCACGGGCCAGCCAAACGGTCGGCGAGCTCGGTCGAAATCACGATCTGATCGAGACCGCGATGTCCGTTGCGATGCGCCTGTATCTCTAACGCCACCGCAAATCGTGCGCGTCCGGTCGAAGACCCTCAGCCGGGATCAAACGTGTCTCGACAGGAACCGCGAGCGAGCTCCTGCGTGGTGAGGGCACGCAGGCGAATGCCGAGCGCGGCGACCGTTTGCGGAATTTCTTTGCAGCCAGCCGCACCGTTGCACGGAGCGCCGATTTCGACGACTGCGGCGCCGCCGACCGTGATCCGGAAGATAGCGCCATCGACCGGGCGGGTGTCGCGGCCAAACAGGATCGGGGCGGCAGCCAGCGCTGCGCGTACGTCGGGTTGTTCGAGCGCCACGTTGATCTCCCGCGCACTCACCGTGCTCGTACACGTGTCGAGGGCCTGCGAGCAATTGAGCGTCGGCGGATCACTGCCGCCCGGATCACGTTGATGAGAAAACGTATCGCATGGCGAAAGCGTGCTGCGGTCGACATAGGCCACTCTCCCGCCGTCGTTGCCCCAGACGATCGCGTCGACAACGCATCCGCAATCGTCGCTGCCGTCCAGCACCGCGTCTGCTGTAGCGTCCCCGTTCGCCCCGGAACCGCCGCCGGTCGCGCCCGCGTTTCCACCTGCGCCGCCCGAGCCGGCGTTGCCGGCTCCGGAGACGCCACCGTTTCCGGCGTCGGAGGCTTCGTCGGTGCGCGATGAGCAGGCGAGGGTAGCGGCGAGGCTGATGGCGGCGAGAAGAGCGATGGGGTGGGCGTTCATGCTCGTGGTGGAGGATACGACGTTTTCGAAGAGCTGGCGCGCGTCAGTGTCGGACCAGAGAGATGATCTGTCGACCACGAAGGGGGTACTTCGAAACGCGCGCCGATCACGAGGAAGCCGCGTCCCCGGTGCGGACGAGCAGTCCGGCGAGATCGGCAGCGGCGTACGCGTTTCGAACATCGGAGGAAGCGAATTCGCTCGCCGCGGCGACCGCGGCTTCGACGGTGGCATACAGGTGAAGCCGACCACCTCGCGAGATGATGACGAGCGCGCGCATGAGTCCGCGAAGGAGTGAACGCTGAAGATCAGTCCCCTGTATGACCATATGGAAGGCTTCGCAGTGTTCGGCCAGGAGCGGCATCCCCTGCGACATGGCGCTGCGGGTCTCGGAACCGGGATACGTGTTCACATGCGGAGGAACAACGCCGATGAAGATGACTCTTTCCTTCGCTGCCTTTCGAGCCGAACCTACGATGCGCTGGAGCTCGCCTACATCTGCGAGCGTGGGCGCCGTTTCCCACACCAGCAAGATGGCCCTGCCCGACGTCTTGAATCGAAAGGACATGCAATGGCGCTCCCACGCGGCTCGTGCACCGCCTTCATCTACTTTACACGAGTCGCGGCGACCGTGCGGGGCCACCCCGAGCGCAGGTGGTGTGCCATCGCGTTGACACCTCCCTTCACGAAGATGTTGTCGTGGATTGTCACGCGCCCCGACGCCGGTAGCAGCGACTCGCGCGGATTGTCAGCAAACAGATTGCCGTCGATCTCGTAGCGGTCCTCGGATCCGCCCCGCTCGCCGGGAAGTCACCGACGAGAACGTTCGGACGGTCTCCGTCACCGCTAGGTCGGTCGCTCTTGAGAAACACGTTGTGCCGAATCACCGTCGTGCTCGGTGTTGTCGGCAATCCCGCATCGGTGATCTCCACGGTGTTGCAACACGGTCCCGGGTCGGAGTGAAACACGGCCGCGGGGCCCGATTCCGGCCCCGTCTCACCTTTCCGCTACCGGAAGGCGGGGGCACGTTACCGTGGTGTACCCGCTCGTTTTCAGCGCTGAAGAATGAGGATCCGCTTGCGATCCGTCACGTCTTCGTTCAGACCGAAGCACGCGAGCATTTTGCGCTCGCGACGGCCATGATGAAAGTTTTCATCCTTGCCGCCGCCACATTCCTTTTTGTCGCTGAGGGGCATCGAAATGGCGGACTAGGCAATTCCCGTGAGACGCCGGGTTCAGTATGGTGTGGTCGCGGATCGACCGGCGTGAGCTCGCGACCTCAGTCGTCGACAAATCTGGACGGCGATTCGCGCCAATTCCCACTCACCAGGCGAGATGTGTCCAATGAAAAAGCTGGTCCATAGGGAAATCCGCAAAGCGGCAAATGTCGTTACGTTGCCGGCCCCGGGCACACTACGGAACGCCGGTCTCGCTACGCTCGTTGCGCTAGTGCTCGGCGCATGCGGTAGTAGCGAGGCTCCGTCACCAACGGGAGGACCGCCCGGTACCGGAGGCTCAGGGGGTAGCACCGGTGGCATCGGCGGCGCGACGGGTGGCGCCGGCGGAGCGACGGGCGGCACCGGTGGAGTGACCGGCGGCACCGGCGGAGCGACCGGCGGCACCGGCGGAGCGACCGGCGGCACCGGTGGAGTGACCGGCGGCACCGGCGGAGCGACGGGCGGCACCGGTGGAGTGACCGGCGGCACCGGTGGAGCGGCCGGTGGCATGAGTGGCGCTGGCGGTAGCGCCGGGAAGGCCGACGGCGGCACGACCGGTGGAGCCGCCGGAAGCACCGGCGGTGCCAGTGGAGCTGCTGGCAGCGGTGGTACGTCGGGCACCGCGGGCAGCAGCGGTACGGCGGGCACCGACGGTGGCGGCGGATCTCCGGGATGCGGAACGGGCAGTGGCAGCTGGCCCGCGGCGAATCCGGCTCAGCAGGGCCCGTACATGGCGGTGACCGAAAACAACGTCGGTCCGAATAGCGCCTACACCATGTTCCGCCCGCAAACGCTCGGACAGGCGGGGCTCAAACATCCGGTCATCACGTGGGGCAACGGCACCGGCACGATGCCGAGCACGTACAGGACCATGCTGACTCACTATGCCTCGCACGGTTTCGTCGTGATCGCGTCGAACAGCACGAATGTCGCGCAGGGCACGCCGCCGCCGATGCTCGACGGCGTCACCTGGGTGCTCGAGCAGGCAGCGGTCTCGACCAGCCCGCTCTACAACTGTATCGACGCCGCGAAGATCGGCGCAACGGGCCACTCGCAGGGCGCGTTGGCCACGACGAGCGCCGGTTCGGACGCGCGGATCGCGACGATCGCGCCGCTCGAAGGCTCGCGTGCCAACAGCGGCTTGCACGGTCCGGCGGCGTTCTTTTGCGGCGGTATGGACACCACGCTGCCCTGCAGCGGTCACATGAGCGCATTCAACAGCGTCACCCAGTACCCGGTCATGTTGGCCAACCAGCTGGCCGCCACCCATACGAACTGGATAGGTGGCTTGGGATCGACCTTGAACCCGTTCGCCGTCGCGACGACCGGCTGGTTCCGCGTGCACCTGATGGGCGATACGGCGCTCCGGCCGATGTTCTACGGCGCCAGCTGCACGCTCTGTCAGGACAGCGCGACCTGGCAGATCCAGCGCAAAATGATGGATTAGATCCCGATTTTGCCTGGCTTGGAGCGCGGCTTCGGCCCGGCTCCGAGGCCCGCGCGAAGTTTCGGGAGCATCTTCGGCCAAGCAGACCGGTTGCCTACGCGAGCTTCGCCAAGGAAGTTCCGCCGGCGGCTGGAGATCGCTTCGGGGCCGGGGATCCCGCCGCCGGGACCGAAGATTGCTTGCGCGTCTCCGGGCGCGTTCAGCGGTGGGCGGCACCCGATGGAATGAGGACTGTCACTCGTAATAGAGTGCAGTCCACACGTGATAGACGACCATGGCGACGAGCAGCACGGACAGGGCGATGTGCGCTATCACCCAGAAAGGCAGCAGTACCTTGAGGCGCGGGAAGGTCGAGGGACTGACGAGACCCAAGACGTTGTTGGTCACGTACACGGTGCTCAACACGAACAGATAGCCGAAGCCGAGACGCGTACTGTGGAGAAAGAGGAGCGCTGGCGAAAAAGCTCCTGCGGTCTGGTGCCACGAATACAGCGCCCTGGCTGCGCGCGCCCATCGATTGACTCGTAAGAACGCGAGCAACCATTGGAAGCACACGAATCCCGCGAGCAGCGATCCGCTCGCAATCTTGTACCACGTGTGTCGCTGCCAAACGCTGAGTGGCCCCCACTCCAATCCCAGGTCGAGCTGCGTCAGAAATAAGATCCACATCGCGGCCCCGGCCAGCGAGGTCAAGAGTGCCCGCAACGCTACGGCGTTCCGCTCGGGCGCGTACTTTCTCGGAGCGCATCCGTGCGACGGGAAAGCAGGCGATCCAACGTCGGTTTGGAAATCCGTCGTTCTGCTTCCTGCATGAATGTTTCGGGCGTTGGGAGACAGTAGCACTGGCTGGGCCATTTCTTTCCGACCTCCGGAGGCGAAGAAAAGGTTTTGGTTTTCTCGATATAGTGAGTGTACGCATCCCGGAATCCGTTGCGGAGCGCAGCAATCACCTCCAGCGTCTCGGTGACCGAGACGCTGTTCGAAGGAAAGGTCCACGTGGTAGCACCCATCACGTCGCCCAGTTCCCAATTGCGCTTGGGGCTGTCGGGATGCTGGTTGTGGCAATCCACACACGCTGCCGCGACGGCGAAGTCCGGGAACATGGCAGTGTACAGCTTGACGTCATTCATGAAGAAGCCGCGCGGTTCTCTGTCGCGTCGCATCGCTTGAAGGGCGTCCGCCTGCTGACCAGAGAATCGATTCGCCTTGTTGACGGGATAGTCCGATCCCAAAAACAGCCCCAACCTCACCGAGCTCTGCGCCAGGCTCTGGGACGTCTGGCGCAGAAATTGAGCGGGCAGAGGCCCTGCATCGAATTTGAACTGCTCCCATTTTTCGTCGAACCGGAGCCCGACCTTCTGGCCGGCGCCCACGATTTCCTTGGCGTAAAGCTCGCGTAAGGCGGCGTTCTCCGCTGCGCAGATCTCCAAAACTTCATGGGCCGTCAACCGCTTGCCGCCTGCAGCCGACGCCTCGGGCAAAGGGGGTGGGGCGGTCACGAACAGGTAGACCGTCATCGGCGCAACGAGTGAAAGCATGACAAAGGGCTTAATGCTCAAGGTCCTGTCGTTCCTGCCGAGCCGGCTTTTTCAGCTGCCTAGGATAAGGAGAGGCCTCGCCTTGGAAGTAGCGCCCGAGGCGAAGCGAGGGGATCGCATCGGCGAGACGGGTAGGACTGTCCATCACGTGGTTGCCGTGAAAATCGTGGCAGCCGAGGCAGCTGTGCCAGAGACCCTCACGTACGAGCGTCGCGTGCGGAACGTCCAGCGGGTCGTCTTTCATCTCTAGCTCGCCATGACAATGCTGGCAGTACCCGGGCTCTACCGTGACGCGGCGGCCGGAGTGCTCGCGATGACAGCTTGCGCAATGCTGGGGCGCGATCACCTTGCGAGCGTCCGAAAAGCGCGGCTCGTTGAAGCGAAAGACGGGATGCCGGTCGAACGGCCGTTCATGACAGGCGTAACAGTCGTCGTTTTCCACTTCTCGGTATCCGAAGTCGACCGGCGTTTCGCGCAATCCAATGAGAAAACGAGTGCCGGCCTGGATTTGCTGGCGCACGCTACCGGGCGCCGGACGATGGCAGTTGGTACAGGCGAGCTCCTCGTGCCCTGAGTTCATTCTTCCGGGAGCCGTGAGGTGCTCCTGGCCGGGTGCGAGAAACGCGCACAAGGCTGCGATCGCCAGGCAGAGCCCTAGCCCGATCCCGACCCGTCGCCGTGTGCTCGAAGGAGGCGCGGGCCCGCGCCGCTCGTTCGAACGACGCGCCACCGCCTCCGGCGGGACGGCGACTGCCGAAAGACTGTCATCTTGTCGATCACCAGGGTCCTTCGGCTTCATGGGTTCCAGTCAATCGAGACGTACCGAAAAGAGTTGACCTGTTCGCCACTGTTCTACGTGATGGCGAACGCGCCTACCGTCCGTCGAGCGGCTGATTCGAACGATATCGACAACGACCGTCCGCAGACGCCGTCCGACCATCGATCAGCCCTTGCTCTGTGCCGACGGCTCTCGCCCGTCGAATGCAAGCGCTGCGAAGTTCACCCTCGGTAAGCTGAAAGTTTTGTCGTAATGGGACTTCGGTCAGTCCGCGCATCAGTGCTGGCCGATCTTCCCAGCTTGGCATCGTGGCGCAGGATAGGAACGGCAACGACGAGGCAGCTACGGTCGTTCGGCCGGCATGCTCCTCTATTCCCGCGACGTCCCCGTCGGCTGTTCGCCATTTTTCGCTGGCGGGCAGAGTCTACCGTGAGGGTCGACCGGGGGTGTCCTTGGCTCGATTTCCGACTACGGTCGGCATCGTGTGCTTGCTTATCGGCCCCAATACGTTTTCGGCGACGGAGGTAGTCCCTTCGGGCGATGGACGCACGGATGCGCCCGCATGATCGCATGATCATGATGGATGGTACCCGTGAGGCGCTCTCGAACAGCCCCGGGCGGGCCGCAGTCCGCCAAGAACCACGGAGAGAACCTAGATGAGCGTTCCTGATTCTCGAACGGCCCGCGCGCCAGAAGGCAGCCAAAACCACGGTGAGAGCGTCAATGAGACGTCCACGATCTTCGAATGGCCCGCGCGGCAGCAGGCTGCGAAAAACCACGGAGAGAACCTCAATAGGACGTCCTCGTTTTTCGAACAGCCCGCGCGGCAGCAGGCTGCGAAAAACCACGGAGAGAACCTCAATAGGACGTCCTCATTTTTCGAACAGCCCGCGCGGCAGAAGGCCGCCAAAAACAACGGAGAGACCCTAGATAAGACGTCCTCGTTTTTCGAACGGCTTCCACGGCAGCAGGCCGCCGAAAATCAGGGAGAGCGCGTGAAGCCGCGGCAGACGCTGCCGCCGACGGACGACGAAACGAAGCACCAGGATCCCTTCGAAACACGCGCGAACCTGTCAGGCGAACGGCGATTGAATGACAATCAAGGAGGAGTCGCTCTTCGGCCGCAGCGCTCGACCGTGAGCCAGATCGAACCAGAGCGAGACAGGCTGCACCTGCCCTCTTCGACCGAGGCGGCCCAGCTCATCGGCCGGACGCTGGCCGACAAATATACGATTGAAAGCGTCATCGGCACGGGGTCGATGGGCACCATTTACCGGGCGCGTCAGATTGCGCTCGACAAGTTGGTGTCGGTCAAGATCTTGCACCGGGAGCTGGCCGAGCAACGGAACTTCGTCGAGCGCTTCAAGCTCGAAGCATTTTCCGCTTCGCGACTCGAGCACCCCAATTCCCTTCGCGTGCTCGATTTCGGAGAAGATGGAAACTTGTTCCACCTCGTCATGGAGTACGTCGAGGCCGACGACTTACTCACCGTCATGCAGCGCGAGTGGCCCTTCAAGGACGCCCGGATCGTTGCGATCATGTCCCAGGCACTGTCTGCCCTGGCCAAGGCGCACGAAGTCGGTATCGTCCACCGCGATATCAAGCCCGAGAACATTCTCATCTTGCGCGGGATAGACGACGAAGGAAATGCGACCGACATCGTGAAGGTGTGCGACTTTGGTATCGCCAAGCTGGCCACCCCGTCGGTCGAGGCGTCGCGCCTCTTTGCACCTCATCTCACGACCGAGGGTCTCATCGTGGGAACGCCCGACTACATGTCGCCCGAACAAGCGCGGGGGGAAGGCGTCGACGGCCGCAGCGATCTCTACTCGATGGGCGTCGTTCTTTATCACCTGCTCTCCGGGCGACCCCCTTTCATCGCCGATACGCCCTTCGGCATCGCCATCCAGCACGTCTCCGAACCTGCACCCCCTCCGTCGCAGCACCGCGCCGTGAATCCGGTCCTCGAGAGCATATGCATGCACGCGATGAACAAGCAGCCCGAGGATCGGTTCCAGACGGCACGCGAGATGCGCCGCGCCATTCTGAGCTCGGCGGCTTCCGATGCCGAGAGCGGGATGACATCCGCGAAGCGAGCGTCCACCCGCATTCTTTCGACTCCCCCCTCGGTCTCGGCGGCGGCCCCCGGGCCTCCGGTCGTCCCTCATTCGACGGCGCCCAGCCCGAGGTGGCCCAGCTGGGCGCGCACACCTAGCTGGCCCCCCTGGGCTCGACGTCCGAATGTGATCGTCGCGGCGGCTCTCGTGACCGTCGCGACCCTTGCCCTGGCCGCGCTGATCTCGCGCCTTGGTGGCCAGGATTCTTCCTGGGGCAGTGGAAATGTCGTGCGGACGGCGACGGTCGCATTGGCACCGGCTGCGCAGGCCAATCCCGCTTCTTCCGTCGGCTCCGATCCCGCTCCTACGCAGCCGCAAACCGCGACGCCGAATGTGATCCCGGACGACAAACGCCCTCCGGTAGGGGGGTCCGAATCCGAGTTGCGCGCACGGCCCGCTGCCGCGCCGACCCCCCCGCCTCGGCGCTAGGTGAACTATCCTCTAGCCAACGGCGACGTCGAAACCGCAGGCGTCGTGCCCGAGACCACCGATGCAGGTCACCTCGAGAGCGCGGGCCTTCTTCTTGGTGACGGACTCCACGACACCGGCGATCATCCCGCCCTCGAGGTGACACAGTGTCCTTCCGACTCTGGTCATCCCGGAGCAGGTCACGCACTCGTAGACATCCACGTGGATTTTTGAAGCGGTCAGCTGGGGGACTTTGATGACACCGATCTTGAGCTCGGCGCAAAGACCGAGAAAGTCTTCCAGCTTGGTAATCCCGAGCGCCAGCCCCAGCTTCTTTCCGGCAACGTAGGCGGTGCCTGCCGCTCCGCGTCCGATGATGTCCTCCAGCGCGACCAGTCGGAGGAGACGGAAGAGCGCGACCCCCGCGTCGTTGCCGAGCGACGGGCGGTCGATCTTGAGGACATTGGCGACTTCGATGGATTGGCGTTTTTCAGCCGTGATGAGGGGTGCTGCTGCTGCCGCTGCTGAGATACTCATGCTTGACTCCTTTGAGACATGAACGATTTGACGTCGTTCAACAGTTGAACCATGCGCGGCAAATCGGGGCCAGGCCCCGAAGTGAGCGTCGCCAGAAAGATATCGGTGTCTGTGATGCTGCACGCCGTGAGGGTTGCCACGCGCTCGTCCTCGATGACAATACGGCGGATGCGTCCGAACGCCAAAAAATCCTTCGCTTTGCTGGCGGCCTGGGAAATGAAGGCACAGAACCCAGCCAGGGATTCGGACTGCTCGCCGATCGCGGCCACCGGTAGGCCCATGGCGTCACCCAGCACGGCCGCGCGGATGCCCTTGGTCTTGCTCAAGCGCTCTAGGATGCTCTGAAATGTCTTGGTACCGCCGGCGCCTTCCAGCGCCGCGGGCAGAAGCGACGAGCTCGCGTTCCCCGTTTGCCGTCCGAGCGGGGCAGGTGGAAGCGACGAGTTCGTGTTCCCTGTTCGATGTTCGAGCTCGACGACCAGCGCCTGGAGGCGGGCAATCTCGATCTGCTCCATCTGGCTCGCGCGCTGGCTCTTGAGCGTCCCTGCCGCCAGTCCTGCGCAGAAGAACAGGACCGCGCCGGTGGCGGACAAGATCCAGAAAAGCTGCGCGAACGACATCACCTATCTCCCGTGAGCTCGATCCGAACTTCTGCGCGCCGATTCCGTCGAAACGCCTCTTCGGTCGGTCGGTCGTCGACTGGGCGCGTGTCGCCGAAAGCAGCAGTCCGAATGCGATCTCGGGGGATGCCGAGCTTGCCGAGCGCCAGGACGATGGCACCGGCGCGCGCGTCGCTGAGAACGAGGTTGCTCCCCAGATTCCCTTTCCAGCCCGTACGATCGGCGTGCCCATCGACGCGTACGACCGCTTTGGGATCGCTCTTCAGTGCGTCGGCGATCGCCGTCAACATCTTCGCTTGGTCATCGTTGATGATCGAAACGCCGCTGTTGAACTGAACCACGCAGCGCTCTGGTGGGGGACGCGACGGATGGCTCTCCGTCTTCATGACGGGCGGAAGTACCTCGTCCGAAATCGGCGACGGCGGTGGGACGGGCGGGCGTCGTTCGATGCTCGTCGCCGCGGCCAAGGGTTCGATCGGAACCGTCGGTGCGGATGGAGCCGAGCTGGTCAATCGTTCCGCGTTGACGTCGAGCCACGCCAGGTCGGCTGCACCCAGCGCCAAACACGAACCGAGGACCCCGCGAAGAATGGCCGGCGACATGTCAGATCGCCTTGCTGAGCTCGGCGAGCACCCGCCGTAGCTCGAGGAAGATCAGGCCCAGTTTTGCGTCCCGCGTTACCAGGAGCACGAGTACGGTATCGTGCGTGACGGCGTTGAGGATGATGTACCCCTTCGGCGACCGAACGTACACCTGCTCCATGTCGGAGCGCATCAAATCCGCGGAGATCCGCTCGCCCACGCCGAGCAACGAGGCAGCCATTCCGCTGACCAGCTCCTCGTCCACCTCGGCCGGGAGCAATGACGACACGACAAAGCCTTCGGTGCTCACGACGAGCGATCCGATGATATCTGGTGTGCTGGCGCGCAGCGCGCGCAGCGCCTCGTTAATCCGTTCCGCTAAGGTCGGCACTCGTGCCTCCGTTCAGTTGCAGGTTCGTTCAAGCGCCTAGAGATTCACTGCATAGCTGCGATTCGGGCGACACGTCGTCCAACACGACGACTGGTGAACTTTCGTCCGAGGGTGGCGGGCCGCCGGACGCGCCGGCGGGGAACCTTCGTCGGAGGGCAGTGTCGTCCACCAACACGACGACTGGAAACTTTCGTCGGAGGACGGCGTCGCCCCCCTTCCACGCCGATGGGCTCAGAATCGTCGCATGAAGGGCCTCGCGTCGCGCCGTTCGCGGTGAAGAGCCTTCGAAGCCATGGCTTACGCAGACGGCCGAGCCGACCTACATGCTCACGCTCATCGATCGCGGCGCCGATTTTCTCTCGCGCTCCGGCTCCCTCACGGAGGAGGCGGCCGATGCCTTGCGCAAGGAGGCGCGTCGGCGCGCAGAAGCTGGGGAATTCTTTGGTCACATTTCTTTTTGTCAGCGTGATCGCGCGCAAACCGAACCAAGAGGCGCCACAGTAAGCCTCGGTAGCCGATGAGCGGCGCGGGGCGAGGCAGGCCACGCGGGTCCCGCTCATTCAGGCGGCTTGCGCGGTTGGCGATCGCTCAATCGCGCGCTCTGGGCGTCCAGTCTCTTGGGTAGAGGGAGAGTAGACACGAGAGGAACTTCGTTTGGGATAAAACGATGATCAGGTCACCTGGAAAAGGAAGGAAGCATCGTACTCGAACCCAAAAGTCAGACGGGGGCGCCGCTCGCTGGAGTGGGCATCGGGGGAACTTCGCGGCGTACCGGGTGTCGTACCGGTCCCATGCGAACAACTCGCTCTCGCCGCTTCGCGCTAAACTTCGTCGGTGGCCGTTTTGCCGCACTGGCACTCTTGGTCCTCTTGGTCGCCTGCCGATCGGCGCCACCCCCTGCAGCGGCGAAGGCCCAGCCGGGCGAGCCCCAGCTCGTTCCGGCCGGCGACGTACGCCTCTGGGTGCGCAGCGTGGGGCGGGTCCTCCGCTCGTCGTCATCAACGGCGGACCTGGTGCGTCGCATCACGCTATCGCACGACTCGAATCGCTGGCTTCGCCCTCGATGCGCGTGGTCCTCTACGACCAGCGCGGTATGGGTGGTTCATCAGCACCGGCCGACGACGGCGCATATGGCCTCGACAACTACGTGGCGGACCTCGATGCGGTTCGCGATGGGCTCGGCGTCGCGAAGATTCACGTCCTTGGTCATTCGTTTGGCGGTCTGATCGCAATGGCCTATGTCGCGGCACAGCCGGAGCGCGTCGCGTCGTTGACGCTCGTCAGCTCCGGGGCGCCTTCATGGGACGATCATAAGGCGGGTAATGTCGGGTTCAGCCAGCGCTATGCGAAGCTGCTCGCCGAAAAGAAGATCCCGGCGGACCCACCACCGGTGGTCGGCGACGATTGTCGAGAGCAATCGAACGCGTTCGTGCCCCTTCTTTTTGCCGATCCGGATTTCAAAGGACCGCTCGAGGAGATGAAGACGACGTCGTGCAGCGTCCGCGTTCGCGATGCGACCGTCAAGCTCATGCCCGGCTACGATCTGCGGCCGAAGCTCAAGACGTTTACCGCACCGACGCTGGTCGTGATCGGCGACGCGGACCCGTTCGGCGACGCCCGAGCCACCATGAAGGCGTTCGAAAGCGCGCACCCGCAATACGCCTTGCTGCCGAAATGCGGGCATTTCCCCTGGGTCGAATGCCCCGACGCGTTTCGGCCAGTGGTCGAAGAGTTCCTCGCCCGCGTCGCGCAGCGTCGGCCAGCACGCGCAGGTGAACCGCAAACGCGCCCGAGTGCATCCGGTACATCACCTACGCGCTAACAGAGACGGATCAATCGTCAGGTTTGGCTCACCTGAGACGACCCCGCATTGGCACGCTGGTAGGCAAGCTCGGCGACTCGTGCATCGCGGCAATGCCGTGGGCGGGCGCAATGGGCTTTGCCATCATGGACAGTCCGGATCGACGCGGGGCGGTCGAGCCAAGCGGCAATGGGCGTTGCCGTGCAGTTTTCATTGGCGCGGGGTATTTGTAACTTATCCTTTCGTTCATCTATTTGCAATCAAAAAACGGACATCGAACGCTTGTTGAGAATAGTCATGTTCCCTCGACCATCCTTCCAGCCAGGTCATCTCGGGGCTTCCGTGAACGACGAGTCCGGGGGACGCCGGATGGGTGGCTTCGGTGGTCCGGGTGCCTACCAGCCGGTTGAAGTGTTCAAGGGTTGGTTCGGTCGTCATCGGGAGCGCTCCTCTTCCGGAGACCCCATGTGCTGGGCTTGCGGGGCGGTGGTGCTACACGTTTGTTCGTTGCTGGAGTTCCGATCAACTGACGAACGACCGACCAGATCGGAGAGCCTCGACGCCGCATCGATGGTAGGTTCGGCGAGACCGCGCAGGAGGTTCGGCCAGGCCATGAGCGACACGACATCTTCCGCCACGTTTCTGCGCGCCGTCGGGGTGCCAATAGCACCGTGCCTGCTACCCAACGGCAGGGCGCTAGTATGGCTGATCGCGCCGTGATTGACTCGGCTCGAAAGTGGTCCGCGCGTCAGAAGCCGCGAGGCGTCGTTTCGCGACGTCGCGCGGCCTGGTGGGGACTGCTCCTCCCTCTCGTCGAAATCTCGTGCGCGACGCCTCGCGCCGTCCACGTTTCTACGGTTTCGACCGCCGCCCCAGTGAGTTCGACCGCACGGGATCCCGTGCAAACGCCGCCCGCGCCGCCTGCCGCAAGCGAGTCCGAGCCAGTCGTTCGTGTCGGGGCCAAGTTTCACTATCCGTCTGCCATCCTTCAAGACGAACGTGCCTATTGGGTCGAGCTACCGGACGAGTACGAGTCGGCGGTCAATGCGCAGAAGAGTTATCCCGTACTTTACCTGCTCGACGCTGAACGGTTTTTCGCGGCAGCGTCGGCCACCGTGAAATTCATGAGCCAGCTGGGGACCATCCCCGAGACGATCATCGTCGGTATCCCGAGCACCGCTCAGCGAGCGCGCGACATGACCCCAACGCACAGTCTCAAGGGGCCGAATGGCGAGCTGACGCAGCGCCGTGCGACGAGTGGCGGGGCCGACGCGTTCTTGTCGTCGCTGCAAAAAGAACTCCTCCCTCGCATCGAAGCGAAATACAGGACGATGCCTTATCGCGTTCTCGCGGGGCAATCGCTGAGTGGACTTTTCGCGTTGCACGCCTTCATTCAAGATCCAGCCTCGTTTCACGCGATCATCGCCATGGATCCATCGCTTTGGTGGGACGACCGTCTTCTTGCGAGGCGCGCCGCGACGAGCGCTTCGCTGACTAAGAACCTGCGCAACAGCGTATACATTGGGACCGCCAACCACGACGCCGAACAGGACGCGGGGAGAGGACCAAAAGCGGCGACGCAAGCCTTCTCTCAAGCGCTCAAGTCACTGCCGGCACCGAGCCTTCGCTCCAAGTTGCAAGCGTTCGAAGACGAGAATCACGGGTCCGTTCCTTTTCCGAGCTTCTATTACGGACTCTCGTTCACGTTCGACGGTTATCGAGTGCCGACATCCGGCGCCGTCAAGGATCCAGCGACGATCATAGCGCACTATCGGCAATTCTCGGAGCAACGCGGCGCGACCTTCGAGCCTCCCGAAATAGCTTTTGCGACGGTCGCGTTCCTGCTGCTCTTCGAGCAAAAGAAGGTCGACCAGGCTGTCGCCGTCCTCGAGGAGAACGCCAAACGTCATCCGGCTTCGCCGCAAGCACACGAATATCTCGGCCAGGCCTACTTGGCGAAAGAGGATAAGGCCTCGGCGATCCGGTGCTTCGAACGCGTGCTGCAGTTGAAGCCGGGCGACGAAGCGACAGCCCAGCAGCTACAAAGCGTGCGAGGTAAGTAGGCGCGAAAAGGCCGACGGACCGCCGCCCAATTCGTCCGATGACGACGACGCGCTAGAGACCACGGGTCGCCTTCAAAACAAGGTCCTGGCCGGCGGCAATTGCTGCGAGAACATATTTTGGCGGTAGGTATGTGGACGGTCAGGTAGTGGACAAGCGCCTGGCGAAGTTCCGTCAGCGCGCCGAAGTCCTTCGCGGCCAAAGGAGTCATTGGCGCTAAACGAAGCTGGCGCACCGTCCCGCCTCTCGAGTGCGCAGCTGCCCTCGCGCTTGCATAGCTCCCGTCTTGCTCACTGTCGTCGATTGCGGCAACATACATTTGAGCCGGGCGCATCTCGTGCGCACCGCTTGCGGCTAGGTGGCCGCGAAACCCCTCGCCTCGTTCATGGACAACGATTCGCATTCCAAGTGCCTCCGTTATCTCCTCTCTGCGCTGACGCTCGGTTCGGCGTGCGGCGGGCATCTCACGAGCACGCCGGCGCCGGAGGGGGGCTCCAACGACACTATGGCAAGTGGTGGTTCGACGGGACGAGGGGGATCCGCGGGACAAGGGGGATCCGCGGGGCAGGGAGGTTCTTCGGGACGCGGCGGGGGAGGGGCCGTCATTCGCGTCGATGCCCAGGTCGATGCCAAATGGTGCGATACGTTGCGCGTCGGTGAGCGCCTGCTCCGACCTCCGCCAGGAGTTTGTCCCTTGGATGGTGGATACCCGGAACATCCCCCGAGGCTCAATTACGTATGTCTGGCTCGACCCGTCGACGGCTTGTCGTGCGATACGATTTACGACCGCGATTGCGTGCTTTCCACCTTCAGGTGCTGGGACGCCGTACGCGGCTCGTCAATCCTTTGCGGCTCGGTTCGCGACGCCGATGGCAGCTGTTGTTATCTCATCGAGGGCGATTGCGTCATCCGGTAGCTGCGGTGCCCACCCCAGCCTCGACCGCGCGCCACCCCGCGTACGCACGGCGGCTCTGGATCTGACCGCGCTTGCGGTGTTCAAGTCGTTCGAGCAACTGGCGGTGATCGCGAATGTGTCGGCGTTGCTTCTGCACGAAGCCGTCGCCGTGGCCGCCGCCGCTCTGCGCGCGGAGAGGGTCGAAGCCAAAGATGTTGCTCTGCACATCGAAGGTGCCCGCCAGTGAGGACTGCCCTTCGCCTGGCTCACCTGAGACGAGCCCGCATTCGCACGCCGGTAGCCAACCTTGGCGACTCGTGCATCGCGATGAGGCCGTGTCGCTGCCAACCCGTGCCTAGCAGCCAGGTCCGGGGCGGCACGACGGGAGGGACGTCGTGTGAATGAGGTGGGCCCGATGACGGAGGATGCTTCCATCCCATGAACCACCGCGCCGAAGAGCACGGATCGAGCTCCGCCCGTACGACGGAGCTCGGCGCATGTTTCTTGCGATTCATCAAAACGTAGACGAGACAGTGACGAACTTCTCGCGGGGTTCGAAGTGCGCGTGCGTGAAAACGTTCGCTCCAAACGGAGCCCTGTCGCGCGAACGCGCGGTTACAAGCGCGTGCGAGGCGAACGGTCAAACCAATCATGCCGCGCGAAAGGGACAGGTTGTCGTCGGCCTCTATCAGCAAATGAAGATGATCGTCCTGTACGCCGAAGTGCACGACGCGAAACCACCGCCGCGAAGCGGCGGTGAACCCTCGACGCAAGGCCGCAAACACGATGGGCGCGCGCAGACTGGGCAAACACCGCGCCCGGCGCAGTGTGACGTGCACGGGGTGCCGGTGGCAATGCCGTGGGCGGGCGCAATGGGCTTTGCCATCATGGCCAGTACGGGACCGACGCGGGGCGGTCGAGCCAAGTGGCAATGCGAGTTGCCCTGCGGTTTTCATGGGCGCGGGGTATTTGTAACTTATTGTTTTTATAATTGCAATCGATAAAGCAGGCGCCGTGCGATTGTTGTCAATGGACGCGTTTCGCTCGACCGTGCGCTCGTGAGAGGAATGTCGGCTCCATCAAGCGCGCCGATCCAGCGCGACTCCATACGCACGGACGGGGTCAGTCCGCCACGTCGTCGCGCGGCCTGGCGGGGACTGCTCCTCCCTCTCGTCGAAATCTCGTGCGCGAAGCTCGCGCCGTCCCCGTTTCTACGGTTCCGACCGCCGCCCCGATGAGTGCGACGGAATCCTGTGCAAACGCCGCTCGTGCCTCCTGCCGCAAGCGAACCTTTCGGTGCTGCACTAGGCGTATTAACATCTTCGGGAACGAACCATGTCGGACCCCTACGCCACCATCGCGGACGCCGACCCGTCGCTCCAGGAGCGTCTGGCGGACGTTCTGGAGCTCAGAGCGCGCGACTCGCAACAGCAGGCAATGCTGCGCGCATATCTGTCGGAGATCGAGTTGCCCCCAGGCGCGAGGGCGTTAGAAATCGGTTGCGGTACGGGCGCTGTAAGTCGAGCGCTGGTCGAGTCGCTGCATTGCGAAGTCAGTGGGGTCGATCCCTCGGCGGTATTCGTGGCGCGGGCGCGAGAACTCGGAAAACTCCTGCACGGTCTCACCTTCGAGCAGGGCGATGGCCGTTCGCTCGGTTTTCTTGACGCGTCGTTTGACTTGGTGGTGCTTCACACGACCCTCTGTCACGTGCCGGATCCGGAGGCGGCGCTTCGCGAAGCCCATCGCGTACTTCGTCGGGACGGTTGGTTGGCCGTATTCGATGGCGACTATATGACGACGACTGTGGCGATCCGCCCCTCCGATCCACTTCAGCTACTCGTCGACGCGATGGTCGCTAACTTCGTCCACGACCCATGGTTGACGCGACGTCTCTCGAAGACGCTCGAGTCCAATGGGTTCACGGTGAAGAGCCTTCGAAGCCATGGCTATACGCAGACGGCCGAGCCGGCCTACATGCTCACGCTCATCGACCGCGGCGCCGATGTCCTCTCCAGATCCGGCGCCCTTACCGCGGAGGGGGCCGAGGCCTTGCGCAAGGAGGCACGTCGGCGGGCAGAAGCTCGAGAATTCTTTGGTCACATTTCCTTTGTCAGCGTGATCGCGCGCAAATAGAGCCAAGAGGATCCATAATGGCGTGAGGTGCACGGGGTGTCGGTGGCAATCGTGGGCGTGTGCCCCTTCAGCATCTCCGTCAACGCTTCTAGGCCGAGTCACGGGTAAGAACCAGCAGGGGACCGGGTCCTACTACGTCACGCGCGGCGAGATGGGGGCGCGGAAGCGGCGTCCCCAGAAAACGAAGATCGAGAGCGCTACCAGGGCGAAGTTGAACGGCGTGTGTTGGCGGCCTCGCCACGCGAGAGTGAAAGACGATCGTCGCGGCGAGCTTTGAGAGCGGCGTGAGCAGCTTCCACAGACCGGTGAAGGTGAGGGACAGCAACACCTGCACGAACCACAAGCCGATGCGGAGGGCCTTCGATGGCGCTTTGCCGTCGGGGATTCGAGCTGCGTCGTTGGTCGTGGCGTTTCCTGGTGAAACAGACCCGCGCACGCTTCCGCTGCGTTACTAGCGCGGGCGACGGCAGAATCTAGCGCCCTTCACTTACGGCGACGGTAGGTAATCTCGAGATCGTTTTTCCAGTTCACGTCGTCCTCACTGAGCTCCCAGCGACCGTCGATGCTCTCGCCATCGGGGGGGAAGGTGCCGGTGAACCTTTGGGAAAACCCAGGAGCGTTTCGCCAGATCCGCCACACGCCATGGTCGATGCTCATGTCGTAAACGCGGAAGACGCCCCTCGAGTCGTAGTAGTGCATGCACAAGCGGGGCAGCGTGGCGAGCTTGGAACTGGTGTTCTTCGCGTCCTCGACGTGATCGCTATCCATGATACCGACGATCGAGATCGAGTCGGGGAACTGCGGATGGTCGGTACGGGCGCGGTGGATCAGGAAGCGCTCGCCTTCCAGCCAGGTCATTTCGGCGGTTCCGTGAACGACGAGTCCGGGAGACGCCGGATGGGTGGCGTCGGTGGTCCAGGTGCCCACCAGCCGGTTGAGCTGTAGAAGGGCCGGTTCGGTCGTCATCGGGAGCGCTCCTTGGCGGTGTGCTGCCACGGTCTGGCCCTTTCCTGAGTTCCTATCAACTGACGAACGACCGAACCGACCAGCCCGCCGAGTGTCGCGCCCGGTTATTTAGTGATCGTTTTCGTCGGCTCACGGCATCAAGGTGATTGGCACACCCCACCTCCGTTCGCCCGGTCCTGAGCAAAAGCGCCGTTAAAGTCGCGGAAGAGGCGTGGCCTGACCCCGCGCTGTTCTCCGATGGGAGTCCAGTGGCAGCGTTCAGGAACGCCGTGGGCGAATGGGGCGCGAGCGCGCCTCGAGACGAGCGACAGCCAGTCGGACGGCGCGTCGATGTGCGTCAACACGACCGAAACGACAGAGGTACGATGTCACGATCTCGACGCAACACGATAGGGCTCTGGGCGGCGGTCTTCTCACTTGTCATCGCGCACGCCGCTGCCATCGGATGCAGCTCGACCGAAGCGCCGCAGCGGCCCCTGGACGGGGCAGGCACCGGGGGGAGCGGCGGCACAGGCAGCACGATCTCACCCGACGCGAGCATCATCACGTCGGGCAGCGGAGGGTCGATGCAGCCCCCCATCGGGCCCGGTGGGCCCGGTGGGCCCGACGGCGCCGGGGGTGCGGGGGGATCGTCGTGCGAGAAGGCGCAATGCAAGCCGCCGGGCGGACAATATTGCGGCGAAATCGGCGACAAATGCGGCGGGAAGCTGAACTGCACCGACCCGTGTCCGTCGGATTGGGTCTGCGACCAGAACCTATGCGTTGGGGGGCCGACCTGCACGGCCGTCGGCTGCGAGGCTGCCGGAGGCCGATTCTGCGGAACGATTGGCAACGGCTGCGGAAAGTCGCTCGATTGCGGGACGTGCCCGAACGGTGACGAATGCCGCGGTGGCGTCTGCGTGCGAACGGGGTGCGTGCCGATCACGTGCGATACGATGGGCGGCCGGTTCTGCGGGACCATCGGCGATGGTTGCGGCGGGACACTCACCTGCGGCGACTGCCCCGGCGGCGCCGTGTGCGGCGGCGGGAACATTCCGAATCTCTGTGGCGGTCCGCCGGGATGTGTCCCCCTCGCCTGTACAGCGCAGAACGGTGGAAAATATTGCGGCGTTATCGGCAATGGCTGCGGAGGGAAGCTCGACTGCGGCGATTGTGCAAACAGCGTGGCGTGTGCTTCCAATATTTGTCCCGGAACCGGAAGCGGCGGCTGCACGGGCATCGCCTGCAATGTGGCCATGTGCCCGGCGGGTACCACGACGTCGGTGAGCGGAACGGTCTACGATCCCGCAGGCGTTCATCCTATTTACAATGCCATCGTCTACGTCCCCAACGCGGCGCTCGACCCCATTCCCATCGGTGCCTCGTGCGATCGCTGCGGCGCCCAGGCGTCCGGCAAAGCCATCACCACGGTGCTGACCGATACGGCCGGACATTTCGTGCTCCCCAAAGTCCCGACGGGGATGAACATTCCGCTCGTCATTCAAGTCGGCAAATGGCGCAGGGAAATCCAGATTCCCAACGTGACCTCGTGCGTGGACACGCCGGTCGGCCGCGATCTCACGCGCCTGCCGCGAACACAAGCCGAAGGTTCCATGCCGCGCATTGCCGTGACCACGGGTGGTTCCGATGCGCTCGAATGCCTGCTCCGCCGCATCGGAGTCGCGGACACCGAATTCACGACGGACACGGGCGTAGGGCGCGTGCACATGTACCTCGGCGGCAGACCTGGCACGACGGGCGAGGGGACGACCGGCTTCAATCCCCCGCTCAACAATGGGGCGGCATTCGCGCGTGCGAGCACGCTCTGGTCGAGCGTCGACAAGATGAAGGGCTACGACATCCTGATGATGTCGTGCGAGGGCAGCCAATACGAAGACCAGAAGGAACCCTATCGCGCGAACATGAAGGCTTATGTCGATGGCGGTGGGCGCGCTTTCGCGAGTCACCTCCACTTCGATTGGTTCGAAGAAGGGCCGGCGCCTCTTCCCACTACCGCCACGTACCTCGGCGGCGGGGGCGCGGATTTGCCCCAACCGTCGACGGCGTTCATCGATACGTCGTTTCCCAAGGGAAATGCGCTCGCCGATTGGCTCGTCACGGTGGGAGCCACGCCGATGCGCGGCCAGCTCGAAATCTGGGAAGGGCAACACTCCGTATCCGCCGTGAACCCGCCGACCACGCGCTGGATTCACGTTCCCATGAATCCGAACCAGTCGAACACACCGTCGGTGCAGTATCTGACATTCAACACGCCGGTCGAAGCGACCCCCGAGAACCAGTGCGGCCGCGTGGTCATCACCGATCTGCACATCCAGACGAAGGTCGGCACCGGCGGCGGCGACAGCTCCGATCCTAAAAAGCCATTTCCGACCGGCTGCGTGACGAACGACATGACGCCGCAGGCGAAGGCGCTCGAGTTCGTCTTCTTCGACCTGTCGGCGTGTATTCAGCCCGACACGTCCACGCCGATCCCGCCTCCGCCGCCGCCGGGCGTCGGTACGCCACCTCCTCCGGGCGCGGGAACGCCACCACCACCACCGCCGCCGCCGCCTCCTCCTCCGCCCCCGCCGCCCCCCAAGTAGGCTCACGCCGGCGTGGCGCAACCGAGCGTCATGAACCCCGCGAAGCGCGGCGTTTCCGCCATGTAGAAGTGCTTCATGGTCACGAAGTGAAATCCGGCGCGCGTCACGAGCTCGGACATCGGGCGGTCGAGCCTGCATCCGCCGAGCACGGCACTGTTGACGGGGTTCAATCGCCGCTGCCACGTCTGGACTTTGGCGTCGTCGGCGAGACCGTGTTCGAGCACCAGGTAGCGTCCACCGGGTGCGAGTACGCGTCGGATTTCGATCAGGGCATCTGCCGCATCGGACACCGAGCACAAGACGAAAGTCGTCACCACGGTGTCGAAGCTGTGGTCACCAAACGGGAGGCGATCGCCTGATCCGAGCTGAAACTCGATCGGGACGGACGCTGCACCGATGCGCTTTCGCGCCAGTCGCTCGACTCCGGGATTCGAGTCGAGGCCGATGACCCTCTCGACTTCGCGCGGATAGTGAGGGGCGTTGAGGCCCGTGCCAAAGCCGATTTCGAGCACACGTCCGCGCGCGGTGGCGAGGGCTTCTTTCCTGAGATCGTCGAGCGCCGGGTTGCCCGTCATCATTTTGTCGAGAAACGTCGGGAGAATGTGGCGATGATAGAAACCCATGAGCGACTCCTGTGACGACGCGCGTCGGTGATTGCGGGCTGCGCCATGAGAACCTTCCCCGGCGCGCTCGACTCGTCCCATTCGAGCGTAGGTCGGGGGAGGTGCCGCTTGCATGAGGAGTTCGCCTCATCTATGCTCTTTTTCGGCGCTTTTTCTGCGCGCCGCGCCTGTGACGACTTCCTCCGGGAGCAACCCGTGCTGCACGGCGAAAAGACTGGCCGTTGCGCGGTTGGTAGCGTCGATTTTGCCGTAGACGTGCTCGATGTGATTGCCCGCTGTCTTGGGCGTCGACCTCACGGGCCGTGAGCCCGGCCGGCCCCTCCCTCCGTCGCCGCGCACGGTGACGGCTGCACCGAGGACCGCTTCCACCGCGTCACCGTCCAGACGCCCAGCGCGAACCTCGGCGCGCAGAGCCTCCGCCGCCTCGTCAGCCGACCGAGCCGCGCGATAAGGACGCGGTCGCGCATGGCCTGATAAGCATGAAGCATCCGCTCCGTGAAGTACGGGTGCATCCGCACCCGTTCCCTTTCGCCAGCGCCGAGAGGACCGGGTTTGTCCCAGATGGCATTCGACACGCCCAGTCTCCCGAAGCCTTGCACCAGGCCCGCGCGCCGCAAAGTCCGCACGTCGGAAGGTGGAAGGCCGAGCGCCTCTCCGGCAGCCCCGCAGAGCTCGGACACGGCGTTCGAGTGACCGAGGGTATGAGGCGATTTGAGATCGACGAAATTGGCGACCGCCAACAGCGCTGAGTCGAACTGCTCGTCCGAAAGCACGACGGCCAGAGCCGGTTCCGCCTCGATCGGAGCACGTGCTCCATTGGCTGCCCGAACCCGAGGTCAATGCCGAGCGATAGCGCAGCCACGAGCTCCGCAAGACGAAGGTGCCCGGAACGCGCTTCCCCCAGCATGGAGGGCAAAGTACTTCAATCACGCTCCCCCGCCGCACAAATCGGCGCGGCGGCACGGAAGACGCGGCCGCGTTCGCGACCCAACACGAGACACGACAAAGGGTGGCGGTGGGCTCGCCGCCAATCGACATGTGGCGGTTACGTGACAAACGTCTGAAGACTAGCGCGCGTTTTCATCCGGGCTGCGAGATCGCCGATTGGCACAAAACGCCTCTGTCGCGGCGTGGACGCCGCTCTCGACTTCAGGTACCGAACGTCGCGAGATCATGGCGCCGGCCAAACAAAACATTGCGCCCGTCGTGCAAAGAGAAGTTGCGCCACTTGCCGTTGCCGTTGCTGCCGCCGTGTTTGCGGCGACATTTTTCACCACGTCCGTTGTCGATGTCCCGCTCCTGTGGCTCGACCCCGTGCGCGGTGAACTGAGCTTTGGGCACAGGCCGAGCACGGTGGCGATTGATTGGTACGGCCGCACGCTGATGTCGGGGCTCGCCTGGGGCCTCGCGTGGTTCGTGACGCCGCTCGCCGTACGAAAATCCCCGACGCGGGAGACGCTGCGCGTCGCGGTGGGGTGGCTCGCCATCAGTTTTCTGTTCGCTGCGGGTCTCTACGCGTTTTCACTATGGGGTCGACGACCGAAGCCCGAGCCGCTCCCGTCATGGTACGAGGCGCGCTGATCGCCTTTTTGGCGATGGCGCTCGCTGCTGCGCCGGCGCGAGTCAGCGCCGAGGAGCCTCCGCCGCGCGCGCCGTCCGTCGCGACTTCGACCCCGGTCGACGAGACGGCGACTTCGCTGCAGGCGATCGAAGACGGCCTCGCTCGACGCACGCGGATAGCAACGGTGCGTCTCATCGAAGCGTGGATTGGCGCACACCCCGGCGACGCCGACGTCGCACGGGCGACGACGTGGGAAGGTCACCTGCAGCTGCAGATCCCGGACGTTCCCGCGGCACGCCGTGCCTATGGGCGCGCGATCGCGATGGGGGGTATTTGGTCATTTCGCGCGTATGCGGCTCTCGGCGATCTGGAGATACTCGAGCGGCGCTACGCCGCGGCGATTGCTGCCTATGAAGGTGCTTCCGCGTCGCCCGAAAATACTTGGGCGACCTACGGGCAAGAGGCGATCGTCACCGCGCGCGTCGCGCAACGCGAAGCCTGGTCGGCCGTTGGTGCTGCCGGCGCGTTGTCGCTGCAAACGATCCTCGGCGGGTTTGCCGCGTGGCGGCGGCGCGGGTGGGCCGCGCTCTGGCCCTTGCCCTGGGAGATCAAGGTCTATCTTCCGTTCGCCATCGTGATGAGCCTCGCCGCCACGTCGATATTGCCCACGAAACGCGCAACGATTCGCATGGTGTGCTGGGGCGGGCTCGCCGTGATTTCGGGTTACGCGGTGTATTTCCGGGCGGCGTCGCCAAGGCCTTGGGAGCGCGTCGCCGGAGCGGTGCTGGCGATCCTTTCCGCCGCAGCGCTCGTTTATGCAGCGCTCGTCGCCAACGGCCTGTTCGGCACCATCGGTGCCGGCGGCGAGGGAGAGTGATGGGCCGGCGCTATCGACATGCGCATGGTGTCTGGACGAGATCGGAGGCCTATGGTACGCGTCCGCTCGTTGATCCGCCTCGGCTTGGTTGTGCATGCGTTGATCGCGCTCGCGCTGGGGGGCGCGTCGACGCATCTTGCGCTCGTGACCTTCGCCCTTGCGACGGGACGTCCCAAGCGCTGGCGCGTCCCCCGATTGGCGGCAGTCTACGCGCGCGTCACGGGCACGCTGTTTCTCATTTCGGTCGTCGCCGGCGGCGTGTTGTACCCGACCTATCGCTACCAGGTGCGCGGCCTTTATCTCGACCGCTACGCCGCTTGGGCGTCGAACCTCTTCGACATGAAAGAGGTGCTCGCGGCCCTCGTTGCACCGCTCGCGTTCGGTCTCATCGTGTTCGGACGGCGTCCACTCGACGAAGCGTCTCCTCCCGAGGCACGGCTCATTCTCCACCTCTGCGTCGCGGCAGTTTTCGGTACCACGGTGTTCAACGTGATTTCGGGCTTGGTCATCGTCTCCATTCGCAGCATCTGAAAGCGAGCCATGTTTGGAAACCGAAAGCAGAAGGGTAAAATCCTGCGCGTGCAGCTCGGGTATAACCCCAATTCCTCGTCGCTCGGCGTGGACGTGAGCTTCCTTTTATACGGAAGCATGGCGATCGTCGCGCTGACGAGCTTGGCCTCGGTGTTGCTCAACCGAGCGTCGGTGCCGACGGGGAGGACCGGCGTTGAAAAGTCGCATTGAGCATTTCGGCGCCATCGTGGAGCTCCCTTCGCCGCTGCCCGGTCTCGCCTGGGTCGATCGCGAACGCGCACGAAGCCTCGGACTCGAGGGAGGGGAAGCGTGGCAGGGCGAAGCGCCGTCGCACCTCTCCGGGCCGACCGAAGTGCATCTCGTGCTTTCGCGCCGGTGCGACGTGGGCTGTCGGGGATGTTATGTCGACGCCACGCCGCGCGGGGATCAGATGTTGGTCGAGGAAGCTCGCCGCGTCATCGACGCCCTTGCGCAGCAGGGGGTCTTTCATGTCGCCATGGGGGGCGGCGAGACGTTGCACCACGAAGACCTCTTCGAAATGGCAGCTTACGCACGGTCACGCGACATCGTTCCCAATTTGACGACGTCCGGGGTGGGGATGACCGAAGCCCTCGCTGAACGATGCCGCGTTTTCGGACAAATCAACGTCAGCGTCGACGCCGTGGGAAAAAAGCGCGGCACACTTTCGTTTGGTGAAGCGGAGCGGGCCCTGCGCCTCCTCCGAGCGGTCAAAAAAGAGGTCGGCATCAATTGCGTCGTGTCACGTTCGTCTTACGATGGCATCGGCGATGTCGTCCGCTTCGCGAAGCAACGGCGCCTTTCCGAGGTCGAGTTGCTTCGCTTCAAGCCCGCCGGGCGCGGGGCATCGCTTTTCGCGAGGGAGAATTTGCTGCCTTCCCAGAGCCGCGGAATCTATCGTCGCGCGCTCTGGCTCGCGTTCCGTCACCGCATGCGGGTGAAGCTCGATTGCTCGTTCGCGCCCATGATTTTTGCGCATCGGCCGTCGCGCCGCGCCGCGGAGTTCCTCGGCGTGGTCGGATGCGAAGGGGGGAACATCCTGGCCAGCGTCATGCCCGATGGCCAAGTCGTGGGATGTTCTTTTGGTGGGCCGAACGAGGGCAGCGTTCTCGAACCGGGCCACTTGCCGGCGATGTGGAAAGCGGGATTCGGCGCGTTTCGCGACTATCGAAGAAACGCGGCCGAGCCATGTCGCTCCTGTGAATATTTGCAGCTCTGCAAGGGGGGATGCCGCGTGGTCGCGCAGGCGGCTGGAGACTGGTCGGCGCCCGATCCCGGGTGTCCCAAGGTGCAAGACTACCAGGCCCGCGAAGCAGCGGCCGGGCGCCGTGCGCGACGCACGCTGTCCGTGTTTCCTCCAAGTGCGACCTAGCTGCAGCTCTATTCCGTCGTGATGGTGCGCGTGCGGTCGAAGACTTTACCCTCACCATTTTCGATGTGCGTCACCAGCACATGCTGACCGCGCGACAACGGCTTGAGCAAGACGAAGAGGTCGTCGGCGACAGCCGGCTGCAGTGATCCGGTGACACACGTATCGAAGCTCGTCGCCAGGCTCTTGTCGCCGACGAAGTAGAACAGGCGCGAGGAGGTGAAGCGATACCTGAATGGATCGACGACGGGCCTTCCGTCGAGCGTGACCTGCATGACCCTGATGTTGTCGTTGATTTGCGTGAGCCCTGTCGCGAGGAAGTCGAAGAGCGATTGGCCGGGCGCTGGCTTGAACGTCGGATCGGGGCACGGATAGTCGTAGGAGATTCCCGAGAGCATCACCGCCAGTGCCTTGTAGCGCGGCACGGTGAACGCGTCATTGTGGTTGGGACCGGTGGGAACGAAGTAGACGGGACCGAGTTGGTGTTGATCGTAGTCGACGCCCGCGACGATCGCGGGATTGGTCGCCGCGGGAATCGAATACTCCCAGCGCAGCCAGTTGAAAGCCCACTCCTTCATGCTGAGGCCGTACGGGTGCGAATCCACTCCGAAGAGCTGCGGATTGGAACCGTCGTTATCGCCCAAGCTGCTCTCCGTGTCCGCGATCGGCTCATCCGTGGTCGTCACTGGCCCGCCGCAACCGGCCCAGCAGCTCAACGCCATCGCCATCCAGAAATGATTTGTCGTCATGGGAACCTCCCTCGAGCCTCCACTAGACCTGACCGCGACGTGGCAGGAGTGACAGAAATAGTCTGTTTCATGCCAAACCTCTTCGGTCGGACGGCAGGAAGCGCACTTGGCAGGACTGGTCGGACTGTTCTAATTTGTGCCAATGCCGAAACGGGTGATCCTGGTCGGTTTCGACGGTGCCGAGGGGCTCGACATCTTTGGACCGGCCGAAGTGTTCACGACGGCCAGCCGGCGCCTCGGCATGCCCGCCTATGACGTCGTCATCGCCGCCGTCGACGGCGGATCGATCGTGCTCACGTCGGACGCTTCGGTGGCGGCGCGCCGGCTCGGTTCCATTCGTCCGCAAGCGGACGATACGGTACTCGTCGTCGGCGGCGCCGATCGCGCGCTCGAGGAGGCCGCTTCGGGGCAACCGCTCCTCGCTTGGCTCGTGCGGGCATCGCGCGTCGTTCGTCGTATCGGCTCGGTCTGTGACGGGGCGTTCATCATTGCGCGCGCCGGCATCCTCGACGGCAAACGCGCAGCCACGCATTGGTCGTCGTGCGATCGACTGGGACGCGCCTACCCCCGGATCGAAGTCGACCGCGAAGCGATCTTCGTGCGCGACGGCCGCGTATGGACGTCCGCCGGCGTCACGACAGGGATCGACATGGCGCTGGCGATGGTGGAGGAAGATCACGGTCCCCGCACCGCGGACACCGTCGCCGCGCACCTGGTGGTCTATGCGCGTCGACCTGGATTCCAGTCGCAGTTCAGCGAGGTGCTCGTCGCGCAGTCGTCCGCGTCCGATCCGCTCGGTCCGCTGGTGACCTGGCTGCGTGCCAACCTGCGCGCGTCGCTCGACGTGGCGAAGCTGGCGCGCCGTGCCGGAATGTCGGTGCGCTCGCTGCATCGCCACTGCCTGCAGGTGCTCGACACGACGCCGGCCAAGCTCGTCGAGAAGGTGCGCATCGAGCAGGCGCGAACGCTGCTGGCGACGACCAACCTCGGAACCAAGACGATCGCGGGGCGCTGCGGTTTCGGAACACCGACGCGAATGGCACGGGTCTTCGAGCGCGCATTGGGAGTGGGCCCGCGCGCCTATCGAACGATGTTCTCGAGCCCCAACGCGGCTCGCTGAGGCGACCGCGCTTCGCGTTGAGCCGCGCCGCGCGGGCCTGTAGCATCCGGCGCCATGCTGAGAGCCTCCGTTTACGCGTGGTTTTCGATCCTCCTCGTTGCGTCAGCCGCGGCGAGTTCGCAGTGCGGCGGTTCCGGGCCGAGCGCCGCTGCACCAGGGAGCACCGAGAAATCGGCGGCCGACGCGTGTCTCGCGATCGCCAGCCTCAAACGAGGACAGCGTCCGACGGAGCCGACCAAGATCGCGGCGCAGCACTTGCTCGTACAGTACCAAGGCGCAAAGACGGCGAAGGTGCACATCGTTCGCTTCCGCGACGAAGCGTGCTTGCGCGCCATGCAGGCGCGCGACGAGTTACGCGCAGGCGCCGATTTCGCCGATGTCGTCAAGAAATACAGCGACGAGCCGGGGGCCGAAACGCGCGCGGGATCGCTCGGCACCATCGAGCGCAAGGACGTCGTCCCACCCTTCGCCGACGCCGCGTTCGGACTTCTCCCGCGTGAGATCAGCGACGTCGTGGAAACCGAGTTCGGCTTCCACGTCATCATGCGGACGGAGTAGACGCGCAGGCGAACGCCTCATATCCCCCAGGGATCGTCGCGCGTGACTGTGCGCTTGACGGGCTGTGACTTCTGTAGTTCCCCGTGAGCCTCGGGGGATAGCGCAGTTCGCGGCGCGGCGAGAACGGGCGGCGTCGGTTCTGGCGCGAGCTCGAACTCTTTGGCGACATCGCGATCGAGGTCGATGGCGCGAACGAGCGTCGCATACCCTGGTGCTTCGACTCGAAGGAGGTGCGGCTTGTCGTCGGGCCGTCTGCGGATGCCAGCGGGATTACCCTCCAGCGGCGCGCCGTCGAGGAAAAGGTGCGCATGAGCGGGGTGGACCAGGAAGACGGCGGAGATTGTGCCGTGCGCAGGCGCAGCGGCGGGCGCTGCGCCCGGGCCCGGCGTCGCGATCGGCGCCGGCAGAGCTTGGAGACGGGTGGGGGGCGAAAGGATGGTCGTGCTCGCCGTGTCGGCGTGCGTCGCCGCAGGTTCCTCGGCGATCGGTGCGCCGGCGGCCTGAGCAGGTGCACCGTTCGGTACGTGAGCGGCGTAGGCGATGCTCATCGCGGCCGCTGCCGGCATGCATGCAACCCCGACGATGCGCTGCACCCGCCGACGGAAGTTGAGCACCTCGCTCCCGGGTTCGACGATGTCGTACGAGGTGCTCGTCGTTCGGAAGGTGCCCGTGCTGGCGAGGGGTGAAGTCCTCGACGCGGGGGGCGCGGCCGACTCGCCCCCTGGAGACGACGCGCTCACGTCCGTGCGAAAGAGGTGGCTGTCCGAAATGGGCGGTGAAGAAACCAGTGCAGCCGCCGCTTCATCGACGACCGCTCGAAACTTCGCCCGGTCGATGGAAAAGAACGTTTGCATATACGCGGCTAGCGTCGCAAGGTGCGTAGCGTTGCCAAGTTGCGCCGACACGTTCTCGACCTCCAGGCGCATTTCGTCGGCTGTCGCGTAGCGATGCGACGGGTCGACGGCGAGCGCGCGCGCCGCGATTCTGATCATCTCGGCGCTCGGCCCTTGGGTGTCGGGTGTTTGGAGCGGCAGATCTCCAGCGGCGAGGCGGCGGAACACCGCAATTTCGTCGTGTCCTTGCCATAGGCGCCGCCCGGTGGCCGCTTCCCAGAGCATCACGCCGACCGAGAAAATGTCGGTCCGCCTATCGATGCGTTCGCGGCGTACGGCCTCGGGCGACATGTATCCGATGTTGCCTTTGACGACGCCGCTCATTCGCGTGTCGGCATCGCGAAGTGTCGCGTGGGCGATGGCGAAATCGATCAGTTTGACCCGGCCGTCGTAGGTCACGAAGACGTTGGAAGGCGTGACGTTGCGGTGGACGATACCGAGGGGCCTTCCGTGGTCTTTCAGCTCGTGCACATAGTGGAGACCCGCGAGCGCGTCTGCCAGCACGCGCAGGTGGATCGCAAACGGCACTTGGCTGCCCCGTCCCGCTCGCTCTCGGACGCTCGATAGTGTCTGGCCGTCCAGGAACTCCATGGCGAGGACGCAGAGATCGCGGTCGGCGTAGATGTCGTAGGTCTCCACGACGTTCTCGTGCTGAAAGCGCGTGCCAAGGAACGCCTCGTTCTCCAACATCGCGCGGAATCCGTCCTGCCGGCAGAACTCGGATCGCAGCTGTTTCAAGACGACTTCGCGGCTCGTTCCATCTTCCTTTGGCAGGAGCGCGAGAAAAGCGCTGCTCATGCCGCCCCGCCCTATTTCGGCAACGAGGCCGAAGTGGCCGAGGGCCGCCCTCAGGCCGGCGCTCGCGGCGAGCATTTTCGAGTCGGTAGTCATGGCATTTGCGTGAGCAAAAGGTAGCCCGATAGCGGGCCATCCAGGTTGAGCGAGGTGACGACTTGGAACGATCCGCGCGAACCCGCGGAGAATCAGTACAGTGCCTGCGCGCTCGCAGGAAGGGATCCATGGTCCGGGGTCCGCGCGGCACACGGAGGAACGAGTGAGACCGCGATGTCTGGCTTTCTATGCGGTGGGTCGGGCCATTTCGCGGCCCCAATGCTCTTCGTACACGTTGATCACCGCGGCGGCGGAGCGCGCGATGTCGTCGGCGCTCGTCTCGCAATTGACGATCGAGAAGCGCAGGGCGGGCGTCGCGCGCCAAATCGTGGGCGTCGGGTAGCAGGTTCCTTCGGTTTGAATGGCGAGGGCCATCCGGCGGGTCCAGTCCTCGGCCTCGTATCCGGCTGGCGCTTTCAATTTCACGACGACTTGGTTGAACACGACCTCGTTGAGAATCGTCATGCCGTGCACCACGCCGAGCTTGCCGGCGAGAAGGCGAGCGAGTTCGCAACAGCGCGTCACGAGCTCGTCGAGCCCTCGGCTTCCCAATTGCCGGAGCGCCGCCCAAAGCGCGAAACCTCGCGCGCGGCGCGACAGCTCGGGCGCGAACACGCCGGGGTTCGAGCCGGTGCCTTCGGCGCCACTCGACAGGTAGGGCCCGTGAATCGCCATCGCGCGGCGATGAGCTCGCGGATGACGGGTCAACACGATTCCGCAATCGTAGGGAACGTTGAGAAATTTGTGCGCATCGGTCGCCCAAGAATCGGCAAGCTCCGCGCCCCGCGCGAGATCGGCATATGACCGGCTCGCGCGGGCCCAAAGTCCGAAGGCGCCATCGACGTGCAGCCAGGAGTCGTGCTCGCGGCGGTGGGCGCGGTGCTCCGCGAGTGCCGCACCGATTTCGTCGAGTGGGTCGAACGCTCCGCTATTGACGTTACCCGCCTGTGCGCAGACGATGACGGGGCCGATCGTGGTCTTCAACTTGCGCTGCAAGGCGGAGCTGGAGAGACGACCCTCCCGATCGACGTCCACGAAGCCCATTGCCTCCTTGCCCAACCCGAGGAGCCGCACCGCCTTGTCGATACTGTCGTGACGTTCGTGGCCGACGAACACACGAACCGGGGGGGCCTGGAAAAGACCTTGCTGCTCGACGTCCCAGCCGGCTGCTTTCAGCACGTGACTGCGCGCCGCGGCGAGCGCGACGAAATTGGCCGACATGGCCCCCGTGACGAGCGCACCGCAAGCAGCGGCCGGCAGTGCCAGTCGCTCGATGACCCATCGCAGACTCGCCATTTCGAACGCGGCCGCCGCGGGAGCACCGGTGGCAGGGCCCGCATTTTGGTCCCAGATCGACGTCAACCAATCGGCGCCGACGGCGGCCGGAAGGGTTCCGCCCGTGACCCATCCAAAAAATCGCGGGCCCGACATGGCCGTCACGCCGGGCGTCGCCCATTCGACGAGCTCGCTCAAAACCTGTTCGGCAGAGCAACCGTCGAGCGGCAATCGATCCATCTCGTCGAGTTCACGCTGCACGTCTTCGATTGTGGCGGAGGGCGCCACCTGACGCGTTGCCAAGGAGCGACGATAGAGAAGCGCGTGGTCTCGGGCTAAGGTGAGCAGCTTTTCCCATTCGGAGTCGTCGGCCATGGGAGGCTCATGGCAACACTGCGCGGCGCGTGCAAGCGCGCTCGGGCCGGCATGGCGCCAGCACACGGCCGCCGCATCGATGATACGCTGGCGAGCCCGCGCACGAGGTTCAGACAAGCCAATGACCGACACGACATCTTCCGCCACGTTTCTGCGCGCCGTGGGGGTGCTCGGCCTCGGGGCGGCGATCTTCAACTGTACGGTCGGCGGCGGCATTTTCCGTTTGCCGTCGGGCGCGGCGGCAGCAGCCGGCAGCGCTGCCCCTTTCGTCTACCTCATCTGCGCGGCCGTGATCGGCTGTGTGGTCCTTTGCTTTGCCGAGGTCGGCAGCCGCGTGGCGCGAACCGGCGGTCCTTATGCCTACGTCGAGGCGGCATATGGCCGCTACCCGGGCTTTTTGGCGGGCGTGTTGCTGTGGATGATCGGCACGACGGCGGTGGCTGGCGTCGGCTCGGCCTTTGCCGAGGGGGTGGCGGCACTGGCTGGCATGCCGGCGATTCGAGCGCCCGTCATCGTCGGCACGTTCGTGCTTCTGGCGACGGTGAACATCCGGGGAATCGAACACGGCACGCGGCTGGTGATGATCGCCAGCGTCGCCAAGCTCTTGCCGCTGCTGGTGTTCGTCGGCGTCGGCGCGTTCTTCGTCCAGCCCGGCAACCTCGTCATGGGTGCGGCGCCGCCTGCCAGCGATCTGGCACGCGCCGCCATGCTCCTCTTTTTCGCCTTCATGGGTGTCGAGACCGCGCTCGTGCCGAGCGGCGAGGTGCGCGATCCCGCCCGGGTCGTGCCGCGCGCGCTGGCGCTGGCGATGATTGGGGTGACCGTGCTCTACCTGTGCATCCACCTCGTCGCTGCTGGCCTTTTGGGGCCGCGGCTGGCCACGGCGAACGTTGCGCCCCTCGCCTTCGCGGCCGAACGGTTTCTCGGCCGGCCGGGCTACGTCCTCTTGCTGATTGGCGCTAGCATCTCGATGTTTGGATACCTGAGCGGGATGACCTTGGCGGCGCCGCGCGCGTTGTGGAAGTTCGCTGATGACGGGCTGCTGCCGAAATCGCTTGGCGCGATTCACATCCGCTTCCGCACCCCCCATGTCGCCATCATCGTGCAATCGCTGCTCGTGACCGCGCTCGCGGTGTTCAACTCGTTCGAGCAACTGGCGGTGCTCGCGAATGTATCGGCGCTGCTTCTGTACGGGGCCGTCGCAGTGGCGACCTTCGTGCTTCGCCGGCGCGACGTGCGCCACGATGGTGCTAAGCCATTCCGCGTGCCGGGCGGCGCGCTCGTGCCGGTGGTGACGGTGGGGCTGATTGGCTGGCTCTTGACTTCGATCACGCAAACCGAATGGGCAGCGGTGGTAGCCACGCTGTCCGTGGCCAGCATTTTTTATGCGGTCCGGTCGCGCCTCGATGGGCACGGCGCCTCACCAGAGCGGGCCCTCGCGCCTTCATCGTCCGCTCAATCGTAAAGCCGCACGGAACACACCCTCGGGTGGCGATGGTATCCTCCCCGCATGAGCGATGACAAAACCTGCAGACCATGACCCGCGCCGTGCTCCGTCATTCTTTCGTGCGGGCTTCGATGTCGTTCTGCTGTCTACCCGTGGCGTTCGGGCTGTGCGCCTGTCGCGCCACGACTCCTTGCGAAGTGGGAGCCGCGCGGCCCGCGATGGCGGTCTCGTCGCCCGCGGTGGCTTCGGGGAAACCGGCTGCACCGATGTCCGATGCTCCGTTCGCGCACCCGAGTCAGTTCGTCTCGCTCGGGCAACGGCGGATCCACTTGCGTTGCATGGGAGCGGGGAGCCCGACCATCGTTCTCGAGGCGGGGCTCGGGGGAGACTCGTCGAGCTGGGTTTTCGTGCAGCCGCGATTGGCGGAGCTCACCCGCGTTTGTGCGTACGACCGCGCTGGCTACTATTTCAGCGATCCTGGCCCCATGCCGCGCACCGCGGACGCGGATGTCGACGATCTGCACCGCACGCTCGAAGCTGCGTCGATCCGCGGCCCCCTCCTCATCGTCGGGCATTCGCTGGGCGGCCTCTTGGTGCGCCTCTACGCAGCGAAGTATCCCGCCGACGTCATCGGGATGGTTCTTCTCGATCCGAGCCTCGACAACGTCGAGGATGTCCGCCTTCCGAAGCCGAGCGATCAGGGCGAAGAAAATCCACTTCACGTCAAATGTTTGGCCGCCGCCCAAAGCGGCACCATCACCTCCGATGCGAAACTCAGAGAGGAGTGCATTGGACCGCCGGACAAGCGGCTCTCCTCGGAGCTCAATGCCGCGCAAACCGAAGCCTCGGCCCGGGTCACCAACTGGGAAACCGTGCTCTCCGAGGGAAAGGAGATGCGTAGCGGGCGCACCGGGGAGCGGCTGCGCGCGGCGACGGAAAGGCTCGAGAACCTGCCGCTCTTGGTGATGACGAAAGGGAAAGTCACGTTCCCGGCCGATAGGGAGATGAAGGTCGTCCAGGAGTACTACGGCCGCTTCGTGCAACGACACGCCGAGACCGCGGCTCGTTCGAAGCGCGGTCTTCACCTCGTGTCACCGAGCGGCCATCAAATGCCGATGGATGTCCCCGATCTCGTGGTATCCAGCGTTCGTGCCGTGCTCGCGGCTCATCGCGAGAACCGCGCCGTCGCGCCTTGAGTCCAAGTGCCTCTCAGCACGTCGCGTCGGCCGCGGGCTAAGCCCATGTGCTTGTTGACTGACATGACTTGACTTGACCCACCTCGTGCGCTGTCGTTAGTTTGATGACCCTTCTGCGCGTAGGGCTGCTCGCTTTGGCCATCGCCGTGATCGGTTGCGGCGGGCATGTGACCGACGACGATGCGGCCGACGCTGATTCTGCGCTCGATTCCAGTCCTGATCGCGACGCGGTCGGTGTAAGCGACGGCGTGCTGCCTCGCGACGGCGATGCTTCGGCGATCGACGTCGGGTCCGACGCACGCGACATGAGCTCCGTCGACGGGGGAGGCGATCGCCGCCCGGAGGCTCCAATCGATACGCGGGACGCGAACGCGACGTCCGACACACGCGACGCGGACATCTCCAGCGATATCGCAGACGCAAGCGACGAGGAACCATCCGTGGACATCCATGCCGACGTGCACGACGTGTCCGTCGATACCGATGGCCCTCGCGACCGAGACGCGGCCGACGCGGCGCCGCCCGACGAGGGCGGAGGGGACGTCGCGCCGCCGCCGTTCGACGCCGATGCCGGCGGTGATGGATGCAGTGCCGTCACGTGCGATCTCGTGGCGCTCTCGGTTTTTCCTCCTTCACCGACGATCATTGCCCGAACCACGCGCTGGATGCAGGCGACCGGCACGTATTTCGACGGCTCGACACGGGATTTGACCAACGACGTCGTTTGGTCGACGTCCCAGCCGCAAATTGCGCTCATGAGCACCGTGGCAGGCAGGGGCGGCCTTCTGACGGCAATGAATACCGGGACGGTGACGGTCACCGCCGAAATCGCGACGCTCTCCGCGTCGACGGTCGTCGAGGTGTCGGTCAACGAGCCCCGCATCATCCAGATTCGGCCGTCGGTTCCGTCGCTTGCGCAAGGCACCCAGCGGCAGCTCACGGCCATGGTAACGTTTTCCGACGGATCGCAGGCCGATTGGAGCTCGGTGCTGACGTGGTCGTCGAGCGCTCCCGCGGTGGCGACGGTCAGCGCGGAAGGAATCGCCGCCGGCCTCACGCCTGGTACGACTACGATCACGGCGGCCCTCGTTTGGCTGACGGGCTCCACGACGTTGACGGTCACGCCGGCCACGCTCTCCAGTATTTCGATCACGCCGGCCACGCTGTCGCTTCCGCTCGGACTCGTGCAGCCCCTTCGGGCGGTCGGCCTGTTCAGCGATGGAACGATGCAGGACCTCACCGCGCAAGCAACGTGGAGCTCCTCAGATCTTGCGCGGGTAACCGTGGGCGATGGCTTGGGCACGAAGGGGAAAATCACGGGGGCGGCGCTCGGAAGCGCGACTGTAACTGCGGCCTTCGGCGGCATGTCCGCCACCGCCGCGATCGATGTTTCTGCGGCCGTGCTGCAGAGTTTTGCCATCCTCTATCCTCCCGGCGGGCGTCTCATGCTGAGCATGGAGATGCTGCTCGCCTCGCACGGGAGTTATTCCGACGGGAGCACGCGGGAGATCACCGATCTTATCACCTGGATGTCGAGCGATCCCTCCGTCCTCGAGGTCAGCGGTCAGCGCATTTTCGCGCGGCGTGAGGGCCAGGCGCATGTCACCGGCACCTACGCGGGTGTGCAAGGGATCCTCTTCGTCGGAGTATTCGCGGGCGCGCTCGAAAGCATCGAGATCCGGCCAAGCCCCGCCGTGGTCGCGCGAGGCGCATCCGCGTCGTTTTACGCAACGGGAAACTATACCGGCGGGACCACCTACGATCTGACGTGGTTCGGCGGATGGAACACCGTCGATGACAACGTGGCGTGGGTCCAGTCTGTGCCGGCCTCCCCCGCCAGGCTCTGGGGTGTCAACGTCGGGACGACCAACGTCAGCGTCGCTTGGGCGGGAATCGCCGCTTCGAGCGTCGTCAACGTCACCACGACTGCGGACGCCGGGCCAGGGCCCTGACGTGCGAATGTCCCAGCTGCCGCGCAACCAAGATGCGGTCGAGCCGCGGAAGGATCCCCTCTTGAGCGATCACCCCATCGATTTGGACGCCTATTTCGAGCGCATTGGGTACCGCGGCGTGACGCGGCCGACGCTGGAGACATTGAACGGCATCGTCCATCGCCATGTGGAGGCGATCCCCTTCGAGAACCTCGACATTCTCCTAGGCCGACCGATCGATCTCGGTCCGGCGGCCCTGCAGCAGAAGCTCATTTTCGATCGTCGCGGCGGCTACTGCTTCGAGCAAAATGGGCTGCTTTTGCTGGTGCTCGAGGCGCTCGGTTTTCACGTATGGCCGCTCAGCGCGCGCGTTCGCTACCAGCGGCCGCGCGACTTCGTTCCCCCACGCACGCATGTTTTCGTTCGCGTCGAGCTCGAGGGTACGTCGTGGCTCGCCGACGTCGGGGTGGGCGGCTTCTCATTGACCTCGGCGATCCGTCTCGACAGCATGGAGGAGCAATCGACGCCGCACGAGCCAAGGCGCATCGTGCGCGAGGGGGCGCGGCTCTTTCATCAAGTGCGCCTGGCGGACGAGTGGCACGATCTCTGCGAATTCACGCTGGAAGAAATGCCTCTCATCGATCGCGAGCTCGGCAATTGGTTTACGAGCACGCACCCGCAATCGCATTTCAAGAGCCGGCTCGTGGTGGCGCGGGCGGTCGCCGACGGAGGTCGCAAGACGATTCTCAATAGGGAGCTCACCATCCGCCGGCGTGATGGGATCGAGACGCGTACGCTCGGGACGCCCGAGGAGCTTCTTTCCGTCTTGGAAAGCGACTTCGGTCTCGCATTCGCCGAGGGAACGACGTTTTCGTGTCCCGCCCTCGATTGGCCGATGCCCTGAGAACATAAGACTGTCCTGTCATGGCAAGTCACTCGTCCCGGGCGCTTCGAGCAAGAGCCACGGCGCGCGGGGCAGACTTTTGGTGCGAGCGAGGAGCTCGCCGCGGCTGCGTGCGCCGAATTCCTGTGAAGCTGCTTACAATAGGTGTGCACGGTGTGCGGAGCGAGCCCGAGTCGGTCCGCGACTTCCTTCTCGCTGCACCCTGCCTGCAGCCAGGAAAGCGTCTCCAAGAGCCGCCGCGGCAGTGCGATTCGGCTGACCTCGCTCCATGCCGCGCCGAGCTCGCGGTGAAGAAAATGGACAATCCGCGCTTTGCGGTGGGTGAAGCGCGCCCATCGACCGTCTTTGAACAGCTTGATGTAGTGAACCAGCCGGTGCTCCGGCACGTAGCGATGCGAAACAAGATAGTGATCGAGCCCGACCGGTCGATAGTGGTCATTGAACATCGGCGATCGATACCAGTCCCTGTTGGCGACCAGCTCGTGCCGCATGCGCTGTAAGAGGCGGTACCGAGCTTGGCCACCGTGACGTCGGGGCCGACCAAGGGTGACCAGGGCGCCGAAAGGGTGTACCCGTGCACTCCTTCGCGCACAAACAACGGAGGCCACGACAAAAATCCGCGACGCGATCCGAGCTGGGATGGCGCCGTACCAGAAAGCGGCGGCGGGTTCGAAATCCCGATGCCGACGATCCTCGCCTCAGGCGTTCAGCCGTGATGTTCGCCGGGGGCGAACCGGCCGAGCGGGTTGTGTACCCACTCGGCCGGCGTCGTCCACCTCGTCAGCGCGCAGTTGCGCTGCCCTCTCGTTGCACGGTAGCGGCACGTACCCAGCGGCGGACATTGCTCAGGTGCACCTGCTCTTCAGCGAGAGCTTGTTCGAACCGGCGAACGACAGAAGCGTTGGCCTCGGTGCGCGCCAGCTCAATCAGAGTTTCCCAGCCGTCGTTGTCGACGAGCTCCGCCACCAAAATCGCCTCGAGCGACTGTTTCAGGTTCATGCGTGGATCGCCTAAAACCTGAAGCAGGCCCATGGAATTGACAGCCGCGACGTCAGCGGACGGCGTCAGCGCCGTGGGATCCCCGCCCATTGACACCATCACCTCACGAAGCATTTCGAAGTGTACCGCTTCTTCCGCCTTGATCTGCTCCAGTTCAGCACGTGCGGGACCGGCAGGCAGCGGCTCCGATGCGTCGAACTTACTGAGCACCGCGTCGTACAGCCGCGTCCCTGTCCGCTCGAATGCGAGACGTTCTCCGAGTTTGTCGAGAAAGACGTTGGCGTTCTTCCCTTTCGCGGCGTCGACCAAACCAACCGCAATGCCCCGGATGGTGACCGGGGGAGGCATCGTGCCGATCGGAGCCCCGTCGGCCGCATAGGCGGTACGGGCCTCGTTGATTGCACTTTCGTTGCCAGGCATACTCGGTGGCGCCGCCTCTGCACCCTGAATCAGGAGTTGACTGTCGATAGGGGACAACGCGATCCCCGTACGGTTTTTTCCTATTTCCACTTGATTCTTCATCATGGCGACACCTGCCTGGTCGAATGGCCGTGCCCGTTGCCTTTGGGGGCGAGCTCTGTCCCGGGCCGCCATTGATATCCGGCGGCAACGCGCTCGGACGGCGAGCCTTCCCGATTCATCCGCTGGCGATAGGCGATCGAGAGTTGCGAATCTTCCTGCAGCGTAACAATCTGCCTGCCGTTCGCTCGGAAGTCGACTTGCTCCGCCAACGTCTCCCGTACGTACTTACGTTGACTCGAAAAGTCGATGGGCTCCGGCAGCGACGCAGGCAGGACCTCGGCGGGATCACGATTCTCATGCTGCCGGAAAAGATCCATGGCGACGTGCAAATGCCCTAGCTCGTAATCGACGAACCGCTCCCATATTTTCTTGATACGCGGATTCGACTCTTGCTTGGCGCACGAAAAATAGGTGTACACCTCCATCAACTCCAGCATCATCCACTTCTCGAGCCACGTCTCCTTGGGATCCGACAGCGACTCGTACTGCGTGACGTGCTGTTCTTCAATGGATGCAATTTCTGCATACAGCTGACGTGCGGTGGGGTCCGCAAACATCGGTCCGACAGTCATGTAATAGTCGTGCGTCTGCGTTTCGGCAGCCACGAGGATCACCGCGTTGAGCTTGGAGATCGGGGAGGCGGTTGCCTTCTCGTAATTGACGCGAAGGTCATCCTCGGGCGCCCGGTGCTCGACGCTAGTAGGGCGACCCGGCAGGATATCGGTATAGCATTGGAGCAGCGTGTTGGCATCGCGGCCTTCGACGCGATCCATCAGTGCGGCATACCGGTACATATGGTCGAAGTCTTCGAGCAGACCGAAATCCATCACCTGCTTGAGGTACGGATCGGGTTCGTTCTGTGCCAGGAAGGCGGTCAATTCGATGGCAACCTGCTCGAAGCCGATTGTCGTTTCGAGAGGACTCTGGTCGGGTGGGTTCAGCCAGTTGACCATTGTTTGCTGGTGCTGCTCCGCGCGACGAATTTGCGCGAGGGGCACCTGCAGGTGGGGATTGAACCGCGCACACATGTGCTTGAAGCGAAGAGACTCTGCTTCAATGCCGTTCATCAAAATAACGCGTACCCTAGTGAATGCATCGTCGTCCAGCTTGGAATAAGGAACTTGTACCAGTTCCTTCCAGGTGAATTGTTGCTTGTTGAGCGCGGTGCCGCGCTCTTTCATGATGTCGAGTGCCATGGGTGAGCTTCCTCCAAACTTCCGAAGTGTGGAGTCTTCATCGCACTCCGCGGCGGCAGTGCCAATGGACCCTTCGTCCGCTTCGCCGGGAGGCATCATCACGCGTTGCGACATCGACTAGTGAATGACGATGAGCGCCCGGATCGATTGTCCCATGCAACCACCGTGGCGAGTTGATGGGCACGACCGCTGCTAACTCGCTCGCTGGCGGACTGCGGCCGGCACGGTCTGCGGCGATATGGAAGGGAGGCTAGCGGTTCGGTCTACTGCTCGGGCGACTGCGCTAGCGAAGCTCGGCGGGCGCGCGGCGGCGTGACGAGGACGACTCCGTGACGAAATCCGGGCGCTCTGCGAAATAGCGCAGCAGGGCGTCCTCCAGTGTTGGCATGATGCTCGAGCGCTCGCTGCCGAGCACGCAATAAGCGGGCCTCCGTGCGGCCAACTTCAATGCCGAGGAGCGACAAGGCCGAATGAGCGCGCCGTCCAGTCCGGCCAGAGAGGCCGCTTTTTGCGCGAGACTGGCCCACGTGACGCTACCCTGGTTGGCCAGATGCCAGATCCCGGATTCTCCGTCGATCAGCAGATCCAAAGCCGTCCGCACCAAATCGGGAACATAGGTTGGCGAGACGTAGCCGTCGGCGGCTGCGGCGAACACTCTGCCCGACTGCAACGCGGCGAGCGCGACAGTGACGAAGTTGTGCTCGTCCCACGGGCCGAAGAAGGCGCTGGTCCGCACGACCATCGCAGCGGGCATGGTGGCAAGTACGCGCTGTTCAGCTTCCGCTTTTGCCCGTCCATAAGCCGATAGCGGCGCAACGAGGTCACTTTCCAAATAGGGTGAGCGCTTGGCGCCATCGAAAACGAGGTCGCTCGAAAACGTCAAGAGGCGAGCACCGTGGCGCGAGCACAGGGAGGCAAGAGTAGCGGGACCGATGCAGTTCTCCCGAAAGCATCTGTCGATCTCGCGCTCCCCGTCGTCGACCCGCACATAGCCCGCCGCATTGATGATACCCCACGGTCGAAAACGCTCGAGCGCTGAGCGGACCGATCCCGGCCGGGCGATGTCCATGTCCGATCGGCCGAGAAGACGGTACTCGAGCCCTCGGGGTGCGCAAGCGCGACTGAACGCGCGTCCAAGCGTTCCGCCGGCCCCACAGATGAGGAGGGGAGCCGCGCCGGAGTGCGACTCCGTAGAAGCGTTGCCGGTGAGCTGCTGGGCGCCTCGCAAGAAGCGGGTCGAGCGGCGCCACCAGCCCGGCGTTTGAAGCGCGGCGTGCTGATAGGATCTGTTGGCGGCCAAGTCCCGCATTGCAGAACCGATGGCGGTAAGACGTGGCGAGGGAGCCCGTATGTCGAACGCGCCTGGTTCGTAGTGTCGCGCGGCGCGCGTGACGAGGCTGTCCCAGTCCATCGAGCCGAGCATGGCCCAGGCCGTGACTCCCCGCACGTCGGCGCCGAAGCGTCGCGCCCTGTGGGCCGAATGCCAGGCCTCGATGAACCAGCGGAGCTGCTCCTCGCGGGTGCATCCCAAATGTACTTCGGTGAGCGCGATCGGCAGATGGTAGCGGTGCCAAGCCTCGAGAATGAGCGCGCACTGCCCGTAGATTCCTTCGGGGCGCACCCGCACAGCGTCGATGTCGGCGTAGCGCATCCGACCGTTTCCTCCCCACGTCGATGGGGGATAGCGGTCCAGCTGATGATCGAGAAAGCGATCGCTGGTCGCGTAATAGTTGAGCCCCACGATGTCGGGACGGCAAGGATGACGAGAGAATTCCTCTAGCTCTGCCACCGCGGCGCCACTGGACACGAGATATTGCCAGAGAGGATGGCCGGGGACGACCCGTCCATCGACGAGATCGAAACCGAGCCAGCGACGATGGTTCTCGAACTCGACTTGGTCCTTAAGGGGCGGGGTTCCATAGGTGTGGCCCCCGTCGTCGATATGAACCAACTGCGCGTCGGGGATGGATTCGCGGATGGCTCGCATCGTGAGGACGACGGCGCGACATTGATGGATCGCCATGCGCGTGAAAGCGGCGTCGTCGCGGCGATGCGGATACCAATGTCCGTAGAGGCCGCTGAATCGGGCAGTCGTGATCGGCTCGTTCACCGGTGTAAACGATCGGAGCCACGGGTAACGCTCGGCGACCGCGCGCCCGAACTCGGCCAGCTGCCTGGGGAAGGCCGGGTCCAGCAACGAGGTGCTCGGCGGCCCGCTTCCGTGATGGATCAAGCCGACAATTGGCTGAATGTCGAGCTTCCGCATTTCGCCGAGCCGGTCATCGGTCTGACGCCAATCGGCGGTCTGCACGCCATGTGGCGCGACGCTCTCCCACAGCACCGGATAACGCAGGGTACGTAGCCCGAGGTCGGCGAAGCGCTGCAAATCGCCCGACCGTGTCGCGTGCCCAGTGGACGCGATCTGGTCGAAGTATCGACCGCCGACGCGATTGCGCGTGCATTCCACCCCGCCCCAGAGCTCGACGCTCTCGTCGCGATTCGCCAGGCGACGAAGCTCATCCGGCACGAAGGGCCTGTTCATGACGGGCGAGCTTGTCGTAGAGTTTCAGGGCCTGCGCAACCACTTGATCCATGTTGTAATATTTGTAAGTGCCGAGGCGTCCCGCGAAGTGCAGCTGCGGCGTGGCGGAAGCCAGACGCTCGTACTTGCCATACAGCTCGGCGTTCCCGCGACGAGGTACAGGGTAATAGGGATCTCCGGCTCCTTTCGGATATTCATAGACGATGGTCGTCTTGGCATGTTCTTGCCCGGTCAAGTATTTGAATTCCGTACACCGCGTATAGGCATAGTCGTTCGGAAAATTGACCACGGGAGCTGGTTGAAACATGGGCCTGTCGTGTGTTTCGAACTGGAAATCAATGGATCGGTATTCGAGTTTTCCATATCGATAGTCGAAAAATTCGTCGACGGGGCCCGTGAAGATCATTTCGCGGTAGTCGATCATGCCGTGGACCTCCCGATAGCTCGTATTCAACATCAACTTGATGTTGGGACTGGCGATAATGCGCTCGAACATTCGAGAGTACCCATGGAGCGGCATCGCCTGATACGTGTCTGCGAAGTAGCGATCGTCCCGGTTGTGGCGCACCGGCACGCGCGCGGTCACGGTCGCGTCCAACTCCGAGGGATCGAGCCCCCACTGTTTGCGAGTGTAGTTGCGGAAGAACTTGTCGTACAGATCTCGTCCCACCTTGCTGACGATGACGTCCTCCGAGGTAAGCACGGGATTCACCGGTTCGGCGAGCCCCTCGAAGAACGCTGGAAGTTGCATCGCCGTCAGATTCAGCCCATAGATGCGGTTGACGGTATCGAGATTGATGGGTATGGGGACGAGTTGGCCGTCGACCGCCGCGACGACACGATGCTGGTAAGGGCGCCACGAAGTGAAGCGGCTGAGGTATTCGAAGATCGCCGCGGAGTTGGTATGAAAGATGTGGGGCCCGTACTTGTGAATCAGGATTCCTGCATCGTCGTGACAATCGTAGGCGTTGCCGCCGATGTGACGTCGCTTGTCGATGAGCAGTACGCGATTGCCGCTACCCTCCGCCAGGCGTTCGGCCAATGTACACCCTGCGAATCCAGCGCCGACGATCAAGTAGTCGAACATCAGCCGGCGTCTCGGAGCGGGGAGGGGGAAGGCGCCGCCATCTGGGAGATAGCGGGTCGAGCGGAGTGCGGTCGATACGCGGCGCGCGCGGCGGCGTCGACCAGGCTGGCCATCTTGGAGAAGGTCGCGTCCCAACAATTGGCGGCCAAGAACACATCCGCCTCGGCTCGGCGCTGGAAGGGATCTCGCGCAAGTGCCCTTTCGACCCCGAGCGTGAAGTCGAGCGGCGAATCGGCGATGTGAACGAGTCCGAGCCGACCATAGGGCTCCACCACGTCCGCGATCGCCGTGGAAACGACGGGACGGCCGGCAGCCAGATACTCTGGCGTTTTCGTCGGACTTATGAAACGGGTCGCTTCGTTGCGTGCAAAGGGCAGAATTGCGGCGTCCCACCCGGCGATATAGCGCGGCAGCTCCGCGTACGTCTTCTGTCCCAGATAATGAATGTTGGAGGCTCGGGGCAGCGTCCCCTCGTCGATCTTCACGACGGGGCCCACCATGACGATGTGCCAATCGGGGCGAAGGGCCGCTACGCCCGCCAACAGGGCGAGGTCCATGCGCTCGTCGATCACCCCGAAAAAGCCCAGGCGCAAGCGAGGAATGTCCTTTTGGTCGTCGGGATCGGCCTGGGGAAGGCGCGCCTTGCCGAAATGCGCCGCGTCGACGCTGCTAGGGAAAAGATGCACGTCGTGGCGGGTCTTTTGTTTGGCGCGCCATAGGCTGTGACCGCCGGCCATCACGACGTCCGCTTGACGCAAAAGTTGGTGTTCGAGAAGCGTGAGCTCCGACGGAGCGCCCCGGAACGCCGCGAGTTGGTCCATACAGTCATAGACGACAGCGCGCGGTTGCAATCGGTGCGCAATCGGCATCGCCATCGGCGTGTAGTACCAGAGAATGAAATCATTCATTCCCTCGTCACGGACTAGGCACTCCAAGAGCTGGGACTGGGCGCGGCGCACCATCGCCGGCGCACTGCCTCGGGGAATGCGAGGTACCACTACGGACAGCCGGTCGTCGATGCGCCTGATTTCTAGGCATGCGGAGCCGTCGCCTTCATGCTCGAGCGGTTCCTCTACATAAAAGACGCGGGCGTGCTTTGCCCATCTCGTCATGAGATGTTGAGGCCGTTGAAACACGAAATTCCAACGAAGGTGGGAAAGGCAGACGAGGTGGGCGAGCGCGTGTTGAGGCATTTTTTCCTTGGGCAGAGCGCGAAGCATCGAGGGCTGAGCCTTGGCATCACACTCTTGAGGCGCACTAGTTCAAGATTCGTTCCACGATGCGGTTGCAGGTTACGTACAGTGCCGCTCCGGCCGAATACGACGGAGACCGTAGAACGACAGAAGCGCCTCTGCGAAACGAGGGCTATTCATCCGCCGAAGGACTCTCGGGTCCCGGCATGCCCTCCTGCAAAAAGAGCGGCCAAGTACGAGGCCCGCGGGTCGCTGCGGAGATGAACGCGATCGGCAGCTTCGGCGTGCGATCCGCATAAAGAAGGCCGTTGGCTTCTTGGTACGCGTCGGCAAACTGCGTGTAGCAAAAGCCGCAAAGTAGCCCGAGCGAGCGGACCACCTCGAGTAGCTGTGCATAGCGAACTCCGAGCTCATCCGCGTTTGCGCAACGCGAATAACCCCACGTGTGTTCCGTGTTGCCCAGCGCGATCCCACCGAACTCGCTCAGCACGAGCGGTAGATCCGACTTCTGTCCTTCGAGAATCAGTAGTCGTCCCGCTGGTCTTTCGCGCCGGAACAGCCGTGGCAGCACCTCGTCGGCGTGGTACCGCCGCGCGATACGCGTTGGGTCGTCGTCGTAGTCGTGGATGCCGATGATGTCGGTGGCCACGCTTTCCCAACCGTCGTTCCCGATGACGGGCCGCGACGGATCCCACGTTTTCGTCAGATGGTAGAGGGCGCGCACATAGTCGCGCTCGGAGGGGCTGCGCGGGAGGTTGGGTACGCCCCACGATTCGTTGATGGGAACCCACGCCACGATGCACGGATGAGAGCGGTCGCGTTCGATGACGTTGATCCATTCTTTGGTCAACCGTTCCACGGATCGCTTGGTGAAGCGGTAGGCACTCGGCATTTCCTCCCAAACCAGTAGGCCGAGTGTGTCCGCCCAATATAGATATCGGGGATCCTCGATTTTCTGGTGCTTTCGAACCGCATTTGAATCCCATTGCCTTCGCGAGTTCCACATCGGTGCGGATGGCGGCGTCATGGGGCGGGGTCATCCCGGTTGCCGGCCAATACCCTTGGTCGAGCACCATGCGCAGGAAGTAAGGGCGGCCGTTCAGTAAGAACCTGTCGCCTTCGACGCTGACCGCGCGAAGCGCGGTGTAGCTCCGGACCGCGTCGATGACCGTTCCCGCGGCATCGCGCAGGGACACGTTGACGTCGATGAGACGCGGGTGCGCCGGGTTCCAAAGGAGGTCGTTGCGGGAATCATCGATACCAGGATCGGAAAATCGAATCGCGCGATTGGCGGAGCCCCCGATGCAAGCGTAAATATCTTTCGCCAAAACCGTGTCGCCGGAGGTGAGCGTGACCTCCAAGGTCGCGCCGGCAACGGCAGGTCCCCGAAGCTCCGCCTCGATATCGATTTCCCAGCGCTCCAGTGATGGTTCGCACCGCAAGAGCGCAATGCGGGTAGCCGGCACGACTTCAACCCAGACTGTCTGCCAAATGCCAGTCGTGCGCCGGTACCAGATCGAGTGCGGCTCGAGCTGCCAGTCCTGCTTGCCGCGAGGTTTGGCGAGATCGTGCGGATCGTCATAGGCCCGCACGGAGATGAGGTGCGTCTGTCCGGGCTTGAGCAAGCCGGTGATGTCGACCTCGAAAGGCGTATAGCCGCCGTGGTGCTCGGCCACGAGCGCATCATCGATCCACACGCTGGCTTCGTAGTCGACGGCGCCGAAATGCAGGATGAGATGCTCGTGATCCTCGAGACGCGGTGGAACGAACGACCGCTGGTACCAGCAGACAGCATAGAAGCCGATGTCGTGGATGCCGCTTGCCGTCGTTTCCGGCGCGAAGGGCACGCAGATCTTGCGCTCGTCCCACACAACCTGAATGGGCTGCGTCCACGAGCCGTCCCGATCGAATGCGAACAACCACGGGCCATTGAGCGTTGCCCAGCTGTCCCGTTGCAGCATCGGTCGCGGGTATCCTCGGCTGGGATCGGCCGGTCCTAGTTGAATGGCGTTCAAGCGCGGCCCTTGGGGGCTGCCCACGGAATGTGTGGACGCGCTATGAACCAACCGAGCCCGGCCAAGAGCACCCCCGACGCGAGAAACAGCAGGTCCGGACCCAGATGATCGGCATTCTCGATGACGTGATGCACGCTCAGCAGGTGGTGATCGATAACGCCCTCTACGAGATTGAACGCTCCCCAGCCGAGGAGAAGCGCTCCCACAAACGTCGCGGGAGGAGGAAAGCGTCTGGCGTGCGCACCTGCACGCCAGAGCATGGCGATGCCCAGGGCGGTTACGGTCCAGGTGAGTGCATGAAAGAGCCCGTCCCAGAACATATTGACTTCGAGCGCCACGATGCTGGCGCGCCCAATACGCGCCGAGAGCATGCTGTGGGTCTGTAGGATTTGATGGAAGAGAATGCCGTCCACGAAGCCGCCCATGCCGATGCCGATGGTTGCTCCGGCTGTCGCGACTCGGCGCGCGGTCGAAGGATCCGCGGTATCAGGCTGGTTCATCTGGTCCGTGCTCGCTGCTGCGGGCGTAGCTACCATCGTGACCTCTGGTCGTGGTGAGCATCGAGGACCGAGCCCACGCAACGACAATAGCAAGCAAGGCGAACGGGAGAATGGTCGCCAGGAACGAGATCACGATCGGTCCGTCGGCGAGTGCGTGCCGTAAGGCAAGGCCCGCATCGCTCGAGCAAACTGGACAGTTCATCATTCGGTTCCCGCGTCTTGCGCCCGCGCCTGTGGTGGCATTAGCAACGTGCGATGGCGACGCCTATCCGCCGTTGGCTCGGAGCCGAGACGAACGCCACCCGCCAAGACTGTCGCTTCAACGGTGAGCGCTGAGCGCATTGCGCACGGTGTGAGCTTTTGTATCGGGCACCTTAGTTGCAATGGACCCGGTCCACGGTCGTTGGCTCGTCGCAGCACCCTCACACATTGGCGCGCCGGACCGTGCCCCTCCAACAAAGGAGTTATCTACCATGAAAAGCCGTCCGCTTCTGGCTACCGAGTTGCTCGAAAAACAGCACCGCAAGGTCGAAGCCGCCTTCAAAAAACTGGAAAGCAAGCGAACCGCGTCGCTCGAGCTTCTGCGCGAGCTTGCCAACGATCTCGCGGCTCACATGGCCATCGAGCAGGAGATTTTCTACCCCGCCGTTCGCGAGGTCGATGAAGATCTCATACTCGAGGCGTACGAGGAGCATTCGTTGGCCGAGCTGGCGATCAAGCGCCTCATGGCCACGGAGTTGAACGACGAATCGTTTCCCGCTCGGGTTACCGCTGCCAAGGAGCTCATCGAGCACCACGTCGAGGAAGAAGAGGGAGACCTGTTTCCCGAAGTCGAAAAGGCCCTGGGCAAGGAAAGACTCGCTGAGCTAGGCGAGCAGATGAAAGAGCGGTTCGAAGAGGTATTGGCGGCCGGATTCGAGGCCGCGGTGCCCAAGGGCTTCAGCAAGACTTCGGCCGACGTGGCCAAATCCGCGGCTTGAATCGCATCGATGCCCATGCCCATTCCGACATAGACGAACAGACAAAGGTCCACAGCCGGCGAAAGCATTGGCGCTCTCGCCGGCTGCTTGCTGTCAGAGGTGGCGAATGGAGCTACCGCCACTCTTTTTGATTCGTACGAGAACGCACCGCCGCGTCCGCTCCGTTGGACTCCGGCTTTAGTCATCCGGAGAATCGTCGAGCGGCAAGCCGTTCGACTGAACGGGGCCGACTAAAGTGTGACCAGGCGCCCGATAGGGTGGTCCATCCGTCGCAAGCTCGGTGTCGAATGCTTTGCATGTCGCTAAGACATCCCCATCCGCTATGCGGATGAATGAAACAGACAAGGATGGCCGTCGAGCCAATCTGGAGGTTGAAAATGGATCTGAATACAAGCACGTTGGAAGCTGGTCGGAGTGGAGATCGAGGGGAAGAAGGGAAGGCGACGCGCGCGATCGAAAGGCGGACGTCGCGCGCTCCGTCGGGCATCTTCTTGGCGCTCGCCATCGGTTCGATGGCCGCATCAGCGGTCATCATGCTCACCGAGAAGACGCGCTTCGGTGGGCGTTGGATGGGCGGCCGTCGTTCGGGGCTCGCCAACTTCGTCGGCCAGTGGGCGCCGACGCTGCTCATCATGGGCGTTTACAACAAGGTCGTGAAACTGGAGAAGGAGCTCACCGGAATGCCGTGACCGTTCGGGCGCGCTCGTCGACGAGGCGCGCCAGCCAATGAAATGGTCTGGCGCGTCGAGCCGACGCGTGAGACGGGCGCTGGAGCGACGCCAAAATGAGAGTGGCTGACTCGACCACGTGCTCGGCCGAATCAGCCACGATCAAGGTCATCGAGATAGGATGGGTGGGAGCGACGTCGGCTTTTTTGCATTCGCGTGCATCCGGGCTCGCTGGTTCGCGCGTGCGCAGGCGCTTTCGCGCGTGAGTAGGATGGGCCGGCAATTAGGCATAGTGAGTGACTAGTTCCGGCGCAACCGTATCGGTCCTGCGCACGCGCCGAGCCCATCCGGTCAGAATTGGCCGGATGCCCCCACGCCAAATCCGGCATATCCCATCTTCATCGGCGTGATGTGTGTGCCCTCCTGGCCGATGAGATACCACCGGCGGGTCGATTTCTCCGGCAAGACGAAGCTCATGAGGACACCGAGCGCGCCCAGGCCTTGCACGACGCCATCGGCAATCAGAAGCCCTTTATTGAGGTCCTCGTTGGAGCACGTGTTGGCGACACAATCCCGGTTTGCCAGATCCATCCAGGGGCCTGCGACCGGATAGACTAGCTTCTTGTCGTCCTCTCGATCGGCCATCCCGCCGATGATCGCAGATGCGCCGTACGAACCTGCGAAGACGACGAGCCCCGTTACCATCAGCGGTCGATTCGGGTACGTGCTGCGCGTCGTGGTGGCATCGATGACCGGCTCGTTGGGATCGGAGACAACGGGCAGCGGGGAGATGGCAGGAGCCGGAGCCGCGGTCGGTGCGTCCGTCGCGGCGGCGGGTGCGGGCCGCGGCGTAGGCACGTTGGTTCCGGGCTGCTGCTGGGCGTTGGCGACCGACGTTACGCTCGCCAAGAGAAGGACGAAAACGGAAGCAAGATTCTTTGTGGACATGGGCGTTGGTCTTTCTGCGTACTCGCGTTGTTGCGAGCGCGCGTTGTGTGTTCGCAATGTGGAATGCAAATCGACGACCACCGGGCGACGCGCGGCCCAAATGAGTCCGCGATCTTTGGGAAGGGACGCCGAGGCACATCACTTGCGTACTGTTCGTCCCACGGAGGACACATGAAAAAGAACACACTTTATTGGGTAGGCGCGATCACTGTGGTCGCGTCGGTCGGATGCGGGGCAAGCTATCCCGCCCCCACGGAGCATCTGGCAAGTTCGATGGCGGCGGTTCGCGCCGCGCAAGAGACGGGCGCAGCGAGCGTGCCCAAGGCTCAGCTCTATTTGAAACTCGCCGAGGAACAAACGGCACAGGCCAAGGCCCTCATCGAAGACGGCAACAATGAACGCGCGGACTATATGACGCTGCGAGCGTACAACGACGCGACCCTCGCCATGGCAATCGCCCGGCAAAACGCGGCCCGTGCGCAAGCAGCACAAGCGACCGAGGCCAACCCATCCAGCCCGAGCCAACGATGACGATGAAGGCTCAACACGATCACGACGTCAGAAGGAGTACGACATGAATTCCCGACATGCATTCATTCTTGGTTTACTCGCTTGCGGGGGGTGCGCGAGCTCGGTCCCCCGAGAATTGACCGACGCGCGTGCGGCCTACCAGCGTGCGTCTTCCGGACCGGCGGCGCGCGAAAATCCAGCGCAACTCCACGTTGCGGAGCAGGCACTCTCGGTGGCGGAAAAGACCTTCGACGACGAAGGAGACTCTGACAAGGCGCGCGACCGGGCGTACGTGGCGGTACGCAAGGCCGAGCTCGCCGAAGTGCAGGCAGATATTTCACAGCTCGCCAAGCAAGCAGCGGATGCAAAGCAGCGAAACCAAATGGCCAATGCGCGTACGCAGGAACAGATGCGCAATCAGCTGGGCAGCGCCACGGCACAGCTGGCCGCTCAGCGACAAGAGCTCGACGCCGAACGGCAGGCGCGCGGAGAGGCGGAGCGGCGGGCCGCCGACACGCGGGCCGCGCTCGAGCGCATTGCCGCGGTTCGCGCGGATAGCCGCGGCGTCATCGTGACGCTCCCGGGAGGTGTTCTCTTCGCGAGCGGCAAGTCCGATCTCCTCGGGACGGCCAAGAGTAAGTTGAGCGACGTCGCCACCGTCCTAGCCAAAGATCCCAACGCCAAGCTCACGGTCGAGGGGTACACGGACTCGCGTGGGTCCGACCAACTGAACAACGATCTGTCGGCAAAGAGGGCCGAGGCAGTGCGATCGTTCTTGGTATCGAAGGGTATCCCCGCGGCGAACATCGTTGCCGAGGGTCACGGCAAGGACCAGCCCATCGCCGACAACGCGACGGCGGAGGGACGAGCCAACAACCGGCGCGTCGAGATCGTCGTCAAGGCCGGCGAGCGTCCGCCGGGCGGCGTTCCTGGAGCCACGGCCAATGACGCGAACAGTCCCCCTTCGAGCGCGCCGCAGCGGTAAGAAGCACGGAGTCCCACCCAAAGGACTCCCGATATGAAATGAAGTTTGGCGGGCCCCTGGTTGCGTGGCGCAACCAGGGGCCATGGCCAATTGCGCCAGCGCGCGCCGTGGAAGTCGGGTCTCGAGAGCCAGACGATCAGCATGCCCGCCCGTCGTACCGCGGGCGGCCAAGGCGGCCTCGATGGCCGGCCTTGGCGCGCGCGGGTCGCGGGATCTACGGGACGACGGTGCACGGCGTCAGCACGCCCGTCGCCGGGCTACTGTCCATGCACATGAGAACCTTGAGCGGGTGGCTGGTATCGCCGACTTTGCCAATGGCAAACGCAGTGGCGAGCGAGCCGGCGGTGATGGTGACGTTGGGAACGACGAGGGCGTCGGTCGTGCCGCCCGAGAGTCGGGCAGAGAGGGTCTGCGCGGCGAGCGGTGCCGCCGAAAGATAGCCGTTCGCGTCGATACCAACGCCCAGCCCAAAGTTACGGAAGGGGACGTTGATGAAGAGCGGGATGAATGTGCCGCCGCTTCCGAGACCGACGTCCACGGCCGCCGTACCCGGCGAAGCGTGGATGAAGCGGAGGTTGATATTCCCGGCGGGAAGAGGCGCGTCTCTGTCGTCGACGAACACCTTGAGCCCGAAGCTCGTGGGGATCGTTCCACCGTCAGCCGTTCCACCATCAGCCGTTCCAGCATCGGGTACTCCAGCCTCAGGGAGCGGCGGCACGGTGAGATCGCCGAGGGCGCCGATGGTCGCGTAGAGATTGTCCACGACGACGACGTTGGGCGTGTCCGGGACGGCGGCCGTGTTGCAATCGGTTGCCGTCGCTGCGACGAGACGAACGCTATAGGACGCCAGCGGCACGTCGAGGTAGGTCGTGACCTGAGGGTAGGCGAGGCCCGCCGTTACGTTGAGACGGCGCAGAATGCCCGCGCCCGCGAATGCCGAACCCGTCGGCGCCAGGCATACGTCGATGGCCGGGACATCCGGCGAGAGGTGCGCCACGCGAACGTGGGCGCGCTTCGGCGTTTCGCCGAGGACGGTGCACACCGTGAGCGCGCCCACCGAAGCGCCGTTATCCAAGCAGAGAAGGACCCTGAGCGGCGTCGTCAGGTTCCCCGTCTTTCCGATGGCAAACGCCGTCGCGATGGCGCCTGACGCGAGCTCGGTGTTCGGCATGGAGAGAACGTCGCTGGTCGTCCCGTGCACGCGCGCACTGATCTCGACATTGGCGAGCGGGGGTGTCTCGATGTAGCCGTTGGTAGCGCTCGCCGCGGTGCCGAAGGCAACGTCATTGAACAAGGGGCTCAGCAGAACACCTCCACCCGTTCCCACGTCGACCGACGGCGTGCCCGATGACGCGTGCACGAAGCGAAGCTTCGCGTTGCCGGTCGAGACCGACGTATCGTCGACGAAAGCCTTGAGAGCGAAGGGCTGCCCGCCCCCGTCCCCGGGGGAAAGCTCCCCGACGGCAGCGAGGGTCATCGCGCCGCCTGCGGGAATCGCGGGAACGTTCGTCTGATCGGGGAGGCCGCCCAGCGACGTCGCGCAGCTGGTGGCGCCAGCCGGGACGAGCCTGACATCGTACTGTCCAGCGGTCACCGTTTGGTATTTCGTGACAGCCGCATAGAGAAGACCGGTCAGCACCCCCTGCCCGGAGAGGATCGGCCCCGTAAACACGGTCGTTCCGTGCGTGGCGAGGCAGAAGTCGACTGCCGGAGCACCGGGAGAAAGATGCGCGACGCGAAGGTTGGCCACCACTGTCGAGCCGTCCCCATCCGTCGAAGCGTCGATCACGCCGCCGTCGCCTGACGAGCCCGCGCCGCCGTCCTTGCCGGCCGCTCCACCGGCGCCCGCACCACCCGCTCCCGCACTGCCCCCTTTGCCACCGGCACCCGCGGTCCCCGCGCCGCCGCCTTTGCCGGCACTCCCGGCGCTTCCACCCGCGCCACCGCGTGCATCGGCACCGGCATCCAAGGCTCCGCCCGTGCCGCCCTTACCCGCGGTGCCCGCTGTACCTCCGCCTCTTCCTGCAGTTCCTCCAGTTCCGGAGCCGCCCTTACCGGCAGCACCGCCGGCGCCGACCGTGCCGGAATCGTCGTCATCGCCACAAGCTGCAAAAGCCACAACCGAACCGCAGAGTGCGGTCAAGAGAAAGAGATGCCGCTGATTGAAAGATCGCATGGTCCGTCCTTTGATGAGATGAAGAGGTGAAAGAGGATGCTCGCCAGATCGTTCGGCTCCGGCATTGCCGAAGCCTGCGATCGCTCGCGCCCTATGCGTCGTCGAGGTGCCTTGATTCGTGCATCACCATGCGCGCACGCGCCACCGCGTTTCCTGGGCCGATTGGCCCGACCGACCGAACGTCGGACGCGCGCGTGCGTTCACGCACACTGTCCTCTCGATCGAGCGGCCGACGCGTTCAACCGGAGCTCCGTTCGCTTCGCCGGCACGACGAGATCCGTGAGTGGCGGCTGGATTCGGTTCAAGACGAGCGCTGGGAGCTTAGGCGACGATGAGAGCCGTCATGACCGGGGGTTCCCGGACAAACGGGCCATGAGCGCCGGAATTTCGGCTGGAAGCTCGCGCGCCAGAAATCCGAGCGTCCCTCCTTTGCGCGCGAGAACGTCCCCAGCCTTGGCGTGCAGATAGACGCCCCACGCTGCAGCCCGGAGTGGATCGGCGCCACGGGCGGCGAGACCGGCGATGATCCCCGACAAGACGTCGCCCGACCCCGATGTTCCCAGTCCGATATTGCCTTCTGTGTTGTGAAAGGCTTTACCGTCGGGCCCCACGATGTACGTAGACGGGCCTTTCAACACGACGATGGCGCCGATGCGTGCCGCCGCGGCGCGGGCCAGTTCGAGTGGATGTAGAACCACCTCGCTGCGTTCGACTCCCCAAAGGTTGGCCATTTCACCCGGATGGGGCGTAAGGATCGTCTTTCCTCGGCCAACTGCGGGTAGGACGCGTCGGCCGGAAAAAAAACGTAAACCCCCCGCATCGACCACGAGCGTCGCATCGCGCTGCTTTGCCCGATGGAGAAGGTCGACGACAGCGCTGGCGTCGGCCATTCCCGGTCCCACGACCATCGCATCACATCGTTTGACTTCCGGAAAAATGGCCTTGCAAGCGCCCGTCGCGATTTCCCCGCGACGCGTGCTCCCGAGTCCGATCACCCGCGCCTCGGGAACGGCGAGGGCCATCCCCGGGGCCACCTCTCGGCTCGTGGCGATCTGCAGCTTTCCTGCGCCGGCCCGGAGGACACCTATCGCGGCCAAGAGCGCAGCCCCCGGCGTCTCTCGCGAGCCGCCAACGACGAGGGCGCAGCCCCGTTCTTCTTTGCCGCCGTCTGCACCTGGCTCGGGCAACGGCCATTGACGAAGAAGACTCGCGGTAATGCGGATGCTGGCGGCCGTCATCGCGCCGCAACGGGAACGTCGGGCTCTCGCGTGACGGGCGCGCTCGCGTCCTCGAGAGGCGCGACGAAGTTGTAAGAGCGAAGCGCCATCTCGCCACGGCCCGACTCGTTACGAATGAAGTGGTAGTCGGTGACCGAACAGTTGGCGACGTCTTTTTCGGCGTCGATTCGCAAGATCTGCTCTTCGTTCATTTTTTCGAGCAAGTACCGGAAACAAAGGACGACGACCTGATGCGCGACGATGAGCACCCGCTCGCGGCGATATTCCAGCTGAATGTTCTCGAGCACGCTCCGCAGCCGCAAGATGACGTCGCACCAACTTTCCCCTCCGGGCGGGCGATAATAGAATTTGCCGATCTCGGCGCGGCGGCTCGCTTCGGCCGAGAAGCGAGCCACGATCCCTGCCTTCGTCAGTCGGTCGAGGAGCCCGAACTCCTTTTCGCGCAGCCGCTCGTCGATGATCTGAACGACGGGTCGCGCCAGCCTTGCTTCTTCGACGAGGAGGGCGACGGTTTGCGTCGCCCGAACATAGGGGGAGGAGAAGATGACGGTCGGCTGTTCCGTCTTCGGATTTTGCCGAAACCACCGGCCGAGCGCCCGCGATTGACGCTCGCCGGCAGCCGATAGCGGAACATCGACGTCCCTCTGCGCCAGCTCGATGAGAGGCAGGCCTCCGGCCTCCGCCGCATCGCGGGCAACGTTGCCGGCGCTCTCCCCGTGACGCACGAGCCAAAGAACGGACGGCCAAGTCTGTTCCGATGGCGCGAGCACCGTACGATCATACGGTCCGGCTCGGCGTTCACCCTTCCGTCTTTGGGCTGATTGGCGAGAGCCAAGCCGTCTGTCGGCGCGCGGTCACCTGTACGCAGACCAATGTCCGCGGTCGGTGCAACTTCGCTTCACCTCGCGCAATTCAGCGAGATTTTAGGGTATGGCGGCGCGGCATGGCATCTGCACTGCCCTGCGGTCATGGACCTCAAAGTCTTCCCGCCTTCCGAGCTCGACGTCGTCCTCCGCGCGCTCCGCAACGTCGCCGTTGCCAATGACGCCTTTACCGAATCCGAACGAGACTTCGTGCAAAGCGTCGCGCTCATGCACGGCGCGTCCGTGGAGCCGGATCGCCTCCTGCCTATCACCTTCGAGGAAGTCGCGCGTGGGGTGGTCGATCCCCATCGGCGAAAGCGCGCGGTTCAGCTTGCCATCGTGATGGCGCTCGTCGAGGGTGATCCTAGCGACGCCACGCAGCAATCGGTTCAAGCGCTCGCCACCGCGCTCGACATCCCGGAACGGGGCCTGCGCGTGCTCTACGACATGAGCCACGGCCACGTCATGGCCGCTCGCTTCGAGATGGTCCGGCGCATTCGCAGCTTCGCGCAAGGCGTGGATGGTTTTCCTGGGTTTCTCAAGCTAGCGCTTTCGCTGGTTGGTATCGGCGGCGAAGACCCGGTGCTCGCGGGGCGCTATCGTGCGCTCGAGGGCTGCGCGCCCGGGACCTTCGGACGCGCGTTCTATGACCACATCGTCGATAACGGTTTCGCGTTTCCGGGCGAGAAGTACGGCGTGGGGGCCATGGTCTTCCACGACGTGGGCCACGTTTTTTCGGGCTATGGCGTGGAGCCTGATGGAGAAATCCAGCAGGCTGCGTTCCAAGCCGGATTCACTCGCAACGACGGCTTCTTGTTCCTCCTCTTCGGCGTCCTCCAGTTCCACTTGGGCTTGCGCATCACGCCCGTCGCCAAAGGGCAACGAGGTTTCTTCGATGTGAAGGCGGTGCTACGTGCCGTTGAACGCGGTGCGGCTTGCCGAGTCGACTTCGGAGCGGGCTTCGATATTTTTGCGCATGCCGACATGCCGCTCGGAGAGTTGCGACGCAGGCTCGAGATCCCGCCGCTGTGATCTTGGGAGAGGGGAGGTGTTCTCAAGGCTGACTGCCGTAGCCGGCGAGCACCGCATGCGCGTTGAATGGCGTCACCACCATCCCCAGCACGGCCGTGAAAACAACCTTGAACAGCAAGAAGGCGCCGAAGGTGAGGTGGGGTTGACCCATGGCGCCGAGAACGGCGAGGGCGATCAGAACCGACGGGATCGCGAAGATGGGTCCAAAAATCGCGGCGCGTTTCCAAACGCCGATCGGAGCCGACGCCCATGGTTTCGTTTGGACGAGCGGTTCGACGCGACCGAGCCGCACGTCCAACCGCACGAACAGACTCCCGATGACGATCGTCAACACCGACAAGAGAAAACCGCTGATCAAGGTGTCGGACGCCATGCTGGGGTATCCCCAGGAATCGATGTGCGCCTCGTGACGTAGAGGCCACGCGAAGCCCAGCCCGATCGCGCTGTTGACGAAGACCGAGCCGAAGGCTTGGTAGGCGAGATACTGTTTCGTGTTCATGGACGCGCCCCCGAGCTTTCGGGCTCCTCCCCCAACAGCAGTCGCTGCGTATCGTACGGTCCCGCACCGGCGATGTCGACGCCGAGCTCGCGGGAGGCAAGGCAACACGGCGCTGCACGATATCCGTGCCTCGGTGCCTCCAGGTCGCTGGGGGGGGGCAACTCATGGCCGCCGGGCGAACGCGGGTGCGCAGAACATTTTGGGGGTCGTCGCGACGCGGTGTTTGTCGCCGGGCGAACAAAGGAGTACGTCAGGGCCATGAAGCGACACCTTCTTTGCTCTGCTCTCTTGCTGTCTGTTCTCGCCGCGTGTGGCGGCGAGCCCCCTCCTCCTCCTGCCCCTCCTCCTCCTCCTCCCGCACCGCCTCCGGCCGTCGTCGCCGAGCCCGAGCCGGCGCCCAAGGCGCCCGAGCCGACGCCGGAAGAGTTGAAAAAGGCGGAACAGGCCAAGCGGTTGCAAGATGATCGTGCCGAGTGGGAGAACGATCGCAAAACGGAGATGGCTCGCTGGACGCCGGAGATGCGCGCCGAGGTCAAGGCGCTCGGCGAGAAAGCGTACCCCTCGGGCAAGGCCGCCATTCAGGCGGTCATGAAGGGAAAGCATCGCCGCCCCGACGCCGTGGTGCGCGACAAATACCGTCATCCGGTGGAGACGCTCGAGTTCTTCGGTTTCAAGCCGACGATGACCGTTCTCGATTTCGGCCCCGGAGAGGGCTGGTACACCGAGCTGCTCGCCCCCTCCCTCGCGAAAAGCGGCAAGTACATGGCGACCAACAATGACCCGAACGGGCCGGCCGACCAGCGAAGCACGTTCTACGGGCAAATCTTCAAAGGCTTCGTCGACGGCGTTCCCGAAGCCTATGGCAAGGTCGAGACCGTCGTCGTTGACAACAAGGCCCCGAAGCTTCCCCAAGAGGGGACCATCGATCTCGTCATCCTGATGCGCGAGGCGCATGGCCTCATCAACAACGGGAGCTTCAGCGCATGGCTTCCCGAGATCCACCGCGCCCTCAAGCCAAAGGGCGTCCTCGGCATCGAACAGCACCGCGCGCCGCCCGCCGCCAACCCCAGCGAGAGTTCCAAGAAAGGCTACGTGCCGGAGAAGTGGTTGATCGAGCAGGTCGAGGCCGCCGGGTTCAAGCTGGCCGGCAAGTCCGAGATCAACGCCAATCCGAAGGACACGAAAGACTACGAAGGCGGCGTGTGGACGCTGCCGCCATCGCTCATCAAAAAGGACAAGGATCGCGACAAGTACGTCGCCATCGGCGAAAGCGATCGCATGACGCTCAAGTTCGTCAAGGCGCCGGTGAAAGTCGCGAGCGCACCGAAGGCCGAGGGTGACAAAGGCAAGCCCGAGCCGAAGGCGGACAAGGCCGCACCGAAAGCCGACAAGGCCCCGGCGAAAGCCGAACCCAAAGCGACGCCCTGAAGAGACCCGAGCGTCAACGAGCGGCAAGAAGCGCGAGGCGCGCTCCTTGCCGCGCTCGGCAGCGATCAAGACACCGGTATCGAATGCATACCGCGGGATCATGGGCGATTGCTCAGGTCCGTGGCGTGCCTTATCGTCAGCGAAATGGCCGAGCCCAAGACGAAGAAGACCGAGGCGAGCGTCAGCGATTTCATCGCGGCGATCAAGGATGCCGAGAAGCAGAAGGACGCCCGCGTGCTGCTCCGACTGATGCAGCGGGCGACCGGTGAAAAGCCGAAGATGTGGGGCACGAGCATCATCGGCTTCGGCGACATGCACTACCGCTCTGCATCCGGACGGGAGGGTGATTGGTTCCTCGTCGGCTTCTCTCCGCGCGCTCAGAACCTCACCGTCTACCTCATGGCGGGCATCAAGAAGCACAAGCCTCTGCTGGCGAAGCTCGGAAAGCACAAGGTCGGCATGTCGTGTCTCTATCTCGGACGCTTTACGGACATCGATCTTGCGGTGCTCGAGGCCATTCTCGAGCGGGCGGTGCCCGAAGCGCGAGCCCTCGATCGAACGGCGCGGGCCGTTGCCAAACCAAGCACGACAAGAACGAAGCGAGCGCGCTAGGGGCGCGCTCCTCGTCACTCTCGTGCGAGCGCCGCCAACGTAGCCTCCACGCCTGGCGAGCGTGCGCGGAGGACTTACACTACGCCGTCCATGAAGAAGCTCCGCATCGATGTTTGGTCCGACATCGTCTGCCCCTGGTGCTATGTCGGCAAGCGGCGGCTCGAGGCCGCGCTCGCGCAGTTCCCGCAGCGGGAAGCGGTCGAGGTCGTCTGGCGCGCGTTCGAGCTCGACCCGTCGGCGCCAGCCGTGCGCGACGAACGCGTCCCGTATCCCGAGCGCCTTGCCCGCAAGTACGGCACCACCGCCGATCAGGCCCAAAAGATGATCGACCGGATGACCGAAGTCGCCGCGGCCGACGGCCTGGACTTTCGCTTCGATCGCATTCGCCCCGGCCGCACGTTCGACGCGCACCGGCTTCTGCACCTCGCTGCCGAGCGCGGCCTGCAGGACGCGCTGAAGGAACGTCTGTTGCGTGCCTACATGACCGAAGGCGCCGCCGTCGGCGACGCCAAGACGCTGTTGAGTCTCGCGTCCGAAGCCGGGCTCGACGCCGACGAAGCAGAGCGCGTGCTTGCGACTGATGCCTATTCGGCCGAAGTCCGCTCCGAAGAGGACGACGCGCGCGATCTCGGCGTCACGGGGGTCCCGTTCTTCGTGATCGGCGGTCGCTACGCCGTCTCCGGTGCGCAACCCGCGGAGGTGTTGCTCAGCGCGGTGACTGCGGCGTGGAACGAGCTGCCCGAGCCCGCCGAAGCGCTCGCCGAGGGCGCCACTTGCGGGCCCGACGGCTGCGCCTGAACGGGGTACTGACCTCGGCGCGCGCTGATCACGCTGGGCCCGGCGGAGGGAATCACGGTCGGCTATTGAAAAACGTGAAAATGACCGAGCGCCCACCAGAGGAGGGCGAAGACGAGGATGGTCGTTAGGCACCCTCCGCCGAGCTTTTTCGCACCCCATCCGGCTGCGATGCCACGCAAGAGCTTACTCATCGGACCACTTTCTGATTGGCCTGACGGCCATCGACCCTTCGCAGGCGATCACCAAGAGACGACCCCGGCCGCTGTTTCAATCCTTCTTGTCGGTCTTCTTCTCGACATTCTTTTTGGCGTCTTCGGCCGTCTCTTTGGTCGCGTCGGCGGCGTCCTTCCCCGTTTCCTTGGTCTTGTCAGCTGCGCGATCGACCTTCTTTCCAGCCCGTTCGGCGGGCCCCTCGGCGGGCTTTTCCGTACGACAAGCGACGAGCGACAGGGCGGAAATCACCAAACATCCAGCGACGAGCGTCATTCTCACGATGTGTTTTCTCCGGGTGCGACAAACGAGCCCCACCTTATACCGAACACCCGGGTGAGTGTCGTCTTTTGCCGTGAAGTCCCCGTAAGCAACTACGAACGGCTTCCTGTGCGTTTCGACTTCGTTGGATAGCGCCAGGCATGTCATAGTGGCTTGCGGCGCGGGGGGTCTCGCGGAACGGATGACGCGACCCAAACTTGGTTTCTTGGTGGCGGTCGTGACGTCGTTCGGGATGACGGCTTGCTCGGATCCGGACGCTCCCACCGCGCCTCCCCGGGACGGCGGATCGGACACGCCCGACGCGCCCTTTCCGATGCTGCCCCCCGAGTGTGCGAGCGCGGTACCGGAAATGGTGATCGATACCGCGTTCGCCGGATTCTACGTGCCGCGGCTCCGGACGGTGGGCGACATCTTCTATTTTCAACGGGGGGACGGGATCCACGCAACCACCTTTCCGGACGGCGCCGATCGACTGGTCGTTCTCGGTCCCGCCGTTCCATCGGTGGGAACCGACGGAGGCCTGACCAACGTGTCTTTTGCGGACTTCTGGGTCGATTCCACGTCGATCACTGGCGTCCTCGGCGAAGCCATTTATTCCGCGCCCACCGAGGGCGGTCCGCTGCGCGTGACCGCTGGGAACCTGCCGGAATCGAGCGACGATGCGCTACTCATGATCCTCGAAAAAGGAGCTTACGCGCGAAGCGGCGACGATCTCTATCACGCGACCGCAGATACCGAGCGGTGGCCGGGCTACAGTCTGCGCCGTGCGTCCCGTTTCGGCGGCGTCTGGGCGGAGGTTCTGCCGTCCGACACCCTCGGCCCCACCAACATTCAAATCGACGATCGGTTTCTCTACTACTTCGGCGCGCGCCCCATGCCCAACGCCGGGGCGCAGGCGCTCTTCCGATTGCCGCTCGAACAAGGTACGCCCATCGAGGACGCGGTCGCGTTTCAATCGCCGCACTTCTCCGGCTTCGATGGAAACCTCTATGTGTCGGAAGAAGGTTTGGGGGGAGGGACGCTGTGGCGTGTCCGGCCCGATGCGACCCGTGAAAAGGTGCGCCTTCCGCCTGGCGTTCTCGTGCGGACCCCGAAGACGTCGGAGTACCCGCAGCTCCGACAGGGCGCTGTCTACCATGGGTCGCTTTACCTGGCGCTGGAGGCGCTTTACCAGTTGCCCGACGATCGTCGTCGCACGGAACGCTACGTCGTCGTTCGGATAGATGCTGGCGGTGACAAGGCCGAGGCGGTGCGTTGCCTTCCCGAGTTGCCGATCGATCCCGAAGTTCCCCGCGACGAATTCACGACGACGTTGAACGACCTCGTCGCCACCGAAGACGGCGTCTTCGTCTCCGTCGGTCGGCGCGGCACCAGGAACTCGGTACGCGATCGCACGCACCTTTTTCGAGTGATGCCATGAGCACCCGCCCGATGCGAACTCCGGCTCGCCTTCTCTTTGCCCTGGCGTTCGGAGGAATCGGCGCCGCCTGCGGCAATCCCGATCCTGGGCCGATCGTGTTCCCGCCCCCACCCCCACCGGTGCCGCCCCGCCCATCCGACACGCCCGGTCGCAAGGTAACCGTCCCCGTCACGTGCCCCACGAAACCTGTCGACTCTTCCCGCACGCGGGTGATGGTCGTCGATAGCGGTTTCGACCCACGGCATCCGATCTTCGAAGGCAAGATCGCGGGCTGCTACAGGATCGATTGTCCGACGTTCCCGTCCTTTTCGTATCCGCGTGGAGAATCCGATGACGACACGGCCGCGCGGCTCGTCGCGTATCTCCAAGAGCCTGAGCCTGCGTGCACGCTGACCGAAGGCTTCGACATCGAAGTCGACCCCTACCTCGAGTACATGGACCCGAAGTTGCGCGACACGTGGAACGGCGCGCTCTTGGGAAAGCGCGAGCTCAGCGCGGAATGGCCCGTGTCATCGATCCTCCGCGCCACCGCGAACGCTGCGTATCACGGTACCGCCACCGCGGGCGCGGTCGCATATCAAAACGACGTCGACATCGTCGCGGTGCAGATCAAGCTCGGCCTTCCGGGCGAACCCTCGGGCGATCCGGTTCCCTGCCCGAAACAAACCGACATCGATCGTCACACGCGCTTGCTCTCGCGCACCGATGTCTCGGAAGCGTACGTGAGCTCGCCGCTCGACGGCGAAGAGCAGATCTTGATCGCCCTCCGTCAGCAGCAAGGCATTCGCATCGAGAATCACAGCTATGGCGTGCCCACCACGAAAGAGCGACAATCAAAGCTCTTTTGGGCCGGTTGTGGTTTTGTGAGTCTCGCGGAAGATGCGCGTGTCCAGGGGGAGCTCGAGGCAGCCCGCCTGGCAAACCTTACCGCGCGCGGCGTCTTCGACGGAACCGACGTCGTGATCCTGCAATCGGGCGGCAACGACGGCGATCCCATCGACGATGTTGGCGACGACTTCGATTGCGTGCCGGGGCAACTCCACCATCTGCTCGTCGGATCTTACGAGATCTATCGTGAGCAAGCGGTTCGGTCCGGCTTTTCCAATTTCGGCAATTGCGTCGATGCCTACGCTCTCGGCGAGAGCGTCATTCTTCCGAGCGCGGCCGGGTTTTATGGCGTCGTCTCGGGGACCAGCTTCTCGTCCCCGCTCGCGACTCGCTACGCGTCCTTGCTCGCAGGCGAATCGCCGACGGCCGCGACGTTGCGTGAAAAGGTGCTGTCGGTAATCGACGAACATCGCTTTCTGCCGCTCGGGCTCATGCCGCGGGAGCTGAGTTATCATTCCTCGACCACAGCCGACGCTGGAGCGCACCAGACGTCGCTCGCGCCGCTTCGCGTGGATCGACCGCGCCGCGCGGCGCCCATTCACGGAATGTTCTGAGTCGTCGGCGCCTCTGGATCCGCGGACTACGCCTGGTCCGCGTCCGATAGCAGTTTCTCGAGGTTCGTCGTCGCCAGGGCGGCGAAGCGCTTGATGCGGTCGCGAGCTTCGATCACCCTCGCATCAGCGAGGTAGGACGAGAGCCCGCACAGCGGATGCCCTCTCGATGCTCCGCACGTGTCCCATCCGGACGACGTCCTCGATCTGGCGGAGAAGCCCGAGCTCGGACTCGCTGACGATGCCGCCATGGAACATCGTCGGCGTGAGGTCGGGATCGACGCGGAGCAAGACTCCCTGCGATTCGAGTCGCGCCAACAGATCGTCGACAGACGAGGCCTTTGCCATGGCTTCGACCTGGATCGATGCGCCCCGATAGACCTCCGGGAGCATCGTGTGCGGCTGCTGAAACCTGCGGTTCAACCACCAAGCCTCGCGCGATTTGATCCAGCGGATGGCCGAAGCGGGGACGCCTCGCGTGAGCAACCACGTGCAGGCGTCCAGTGCCGTCTTGCCTGCTCCGATGATCACGAAGCGCTCCGGGCGATCGCCGAGGCGCGCGATCTCCCCGGCGGGCACGCAGCGAATGCCGTCGGCTACCGCGAAGGGGGGCGGATCGGTCGCCGGGATGGCGCCCTCGAGGTACGTCGTGTCGACCAGCTTGCGGTGAACGCGCGCCCGCCACGACCCTTCCGTGAGCCGGGAGACGAAACGGTGCTCGCCGACGTAGTCGCAATTGGGGAAAAACCGAACGCGACCCGTAGGCAGGAAATGGCGAACCATGACGCGCTCGTAATAGGCCCGGAGCTCGTCTGGGCCGGCCAGCTCGTAGAAGCCCGCATTCGGCCCGACCGTATCGATGGCGTCTTCTCCTAGCGGCACCGAGCTCACGCCGTAGAACGTGGACGGCTGATGAAGGCGGACGTACGGATAGACGTCCAGCCAATGCCCCCCGGGGGCGTGACGACGGTCCACGATCGTGACGGTCGCATCCGAATGCCGGAGGATCGCGTCGGTGAACGCCATCCCCGCCGCCCCCGCGCCGACGACGAGGTAATCGGTTTCGAGCTCGTGGTGCATGGGGAATGACCTTAGCTCGACTGGCATTCACCGCCAAACGAGTGAAAAGGACGCCCAGCTGGTGCCGGCTCGCTCCCTGTCTAGCCCGGTTTGCTGCTCGCTCCGGTGGAGGGCAGGGCGATCGCGTTGCCGTCGATGGCGAGTCGAATGAAGAAGGTCGTGCCCTTGCCGACCTCCGTCTCGAAATACAGCCGACCGCCGTGTTTTTCGACGACGATCGACCAGGCGATGGCGAGCCCCTGTCCCGTGCCTTTCCCCACCTCTTTCGTGGTGAAGAACGGGTCGAACAAGCGCAAACGGTTGGCCTCGGGAATGCCTCCCCCGGTGTCGCGGATGGAAATGAGTACCGCGCCGTCCTCGCGTTGGGTACGGACGCCGATCGTACCTTTCTGGTCGGTTCCTTTGACGACATCGGCGATGGCGTGAGCGGCGTTGACGACGATGTTGAGCACGGCCTGGCTGATCTCGCCGCCGTGACAGGTCACGAACGGGATGTCGCCGAAGTCGGTCTCCAATGCGGCGACGTATTTGTACTCGGTCGCGGCGATGGTCAGCGTGTTTCGGATGGCGTGGTTGACGTCGGTCGGGACCATGCGCTCGCCGGCCGGGTGGGCGAACTCTTTGAGCGACCGAACGATCGTTGCGACGCGATCGAGCCCGTCGACGCAGCGGTCGAATGCCAGAGGCATGTTGTCGCGGAGGTACGGGAAGTCGGCGGCTTGCTCGGCCTCCGCGGCGAGAGTGATTGTCTCCGCGATGGGCGTTCCCTGGACCGCTGCACGGCGGAGCGTTTGCAGCTTTTCGATCAGATGCAGCATGTCCCGGGTCGCGTCGCGAAGAAAGACGATGCTGTCCCCCACGAACTGAATCGGCGTGTTGATCTCGTGGGCAACGCCGGCAGCGATGGTTCCGAGGAGCGCCATTCGCCGGGCGATGAGAAGCTCCGCTTGCGCGCGTTTGGCCTCCGTCACGTCCTGCGAGACCAGGACCGCGCCGACGATCTTCCCGTCGCTCCGAATTGCGCCGATCTGACTGGAAAAGTAGAGCGTTCGGCCATCGGGCCCGGCCGTGCTCACCTCGTACGTTTGCGTGTCGCCTCCCGCAAGGACCGCCTTGAACGCCGATGTCATCGAAGGCCAGAGGTCGGGCGGAAAGTACTTCAGCCAGTACGATCCGATCACGTCTTTCTTCGAATATTGCGGAAGAACGCGATTGATGTACTGAATCTCGCCGCTGGGGTTGACCGCAATGATGAAGGCAGGGGCAAACTCCAAAAGGGCCTCGAGCCAGATGCTCCCGTTTCGCGCGGCGGATGTCCCTGGCTCGGCGGACGGGTCGCCAGCCGGTATCGCGGCGGCGGCAGTTCTGTCCGCCATGTCTCGAATTTCTTCCCCCATTGTTCAGCCCCCTCCCGGAATTGTCCTTGGGCGTGGAGCGAGAGTAAAGCTCACGACGCGTGGCACGACCGTTCGACGACACCGATCAGCGCTTCGATATTGAACGGTTTGGTCACGTAGCCGGCCGCTCCCAGTGCGGCGGCCTCCTTTCCGACGTCTCCAGCGCCCGACAGAATGATGACGGGAATGGCGGCCAGGGCGCCATCGAGCAGCTGCTCGGAGCGAAATTGCCACCCATCCATGACCGGCATCATCAAGTCCAGAAGGATCACGTTGGGCAACACGCCCGCGTTCCTCAGCCAATCGCGCGCGATGAGACCGTTGGCGGCCGTCACGACTTCGTATCCCTGGGATCGCAGGCCGTCGCCGACCGCCTCGCGGATGTCGTCGTCGTCTTCCACGAGGAGGACTTTATTGGTCATCTCGTTGGTGGTCCACGGGAAGAGGCGGGGTCTCTACCCGCGATGTTTGCGCGAGCGACGGCAAGGTGACGGTGAACGTACTTCCGACGCCGATCTCGGAATCGAGCTCCAGGGTGCCGCCCAGTGCGGATGCTATCTCCCGCACCAGCGTCAAGCCGAGGCCCATGCCGGGGACATGCTTTTGCCTGGCATCGCCCCTCGGCGAAAAGGGTTCGAAAATTCGAACGCGGGCCGCCGCCGGTATCCCGGCCCCCGAGTCCTTGATCGTGAAATGGTGTTTCCCACCTTTGCAGTCGATGGCGATTTCCACCTGGCCACGTTCGGTGAACTTGATGGCATTGCCGACGAGGTTCAGGAGTATCAGTCGAACGAGGAGCGAATCGTTGCGGAGGAGTGGCAACCCGTCCGCCGTGACGAAGCGCAGGTCGAGGCTCTTCTCCTCTGCGTAGGGGCGAAGCTCCTCCACCACACTGGCCGCGACGGCCCCCGCGTCGACGGCATCGATCTGCGTCGTCAGTCGACCGCTCTGGATGAGGGCATGCTGGAGAAGTGACTCGACGATGGTCGTCAAACGCGCCACGGCAGCGAACATTCGCCCGATGATTTGCTGCTGTTGCGGGGTCGGCGGGCCCTCTTCCGCCCGCTGCAGACGCTCGATCAAGAGCTCGAGCGCCGTCAGGGGACCACGAAGCTCGTGGGAGACGACGCTCATGAAGTCCCTGCGGAACTCGCCTGCCCGCTCCGCGAGCTCGCGCGCCACCCGCGCGGATTCGACGGCCGTATGAAGCTCGAGGTTTCGGTGCTTCACTTCGCGAGCGAGCTTTTCGATCAAGCCTTCGCCTGTCGAAGGGAGGGGCCCTTCCACCGCTTGTCGGGCCATTTCGGACGGGAGCACATGAAGGAACGGCGCGTGTTCGATCCCATGCTCACTCGCCGGTCCCGTCTTCTCGAGGGCCTCGTTCGCCGGGGAAGTGAGGGGCAGCGTGAAGAAGAACGTGGTGCCTTTGCCCACGGTGCTCTCGACCCAAACCTTGCCGCCATGGGCCTCGACGATCCCCTTCACGATGAACAGGCCAAGGCCGGTGCCGAAGCGCGCCGTGCGCGGGGACTGCCAGTAACGGCGGAAGAGATGCGGAAGGTCGTCCTCGGCAATCCCTGGGCCCGTGTCGGCGACGGAGAAGGTCATCTCCTTCGCCGCGGCGCAGGCTCCAAGGGTGATGGTTCCGCCCGCGGGCGTGAACTTGATCGCATTGCCGACGAGATTGGCCAGAATTTGCAGGAAACGCGAGCCGTCGGCTTGCAGCGCCGGGAGGTCGGCTGGAAGCTCGCTGGCGAGGTGCAGGTATTTCGTCGCGGCCAGGGGCTCCAGCGCGGCGAGCGATTCGGATACGAGCGAGGCCACATCGACGGGCTGCGGCTTCAGCGAGAGCCTTCCTGCCTCGATGCTGGCCGTGGCGAGCAAGTCTTCGATCAGACGACACATCCGATTGGCGGAACGTTGCATGGTCGCCAGCTGGCTACGGGAGGCTCGACGCTCCTCCCCCAGAGGTTCCTTCAGCAGCTTGGCGAGATTGAGGAGGATCACGCTGAGCGGGCTCTGAAGATCGTGGGAAACGATGGCGAGCAGATCTTCTCGCGCGAGCGTTGCCCGCCGAGCTTGTTCGTAGAGTCGCGCGTTGTCGATGGCGATGGCCGCCCGCCGCGCGATCTCCTCGGCTACGGCGAGATCGTGCGTCGAATAGCGCCGACCCGACTCCGTTATCGCGAACGTGATCACGCCGAGCGTTTTCTCGCGGCTGAGAAGAGGCACCGCCATCATCGATTTGACCCCAGCGGACGTGAGGGCGGCGGCCTCGTCCTCTTCGGCGATGCCGAACGCAACCGGGTCCGGCACTCTGCTAAAGAGGACGGGTTTTCGCGAAAGCAGCACCGTCGCTTGCATGGTCCGCGATCCGGCCTGCATGGGGTGTTGCCGCAGGCGGTCGGCGAAATCCCGTTGGCTCTTCTCGTCGGCGAACACGACCTCCCGCGGGTGGACGTCGCCCTCTTGGCCCGCAGCGTCGATGAGGCACAGGTCGGCGAACTCGGGGACGGTCGAACGTGCCAAGGTGGCCAGCGTCTCCCGATACTCGAGCGAAGATCCCACTCTGGCGCTTACCTCGGCGAGGAGGCGCTGCTCCTTCTCCCGCGCTTCTGCGCTCGCGTGCCGCGCGCCGATGAGGTTCTGCCGATCGACGGCGATCGCCAGCTGGTTGATGACGGCGTTGACGAAAGCAAGCTCCAGCTCGTTCAGTTTGTCCGCGCCTTCCACTTGAAGAGCGCCGAAGATCGCGCCGTGATCGACGACGAAGGGGAGAAGAACGAAGTTGCCTTCCAACGCAGCTGGTGGCGTCGTGGATGGCGTGGGGAGCGGCAGCGGGTCCGTCCCGTCGGTGGCGAGATCGGCGCTGGACCGCACGAGATACCGGTAGGCTCGCTGCGCGTGCGTTCTCGCGAATTGCAGCCGCGCCGCGCCTTCGCCCTCGGCCTGCCAGGCGATGGCTCGCGCCGCACCTGGCTGCGCCTCGAGAATGAAGATGGCGCTGCGCAGGGGCACCGCTTGCGTGAGGAGAGCCACCACTTCGGGAACGGTTCGCTCCACGGTCCGAAAACGCGTGAGCAGCTTGCTGATGTCGTAGAGAAACTGGAGGCGCCGCTGCGAGAGCTCGAGCTCCGCGATGCGCTCGTCGCGCTTCGCTTGGATCCCGCGGATCGTGGTGATCCTTTGCTCTTTTGGACTGCGAGCGCTCATCTTGTCTCCCTACTCAGTTCGCGCGCTTGTCCGCCCTGCGTTTCTTGTTGGTGGACGCGAGCACGCCGTCGACGCGCTCCCCCACGCGGATCCCGCCTTTGCCGATGGAGAAGAAGTGCGTCCCCCGGTCGTGCGCACCGCCCCGCGTCTTGACCACCGCCAAGGAGGGGATGTCCTCGGCGAGAGAACGCATGTAGCGAAGCATGACGATGTTGTCGGCGATCCGAGAAAACCCGTGGTCGGTAATGGTGCCCGTCGCGTACATCGAATTCGCTTCGAGCGTGATCATGCTCGTCACCCCGAGGATCTTGAATCGCGCGACCAGGGCAAAGAGCAGCTGCCGCAGGTCTTCGGACCTCTCGTCGCCGAGGACGTGACTCACGCCGTCGAGGACCAGCCGGCGCATCTTCTTGGCCTTGATCTTGTCGGCGAGGATGGCAAGAAATTGACTCGCCCGAACCTGCTCGCGGGAGAGGTAAATGACCTCGCAGGTGCCTTTGTGAATCGCCTCTTTCAAGGGCAGGCCAAGGCCCGCGGCAGTTTTGACAATCTGGGCCGAGCCTTCCTCGAGCGATACGTAGAGCCCCGGTTGCTTGTGCTTGATGCCCTCGGCGATGAACTGGAGTCCAAAGGTGCTCTTGCCGATCCCGGCGCTCCCGGACACGAGCGTGACGCTTCGCTCGGCCAGTCCTCCGTCGCAGATATCGTCGAAACCCGGAATACCGGAGGCGAGGCGGCTCGTCGGCTCGAGGGAGGGCGGCTCCCGAAGCTCCTCCAGGTTGTAGCGCGGGAAAATCGTGATTCCGCCCTTTCCGATCGCGAGGCTATGCCGACCCTTCAAGTGGGCGGTGTTTCGGAGCTTGTACACCTCGAGGTAGCGTTGCCGCTCCATGACCTCCTGAGTCGACGAGAGCAGGATCACGCCGTCGACGACCGTCTCCTCGACACCAAAGCGGCTGATCTGGTTCGTGCCGTAGGGGATGTCGGTCGCGAAGAGGCCCACCGCATGGTTGTTCTGTACGATGCTGGCGAGCTGGAAGGTTTTCTCGCGGGCGACCTGAGGGTCCTTGATCTTGTGCAGGAACACCGAGACCGAGTCCACCGCGACGCGAACGGCCTTGGCGGCTTCGACGCGGTCTTTCATCATGAGAA
>Ga0193706_1000061_pt1 | contig 89451 bp, 77 predicted proteins | sample U3c1metaG_FD_160130 | JGI IMG/M metagenome (GOLD analysis project Ga0193706, IMG submission 160130) | Soil microbial communities from a riparian zone of the East river system, Colorado, United States - U3c1 | ecosystem: Environmental > Terrestrial > Soil > Riparian zone | place: USA: East River...
CCACAACACGCTGGCCGGCATCGATCTCGGCAAACCCTCTGACCCTGGCGGCAATCAGTTTCAAGCGACGATCGGATCGAACGCCAACCAGGGCGCCGGCATCTGTCTGCAAGTGGATCCCAATACGGGAGCGCTGTCCGCACAGGGAAACCTCTTCTCGGCCGGAAAAAACTGCGCGACGACGCCGGCCTCGCTCACCTTCAACAACGCAGCTTGCAGCGCCAACCGCGATCTCGGGCTCGCCGTCTCCAGCGGCGGCGCGACGACCGGAAACGACGTGGATGTCGCGCAATGCACCCATCTTTAGCATCAGCATCGCCGGCGCTAGCAACTAGTCGGCGGACACGGAAGGCGATACGTCGACGGCGAGCGTGAGACCGATGCCCGTCGGTCCGATCTGGGGCAGGAGCGCGCCCGAGACGTTGAGACCACCGTGACGCGTGCGGACCTGCGGTAGAAAACTGGCAGCGCTGGTCCCTTTGGAGCCGAACCCGTAGTGCCAGAGCATTGGCCACACGTACCCGCCGAAGAGCCCGATGCCAGCCCCGAGCATCACGTCGCTCGTATAGTGGTTGGCCGACATGACGCGCAGCACGCCGGCAGTCGTCGCCGCGGCGAGGCCGGTTCCACACGCCAGCGCGTCGGCCACTTTACTGCCGTAGAGCGGCAGGTGCGTGTGGTGAGCGCACATCATCCCCGCGCCGGCAAATGCGATGGTGGTGTGGCCGCTGAGAAAGCTCGCGTTCAAGTTTCCTTCGTTGCCGCATTTTCCGTCGTAGTTCGGGTCCTTCGCGCACTCGCGTCCCATCGGGCGCACGCGCCCGAGCTTCTCGGCGGTGAGCGCGATGACGCCGGTCAGCGCATACGACTCGAAATTGATGAGCATCATCTGAAAAGCAACGTCGCTGGCGCCGTGGATGCCCCATGTCACGAGCGCGGTGTCGACGAGCAGAGGGTAGGCCGCGAGGGCATAGTAAATATCGTCGCTCACGACCGCCGCCGTATTGCGACCGTCGCGACTGCCGATCAGGATGGCGTCGCGCACGGCGTCGTCGAAGAGAATACCGCCCTCCCAGTTGGCTCGCGGGGCAGGGTAGAGGAACGTGGCGGCGGCGACGTTCAACGCGAGGCCCGCGGTAAGCGCATATTCGCTGGGACGAAAGCGGGGCCAGGCAGGGTCCCAGCGCACCGCGGCCCCATCGGCCCGCGCCGTCTCCGTCACGGCGAAAAGCGACGATACGGCGACCAAGAGTCGAGCGGCGCGGATCGTCACCGCGCGCACGCTAGCATTACTTCGCTCGCGGACGCGTCACCTGTCGTCGAAATCACGCGACGAGTGCAACCCCCCAAACGCCGAGTAGCCCCCCGGCGGGTGACGCGTTGCCGGCGGGTCTCGTCAGGAGTCGATGAACGACTTCAGCTGCTTCGATCGGCTGGGGTGGCGAAGCTTGCGCAGCGCTTTGGCCTCGATCTGGCGAATGCGCTCGCGCGTCACTTCGAAGTCTTGTCCCACCTCTTCCAGCGTGTGATCGCTCTTTTCGCCGATACCGAAGCGCATGCGCAGCACTTTTTCCTCGCGCGGGGTCAGCGTCTTCAGCACTTTGCGGGTCTGCTCGGCGAGGTTCATGTTGATCACTGCTTCGGCCGGCGAAACCACGCTCTTGTCCTCGATGAAGTCGCCGAGATGCGAATCTTCCTCTTCGCCGATGGGCGTCTCGAGGGAAATCGGCTCCTTGGCGATTTTCAGGACCTTGCGCACCTTGTCGAGCGGAAGCTCCATCTTCTCGGCGATCTCTTCGGGAGTCGGCTCGCGCCCATACTCCTGAACGAGGTAACGCGAGGTACGAATGAGCTTGTTGATGGTCTCGATCATGTGCACGGGGATTCGAATCGTGCGCGCCTGATCGGCGATGGCGCGCGTGATGGCTTGCCTTATCCACCACGTGGCGTAGGTCGAGAACTTATACCCGCGCTTGTACTCGAACTTGTCGACGGCCTTCATGAGGCCGATGTTCCCCTCCTGAATCAGGTCGAGGAACTGAAGACCGCGGTTCGTGTATTTCTTGGCGATCGAGACGACGAGCCGGAGGTTGGCTTCGACGAGCTCGGCTTTCGCCTTCTCCGCCGTGCGCTCGCCGTCGCGGATCGATCCGTAGGTGTCGCGGATCTCGCCCACGTCGATCTGCAGCTCTTCTTCGACCTTCTTCAGGCCCTTCTGGGCGCCCTTCAGCGCGGCGTCGAACTCGAGCAGCTCGGTACGGCTCACGCCGAGTTTCTTGGCGAGACGTCGCTCGGCCTGCGGGTTGTCTTTGACGTCGCGCAGGTGGCGCTTCAGCTGCTCTTTGGTCGCGCCGGTGCGCTTCTCGAGCTCGGTGGCGCCGGCCTCGGCACGCTCGACTTTTTGAATCAGTGACTTGAGCTTGACGACGATCTTGTCGATCGTCTTGCGATTGAGGCGCATCTCTTCGAGCGTCTCGACGAGCTCTTCCTTGGTGCTTTCGATCTCGGAATCGATGCCCTTGCGCTTGCTGCCGTCGGTCTTGGCTTTGCGCTCTTCCTGTAGATCCTGGTGCTTTTTGTCGAGACGCTTGACCTTGTCGATGAGGCGGATGATGCGGCGGTCGGCTTCTTCCTCGTCGAACTCCTGGTCGTCGTCCTCGGCGTCGCGAATGATGTCTTTGACGCGGATCTTGTGCTTGCGGAGCTTGTCGCCGATGTCGACGATCTCGCGCACGGCGATGGGGCTGTTCAGAATGGCCTGTAAAACCGCGTGCTCGCCTTGCTCGATGCGCTTGGCGATCTCGACTTCGCCCTCGCGCGTGAGCAAGGAAACGCTGCCCATCTTGCGGAGGTACATGCGAACGGGGTCGTTCGACTTGGAGTAGTACGGGTCGGACTCCTCGTGCTCATCGCCCCGGCCGGGCACTTTCTTGGTCTCGAGCGCCTCTTCCTCGGCGATGCGCTTGGGCGCGATCTTCACCTGGGTGGCAGCGTCGACGATTTCGATGTCTTCGTCCCCCAGCGCGCTCATCACGTCTTCGACTTGGTCGGCGGCGACCACGTCGGCTGGCAGCGCATCGTTGACCTCTTCGTAGGTCAGAAACCCCTTCGATTTTCCGAGGTCGATAAGCTGTTGCACTTCCTTACGGTCACGGCCATGCGTCCCGTTATGCATTTGGTCGGCGCTCTCGCTCCGTTCGGACTTGTTCTGTCGCACAGGCTTACCTCATCCCTCTTTAAGGCCGTGCTTCTCGCGCGCACGGCGATTTATCTCGCGCAAAAGGGCGTCTTCTGCGGCGGTCTCTCCGGTTCGTTCGATGCGGTGCAGGGCTTCGACCACTTGCGCTTTGCGCCGGAGGAACTCTCGCCGCTTGAGCTTTTCAGCATTTTGAACAAGCGCGGCTCTGGCAATCTCACAATGCTCATGAAGGGGTGAGGCCAGCCTTTCCGCGGCGAATGTATGAAGCGCGTCAGGCACCTGCGCAAGAATTTCGAGAACATCTTGACTTATTTGTTGGCCCGATTTTTGCGCCTGAAGGAGCGCGGCGGCGGCCAATGCAGGGGGGCCCGAAAGATCCCTCGTTGCCTGTTCGCCCACGGGATCGAGGAGCAACTCGGGGAAGTCGAGAAAGCAGCCCAAGATCTCCAAATCGACACTGACCGGATCGGCCAATGATCGCACCCGCCAAGGCGCGAGTTCAGCGGGGCTGCGCGGCGTTGCGCCGCCGCTCGACGACCCTCCGCGGGAGGCTGCGGCGCGATTTTCGCTGCCGAGTTGGGCCCCCGGTGCATAGGGGCCCGGTCGCGTTTGACCTGGAACAGGCTGCGCGTTGCGCCCGCCCGGCGGTGTTCGCTCGCTGCGCCCCGGCCCTTGGGCCCCGCTCGAATCCAGCGTGCGCGCCACGGTCGCTTTGAGCAGCCCGAAGGAACCCGTGCCCAGTCGCTGCGCGATGAGATCGGCGTAGGTTTCGGTCATTCGTCGCACTGTCGGATCTTCTTCGCTGTTGATGAGTGCGATGACCTCGCGCACACGGGCGGCTTGTTCGTGCGCGTCGACGTGACGAAAACGCTCGTCGAGCGCCTCGTCGATGAGGTGCCGCAGGATGCCTTGGGCGGCGCGTACCGTGCTGCGCAGCGCCTCGACGCCGCGTTCGCGCACGAAATCGTCGGGGTCTTTGGCGTGGGGGAGCACGCCGACTTTGGCCACGAGCGTCCCGTCGCGGCAGGTCTCGCGCGCATCCCGGGTCGCTTTGCGGCCGGCAGCATCGCCATCGAAGAGGAGGGTCACGACGGGCGCGTAGCGACGCAGGAGCTTGGCCTGGGCGGGTGTAAACGCGGTTCCGAGTGGCGCCACCACGTTGCCCACGCCGCGCGCATGGAGCGACACGACGTCGAAATTGCCCTCGACCAAGATGGCCTCTTCTTCTTGGCGAATGGCCTGGCGCGCTTGATAGAGGCCGAAGAGGGTTTGCCCCTTCTGGTAGATGGGTGACTCGGGTGAGTTGATGTATTTCGGGCTCTGCTTGTCGACGGTGCCCGTCTCCGGATCGGGCAGAACACGGCCACTGAATCCGACCACGCGGCCGCGTACGTCGAGAATGGCAAACATCAGTCGATGGCGAAACCAATCATAATGCCCAGCGCTATTTTTACGAGGGGCGATGAGGCCCACCTTGGTGGCCACCACGGGGGACACGCCTTGCTGGGCGAAGAACTGGGTTAGGCCGTCCCACGAGTCGGGCGCGTAGCCGACGCGGAAGGCCTGCAGGGCGTCACGAGCGCTCGCGTCGAGGGTTTCTTCGGCGACGGGCCCGGTCGCGTTGGCGCCCGCCTCTGTGCTCGGGGCGAGGCCGCGCCGCCGAAGCTCGTCCCATGCGAGGTGCGCGGTGGGGTGTTCGCGCATTTGTCGTTCGAACCAGTGAGCTGCGAGCTGGGTCGCGGCGTAGAGATCATCGATGGCGCGCCGCGCAGCGTCGGCCTCGCGCCGTTCGGTGTCGGTAGCCGTCTCTTCGATCTCGATTCCGGCGCGGTCGGCCAAGCGCCGCGCGGCTTCCGGGAAGGTCAACCCTTCGGCCTTCATCAAAAAGTCGAAGGCGGTTCCCTTTTCTTTGCAGCCGAAACAATAGAAAAAGCCCTTCTCGGGATTGACGTTGAAGCTCGGCGTCTTCTCGCGATGGAACGGGCAGAGCCCGGTGTAGCTACGGCCTTTGCGCGTAAGCTTCACCGTTTCGGAAATGATGCTGACTATCTCGACGCGCTCGCGTATGGCGGAGATCGTCTTAGGCGAAATCATGCGGCTGGAAGCCCCTCACCACGCGCATCCTGCTTTCGTCGAGCTCCCCCGTTGCCGCTTTTTCTCATCGCGCGCTCGAGAGCTAGCCCAGCCTTTTTTGCAGCCCGGAGTGGTCTACGTCAAATACTTCGTCACGATTCGGTTGACAGCGCGTCGATCGTGGTCGGCAAAGCCGCCCGCGGTGCGTCCGACCTTCACTTTCTCGGACGAAAAAACATTTCGTAGCCCCGCAACCACTTTCACCGTCTTGCTCCTACCCGCGCTCGCAGCTCGGCCAGCTTGTGCTCCAGCTCTTCGACGGGCAGGTCAGCGTACTTTTTCGGAAGCATGCGTCGGTTGCTCGCTTCGAAAACGGCAACGAGCTCCATGTACTCGAGCATCTCGCTGTCGCGACTCGGCAAATAGTCGCGCGTCGCGTCGACGAAATGCGACAAGGTCACCGTCGCATCCCTGGCGTAGTCACAGGCGAGCATGACGACGGCCTCGATGTCGGCGTTGGAGTAGCCGACGAGCTTCGCCGATAGCGCTTCGGTGTCGCGCGGAAACTCGACGCTGGTCACGACGTGGTGCTTGCGGATCTGCGCCGCGAGAACGGCCTCCACTTCGCTCGGCTCTTGCGGATAAAGAAATGGGATCTTTCGATCGAGACGCCCGGCGCGTTTGATGTCGATGTCGAGTTTGTCGGGCCGATTGGTCATGATGAGAAAAAGGACGCGTCCGCGGTTCGACGTGTCGGACATGAACTCTTTGAGGCGAGCCATGACGCGCGACGACGTGCCACCGTCGCCCTCACCGTCTTGATTGCCGAAGGCGCGGTCTCCCTCGTCGACGATGACGACGAGAGGCCCCAGCGCTTGCACCACCGAGAGAATCTTCTCGAGGTTGCCCTCGGTGGCACCGACCCACTTGCTGCGAAAGTTCTTGAGCTTGATGGCGGTGAGGCCCGTCTCTTTGACGAACGCTTCGGCGACGAACGTTTTGCCCGTTCCCATGGGCCCCGTAAAAAGTACGCCCATCGGACAGCGGCTGATGCGCTGCTCGCGCAGGTTCTCGGCGATGACGAGCAGCTCTTTTTTCACCTCGTCGAGGCCGCCCACCACCGAAAAATCGTGCTTGGGTTCGACGAATTCGATGAGGTCGAAGCACTCGCGCTGGATGATTTCGCGTTTTCGCTCCCGCACCAACGGGAGCAGCTTTTCCAAAGTGGGTTGGGTCGCGTCGTCGCTCGATTCCCCGGCCAAAAGGCCCTTTATCTGCACGACCTTGAGGCCCGCCGTCAGCTCGGCCACGCGGTCGATCCACGCTGGTTCGAGCTTGGGCAGCGTGGCGCGGATGGCTTCGCGCCGTTCGCCGAGCTCGGGCATGGGGATTTTGAGGATGGCGGTGGTCGGGTTGGCGACGAGCTTGGGGCTCAGCTCCGACAAGTTCTCGGTCACGATCAAAACGACGCTGTCCGCACGCTCGAGCGCGGGCGAGAAGGACCACCGGTGCAGCGTCACGACGCTCTGGCGATCGGTCGACGAAAAAAAATTGGGGTCGCCGGCGGGGGCGATCATTTCCGCGTAATCGAGAATGACGGCCACCCGGTCGACGGCGTGGAGCAGCTTCTCGAGAAGCGGGAGGATCTTGTCGGCATCGCGCAGCGACAGAAGAAGATCGAGGTCGGGGACGTCTCCCTTTTTCTTGGCGAAACGCACGCCCGTCGCGAGGTCGTATTTGATGACCACGTCTTTCGAAGGCGCGAGCAGCACCTCGGACAGGAAGTCGCCGAAGCGGATGAACTTTCCCCCCGACAGCATGAGATCGTTGACGTTGCCGTGCAGGATGAACTGCGAAGCTTCGCCGCGGAGATAGCGGCGGCGAAGGTCCTCGGTCCAGCGCGGAAGCGCGCGCTCTCGATCTTCCGCCGTGCTCATGAGGGCGGTTTACATCGTCTTTTTCTGACCGAGCGCCTTGGTGGCGGCCGCGGCCTTCAGTTGGTCGAGCTGCTGGCGCGCAGCGACCTCGCCGCTCTGCGCGCGCAGGCCGACCAATCGCTTCTCGAGCGATGTTTCGGCGAGCTCTTTGTCGAGGTTCGCCTGCGCCACGGTGGTCTTGATGTGCTCGCGCACGTTCTCGAGCGCTTTGACCTCGCTGTCGACCGACAGCCCTTCGAGCTGCTCCTGAATGCGGAGGCGAGCCTGCGCCGACTGCAGACGCGCCAGCATGGCGTCCTTCTCGGAGCGAAGCTTCTTGATCTCGGTCTGGACCTGCATGAGCGACGCCTTGGCGTTGTCGGCGTCCTTGATGGCGGCTTCCATTTCACCTTGGAGCTCGGCGACGTCGCGCTCGAGCTGGTTCTTCTTCTGGATGAGCACCAGTGCGAGATCGTCTTGGCCCGTCTCGACCGCGACGTTCAAGTCGAGGGCCGTTTGCGCCAGCTCCTTCGACTGGGCGGCGTGCCGTGATTCGAGGTCTTCGCGACGGCGGATGATGGATGCCGTGGCACGCTTGAGCCCCGTGTACTTCTCGACCATCGAGTTGATGGCGTTCTCGTAAGCAACCTCGGGGTGGTTACGCTCGACATCGGAGACCCAAAGGCTCAAAAAGCCCTTCCAAAGGTTCCCGACCCGCGAAAAAAATCCTTGTGCCATGGTTCGTTACCCTCCTAGCACTACTCTGTCCCTACTTCGCCATATCAGATGACGGTGGCCGATTCGGTCCGACGGCCTCTCGAGATCGCGAGGAGGCCGTCGGACCGCCATGCATCCAGTTCCTTTGGGGGCCCGTTTGCTTCGTCACGGTCACCTGGTTGAGTAGTCGTGTGGACCTTCGCCGGCCCGTGACACCCGGGACGATCAGGGAAACGTTATAGCGGCTCGGGGGCCCCTTTCCAGCACTACCCTCCCGGTGGTCCGCTCCGAAAGATTGGGCAGCCCCCTTCCCGAGGGGCGCTCGAGAGGTAAGAATTCGGGGCATGTCGGAGCCCCCGTCCAAGCGCACCTATACGCAGGAGGAAGTGACCGAGATCCTGAAAAGGGCGATGAAGCAGCAGAGCCTGCAAAAGCAGGGGCTCACCCACGAAGAGCTCGTGGAAATGGCAAATGAAGTGGGCATCGATCGCGGGGCGGTGGAATCCGCGACGGCAGAGTTGGTCGAAACGCGCGCCGACGAGCTGGCCCGTCAAGCAGAGGCCAGTGAGCTTGCCCAAGAACGGTCACGACTTTTCAATGGGTTCGTTTCTTCTCTATTTTTCTACCTCGTGATCTGCGGGGCGCTCTTCTTCATCGATACGAGGTTCACCGGAGGGCATTGGTACTATTGGCCCGCCCTCGGCTGGGGGATCGCGCTTTTGTTTCGGCTGCACGCCGTACTTTTTCCGCAGCGCAGCTTGACGCGGCGCAAGGCACGCGAGCTCAAGCGAGCACGGCGCGAGGAGCGTCGTGCCCTGCGCCGCGCGCGTCACCGGGAGCTCCGCGAGTCGTTCGGCCTCGATGTGCGCACCGATGGCAATCGTCTTGGGGCGGACGGCCACGGCAACGAGGTCAATGTGCGCCAGCGCAGTCACGACGTCGAAGCGGCGGTCAACGCGGGTGCGCGCGAGTTCGAGACCGCCGTGCAAGCGGGGGTGGCGGCGCTTCTCAACGTCGCGGCGCGCAAGATCCACGAGCATGCGGCGCGCGCCGTTGAAGGCGAACGCTCCGAGGCGTTCAAACGCCGCCGCTAGCCCAACACAGAAGCTGGACGCACGGTGCCCCGCCAGTCGCGCCGGAAAATGCGATCGCCGGGGCTCGCCGTGCCGGAGGTACGCCCCTATCTCCCTTTCGTTCATCGCGACGGTGGCCGTCCCACGACGTGCCATCGCCGCCAACCACGTTGTCCTCCTCGAGGCGCCGTGCTAGTTCGCGCGGCGAGCGCTTCGGGCTCGAAACGGAAAGCTAGCGAGAATGACCCAGCCGCCGCCTCCTCTTGCATCCAATCGACCGTCCATGTCCACTCCCCCCGCCGCGCAGCAGGGCAAGGTCACTCAGGTGATCGGTCCCGTTGTCGACGTCGAGTTTCCGGCTGGCAACCTGCCCAGAATCCTCAACGCGCTCCTCCTCACGAACCCGAGTCTCGGTAACGAGAAGAACAACCTCGTGCTCGAAGTCGCACAGCATCTCGGTGAATCGACCGTGCGCGCCATCGCCATGGATTCGACCGACGGTTTGGTGCGCGGTATGGCCGTGGCCGACACCGGGCGCCCCATCATGATGCCCGTCGGGGCCGCGACCCTCGGGCGCATCGCCAACGTCGTGGGCCGCCCCGTCGACGAAGCGGGGCCCATCAAGGCCACGCAGTACCTGCCCATCCACCGCGACCCGCCCAAGTTCACGGACCAGAGCACGAAGGTCGAAGTATTCGAAACCGGCATCAAGGTCATCGACCTGCTCGCGCCCTACCGCCGCGGCGGCAAGATCGGCCTCTTCGGGGGCGCCGGCGTGGGCAAGACCGTGCTCATCATGGAGCTCATCAACAACGTCGCCAAGGCGCACGGCGGCGTGTCCGTTTTCGCCGGCGTCGGCGAACGTACGCGCGAAGGCAACGATCTCTTCGTGGAGATGGCGGAATCGAAGCTCGACACCGGTGCAACGGTGCTCTCCAAGACGGCCCTGGTCTACGGCCAGATGAACGAGCCGCCCGGTGCCCGCGCCCGCGTCGCACTCTCCGCGCTCACGGTCGCAGAACACTTTCGCGACGGCGAAGGTCAGGACGTGCTGCTCTTCATCGACAACATCTTCCGCTTCACGCAGGCCGGTTCGGAAGTGTCCGCGCTCCTCGGCCGCATTCCGAGCGCCGTCGGTTACCAGCCGACGCTGGCCACGGAGATGGGCGGGCTGCAAGAGCGCATCACCTCGACGACCAAGGGCTCGATCACCAGCGTGCAAGCCATCTACGTGCCTGCCGACGACTTGACCGACCCCGCCCCCGCCACGGCATTCGCTCACCTCGACGCGACTACCGTGTTGTCGCGCGCGATTTCCGAGCTCGGCATCTATCCGGCCGTCGACCCGCTCGACTCGACCTCGACCATGCTCGACCCTGCCATCGTGGGCGAGCACCATTACAAGATCGCCCGCCGCGTGCAGGCCACCTTGCAGAAGTACCGCGATCTGCAGGACATCATCGCCATCCTCGGGATGGACGAGCTCTCCGAAGACGACAAGCTCACCGTTGCGCGCGCCCGCAAAATTCAGCGCTTCCTTTCGCAGCCGTTCTTCGTCGCGTCGCAGTTCACCGGCTCGGAAGGCAAGCTCGTGTCGCTGAAGGACACCATCGCCGGCTTCGAGGAGATCTTGGAAGGCAAACTCGATCACTTGCCGGAGCAAGCCTTCTACATGCGCGGAAACATCGACGAAGCCAAAGCAGCCGGCGAGAAGATGAAGGCACAGAGCTGATGGCCGACGGCAAAGTCACGCTCGAGATCGTGACGCCGCAGGGCTTGGCGTTGCGCGAGGAGGTCGACGACGTCACCGCTCCCAGCGTGAGCGGCGAGTTCGGCGTCCTGCCCGGGCACTTGCCTCTCCTCGCCGCCCTTCGAACCGGCATCGTCACTTACCACAAGGGCGGCGTCGAGAAGAAGCTCGCGGTCGCCGAAGGGTTCGTCGAGGTCAAGGACGACCGCGCGCTCCTCTTGACCGACAAGGTGGCGACCCCTGATGCGGTCGATCCGGTGCGCGTTCGCCTCGAGTTGAAAGAGGTCGACGAGATCCTCGACCATTACACGGGGCAGCCTGGGTCGCCGGAGTGGCAAGGGCTCGTGGGACGTGAGCTTTGGGCGGCCGTGCAGCTCGAGCTCTACGGCGATCCTCCCCCCGCCACGCAGCGCCCCTTCGAAGAGTTTGGTCCGCCCGCGCCGCCCGAGGAAGACGACGTGGCGTTACCGCGCGACGCGACCGACGAGCCGCACGACGATAAATCCGCCGATCACTGACGCGCGAGCTCGCCCGCGAAGCGCGCGAACTCCTCGACGCTCAACGTCTCTCCGCGTCGATCGAGATCGATGCCCGCCGTTTGCGCGCATGCCGCGACGCTCGGCGCAGCGCCGAGCGCGCGCCACGCGTTGCGCAGCGTTTTTCTGCGCTGCGCAAAGGCGGCGCGCACCGCGGCGCGAAAGGTCTCCGTCTCCTCCGCCCGTCGGGGCACGACGGGGGTCAGAATGACCACCGCAGAATCGACGCCCGGCCGCGGGTGGAAGGCACCTCGCCCGACGGTGAGAGCGCGGGTCACGCGGAACGCTGCATTGACGAAAACGGTGAGCGCGCCGTAGTCCTCGGTGGACGGCGCTGCCACCAAACGGTTCGCCACTTCGGCCTGCACCATGAAAACGGCGCGATCGATGGCGCCGGCAACGCCCGTCGTCAGCTCGAGTAGGGGGCCGGTGAGCTGGTAGGGCAGATTCCCGGCGATGACGCGCGGAGCCGACCCCTCGGCGAGGAGCGCCCGGTAATCGACCTGCTTGGCGTCCGCCTCGAGGACGACGAGCGTGCCGTCGGCGATGGGACCCGCGAATGCCTCGCGCAGGATGGGGCAGAGATCGCGATCGCGTTCGACCGCAATGACGTGCGCGCCGCAGGCGAGCAGCGGCTCGGTGAGCGCCCCGAGCCCCGCCCCCACCTCCACCACGGTGGCCCCTTGTCGAAACGCGGCGAGCTCCGCGATTTGTCGCGCCATTCCCGGATCGACCAAGAAATTCTGACCGAAGCTCTTTTTGGCGGCGAGCCCCCGCTCGCGAAACGCGTGCCTCGCGGCGGTCGTGAAGGGGCGGTCCTCGGCGCTCATGTCGCGACTCGGGAGGCGTGTCCGGAAACGCTCATTCGGGGTGGCGGCGTTCTTTGCGCGCCAGCCGCACGCCCATGGCCAAGAGCATCCGTTCGCCCCGCTCGCGCGCCACGCGTGCTCGCGTCACGACGGCGTCGGCAACGATGCGCTCGATCTCGGCCGGCCCAGGTTCGACACCGCGGTCGATGGGGGCTGGAATCCACCTTACGCTGATGCCTCGGCGCAAAAGCTTTCGAATCGATGCGGTCAGCGAAGGCACCGGCCCTTCTGGTGGCGCCGACCATACGTAGACGAGACTTGGCCGTGGTTTGTCGGTCAACGCGCGCTCCAGCGCTTGGATGAGAAGTGCCATCGCTCGCGCGCGATCGGTTCCGAGCCGCGGAGGCGTCGAGATACCGCTGCATGCCAAGTAGCGCCGCAGCGATTGCTCGCGCGGCGTGGCAGCCCACGGGGCCGGCACGTCGTAGGGGGCGCGAGCACGCTGCATTTCGGCATAACTCTGGAGCGACTCGAGTTGCTCCAAGCGGAGCGCCGCTACCGCACCAGCGTCGAGAAAACGGAGATGATCGAGCACCCGGCGCGCAACCTCGGCTTCGTCGTAGTCGCTGCGATCGGCGTCGAGCGTCGACGTTCCCGTGAGAAGCAGATCGGCGATGCGCATGCCCTGCGCAGGACCGCGAGCGGGAGACAGCCAAGACTGCGGTGAAGCGCCTACCACCGCGAGCCCCACGCGATCGCCTCGCGACAAGTGGCGGTGAGCAATGGCCGCCACCTCGTCGATGCCGTAGTCGAGCGGCGCGCGGCCGAGCGGCCCGCCCCACAGCTCGACTGCGCCATCGAGCACAATCCACACCACGTCGCGATCTTCGCGTTCCAGCTCACGCACCATGAGACGGCCGCGCCGCGCCGATGCCTTCCACGCAATACGCTTGAACGGATCGCCGCTCACATGGTCGCGCAGCTCGTAGAGCTCCGTGCCCGGCCCTGGATGCGGGTCAGGCGCGCCGGCCGCCGCGGTGACGCGCGAACGTCCGCCGCGCGCGGAGGAGGCCATGGCGGCAAAGGGTCGCGCCATGACGTGAATTCCAATCGGGTTGGCGAACGCGAGCGGCACCTCGAAAAGGCCGAGCGGCCCGCGCACTTCGAGCGCCAGCCCATGAATGCAAAGACGGCCGATCCGTGGCGCGCGGACCGAGAGCCGCAGCGTCTGGGTGACGCCAGGATAGAGGGTACCGTCCGCGGTATCCGCCTCGATCTCGAGCTCGCTCGACGCCACGGCACGCAGCTTCACGTAGCGCACCGGTGCAAGATCGCGGTTCTTGAGCTCCGCCGTCACTTCGAAGGCGGCGCCGCGCGCGACGTGACGGACGCGTCGCGAAGCCTGCCAAACCATCTCCAACCCTGCGGCGCGAAGATGCAAGACGGACAGGCGCGTCGCGGCGTAGGCCCAGGCGAGCCCCGCGATCATGGCGCCGCCCCAGGCCACCGCAGCGGGAAGGCGCGCCGCCATTCCGATGGCAATGACGGAAAGCCCGGCGACGGCGACGTGAATGGCGGGGCGCGTCGGAAAAAGCTGCACGGCGCGTCAGACCGGTCGAACCGCGCGCCGATATCCCACGCGCGCGATCGCCTCGCTCACGATCGCCGCGCGCGCGTGAGCATCTCCCTCGGCTTCGGGCGTCATCACCAGACGGTGCGCCAGCACCGAAGGAGCCAATTCGCGGATGTCGTCCGGCGTCGCAAACGGGCGCCCGGCGAGAACGGCGGCCCCTTTGGCCGCTTGAATGAGACTGAGCGTCGCCCGCGGAGAAGCACCCAGCGTGACCCGGGCGTGGGTGCGCGTGAAAGCCGAAAGGCTGACCGCATACTCGTAGAGATCGTGTTCCACATGGACCCGCGCCGTGATCGATTGCAGGCGAAGGAGATCGTTCACATCGAGCTGCGCGCGGGCCACCGGCGCTTCCGCGTTGTGCGTCTCGAGCATGGCTACCTCCTCGACGTGAGTCGGGTAGCCCATCGGGATGTGCAAGAGAAAACGGTCGATCTGCGCTTCGGGCAATGGATACGTGCCTTCGAGATCGATGGGGTTCTGCGTGGCGAGCACCATGAAAGGCCGAGGAAGCTCAAAGCGGTCTCCCTCGATGGTCACCTGCCGCTCTTGCATGGCCTCGAGCAGCGCCGCCTGTGTTTTGGCGGGGGCGCGGTTGATCTCGTCGGCCAGAACGACGTTGGCAAATACCGGTCCCGGGCGCATGGCGAATGTCCCGTCACGCGGCGAGAGCACATACGTTCCGGTGATGTCGGCCGGCAGAAGGTCGGCCGTGAACTGAATCCGGCGCACCGAACAACCGAGAGCGGTCGCGAAACTCTTGACCAGCGTGGTCTTGGCCACACCGGGGACACCTTCCAAAAGTACGTGTCCGTGCGCGAGGAGTGCCACCAACATCGCGTCGAGCACGCGCGCAGGACCCATGTACACGCGCGACACTTCGCGACGCACGACTTCCAGCCGTTCGCGCGCGGCCGTCACCTCATTGACCTCGGCCGGCTGAGCCATGATTTAAGCCGCCGGCCTTTCTCGAACAGCGGCGCGAACGGCTTGCAAGACATCGAAGACGATCGCAGCGAGCCGCGTCGCGTCCGATTTTCGCAACGTCTGCGCTTGACCCGCCGCCACCAGCGTTTCGATATGGGCCATCTCCAAAAGAGCGGATTTCACGGTTCGCTGGCGCCGCTCGTCGAGCGCGCCGCTCTTGGCAATCTCTGCGAGAAGCTGCGGCGGCGGGAGATTCGCGGCAAAGCCGAGCGCGTGCGCGATTCCCTCTTCCAGCGCGTTCTTCAGCTCGAGCGCGACCAGTGCGTACGGTGTGCTCGGTGCCGAGAGCACGGCGACGCGCCCCGCCGCGCCTCCGTGCGACAGCGCGCCGATCGATCGCGCAAACGAAGGGACCTTACGTTGGTAGGTGCGCGACGCGACCGACGTCGTCCACAGACCGACGCCGAGCGCAACGATCGCCGCAGCCACGACGCCAACCAGGCCCGTGAGCCCCCCTTGAAACAAACGCCGGAGCTCGCGAGTGGCCGTTTCGAACCGCCCATCGATTTCGCTCACCAGATCGCCGAGCCCGCCTTCCGAAACACCGGTCTCGGTGAAATCGTTGGCCAGCACCAAAAGACGACCGCGCGCATTGCCCCCGCGCGCATCTCCGAGATCGGGAGCGAGGTAGTGAATCAGACCCGACGCAAAAGCGCGGTTTCCCGGGTAGCGCAGCATCTGGTTGATGAGCGCGGAAGGGTCACCCATCGCAAAGAGCTTGCCGAGCCGGACTTCATCGAGCTCACCGGCCAAGGCGAGCACCACGTCCGGCTCGTCGATCCCGCGTATTTTGAGCACCGGTCCCATCTTGGGATGCCGGAGACCGGTCGGATGGTTGGTGACCAGCCGCTCCACGTTTTCGACGGTAGGGTGCACCTGCTCCCCTCGCCCCTCCAGCGGCTCACGCACGGGTTCCGCGATGGCGAGGTCGGCATTGTGGCGGAGCATGGCAATCGGCCGGCTGGGGATGGGAACGCGCTCGATGCCGAAATGCTCGAGAATTCGAGATCCGGCGCCGAAATCATCGACGATCGCCACGCGGCCACCCGATCGAAGGAACTTGCTGAGGCGATCGCTCGACAAAGCGCGGGTCGGGTGGAGGATCAAGAGTCCGTCCTCCGGCCGAACCAGGCGCCAATCGAGCTCGGACAGCACGACGACTCGCCCCTCACCGAGCTCGGTCCTCGCGATCTCGAATAATTCCGAGCACCCCTCCCAACCGGTATCGCGTACCTCGAACGGACCGGCGAGCGCGCCGCGCGCAAGCCCGACCAAGGTCGTGATGACGCACAGGAATATGCCGAGGCGCGTCATTTTTGAAGAGGCGAGGTTAGCATGGCCCGCATAACCTTGACCGGGTCGACGCCATTGCTAAGCTGGCAAGTAGAGAGGTACCTCGTCCGAGAGAATAGCTCACAGGAGCTCATACAGTAGTTGGTCTTCCACTTTCACGCTGCAGTCCTTCCAACGTGAAAGTGTCGACGGTCTTCACCAGGGGTGGAGGGAGGCCCACCGATGCTACCTCCGTTCATCATCGAACAGATTCGCAAGCGTGAAAAAGAAGAGCGCGAGCACCAGGCCGAGCAGCCGCGGCTGGAGCTTCCTCTCGAACGGCGCCGATGGTCCGAGCCTCCCAAGGAGGAGGAAGCCGATCGTGGCGTCGTTATCGTCGACTTAGGCTGACCGCTCGCCGGGTTCACCGGCGAGCTGCCGCTTCCTTTGTGCGCTTTACAGAGGTGGGTCGTGTGACTACTGTCCGCGCCTCGAAAATGAGAGCGCGCCTTACTTTCGTTTCTGCGGTCGCCACGTGAGCGGATGGGAGCGCGTGGGGCGTTGGAATGGTTGCGAACGCGGGTGGATCGCTCGATGAGCGGCTCACGCGCCCCGCAGGCATTGATCGCCGCCGTCCTGTCGCTCGGCGCGGGCTGCTACTCCACCGGCGAGGGTCCCGAACCGTCGCCGAATGCGCTCTATTTTCCGGTCGGGCTTTTGCCGTCTCCGGGGGGCAACGCGCTCTACGTCGTCAATTCGGACTTCGATCTGCAGTTCAATGGAGGAACTGTGGAGGCGTACAACCTCCAAGAGATCCGCGACATCGCCCTGCGACCGTTCTGGGCACCGCGGGCTGACGACGACACGTCGGACCCGTGTTTTGGTCTCGGTCCCAACCCGAACATCATTCTGTACCCGGGTCCGTGTGGGCCGCTCGACCTCCTCCATCCGCCTGCCCGCGAGGTTCCCTACGGGCCGGTTTTCAAGGCTGCCGCCAAAATCGGAGCGTTCGCCACGGATGTCGTGATGGCTTGCCAACCCTCGCAAGAGCCAATGCTCGGGGGCACGTCCGACTGCATGCGAGGTGGAGTCTCCTCCGGCGGCGCTCGTCTCTTCGTCCCGGTGCGTGGCGACAGGTCGCTCACGTTCTTCGATGTCGATGACGACCGTGAAGGCGGAACGCAGACGTTCAAGCTCGACTGCGGGCAGAGCTCGAATAACGGCACCTGCGCGGACGCTTTCCGAGCGGGCGTCGATCCCGGCGAGAACACGCGCGGGCTCACGTTGCCCGCGGAACCGTTCGGCATCGCCGTGTCCGATCGGGCCGATGCGATCGTCGTGACGCATCAGAGCTCGACGTCCGGTTCCGTTAGCCTCTTCGCGGGCGGAGACGGTACGAAGCGCACCGTTCTCGACGCCAAGCCGCGACTCGAGTTCGTGCTTTCCGGCTTACCCGGATCGGCGACCGGCGTCGCCGCCCTTCCGACGCCCGCCATCGACGCCTACCTCGGCTTCGACAGGACGAATTACCAAACTGGCTTCGCGGTCGCTTATCGCCTCGTCGCTCAAATGGATCTCGTTCGATTCTTCGATGACCGACATGCGGCGCCCGAGCGCCCGTTTTTGCAGAGGACGGCAGCGTTCAGCTTGCCACCGACGCCAAGTGCGTTCGACTCACGCGATATCGCCATCGATGTCTCGCCCACGAGCGAGCGCGCATCATGCGAGACCGCGTGTCGCGGCGGCGCGCCGGACATGGAATCCTGTCTGCGCGGTTGCACGCGCATCCCGCTCCCGGCCTACGTTTCCAGTCGCATTACGAGCACGACTCCGGGCGCGTTGCTCATCGGCGAGGTGCGGCTGCCCAACGAAACGGGCTCCAGCGAAACCATCAACTTCTACGATTCAGTGACGCTGGCGCTGGGCCCTTCCCGCGTCGTCATCGGACGAATCCACGATCGTCGTGATCCGCCGGGACAATTTCGGCAGCGCGTTTTCGTGATTTGCTTCGATGCCCGGACGATCGTCGTTTATGACCCGGTCGAGCGCCGCGTCGACGGGCTGATTCGGACGGGGCGCGGTCCGCACTCTTTCGTCATGGATCCGGTGCACCCCATCGCCTATCTCGGGCATTTCACCGACTCCTACATCGGACTCGTCGATCTCGACCAGTCGCATGCCTCGACGTTCGAGACCATCGTCGCCACGATCGGCAATCCGGTCGCTCCGCAGGGGACCAAGTGAAGAAGATCGCCGCCGCCCTCGCCGTTTTGACGGGCTCGGGCCTTCTTTGGGCGGGCTGCTCACAAAACGCGCCGCCGATCGTCGTGCGATCGCTCGAACGATCGGGGAGGGCGGCCTTCCTTTGTATCAATGACCCGCGGTCGCCCAATCCCGGACAGCAGCTCGACGCGTGCTTTACGCCCGGCGATCTGCCTGGCCAATTCAATTACATCGTGCCCCACGTGATCGCATTGGTGACGCAGACCGCGCGTGGCGAAGTCGCCGTTGTCGACGTGACGGCGGATACGGTCGTCGACATCGATCGGTCGGTGCCCGGTTACAACTTCTTGCCCGTTGGCGCGTCGCCGACGGATATCGTCAGCACCCCGGCGGGCAACGCCTCATTCGTCGGGATTGGCGACCCGACGCGGCCCGCGATCTTTGCCATCCCGTCCTCGAGTTTGCCCCTGTGGGAGGACACCTCCCAACCGCAGCCTCCGCCCAAAACAATTGCGAGTTGGCCGGCGTGTGCGCTTCCGCCGGGAGGCGTCCCGACCGAGATGGTGCTCGTGCCCGATACGACCGCGTCGTCGTCGGATCCCGGTCGCCGGCGCGCCCACTGCGATGGGTCCCCGGGCCAGGACGCGGCACGAGGCACCGATCTGTCGTCCGAGACCGAGATGTTCGGACGATTGAAGTTGGTCGTGACGCTTCCGGAGCTCGGCGAGATCGACGTCATCGATGCCCAGGACCTGCTGTCGCGCCGCCCTGGTGAGTTCGAGCCTTGCACCGTCGAGCGGCGCGTCTTTTTGACGGTCGATTCGAACCTGCCGCCGGCGACTCCGAAGTCGGATGCAGGTGCAGGTGACGTCGGCGTGAGCGACGCTGCGGACCCGGCCGACGGGATGTCGTCCCCGGACGGTGCTGGCGGCGGCCCAGCGATCGACGCTGGCCCCGATGGTGCGACGTGCAGTGGGCGGGTCACCCCTTCCGCTCCCCCCAGCCTCAAACCGCATCCTTTCGCGATGGCACTTTCAGACGATGGGCGTCTGTTCGTTTCCGATGACAGCGCGTCGGTCATCCACGTCGTCGACATGCAGGACCCTTGCACCGCCGAGGAGAAGGCGCCGCTGTTGCCCTTTTCGGTCGTCGATCCCACGCGCTCCGTCGTCTCCGGCGCCATTGCGGTGAGCCCGTTGACGAGCAAGCGCGAGCGCTTCGTTTACGCGGCGGACATCAAGAACAACGGCAGCATCATGGTGTTCGACGTGAGCGCTAATTCGACCGAGCGCGCACCGCTGGTGCGGCAGGACCGCCGGTACAATCCGTTCGAGCCCCCCGATCGCATTGCTCTACCGGCGCCGGTGGAGAGCATGACGTTCGCCATCCACGAAGTGCCGCTCGCCCCGCCCGACCCCACGACCGGCGTCATTCCGCGCGGCATGGTCTGCGATCCGAACAATGAGAACGATCCCAACCGCCCGCCCGAGGATTTCGTGCAGGCGGGGGCCGGACCGCGGCGGTTGCGCGGCATTTTCGGATTCGCGGCGCTCACCAACGGCGATCTGACGGTCATTGACCTCGATGACTTCGACGCCAACTGCCGGCGGCCTCGATACAGCGGCGACGATGCGCTCGGTTGCCGCGACCAAAGTGTGCCGATCACTGGTTTGCCGGCCGCGAGTCAAGAAGCCAGCTGCAACATCATCGAGCCACATCGGGTTCGGTCTGCGAATTACTTCACCAATGTCGAGGCAGCGGGCCGGCACGCGCCGGCCATGCTGACCTTTCCGCTCCTTTACGACAAAGACGGTACCGCGCTGAGCAACGACCCCAGCCGGCCAGAGACGGCGAGGTTACCAAGGCTGCTCGGCCCCGCTCTCGTTCGCGAGCAACACGATGACGCATCTTGGCCGATCTTGGCCACGGTTTTGTCGAGCGTCGTTAGCCCCGGTGCCGGACTTTTCTCGAACCTCGACGAAGCGCAAGCCAATTGGGTCACGTTCGATCTGCAGGCGCCGCGGGCGCACGTCGCCCAGATCTGGAACGTCACCTACGAAGGGGTGCTTCCTTGGTTCGTGGCGCGCCGCGGGCGACTGCAGTGCGCGGGCAAGCCGAACGATCGCGAATGCGAGCAAGGGGACGACGCGTCCCACTTCGACTTCTACGACTCGAGCGTCGGATTCTGCGATGGAGGCGCGCAGGGCGAGGACCTTGCGCCGGCGGGCGACATTCTCGAAATCATCGATGACATGCCGGATCCCGCCGATCCGTACTGGACCACGACCACCGATGTCTGCAGTCGCGCGGAGTGTGAAGAGGTGTTCGGCACGCTCGAGGCGCCCCGCGTGATCGAGAACGGCGAACCGGTGGGGCGCGACATCGCCATCGAGAAATCGTATCAAGGGAAATTGTCGCTCAAAAAGACGAACACCTCGAAACGCGTTGGCGACAAGGGCGAGACCAAGCTCATTCCCATCACGTGCTGCTTTCCTTACCCGGTTGCCTATACGATTCGGGCTGGTCACCAGTGGATTGTGACCGGGCAATCGAGCGGCTTCGCGCATCGGCTCATTCCCGACCCCACGCAGGCGGATCCCATCTCGCAGGCTTGCATCGTGTCGTGTGATGAAAACCTGCAGCTGCGCAACGGCCGTCTCGTGGGGCGCGCGGCGGACGATCCCGAGGGCGTGCCGACCTACGATGATGCGACGCCGGAAGGGGTCAAGGGCAAGAACGCGGCAGGCATCTTCTACAACGCGCAGATGCGCTTCGTGCTCTGGGACAGGGAGGGAGCGACCTGCACACAGCCACCTTGTGCTGGGCGGGTGCGCGATCGGTTCTTTTCCTTTCAAGAGGTGGGCGGGTTTACTCCCATGCGGTTCGGCCTCTCGTCCTCGGCGGTGATGCCACAGTCGATTCGGTACGTGCGCGGGCTGCAGATGCTCGCCATTCCCGATTCCGTCACGCAAGGTCTCATGCTCTTCGATTTGAACCGGCTGGTGACCGTGACCGCCCTCTATTGACGCGCATTGCGCCGCGGCGCGGTGCCGATGCTAGAGTCGCGCGGTGTACGGCGAAGACCGAGCCAAAAAAGCGCTCTCCCCCGTCATGCGGCAGTACCACGCCGCCAAGTCGGCCTACCCGGACGCGGTTCTCTTTTTCCGGATGGGCGACTTCTACGAGATGTTCTACGACGACGCCGTCGCCGCGTCGCGGCTGCTCGATCTCACGCTGACGAGCCGCAACAAGGGGGCGCCCGACGAGGTGCCCATGGCCGGCGTGCCCTACCATGCGGCGGCGGGGTACGTGGCTCGATTGCTGGCGCTCGGGCACAAAGTGGCGCTTTGCGAGCAGATGGCCGATCCCGCCAAGACGCGCGGCATCGTGCCGCGCGCGGTGGTGCGCGTGCTGACGCCGGGACTCGTGACCGATGGCGAGCAGCTCGATGCGCGTCTCAACCATTTCCTGTGCGCGGTACACGGCACGCTCGAGGCGGGCAGCCCCCTCGGATTGGCGCGGCTCGACCTGTCCACCGGCGAGCTCTCGGCGGCGTCCTTCGAAGATGGCGCGGCGTTGGTAGGCGAGCTTTCTCGGCTCGACCCCCGTGAGATCCTGTTCGCGGAGGAGCTCGCATCGCTCGAAGAGGCGGCGAAGAGGGCAGCTCCGCGCGGCGTCGTGCGGCGCGACGAAGCGATCGACGACGCCACGGCTGGGCAGGTTCTCGAAGAAGTGCTCGGCGCAACGGCCAAAGGAGACGCCGAGAACGACGTGCCGGAGGTGGGAAGGATGGCGGCGGCGCGAGCCCTCCGCTTCGCCAAGAGCTGTCACCCCGGTGTGGTGCTGCCGGTGCGCCGCCTTGGCGCGTGGGACCCGCGGGCGACGCTGGAAATCGACGACATGGCGCAGGCGCATCTCGAGCTCGTTCGCGCCGCCGATGGGGGGCGGTTGGGATCGTTGCTGGCGGTGGTGGACGAGACGTGCACGCCGCCGGGGGCGCGCATGCTGCGGCGCTGGCTTCTCGCACCGCTCGTCGAGGTGGCGGCGATCCGACGCCGCCTCGATGCCGTCGAGGTGTTCGTGCAAAATCCGCTCGCGCGAACCGATCTGCGCGGCCGTCTCGCCGAGCTGGGCGACTTGGAGAGGCTCGGCATTCGCGCCGCGCTCGGCGAAGCGACGCCGAAGGACCTGGGGGCTCTGCGCGACGGCCTCTTGGCCGCACCTTCCGTGGTCGAAGCGGTACGCAAGATCCCCGACACCGCCGGGCGTGACGCTTTTGGCATAGCGAGCGATCCTCCTGAAACACTCGACGCGCTCGCTCGCGAGCTCACACGAGCGCTGGTCGATCGACCGCCCGCGCTCGTGCGCGAGGGTGGGATTTTTCGCGCCGGGTACGACGCGGGCCTCGACGAGACGCGTCAGTTGAAGGAAGAGGGGACGGAGCTCCTCCTCGCGCTCGAGCAGAGGCTCCGCCAGACGTCGAACATTCCGACCCTCAAGGTGCGCTACACGCGCGTCTTCGGTTGGTACATCGAGGTCACCCACACCCACGCCGCCAAGGTGCCGGCGTCGTTTCGCCGCAAGCAGACCGTGGCCGGCGGGGAGCGCTATACGAACGACGAGCTCGACGATCTGCAAGACCGCATCTTGCACGCCGAGGCCCGGCATCAAGAGCGCGAGGGTGACCTCTACGGAAAGCTTCTCGGCGAAGCGGGAAAGCAAGGCGATGCGATCCGCAAGCTCGCCGCCCGTTTCGCACAATGGGACGTCTACGCGGCGCTCGCCGAGGTGGCGCACCGCCACGATTACACGCGACCCGACGTCGACGCTGGCGAGGCCATCGACATCGAAGACGGCCGGCACCCGGTCGTCGAACAGCTCGCCGCAGCGGGCCAATTCGTGCCCAACGACGTGCACCTCGATTGCGCGAGCGAGCGGCTCTACATCATCACCGGGCCCAACATGGCGGGAAAATCGACGCTGATGCGTCAGGTGGCGCTCACGGTGATCCTCGCCCAGATGGGAAGCTATGTGCCGGCGCGCCGCGCGCGGGTCGGGATCGTCGATCGCGTGCTCTCGCGCGTCGGCGCCAGTGACAACGTCGCCCGCGGGGAAAGCACGTTCATGGTGGAGATGCGCGAGACCGCGCATATCTTGCGGCGCGCGACACGTCGTTCGCTGGTGGTGCTCGATGAGATCGGGCGCGGGACCAGCACCTACGACGGACTTTCCATCGCCTGGGCCGTCGCTGAGCATCTGCACGATGCGGTGGCTTGCCGCGCGATGTTCGCCACCCACTACCACGAGCTTACCGAGCTTTCTTCGACGTGCCCCTACGCCGTCAACTACTCCGTTTCCGCGCGCGAGCTCGGCGACGACATCGTTTTCTTGCACAAGCTCGCTCGCGGGCCCGCTAGCCGGAGCTATGGCATCGCGGTGGCCAAGCTGGCCGGCGTGCCGGAGGTCGTCTTGGCGCGCGCCAAAGCCATTCTCACGTCGCTCGAGGGGGGGGACGCCTTGCCCTCCGGCAAACACGCCACCCTGCGCGGTCGCGGCGAAAAAGGCGGGGCGCAGCTCGACCTCTTCGCGCGCCGAGCGACCGACGACCATGGCGTGCTCGAGACGCTGAAAGCCGTCGATGTCGACCGCCTGACACCGCTCGATTCGCTATCGCTCGTCGCCAAGCTGAAAGCGCTTCTCGAGAAGTAAACGCGCATGGCCGCGCTGGGTACGAACAAGACTTGCGCCGTTGCGAGGCTCCCGGATTTGCCGCGCCGCTGGCCGGCGACCGCGGCGCATGGTAGGGCCCGCGAGCCATGAGCTTTGCATGCGGTATCGTCGGTCTGCCCAACGTCGGCAAGAGCACCTTGTTCAATGCGCTGTCGAGCGCCAAGGCGGAAGCCCAGAATTATCCGTTTTGCACCATCGAGCCGAACGTCGGCGTCGTGACGGTGCCCGACGAGCGGCTCGACAAGCTGGTCGAGCTCTTCCACCCGCCCAAGGTCGTTCCCGCGGCCATCCGCTTCGTCGACATCGCCGGGCTGGTGCGCGGCGCGTCGAAAGGGGAGGGGCTCGGTAACCAGTTTCTTTCGCACATCCGCGAGGTGGAGGCGATCCTGCACGTCGTGCGCTGCTTCGAGGACCCCAACGTGGTGCACGTCGAGAACCGCGTCGATCCGGTCGCCGACGTGGACACGATCAGCGCCGAGCTTTGCCTCACCGATCTCGATGCCGCCGAGCGGCGGCGTGAAAAGTCGCGCAAGATGTTGAAGGCAAACAAACCGGAAGATCGTCTGGCGATCGAAGTGTGTGACTTGCTCGTCGCGCACCTCGACAAGATGCAGCCGGTCCGCACGCTCCTCGCCAGCGCAGCGGCGTCGAAGCAAGGTCCGCTCGCGACCCCGGAGGGGCAGACGATCGTGCGCGAGCTGCAGCTGCTCACGGCCAAACCGAGTCTCTACGTGGCCAACGTCGACGAGGGCTCGCTCGCCGATGTCGGACGTAACCCCCACTTTGCCAAGCTGGCGGCGTTTGCCGAAAAGGAAGGCGCTCACGTGATCGCGATCTGTGCGGCGCTCGAGGCGCAGATCGCCGAGCTCGATCCCGCCGATCGCCCGGAGTTTCTCTCCAGCGCTGGGCTGAAAGAGCCCGGGCTCTTCCGGGTGATCCGTTCCGGCTACGACATGCTCGGACTCATCACGTTCTTCACGGCTGGCGATCCGGAAGTGCACGCCTGGACCGTGACCAGGGGAACGGTCGCGCCGGGGGCAGCCGGCAAGATCCACACGGACTTCGAAAAGGGATTCATTCGCGCCGAGGTCATTCGCTGGGACGAACTCGTGACGCTCGGTAGCGAGGCGAAATGCCGCGAAGCGGGCAAGATCGCCATCGAGGGCAAGGAATACGTGGTGCAAGACGGCGACGTCATGCACTTCCGGTTCAACGTCTGACGCCGAAAGCGCGTGCCAGAGGTTCGGCTTGCGTTAAGTCAAGCTGACCGGTCCTCCGAAAAAGCCGAAGAAGCGCGCCACCCACACACCCAAGAGAAGGAACGCCAGCGCCGCGGCGAGCAGCTCGACGGACCGTGGAATGCGCGCGCCTCGCAAAGTGCCTCGACCTCGCACGTAGCCGACCGTCTGGGCGACGATCCATCCGGTCGCACAAGGCACGATCACTGGCGAAAGCGGGTGAAGGGCGATCGCCTGCGCGACCTCCCCGCGGAGGAGCGCCACCGTCGCGCGCGTCATCCCGCAACCAGGGCAGGGAATACGCAGTGCCAGCGCGACGAGGCAGAGCTTCACCGGGGAGAAGAGCAATGCAGCACCCGCTACGCCGGCGAGCGCCACGAGCCCCGCGCGATGTAGCGGGCTCTGCGCCGACGACTTTGCCATCGCTCCGCTCAGCTGGAAGCGCCCGCGGGATCCCACACCTCGTTCAAGTCCTTGGTGAGGAAGTAGGGGGCCAGCAAAAAGTACATGATGGGACCCGCCGACTGCTGGTTGCGCGAACCGGCGCGCTGCTTGGCTTCGGTCACCCAATCGGGGAGCTTGCCGAGCAAGACGACGAGACTGAGGACCGGCACGAAGATGTGCCACGGCACGATCTCTTCTTTGTTGAGGTAGGCCTTCAGCTCGGAGAGCATCATGTAAAACGTGACCATGCCGTAGATGCCGCACGTGACGAAGGTGAGAAGCGTGACGACGACAGGGTTTCGCACCCCGGGTCTGGTCTCGGAATGCGACATGGGAGCGAGCGCGCTGCCGCCCGCTTGCACCATGCCGGCGCCTTGCGGCGCATACCCGCCCGGATCGTAGCCACCTTGCTGTGCACCGTACGGCGCTGGTCCGCCGTACCCGCCCGGCGACTGCCCGTAACCTTGGGGTGGCGCGCCGTAACCTTGGGGCGGGGGCCCGTAACCTTGGGGCGGCTCGCCGTAGCCGCCGGGGCCGGGCGCGCCGTAGCCGCCCGCTGGGGGCTGACCGTACCCGCCGGGAGGCGGGCCATAACCTTGCGGCGGAGCCCCGTAGGCGGGCGGTCCACCTTGCGGCGGTGCTCCGCCGTAGTCACCTGGACCTCCTTGTCCGGGCGGTGACCATGGCTGTTGTGGACCGGGCGGGTTCGCGCCGCCGCTCGCGCCGAAACCTGGAGGCGGCGCTCCGTAGGGTGGTGCCGCGCCGGGTGCGCCATATCCGCCGCCCATCTGATCGAGTGCGACCGTGCCTCCGAGCGGGTTCACGCGTTGGCCCGGCTGCTGAGCACCATACCCACCCTGCGCTGGGGTCGGCGCGTAGCCACCTTGCCCGCCGCCAGCTGGCGGAAATCCGGGCGGCGGAGGGGCAGTCGAAGCAGCGCCGGGATTCGGACCCGCTTGCGGCGGACCGGGCGAGTAGGGCGACACTGCGCCGGGCCCGGGTGTGTACGGGGCTGGCGCTTGGGGGCTCGCGGCCGTGGGCCCGTGTCCCGCACCGACAGGCCCGCCGGCCGGAGCACCGGCCGGCGAGAAAGGAACGAAACCACCAGGTGGCGCGACGCCGACCATCGTACCTTTGAAAGCCTGCTTGGGCGGTGCAGCAGGGGCGGCCGGACCGGGAGGCGGCGCTGCGGCGGCCGGTGGTGCAATGGGCGGGGGCGTCGAGTGCTTTGCCGCGCCCGGCTGATTCATCATCAGCATCGTCCCTTTGAACTTGGGGGCGGCTGCTCCCTTGATATTGAATCCGCACTTCGTACAGGTCGTGGCTGTTTCCGGGTTTTTCGTGCCGCAGTTCGGACAGAACAAGTGTGCCTCCGAGAGCCGGGTTCTTCCCCGCTGGCGACGCCGATTGACGCCCCCCTTTACGCTACACGCAAGCCTCCCCGGTTCTCAAGCTTCGCGTGTGTAGGGCGTCAGCCCCACGCCGACCCCCTTGCCACCGGGATTTTTTGATGCGCTCGGCGGCGCGCCGTGCGGCCAAATCTGCGAACGGTGCCGCCGGATTACTACCTTGACACCGCGCCCGAGCGCCCACTAGGTTTCGCGCGAGTTGCGAAGGGGAATATCCCTCGGGCCTCGCGGTTCGTGACTCCGGTCACTCCCTTCTTTCCGCTTCCGCTCGCCGTAGCCCCCCCGCGCCGTCCCCGCCTTCAAGGACTCTCCATGGCCTTCGTCCTCTCCGCCGAACGGGAACGTGAGATGAGCGAAATCTTCACGCGCTATCCGACACGCAAAGCGGCGTGCATCCCGCTCCTCCATCTCTGCCAAGATCAAGAGGGATACGTCAGCGAAGAGGCGATGAGCTACGTCGCCGAGCAGCTCGGCATGGCACCGTCGCAGGTGAAGGGCGTCGTCACCTTCTACACGCTCGTCAACCCGGCACCGGTGGGGAAACACCAAGTCTGGGTGTGCAAGACGCTGTCCTGCGCGCTGCGCGGCGCCAAAGACATCATCGGGCATTGCGAGAAGCGACTCGGCGTGCACGTCGGAGAAACGACGAAGGACGGCAAAGTCACGCTGCGCACCGCGGAGTGCTTGGCTTCCTGCGGTACAGCGCCGATGATGCAGGTCGACAAGAAATATTACGAGAATCTCACTTCCGCCGAAGTCGACCGCATTCTCGATCGACTTCTCGAGGCTTGATCCCACCGCTTCGAGGAGCAGAACCGCTTCGATACAATGCTCAAACCCGTCAAGATCCTCACCAAGATGTACGACGTCCCCGAAGGGTGGACGATGCGCGCCTACGAGCGGGCCGGCGGCTACCAGGCCGCCAAAAAAGCGCTGGGGATGCCGCAGGCGACCGTCATCGACGAGATGAAGAAGGGCAACGTGCGCGGTCGCGGCGGGGCCGGTTTTCCCGCGGGCGTGAAGTGGGGCTTCATGAAGCCCGACCCGCAGAAACCCGCTTATCTCGTCATCAATGCCGACGAAGGCGAGCCGGGTACGTTCAAAGACCGCACCCTGATGGAAAAGGATCCGCATCGGTGCATCGAGGGGTGCATCATCGGGTCTTACGCGATAGGCGCGCACGTCTGTTACATCTACGTGCGCGATGAGCTGCACCTCTCCAAAGAGCGGCTCTGGAGCGCCATCCGAGAAGCCAAGGACCGCGGCTTTCTCGGCGCGCATCCCTTCGGCGGCAACTACGCCATCGAAGTGTACGTGCACACCGGCGCCGGCGCGTACATCTGCGGCGAAGAAACCGCGCTCCTCGAGTCGCTCGAAGGCAAGCGCGGCGAGCCGCGTTTGAAACCGCCCTTCCCCGCGCAGCGCGGCGTCTTCGGTAACCCGACGACCGTGAACAACCTGGAGACCATCGCCGCGGTGCCCACCGTGATCGAGATGGGGGGCGAAGCGTTCTCCAAGCTTTCGTCGCTGCACCACTTGAACGACGGGGGCTGCCGTCTCTTCGGCGTCAGTGGACACGTCAAAAATCCGGGCATCTTCGAGGCCTGCGTGGGCCTCACCTTGCGTGAGCTCATCTACGACCTGGGGGGCGGGATGTCGCGGGGCGAGCTGCTCGGCGTCATTCCGGGGGGCTCGTCGTGTCCCGTGCTTCTGCCTTCCGAGAAGGTGAACGCCCCCGACGAGAAATCGGTGCTCCACCCCTGGCACGGACAGAGCGTGCTCGACGTGCCACTCGGCGTCGACACCATGCGTAACCTCGGCACCATGCTCGGCACCTGCTGCGCCATCGTCTTTTCCGACGAGACATGCCCCGTCGCCGTGATGCAGAACTTGATGGCCTTCTACCGCCACGAATCGTGCGGGCAGTGCACGCCCTGTCGCGAGGGGGTCGGTTGGATCGACCGTATCGTCACCAAGCTTTTGCATGGCGAAGGCTCGGTCGACGAGCTCGATCGCATTCACGATATCGGCAATGGGATCATGGGCAACACCATCTGCGCTTTCGGCGAAGGCTCGGCCATGCCGGCGCTCGGATTGGTGCGCAAGTTCCGGCGCCATTTCGAAGAGCACGCCACCGGCAAGCCGTGCTCCGCAGGGGGGCGGCTCGACGCATGAACGGGCTCTCCCTCGCTTTCTTCGGCATCTCCGCGTTGGCCACGCTCCTCGGCGCTCTCTTCGTCGTGATCTCGACGAACCCCATCCGGAGCGCGATGGCGCTTTTGCTCGCCATCGGCGGGGTGACCTGCCTTTTCATCGGGCTCGACGCGCATTTTTTGGCGGCCATCGAGCTCATCGTCTATGCGGGCGCGGTGGTCATCCTCTTCATCTTCGTCATCATGTTGATCGGGCCCGACGCCACGCCGCCGCACGATTCGAAGGCGCTCTTCTCGCGCACGCTCGCCGCCGTCGTGTTCGGCGTGTTCGCGCTGGTGACGGGCTTTTTCATGATGCGGGCCAGCGGCGGCCTGCACCAGCTGCCTCCCTTCCGGCACGACTTCGGGACCATCGACATGTTCGGCCGCGAGCTCTTCACGCGCGGGCTCGTGCCGTTCGAGCTCACCACCGCGCTCTTCGTGGTGGCCGTCGTGGGAGCGCTGGCCGTCGCGCGCGGGCGCCACAAGAGCGACGCGACGGGTTCATCGGCGAAGGAGCCGTCGCCGTGATCCCCGTCGAGTACTACCTCGTCGTGGCCGGCGTCATGTTCGGCATCGGCGGCATCGGGTTCTTGTCGCGCCGTAACCTGCTCGTGCAGCTGATGTGCATCGAGCTCCTTCTCAATTCCGTGAATGTTACGTTGGTCGCCTTCAACCGCATGCGGCCCGACGACCATAACGGCCAAATGTTCGCTTTCTTCGTCATTGCCGTAGCCGCTGCGGAAGCCGCAGTGGGTCTGGCGATCGGCCTCGCCATCTACCGCCTCAGTCGCTCCGTTCGCAGCGACGAAGCCGACTTGCTCAAGAACTGAGCGACGCGCGATGGAACTCCTTTCCAATATCTTCCCCCCGCAGAACTTCACGCTGATCGCTTTCATCCTGGGTTTGCCGGCGCTGGGAGCCTTCGTCAACGGCGTCTTCGGCAAGCGTCTCGGCAAAGACGGCGTGCGCCTGATGGCGCTCTCCGCCATCGGCGGCTCGTTCCTCGCCTCGCTCATCGCCTTCGCCATGTTGGTCGGCTTCGGAAGGCAGGCCCACGGCGAGCACGGCGCCCACCAAGCGGGGGAGGCCATTTCGCAGCTGAAGTTCACCGCCTGGCATTGGTTCGACGTGTCGACCAACGGCGGCTTCGGCTCGGCGCCCATCGAAGTCGCCTTCGTCATCGACCACCTGACCTCGGTGATGATGCTCATCATCACGGGCATCGGCTTTCTGATCCATCTCTACGCCACCGCGTACATGTGGGACGACCAGCGAGGCGATGGAGGCTTTCACCGCTTTTTCGCCTACCTCAACTTGTTCTGCTTCGCGATGCTCGTCCTCGTCATGGGCTCGAGCTTGCCGCTTCTCTTCGTGGGGTGGGAAGGCGTTGGTCTCTGTAGCTATCTGCTCATCGGGTTCTGGTACTCCGACGACGCCAACGCCGCGGCGGGCAAGAAGGCGTTCATCGCCAATCGCATCGGCGATTTCGGGCTTCTGGTGGCGATGGGGCTTCTCCTTTCGTATGGGGGCGCGCTCGATTGGGGCGGGATCGCTTCGGGAACGGGCTCGCTGATGCAGCGGGTGCAGGTCTGGCCGATCGGTCACGCGCCGACGACCGGTCTGGGAGGCGCCATCGTTTCGGCGATGCCGTGGCTCTTTCGGCCGCTCACTCCCACCGTTGCGACGGTGGTCGGGCTTTGCCTTTTCCTCGGCTGCGCCGGCAAGAGCGCGCAGATCCCGCTCTACGTTTGGCTACCGGACGCCATGGCCGGTCCCACGCCGGTGAGCGCGCTCATCCACGCCGCCACGATGGTGACGGCGGGCGTCTACCTGGTGTGCCGGCTTTGGTACGTGTTTTTGCTCTCGCCCTTCGTGATGGCGACGATCGCGGTCATCGGCGTGGCGACGGCGTTCTTCGCCGCCACCATCGGGCTCGCGCAAAACGACATCAAAAAGGTGCTCGCTTACTCCACCGTGAGCCAGCTCGGCTTCATGTTCCTCGGCGTGGGCGTGGGCGCTTTCTCGGACGGCTTCTTCCACGTGTTCACGCACGCGTTTTTCAAAGCTTGCCTCTTTCTCGGCGCAGGCTCCGTGATTCACGCCATGCATGCCGGCATCCACGACGCCGCGGCTTCGCAGGACATGCGCAACATGGGCGGGTTACGCAAGTGGCTCCCCACCACCTACCTCACGTTCCTCGCCTCGTGCCTCGCCATCGGCGGATTCCCGCTCACGTCGGGATTTTTCTCGAAGGACGAGATCCTCTACCGCGCTTACGTGACGCACATCTCGGCGGCACCGGCCGAACCTGGCGTGGCGCGCTGGGAAGCGCCGGCGTGGTTCGGACCGATGCTCTATTGGGTTGGCATCCTCGCCGCCACCATGACGGCCTTCTACATGTTCCGCGCGCTTTTCCTCACGTTCTGGGGTGATTTTCGCGGGTGGGAGATCGGCAAGCCCGCGGCGGCAAGCGTGGATGCGGGCGCGCATGGCCGCGATCATCGAGGCCCCGCGCCGGCTCCCCACGAGTCGCCGTGGCCCATGACGTTGCCCTTGCTGGTGCTGGGCGCGTTCGCTTTGGTGGGCGGTATTTTCAATCCCGGTCTTCTCTCCAAAGAGCCGGGGCTCGAGCATTGGCTCGCTCCCGTTTTCGAGCTGAGCGAGCATTACGTCAAGGTGAACGAAGGCGCTCCCTCGAAGTGGCTCTTGGCGGCCCCCGGCGTGATGGCGTTTCTCGTCGGTGCCGGCGGCGCCTATTTCGTTTACGTCATGAACAAAGGGGCTCCCGCACGCGCGTTCACCGAGAAGGTCCCCGGGCTCTACCGTCTCGTCCTCGACAAGTGGCGCATCGACGAGCTCTACGAGAACACGGTCATCGGCGCAATCGAGTCGCTCGCCGAGACGGCGGCGCAGTTCGACAAATGGTTCATCGACGGCATCATCGCGCGGCTGACCGCCCTCGTCGTGGCGGCGTTCGGCACGGTTTTGCGCGCCTTTCAGACGGGCGTCGTGCACGTCTATGCGGCGGCGATGGTGCTCGGCGTCACCTTGTTCGGGTGGTTTTTCGTGTGGCAGCCGCAAGCGCAAGCCACCGTGCGCGAACAGGGCAGCGGCAAGTACCTCGTCGAGGCGTCACCGGGGCTCGGCTACAGCTTCCGCTGGCATTCTCAAACGCCTGATCGACCGGACAGCGAAGCCTTCACCAGCCGAAGATCGGTGGAGGTCGAAGTGGCACCGGGAGAGACCAAGCTCGTCAAGGTCGACGTCAAGAACGCGTTCGATCGCACGACGACCGGTACCGTCGCGGTGACCCGACCGAGTGCTGCGCCGGCGGGTAGCGAAAAACCGGCGCCGCCCGTGATGAAGGGGTCCCTCCAATGAACCCGGTGCTCGGTAGCTTGTTCGGCCTGTGGCCCGCGGCGTTGGCTGGCGCGGTTGGTGCGCTCATGCCGCGCCGCGATTCGCGCCTCGAACGGGTGTTGCTCGGCGTCATGGGCGTCCTCGTGGCGCTCTTCGTGATGGCGGCGTGGCCCGGCGCGAGCGCCGCGGACGAGACGCCCCCTTCGGAGTGGCCGTACCTCCTCAACTTGCTCATCGGGTTGCCGCTCTTCGGCGCGGTGGCCGTTCTGTTCATGCCGCGGCAATCGCCCAAGCTCTTGACCAGCTTCACGCTCGGTCTCCTTCTCGTGAACTTGGCGGCGTCGCTCGTTCTCCTCGGTGTGCCGATGACGCGAGGGTGGCACTTCGTGTACGTGCGCGAATGGATTCCGAGCCTCGGCATCCGCTACCACGTCGCCATCGACGGCATCAGCTTGTGGCTCGTTCTGCTGACGACCTTCGTCACGCCCATCGCGGTGTACGCGTCGTTCGGCAGCATCAAGACGCGCATCAAGGAGCTTTGCTTCGCGTACTTGTTTTTGCAGGCTGGCATGCTCGGCGCCTTCGTTGCTCTCGACCTCTTTCTTTTTTACGTATTCTGGGAGCTGATGCTCATCCCGATGTACCTCATGATCGGGATCTGGGGTGGGGTCGATAAGATCAAGGCCGCGTTCAAGTTCTTCATCTACACGATGACCGGCTCGGTCTTGATGCTGGCCGCGATGCTCTACTTGGTGTGGCAGTACACCAAGCTGACCGGCACGCCGAGCTTCGACCTCTTGGCGCTGCAGCGCGTGCTGCTCCCGCCCGGCGCCCAGATGCTTTGCTTTTGGGCCTTTGCGCTCGCCTTCTTCATCAAAGTGCCGATGTTTCCGGTCCACACGTGGCTTCCCGACGCGCACGTGCAGGCGCCCACGGGGGGATCGGTGATTCTGGCCGCCATCATGTTGAAGCTCGGCACGTACGGTTACCTGCGCTTCGCGATGGGACTCTTTCCTGGCGCTAGCGGTCTCAATGCCGCCAACCTGGCGGGCGTCGCGGTGATGGGCGGCATTCTCTACGGCGCGCTCGTCGCTTATAAACAAGACGACTTGAAGCGCGTCATCGCCTACTCCTCGGTGGCGCACCTCGGGTACGTCATGCTGGGGCTCTTTGCAGTGACGCCGAGCTCCATTTCCGGCGCCATCTTGCAGATGGTCAACCACGGCATCTCCACCGGTGCGCTCTTCCTCTTGGTTGGCGTCATCTACGATCGCCGTCATACGCGTGCCATCGCCGAGTTCGGCGGGCTCGCCAAGGTGATGCCCGTTTACGCCGCGGTGTGGGTCGTCATCACGCTCGCGAGCATCGGCGTCCCCGGGACCAACGGGTTCATCGGCGAGTTCATGGTCATCACCGGAACCATGGTTTCGCCGCGCTTGCGCAATTTCGCGGGCGTCGATGCCACGCTCGCCGCGGCCGGCGTCATCTTGGGCGCGGTGTACATGCTCTCGCTGACGCAGAGGACTTTTTTCGGCCCGCTCACCAACCCGAAGAACAAGCGACTTGTCGATCTGACCGTGCGCGAGACGTTGGCGCTCGCTCCGCTCGTCCTCTTCGTCTTCGTCATTGGGCTCTTTCCTTCGATCTTCCTCGATCGAACGCGTGACGCCGTTCAAGGCTTCTTCGATCGCTACCAGGCGGTGTGGGCCGAGGGGCGCACCGAAGAACCGGCTTCGCGACTCATGCGGCCGAGCGCCGACCGCGCCATGGAACGTGGCGCGCCGCCCGTGCCGGGTGAATCGCCCACCGCTTCGGCGCAAGGACACTGAGCCATGGGCTTGCTCTTCGCTACCTCGCCGCTGCTCATCGTTTCGTTGGGCGCGCTGCTCTTGATGCTTACCGAGGCATTTTCGAACAAGCAAGCCGAGGGGGACCTGGCGCTCGGCACCGCCGTGACGCTTCTCGCCGGAGCGTCGACGGCGATAGCGGTGTGGATGGTCGGCCCCGAGAACATCGAGGGTGCCGCGGCTCTCGCGCCGTACCTTCTCACCGACCGCTTCGCGATGTTCTTCGATTTCGTCATCTGCCTCGGGGGCGCCCTGGCGGCGCTTTTGGCGGGCGGGTATTTGCCCGAGCACGGCCTGGAGCGCGGCGAGTTCTATCCGCTCATCATGTTTTCTTCGGTCGGGGCCATGGTCCTGGCCGGGTCGGGCGATCTCTTGTCACTCTTCATCGGTCTCGAGACGATGTCGCTCGGTGTCTACGCCATGACCGGGTTTCGCCGCGGCTCGCGCCGCTCCGTCGAAGCGGCGATGAAGTACTTCTTGCTCGGATCTTTCGCGGCCGCGATCCTGCTCTACGGTGGAGCACTGCTCTACGGCGCCACCGGGCACACCGATCTCGCCGGCATCGGCCAGCGCATTGCCTCTGCGGCGTCGCAGAAAGGCGCCCAAGCGGTGTCACTCCCGTTCGTCATCGTGGGGCTGATGCTCGTCTTGGTGGGGCTCGTCTTCAAGGTGAGCGCGGTCCCTTTCCATATGTGGACGCCGGACGCTTACGAAGGAGCGCCCACGCCGGCAACGGCCTTCATGGCGGTGGCGGTGAAGAGCGCTGCGTTCGCCATGATGATGCGCGTGCTGCTCATCGCTTTCAGCGATCCGGATTCGTCGTCGTGGGGCGCGGGTTGGCCGCCTGTCATCGCGGGGCTGGCGGTGCTCACGATGACCGTCGCCAACGTCATCGCGGGTCGCCAAGAGTCGGTGAAACGCATGCTCGCGTACTCGTCGATCGCCCACGCCGGGTACGTGCTCATCGGCGTGGCCGCCACCATTCGCCAGAACGGGCACGAAGCCGAAGGCGCGGTCCTTTTCTATCTGCTCACGTACACGGTCTCGACGGCCGGCGCGTTTGGCGCGCTCATTCTTTGCGGACGCAAGGGCGCCGAAGCGACGAGCTACGAGGATCTGGCTGGAGTTGGCCGGCGGCACCCTGGCGCGGCGCTCCCCTTCGCGCTGTTCTTGCTCTCGCTCGCCGGCGTTCCCCCGGCGGCCGGATTCTTCGGCAAGTTTTATATCTTCCGGGCTGCCGTATTCGGCGGCGGGGGCTTTTACTGGCTCGCGGTCATTGGTCTTTTGAACAGCGTCGTCGGCGCCTATTACTACCTGCGCGTCATCGTCTACATGTACATGCGCGAGCCCGCTCCCGGCGCGGCCATCGCCGTGCCCATGCGGTCCGGGTACGTGGTGTTCGCGCTCTTGGCATGCGCGCTGCTTGTACTCGGTCTCGGGCTGTTTCCCGGCTCCATGCTCGATATCGCGTTGCATGCACCGGTTCGCGGCTGACGCGCTCCTCGTCGGATCTCCTCCATGCCTTCACGCACCCGGCTTGCTGCCATCTCAGTTGTCTCGTGCGCCACCTTAGGTAGCGTTTTCGGCGCATGTAAGTCGCATCCCGCCGAGCCCGCTGCGGGTCGCGAAGCACGGGACGCCGGTGCCCGCGCCGCCGCTTCCATGGGCTACGTCACCGACTCCGGTTTGGTCATGCTCCCGGTCGTCGAGGTGCCGTCCGATGCGGGCCCGGTTTCGACGGCGATACCGGTACCGGTTTCCAAGATCGAAAGCATCATCAACCCGAAGCACCTTTCCCCTTACGACGGTCCCAAGGGAACGGTCGAGGGGGTCGTTCGCATCAGCGGCGATGCGCCTCCCAAGCGAAACCTCACCATACCGTTCGAGTGTGGGGAAGCCTTCGCGACTTACGGGAAGGTCTTCCGCGAAGGAAACGATCGTACGCTCGCCGACGCCATGATCGCCGTCACCGGGTACGAGGGGTACATCCCCGCGGCGGGTGACGCTTATCCCATTTCGATCCACGGCTGCGCCTACGATCGGCGCACGCTCGTCTTGACCTACGGTCAGCGCATCGAAGTCACCAACCGCGATCCCAAGCAGAGCTTTCTCCCCACGCTCGAGGGGAGCAACACACCGGCGCAGCTCGTTGCGATGCCGAAGGGCGACGCGATCAAGCTCTATCCGCTCGAGGTCGGCCACTACGCGCTGAAAGAAGGGATGAAAGGAAGCGGCTGGATGTACGCCGATGTATTCGTCCTGCAGTATTCGACCCACGCCGTTACGGGGCTCGATGGTCGTTATCGCATTTCGGGGATCCCGGCCGGGAAGGTCAAGGTGTCGGTTTATCTACCTTCCATCGACGTCGACCTGCACCCCGATACGGGCACGCAGACGTCGAGCATCGAAAAAGACGTCGAGATCAAGGACGGCGAGACGACAGCGCTCGACATCGAGTTTCCTTACAAGGTGCCGAAGACTCCTCCCAAGCCGAAGCCGGCTTCCACGGTTCCCATCATCAAGTAGCCGCGTCGAAATCGCCGGCCCGGCGAAGCTTGACGGACCTAGCCTCTAGTTGCGAAGCTGATGGTGACCGGCAAGAACGCCGCAGGGTGACGAGCGAATGGCGGACCAGGGAACGGGGGACGACGAGCAGGATTTGCCCTCGACACTTCCTGGCACCATCATTGCTGGCAAGTACCGCCTCGACGGCATGATCGGGCGGGGTGGCATGGGAAGCGTGTGGTCGACCATGCACCTCGGGCTGGGGCAGCGCGTCGCCGTCAAGCTCATCGCCAAGCGTTACGCAAACTCGCGCGAGGCTCGGCAGCGGTTCGATCTGGAGGCCAAGGCCGTGGCGCAGCTGCGCTCCCGCTATGTGGTGCAGGTTTTCGACAACGGCGAGACCGAGGACGGCACGCCCTACATCGTCATGGAGCTGCTCGACGGCGAGTCGCTCGACCATCGCATCGAGCGCCGCGGACCCGTTCCTCTCGACCAAACCGTGCGCATCCTCGGGCAGGTGGGGCGCGCGCTCGTGCGCGCCCACGGACTCGGCATCGTGCATCGCGATCTCAAGCCGGAGAACATCTTTCTCACGCGCAACGACGAGGACGACGGCAGCGAGATCGCCAAGGTGCTCGATTTCGGCATCGCCAAGATCAAAACCGCGGACGGCGGTAGCTCGGCCACGCGCACGGGAACCATCCTCGGCACGCCTTTGTTCATGAGCCCGGAGCAGGCCCGTGGGCTGAAATCGGTCGACCACCGCACCGATATCTATTCGCTCGGCATGGTGGCGTTCACCATGATGACCGGCCGCAACGCCTTTGCCGGCGAATCTTTCGGCGATATTTTGGTCGCGATCTGCACCCAGCCGCTCCCGTCGTTGCGTACGTACGCGGCTCATTTGCCGCCTGCGCTCGACGTCTGGATGCAGCGTGCGTGCGCCAAAGAACCGGGGGAAAGATTCCCTTCTGTCGAGCCGATGATCGAGGCGCTCCATGCCGCGGCGGGAATCGCGCGACCGAGGACGCAGGGCGTCGATGTGAGCGCACCGAACCAGCCGAATCCAATCGACGCGCCGCGCGCCCGGAGCGGAAGCTCGGGGGGCGTTCCGGCGACGCATATCATGACCCAGGCGTCGGGCGGCTTGTCCGATCAGCGATCGCCGGCAGCATCGCCCGAACAGCGCACCACTGCAGCCCTGGCCGTGAGCGGCGCGGACATCCCCAAGCGATCGATGGCCGTGCCGGCGATCCTGACCGGGCTCGCCGCACTCGCGCTCGGCGGCGTAGGCGCGTTCATCGTGCTCGGCGATTCGGGTAATCCGACGCCAGCATCGAAAGGCGAGGGGAGCGCTCCCATGCTGGTGACGTCCGTGCCGGCTCCGAGGCCGACGACATCTGCCCTTACCGCCCCGCCCGCCGCGCCGAAGAGCAGCGCAGAACCGGTCAAACCAAGCGACTCTGCGACGCCGCCAAAGATCACCGCCGCACCCAAGCCGTCGCCGGCTGCTCCACCGGCGGCTGCCAAGCCTGCACCTGTAGCGCCTGCACCTGTACCCGCCCCTGCACCGAGGCCGTCCAACCCCAGGCCGAAGACGCCCGATCTCGGCTTCTAGCTGCTCGAGGAGAGCCACTTGAGATCAAACGCTTTGGGTGTCAACCACTCGTTCCGCGCGTGCGCCCTCACCGCTGCCCTCGTCTTTGGCACGCCGCTCACGGCGCTGGCCGAGGAACCCGCCCCGAGCGCGAGCGACACGGCGCTGGCGCGCACGCTCGGTTCGGAAGGTGTTCAGCTCGCCGAAGCGGGCAACTGTGCGGCGGCCATCGAGAAGCTCGAGCGCGCCGAGAAGCTCTACCACGCGCCCACGATCTTGGGACGCCTCGGCGAATGCCAGGTATCCGTCGGTAAGATCGTGGCCGGAACGGAGAACTTGCAGCGCGTCGTGCGCGAGTCGCTGCCGCCGCGGGCGCCGAAGGCATTCGTGGACGCGCAGGCGCGCGCGCAAAAGGTGCTCGACGGCGCGCTCCCCAAGCTCGCCAAGCTCAAGATCCACGTCGACGCGCCGCCCGGCGTCAATGTCACCGTCTCCCAAGACGGCGAGCCGGTCTCCAGCGCGACGCTCGATCTCGATCGACCGGCGGACCCCGGCGTGCACACCGTCGAAGCCACGGCGCCGGGTTTTCGCGCCGCTCGCGGCGAGACGACGCTCGCGGAAGGCGCGACGGGTGCGGTGAGCTTGCGTCTCGAGCCCGATCCCAGTGTCGGCGCGACGGGCGCTGCTGGGCCGCCAGCTTCGGCTGGCCAAGCTCCGCCGCTCGGTCCCGGCGGCGCGCCTTCGCCGAACGCACCGGCGGATGGGTCCGCGTATCCCGGTGCGACTGCGGCTGCTCCCTCGGGCGCGGAAACATCGGGCGGCTCCAACTTGCCGGCGTACCTCTTGCTCGGAACCGGCGTCGTGGGCGTGGCCGTGGGCTCGATCTTCGGAGGCAGGGTGCTCAGCAAAAAATCGTCGCTCGATGGTGTCTGCAAGCCCGACAAGGCGCACTGTCCCGCGTCGGCGCAAGGGGACATCGATTCCATGCGCACCTCGGCCACGATTTCCACCGTGGGTTTCGCGGTGGGCGGCGTCGCGCTCGGAGCGGGCGTCATCATGCTGATCGTTTCCAAATCATCGTCGAGCAGCGGCGATGCGAAGACGGCGCCGGCACGAGCCACGCTGACGCCGTTCGTAGGTCCGACGTCGTTCGGTCTTTCTGGATCCTTTTGATCGGGGGCATAGCCGTCATGCTCGTGCAAACGATGAATGCGAAGCGGGTGTGGTTCTGGTCCATCTTCCTTGGAGCCGCGGCGACCGGGTGCGCCGCCATCGTCGGCGCCGACGGCTACAACGTCGACAACGGTTCGACGGGAACGGGAGGTAGCTCGACGGGCAGCGGGGGAGCCGGTGCGAGCGCCGGCAAGGCCGGCGGCGCGGCAACTGCTGGCAGCGCGGGAAGCGGCGGCAGTGCAGGAAACCCCGGCACCTCGGGAGCAGGCGGCGACGCCGGCAAAGGCGGCGCCGGACCCACGGGCGGCAGCGGTGGAAGCTCGGGAAAGGGCGGAGCGCCGATGCCCGACGCTGGCGGGCGCGGCGGAACGACGGACAGCGGTCCGCCGCCCCCCGACGCCGCCGCGCCGACGTGCAGCGCGCAGACCCCCGCCGGGACGGCGATGTGCGGTGCTGGCAAGACGTGTCTTCTCTCGACGTGCGGTCCCGCGATGTATGAGTGTTTCGCGGCGGGTAGCGCCGCCGAGGGGGCGTCTTGCAACCCGGCGGGCACGGAATGCGCAGTCGGGATGCTCTGCCTGTCGTATGGGACCGACCTCAACGTGTGTAGACGAACATGCACCGTCAATGCGGAGTGTGCGACGGGAAGTCGCTGCTCCGGATCGCTCAGCTCGTGCAGCGGGGCCGTCATGGGCAATTACTGCGAGAGGTTGTGCTCCGACATCACGAGAGCCGGCGCAGCTGCGTGCGGGCCAGGTTTCAAATGTGACGCGAGCTGCAACGACACGGTGCCCAACCCTGCAACGTGCTTTCAAGCGGGGCCGCTGACCTCCGGCGCTTGTTCGGCGATCACCGATTGTGCGGCAGGCTATTCGTGCATTGGGAGCACCTGTCGCCAAGGCTGCAACACGACGAACGACTGCTCGTTCGGATCCTGCACGGGTGGGATTTTCTGCGGCGCTACGGCGACGGGTTTTCACTACTGCGAATAGGATGCGGCGCGGATGCCGAGGATGTGCGCGCGCACCTAGGCACGCGGACCAACGCGCACATCGTCGCGTCCACCGATCGTCAGCGACGTGGGGCGACGCGCATGCTGCGTACCGATTTGTAGTCGGGCCTCTCGGAGAGCATGGTTCGGGTCCACTTGTCTCGCGGTAGCTTGGCTTGCGCGTAGGGTGCGGCGCGGATCAACATGCTGTGAAACTCATCAGGGGTTTCGGCGATATACGCGAGGCCATCGAGCACGGTGGCGATGGCGCGCACGGTGGCGGCAACGATCGGCGATCCCACCAGCGTCGTCATCGATTCGAGGTGGCAGCGGTTGTCCAGGAAAGCGCGGATGATGGCGCTTCGGGCCGACAAATCGAGGTTCGCGCCCGGCTCGGCATCGCAAAAGAAGCCGGCGACGGGGGTATTGGCCAACTGTTTCCGCAGCAACGTCGCGCACTTGGTTCCAAGCGGCGTCGAAACGTGGCCGATGAACCGCACATAAAAGATCTCTTTGTTGACAAAGCCCATCACGACGCCGCCTTGCGGGTCTGCCAGCATCGTCAGGGCGCTGTTCATCGACTCGGAAACGGCGCCAGAGCTCCGTTCTTGAACCAAAAGGCTCCGACCAAGAGCGTAGGCGGCTGCTCGGAGGCTAACGGCGGCGCGCGACTTCCCGGGCTAGCGCGTCTTCCCAATCGCTCGAGGTGACGCCCCAGGCCTCGATCCAGGCCTTTTTTGCGTCGGATCCAACGCGTCGCTCGAGCAGCTCCGCCATGAGCACCCCCGCGAGGGGCGAAATCGTCGCTCGCGCCGTCGGCGCGTCGCCCATTGCGCGGGCGAGTGCGTCGTCGTCGCGCAGCAGATCAGCGGCGACAGCGGCGGCGACACGCGCGTCGGCGTCGCCCGGGTCGGCGGCAAGGACGAGCGCGGCTTGCTCTTTGGCGAACGCGGCGGCGCCGACCGCAGCGGCGCGGAGCGCGAGCGCTCCACTCGAGACACGTGCCGCGAGCGCGAGTCGCCGCGCGACGTCGAACGCGCCACGCGCGATGGCGGCGTCTACATCGGCGATCGACACCCGCGTCGGCGTCGCGGCGGTCTTTCGGTTCGGCCGCGCGCCGAGCTCCGCGAGCGCGCGCTCGGCCGCATCCCGGCGAGCCTCGTCGTGCGTCCGCTCGGCAAACGCTGCCATCGCCTCTAGCGCCTCGATGGAGGTCGGGTTGCGAACCACGAGCCCTTGCAGCCACCTTGCTGCGTCGTCGATGCGCGCCTGACGCTCGAGCACGAGCGCCAAGAGCAGCGCGGATTCGATCCTTTCTGGATCGAGCGACACGGCGAGGCCCGCGGCATGCTCGGCTTCCGTGAGTTGGCCGCGCTTCAAATGACAGCGCGCGCGCTCCGTCCACGCCTCTTCGTAACTGGGATCGATTGCGGCGGCGTGATCGAAAATGGCCGCCGGCTTGGCCCCCGTCGGACCTTTCGACGCGTCTTGCCGATCGCAGATGAGCGCGCCGATCTTCGTGAGAAGCTCCGGGCTGTCCGGATCGTAGCGCGCGCCTTCGGTGTAGGCGGAGAGCGCCGCTTCGCGATTGCCCTGCGCTTCGAGGAGCGCGCCGCGTAAGTACGCGGCATAGGCATCGTCGGTCACGAAGCGACCGCGGACGAGCCGGCCTCCCACGCTGCGCGTCACGGCCGTCGGCGACGCGCAGGCCGTCGCGAGCAACGCGAGCGTGGTGAGCCGCACCAGGGACGCTACCCGCAGCGTCACGTGTCTTTCTCGAAACCCGTGCGCATCGCGCGCAAGGCGCGAGTCGCCCCTTCGATGGTGATGTCGCGCGCATCGACGATGGCCGACGCGACTTGCTCTACCTCGCTCGTCTCGGCACCGGCCGCGGCGGCCACCGAGCGCGCGTGCAGCGACATGTGCCCGCGCTGGATGCCGTCGGTCGCGAGCGCGCGTATCGCCGCCAGATTCGAGGCTAGCCCGACCGAGGCGGCGATCATCGCCACCTCCGCGGCCGTGTTGACGCCGAGCAGGCGCAGGGCGAGACGCGCGGCGGGGTGAACGCGGAGCGTCCCCCCCACGCATCCGAGCGCGAGCGGTAGCTCGAGTGAACCTTCCAGTACTTCGGCGCCGTCTTGGTCCTTGGCCGCGCGCCACGTGGCAAGAGGTCGGTAGGCGCCGCTGCGCGCAGCGAAAGCGTGTGCGCCCGCTTCGACGGCGCGCCAGTCGTTGCCGGTCGCGATGCACACCGCGTCGATGCCGTTCATGATGCCCTTGTTATGCGTCGCGGCGCGATACGGGTCTGCCTCGGCGAAGCGCGACGCGTTGAGGATGCCGTCGAGGACGAGTCCCCCTCCGTGGGTACTGGTGGAGAGCGATTGCACGGGGACTTGCGCGCGCACGCGCACGCAGCGTCGGTCACACAAGTTGGAAAGTATGCGCAGCCCTCGTGTGCCGCCGCCGAGCTGCGCGATGCGGTCCCCCACCGCTTCGGCGACGTTGTTGACGAGATTGGCGCCCATGGCGTCGCGACAATCGACGTAGATGTGAACGACGAGCATGCCGCCGTCGATGTTTCGTACTTCGATGTCGCGCGCGCCGCCGCCGCGCTCGACGAGCCCCGGCACGGCACGGTTGGCCATCGCGAGAAGCTCGTCTTTCTCGAGCAAAATATCCGCGGCGCCCGCCCCCTCGTCAGAAACGTCGAAGAGCTGCACCTGGCACGTCATGATGGACGGGTCGACGTCGGCGATGAACCCGCCCCCCGCTCGCACCATCTTGGCAGCGTTGGACGCGGCGGCGATGACGCTCGGTTCCTCTACCACCATGGGAACGATGTAGTCGTGACCGTTGATACGCACGTTGGGCGCGATTCCAAAGGGGAGCGCGTAAGTCCCGAGCACGTTTTCCACGAATTTGTCGGCCATTTCGGGGGTGAGCCCGCCCGTGTCGAGCGCCGCGGCGAGCTCGGCTACGGGTATTCCCACCGCTTCCGCGACGAGCGTGCGGCGCTCGGCGACCTTCATTTTGTAGATGCCTCGTAAACGCGAGCTGCGAGTCTTCATGGCGAGATCTTGTTTCTCCCATTCTCCACGCGCGACTCGGCCGAGGCGTGTACGCCGCGAGCGCCGAGCGTGAGATCGAGCGGCACAAGACCGAGCCTCCGCGCCGCCGCTTCGAGGTCGGCGGGCGGCGGTTTTTCGCTGATCATGAGCACGATGTCGCCGCCCCCCGCTCCCGAAGGCAGGACGGCGGCGCCGGCGATCTGCGCAGCGCGATCGAGCTCGGCGACTTCGGAGGTGACGATGGGCACTTGCGCCAGTCTACCGAGCGAGGCAAGTCCCGCCAGCTGGCGGCGACAAGCGGCGATGTACGCCGATCCCGTGATCGCTCGCAAGGTGGCGTCGGCCGCGCCCGCGAGCTCGTCCAAGACGGCGCGGTGCTCGTTCGGGCGCTCTTTTTTCAGCGTCTCGACCCCCGCCAGCATGACGGCCGTGGACGCGGCGCTCGCGCTGGACCAAACGCCAATGACGAGCGATTTCGGCAGCTCGACTTGTTCGGTGATAGGGAGCACTCCTCGCTCGCTCGGGAGCTGAAACCGCAAGACGCCGCCGAAGGCGCTGGCGGCGACGTCAATGCCGCTGCCGCCTCCTTGCGCAATGCGATGGGCAGAGAGCGCGCCGTCGAAGACTCGCCGTGCGAGGGCAGAATCGTCGAGCGTGGGCTCGGTGCCGAGCTCGAGCGCCGCCAACGAGGCGACGAGGATGGCCGCGCTCGACCCGAGACCAAGCTTGCGATCGGTTGCCTCGTCGCGCAGCGCCCGCGCGTCGAACCAGGGCGCCCGCGTCGCGCCGCGATGGTCGAGCGCCTCGCGCACTTCGGGCGTCACGAACTCCGCTTCGCGGCGCGGGTCGGCGACGACGTAGCGGTCGACCGCCGCCACCAGCGCCGGCGCCCCTTCCAAAACCGCGTAGGCTCCGGAGAGTACGACCTTGCCCGGGGCGCGGGCCATCATGGTCGGTCGCCGATCCTCGCCACGGCCGGGCCGCCCGGTGTCGCGATGAGCACCTTCTCGACGCCCGGGACCTCGCGCAGCGCGGTTGCCAGGGCTGGCGCGTCCGACGCATGCGACAGCACTTTGACGTGAGGGCCGGCGTCGATGGTGACATACGCCTGCACCCCGCGTTGGCGGAGCTGGCGCACGCGCTCGATGGCGGCGAGCGTCACGGGATTGAAATAGATGAGGGCCGGCGCGGCGGCCATGGCCGAGGCGTGCATTGCGAACGCGCTCTCCTCGGCGACCACACCGAGCGCCTCGAGATCGCGCGCCAGCACGGCGCGCCGCGCCCGCTCGAAGAGACGCGGCGCATTCGCGACCCACGCCGCATAATACGGACTGGTCGCGCTCGTATGCGCCATTCCCTCGGTCGATCCCACGTCCTTTTGTTGCAGCGTCGTCACGACGACGGAGATGGCCACCTGCCAATCGATCGAACCCTCGATGGGCTCTGCCGGCAGAACGTCGCGACCGGTCTCGCCCGCCGCCAGCGTCGCGAACCCACCGAAGATGGATCGCGCCGCCGACACGGACGATCGGCGTGCCTGATCGCTCAACTGGGCGGGATCCCAATCGAGCCCCGCGGCTTTGGCGGCCGCGACGACGAGCGCCGCGAATCCCGAAGCGCTCGAGGCGAGACCCGAAGCCGTGGGAAAGTCGTTGGCGCTTTCGACGCGCGCCTTGCTCGCGATGCCCGCGGCAGAGCGCACCCGGTCGAGTAAATCCGATGCACGCCGCATCTCCTTCTCGCTCGCCACGCTGCCATTCAGCATGATTTCGTCGCGCGGCAGCGCGTCGTCGAACGTCACGCTGGTCGTGGTGGACATCGCATCGAGCGTCATGGACAGGCTCGGCACGGACGGCATGCGGCTCATCCCTTCGAGCTTGCCCCAATATTTGGTGAGCGCGATGTTGGGGTGGGCCACGGCGGAAGCAGTTCGACTCACGGCGCTGCGCTCCCTTCCGCGCTCGGCGTGGGCGAACGAGAAACCGTCGTGGAAAAAGAGCGAAAGCCTTCCTTCTCCCAGCGGGTAACGATGGGTGTCGCGTCGTTTTGGACCAGCGCCACGACGCATCCCCCTCCCCCCGAGCCGGTCAGCTTGGCGCCGAGCGCGCCCGCCTCGCGCGCGAGCCGGCATAGCGTCTCGATCTCTTCCGTCGATACCATGAGACCCGACAAGAGCACTTGATTGAGATCCATCAACTTACCGAGACCCACGTGATCACCCGCTTCGAGTGCGAGGCGTGCATTCTGAACGAGTGAGTGTATCGCCTCGAACGATCGGGTGACGTTTTCTTCGTTGCGCGCCTTTAGCTTGGCGACCGCGTCGACCATCTCGCGCGTGCTCGAAGAAACACCGCTGTGCCCGATGGCCAACGTCAGCGGCCGGCTCAGCTCGATCTCGTTCAAATGGAGCCCTCCGCTCATCCTCTGGTAGAGCAGGCACCCACCGCGCGCGGCGGCCGCGGCATCGACCCCCGAGGGATTACCGTGAAATACCTTCTCCCATGCCATGGCGCGCTCGGCCGCGTCACCCGCGGAGGCGGGAACACGGTTTTCAAAGGCGTCGAGCGCCCGCACGATGGCGACGCCGAGCGCCGCCGAGCATCCGAGCCCTGCCCCGGCGGGTAACTCGGTGCTGACGTCGACGTGCACCGGGCGTGTCACCGCGCAAGCGCGCAACACCGCCGCAAAGGCGCGCGCCACGTCGCTCGCGCCGTCGTCCGTCACCCGCTCGGTCGTGCCGAGGGCGAGCTCCGAACGCGGTGATGCCGGCGATGCGACGGCGTGGGCCGTAGCTCCGCGATCGATGCCGAGCACGATGGCTGGTACGCCGTAGACCACGGCGTGCTCACCGAGCAAAATGACTTTTCCGCAGGCCGAGCCACGCTGCATGAGACTTTCTTACCTCGTTACCGGGGATAACTCAGCGTTCGCGCACGGTCAGCGTCGCGGCGGCGCCGAGAAGCCACGCCGTGCCGCGTTTCGATAGCCCACCGCCGGCAAGGGAGCTGGTCGCTTTTTTGACGAGCTGACTCAACCTGCGTTCGACCGCCGCGCGCGCCCCGCATCGTTCGTAGAGCGCCACCACGGTCTTGATCTCTTGATCGGCCGCATCGCGGCGCCCGATGGTGTCGGTGAGCACGTGCCGATCGCTCACCCCCACTCGGGAAAACGCTTCGTCGGCGAGAGCCGTCTTCTTGCCCGAGCGAATGTCGCTGCCGAAGGGCTTGCCGGTTTCTTTGGGGTGCCCGAACGCACCGAGGAGATCGTCGCGCAACTGGAAGGCGACGCCGAGCGGATGGGCGAAACGGGTGAGATGTTCGAGCGTCTCCGGCTCGGCGCCGGCCAAGATGGCTCCTAGCAGCATGGGGCCCCGGACAGTGTAGCTCCCAGTCTTGAGGTCGTGCATCACCTCGATGTTCTGCGGCCGACCAACGAGGTCGATCTGCTGCCCTCGGATGGCGTCCTGCTGGATCTGCGCGAACAGCCTGGTCGCGCGCGCCACGCGATCGCCGCTCGTCTCGACCGAGGCGAGCGCCTCGAGGGCCATGGCGGATGCGTAGTCGCCGGCCAAGAGCGCGGAGGCGTCGCCCATCGTGCGGGAACCGAAGTGGTGAGCGAGGAGCGCGTGCACCGCCGGCCCCCCGCGGCGGACGTCATCGCGGTCCATCCAATCGTCGTGAACGAGAAGATACGTCTGCAAAAGCTCGAGCGCCGCCCCGGCATCGAGCGCCGCTGCCGCGGGAGCCGCCTCGTCGACGGCGCGGTACGCCGCCAAAAGGAGCGCGGGCCGAAACCGCTTTCCTCCGCGCATCGTCAGATCGCGGAGCGAATCGACGAGGGCGACGACGTCCGGCCCGAGCGGGTCGGCATCGATCAACTTTTGCTCGAAGAGCGCGGTGAGCCGCGCTTCGACCTCGCGGCGAACTTGCTTGAGCAGTGCATCGAAATCCACCGCCCCTCCTTGTTTGTTGAGAAGTGAAACGCTGGCGGTGGGGGCGCGGGGGGGCATGAGCTCGGGAGCGGAGCCTAGATTTGCCTGACATCGACGTCAAATGGAGCACCACTTCGCTTTCAGCTGTGAGTTCCGACACTTTCGGCTGAATGTGATCGCACATTCAGTTCGACGGCGCGAATTCGTCGGTCAAACCGGGGCCGGGGCGAGGTAGGCTCGGCACATCAGGGAGGCAAACGTCGCGTGACCAGCAGCGGAATCGGCCAGCGCAAAGCGGACCACATCGATCTCGCCGCGACCGGCGACGTCGGATTTCACCGGACGACGACGCTGCTCGAGTGCGTCAAGCTCGTCCACCAGGCGCTCCCGGAGCTCTCCGCCGATCGCATCGATACTTCGGTGACGGTCTTCGGCAAGAAGCTGCGCGCGCCGCTCATCATCGCTTCGATGACCGGCGGCATCGAACGCGCCGCGACGATCAACCGCGAGCTTGCCACCATCGCCGAAGCGCGCGGGTACGGCTTCGGGCTCGGAAGTCAACGCGCGATGCACATCGATCCCTCCAAAGGGGACACCTTCCGCGTGCGCGACGTGGCGCCGACGGCCCTCGTCCTCGGCAATCTCGGCGTCGTGCAAGCGCGCCAGATGTCGACGGACGAGGTGCGCGCCCTCGTGACCGCCGTCGGCGCCGATGCGCTTTTCATTCACCTCAACCCGGCCATGGAGATCGTTCAGCCGGGCGGCGATCGCGATTTCACCGGCGCGGTCGCAACGCTGGGTCGACTCGCTACCGACCTCGGATTTCCGGTGGTGGCCAAGGAGACGGGATGCGGACTCTCCGCACAAGCCGCCGCGCAGCTACTACGCGCAGGGGTGCGACACGTCGACGTGTCGGGTGCAGGTGGGACATCGTGGGTCGCGGTAGAGATGCACCGCGCATCGTCCGGCGAGCGCGCACTCGGTGAAGCGTTTCGCGAGTGGGGCATTCCCACTGCGGCCAGCGTGGCGTGGATGGCAGCGGCGCGCATGGAAACGATCATCGCCACCGGTGGCATCGGCACGGGCCTCGATGTCGCGAAGGCGATCGCGCTCGGCGCCCACGCTGCCGGAATCGCGCGTCCTGTCCTACAAACTCTTACCTCGGGTGGACGCACGGCGGCCGAGAACTACTTGGATGGCATCGAAGCAGAGCTGCGCGCAGCGATGCTTCTCGTCGGCGCCGGCACGATCGCCGAGCTGCGCCGCGCACCGCGAATCATCTCCGGCGAGCTCGCGTCGTGGGTTGCGCAAGGGGCGTTGGATAGCCCGATTTCGTGATAGCTTTGCAGTAGGGCCGGCGAGATGACGAACGAGAAGAAGGGGAGGGACAGCGAACGTCCGCTGCCCGAGCTGAAGAAAGAGAGGGATTCTTTCATTCACAGCTTCTTCACCAAAGGTGCGCAGTTCACGCAGGAGCTCGTCAACGAGAACACGCGCCTGAGACATCGCTTGGGTGAGCTCGAGCAAGAGTCTGCCAAGCTACGCGCGCAGGTGGCGAGCGACGACGCCATCCGCGAACTCCTCAAGACGATCGACGGGCTCGAACGAGAGAAGGGAAATCTTCTCTCGCGATTTCAACAAGCGGAGGCCGCCTCGTCACGCTGGGTCGACCAGTACACGGAGGTCGAAGGCGAGCTCGCCAACTTCGCGAACCTCTACGTCGCCAGTCACCAGCTGCACGCGTCGCTCAGCTTTCGTACGACGGTGCGACAGATCAAAGAGTTGCTCGAGCAGCTCGTCGGTTCACGCTCCTTCGCCGTCTATCTCGCGACCGGTGACGGTAAGACGCTCGTCCCCATCGTTTGCGAGGGGCTCGGTAAACCACGCCGTATTCCGGTGAACCCGAGCGACGGCGCCATCGGCGAATCCTTTGCCACGGGGATGTCACGCGTGGAGAGCGGCGATCTGAGCCGCGGGTCGGTGGAGCACCCGCTCGCCATCGTGCCGATGGTGCACGAGAACAAAGTGTTCGGTGTTTTTGCCGTCTACGCCACGCTCGAGCAAAAGCCGCGTTTCATGCCCGTCGACTTCGAGCTCTTCAAGCTGCTCGGCGCTCACGCCGCGGGAGCGCTCATCTGTGCGTGCCTCTTTGCCAACGCTGGTCACAAAATTCCGAGCTTTGACCCTTTTTTCGATCCCGAGACATGAGCCAAAAGAGAAGCGAGACTTCTAGCGCGGGTACGCATCGATATGGCTGAATACTCCTGTTTGATCGTAGAAGACTCACCGATGATGCGGCAGCTGCTCGTCTTCGCGCTCGCTCGCGTGAAAAACCTGCGGGTGACCGAAGCCGACGACGGCGTCGATGGCCTGCGCAAGCTCGCATCGGCGCGCTTCGACATCATCATCACCGACATCAACATGCCGATCATGGATGGCCTCAAGCTCGTCAAAAGGGTGAGGTCCGATCCGACGCATTCCGCTACCCCGATCGTCATCATCACGACCGAAGGATCGCAGGAAGATCGGCAGCGCGCGCTGCAGCTCGGGGCGAACGCGTACATCACCAAGCCGATTCAGGCCCCGCAGGTGATCGCCAAAGTAAAAGAGCTTTTGAAGATCGAGTAGCGCGACGGGAGCGCTGCTCCCGCAAGCTACGCGCGCCCTTTCAAAACATCATCGTCTTGTGGACGGTGACCTTCGCTCCCGAAAACGGCGGCACTTTGGCCGTGCGGAACTTGGCGGCGACGCAGCTGCCGACCGGGGTGCCGCGCACGACGCCCGACTCGACGACGGCGACCGTTGCTTGCCCGCTCGGAACGAAAGTAACGGCGACGCGCACCGCGCCCGCGGTGGTGTCTTCTTGGCGGCACGTCGCCGCTAGCGCTGCTGCGTCTTCGAGAGCGGATTGCGCAGCGTCACGGCTGAAGTCGGGACCCGGCGGTTCGGGCGGCTGCGGCGCCACGAAAACGGGCGGCGCAGGCTCGGCCGGTGTTTCTTCGGCGACCGGTTCGGGCTCTTCGGCGCCGCTCGCCTTCAGTGACTTGCTCTTCTTGCGGCGTTTCTCGGGCTTCAGGGACTCGACGGTGGCCTCGGGCTGAGCTGACCGCGCTCCGACCGGCGCGGCGGAGGGCTGCGCGGGATCCGTCGCCGTGCCGCGAAAATCGCCCGGTTGCAGGCGCGCTGCGACGGGTGTTTCCGGTTCGGCGGGCTGCGCGGCGGGGGCGGCTATCGTACCGCTCGAAGATGCGTTCGCGAGTGAGCTGATCGCACGACCAATGAGCGCGACCGACACTGCCGCGGCCAGCGTCGCCGCGACCAACCAGCCTTTTCGTGAGGACCGCGGCTCGGCGTAGATCGGTGCTTCGCCGAGCGGAGGTACGTCGTTGGCCGGCGGTAATGGTCGCCCGCCTTCGCTCGCTTCGCGCGGCGGCATGCTCATCGCCGGCGGCATCGAGGAGTGCACGGGAGGTGCGCGTCGCGTCGAAAAGGCTTCGGTCGGCGGAGGCGGCGGCTTCACGCGGACGAGGCCCGCCGGCGTGTCGGATTGCCACGCCGGCGCATTCACGCGGAACGAGGATGACGAGGGGACGACGTTGGTCGGTGCTGGTGTCCGCGGCAGCAGGTCGCGCGGATCTTGCCCGGGGCGCGTGGGCGCGACGAGCTCGATGGCCGTACCGTTGACCTCGATCACCGCACCACAGTTGCTGCAGCAGTAGTCGACCACCTTGCCGCGCACCATGTCCGCTGCGATGCGGTAATTCGCCTCACAGCTGGCGCAGACTACTCGAACGAGATGAGGGTCCATGGGGACGACTTCCTGCCCAGCGCGACTGTCTTCTTGGCGATTGCGAGCCATTGCCCGCAGCGCGTCATATACGCCCTTCACGTAATTTCATCCACCCCTATGTTTATTTTCCAGTGCCAAGAAATATTGCTGATGGTCCTACGCCCCCTTAGTGAACGTGCCTTGACGAGAAAGGTCAGTTTTCGGTATCCCCGACCGCTGAGTGGTTGTTAGGGCGCATCTTCGGGCTGCCGCGGTAGGCGGTATTTTGGCTGCCGCGGCCGTGGCGGGAGGGGTTGTCCTGCAGCCCATGCTCCTCGGCGCGCGTTCGTCCCCGGGCAGGGAGGCGGACCCCCGCGCCGTGCCGGTCGATCCTTCGGCGCCAGAAGCCGTATCCGCGGCGCCTTCGGTGTCGCAAGTCCGCAAAATCGAGGACTTGCCGACGGCGTCCCCCGTCGCCTACCGGCCGCTTCGCGTCGAAGAGCTGCCGGAAGCGCCTGGCTCCGGGGCGAAAGGGCGCCGCGGCAAGGAGCAGCTTGCCGGAATCGAGGCCAAGGCAATGGCGAACGCGAGCCCAGCCGCTGCAGCTCGCGCTCTTCGGATCGAGGATCTACCAGCGGTGTCGGCCGCCGTTCGCCCGCTCCGCCCCGAGGAGCTGAACCCGGAGTTGGTGCAGCGGGCCGATGACCTGCTCTGGAACCATCCCTCGCCGGTCGGCGTCGACGTTCCCCTGGAAGTGAACGGCAAGAGCTACGTCGCGCGATTTGCCTACCACTATCACGAGTTCGGCGGCGCAAAGAAGCCGTGGGGCTACCACAAGGGCGTGACGCTCTACTCGACGCATGACTAGGGTTGCGGCGGTTAGCGATCGGCGACTCGGATCTGTCGCTGGTCCCAGGCCACACCGCCGCGATCGTCGCGGACGACGAACCACATCGTGACGGAGCGGCCCGCCGATTCGCGGCGAGCGGTCCACCCGGTGGTGGTATCGCTCGCCAGGCGTACGTCGTGCTCGAACATGCCCTCCGTCGCGTAGTACTGCACGATGATCTGCTCGCGGAAGGGCGCGCCCAAGGAATCGACGCCGGACTCACTGCTGGATACGGGCACAGCGACGGCCACGCGATGCTGCGTGCTCGGCGTGCAGGCGCCGTAGTCGTTGCCGCTTTCATCGCAGAACGCGACGTCTTTGATTTCCGAGGGGAGCCAAGCTTCGCCATCCCAGGTGACATCGGCGATGACCGGATTGTCGTTCTTGTCCGATAGACGCGCGAAGATCCGTTTGACCCCCACCACGTACTCGTCGCTCGTCAGCGTTCTGCCCTCCGCATCGACGCATGCGAAAGGGATCGATCCGACGCGCGGCGCGAGCTCGCCCGGACATGCCACGACGACGGTGCCAACGGCGGCGTGCCCCGCCGCGGCCGCGGGCAGCGACGTGATCACGTCGCTCGGTAGCGCGAAATCGAAGGTGGATCGTCCTTTTTCGATGACAACGGTGGAGAAGTCGAGCGCCGCGAGGCAGCCGGGAGCCGAAGGGGACGCGGGATTGACACAGAGGCCCCATCCCCATGTGATCGCTCGCGCGGCGGGGTCCACGGCGAGGGCTTCGAGGTGCACGCTCTCGCCCGGTGCCGCATAGGGCGAATCCGCGCGTACGGCGAGCACGCGCAGATCGGTCACACGCGAGGCGGGGTCGAAATCGCCGCCGCAGCCGGGTAAGAACGTCAGCGCCATCGCAAAGGCGATGCCCGCGACGCGCCGCGCGAACCGCGCGTCTGTTCGGGCGATGATGATCTCGGGTGAGGCGTTCACAGCTCGCCTCGTACGCCGAGGATGGGCAGAAGGGGCAATCCCGACAGCGTTTGCCCTCGGCTGTAGTTGTAATTGTAGGTCATGGCTTCCGGGTTTTGGCGATTGTAGGCATTGCGCACATCGAGATACGCAGTGAGCCGCCACGAGGTGAACGTCCACGTCTTGTCGACGCGTAGATCGAGCGTGTGAAACGGCGCCACGCGCTGGGAGTTGGTGAGGGGCGAAGCGATGGGCGTGTAGGCGCCGGCGTCGAGGTCGGCGACCGCGCCGATGTACGGCGTGTACGGGTTGCCGGTGACGTAACGGAAGCGCCCGCCCAGCGACCACCCGCGACCGAGCCGGTAACTCGCCAGCGCGTTCAAAATATGGGTCTGATCGAATTCGAAGATGCCAAAGGATTGGGTGTCGTCGAGGCGCCGCTCGCTGCGGGAGATCGTGTACGCGACAAAACCCGAGAACGCACCGCCCGGTTTCCACCGCACCAAGAGCTCGCTGCCGAAGGTGCGCCCCTGGCCGGTGTTGGTGAAGTCGGTGCCGCCCTCGGCGCTCGAGGTTGCGGATCGCGCCACCACCAGACTGCGCAGATCTTTGTAAAAGCCTTCGAGCGAGACTTCCACATCCGGGGAGAGCTGTTGTTCGATGCCGAAGCTGTAGTGGATGGCGAGGTTGTTTTTGACGGAAGGCGAGCCGAACGGGGCAAGCGCTTCGAAAGGCTGAGGCGGTTGATGAAACGCACCCACGCCGCCTTTCAGTGTCGTGCGCCGGGGGCTCGGGGCGATGTCGAGTCGCGCGGTCAGGCGCGGATCGAAGGTCCATTGTCCCGATTCGCTGGAATAGTCGACGCGCAGACCGGGCAGGATCTTGAGGCCCGGCGCGGCCGCGAGATCGAGCATGGCAAAGGCGCCCGGTCGCCACAGCATGCCGCTGCCCGCAAGCGCGTATTTCGGTGCCGCGAAAATGGGGCCGGCCACTTCGCCGTCCGCGGGTCGGTTGGGAAGGTTCAACGTGACGTCGTAGTGGCCAGCCAAGAACGCCACCCCGGCGACCGCGGTGACGGCGCGGCTCAGCTGGGTGCGCAGGTCAGAGCGCGAGTCGATGACGTTGTACGTGGCGTCGGCGCTGTTATTTCCGAGCGCGAAGTGCTCGCCGTTGGTGCCGAGGGATACCATGTTGATGAAGCGCGTTCGATCCGAGAGGCGGCTGTCGAGCCGCGCTTGCAGGCGCAGGAACGTCTCGGCTTGCGCGACTTTGCCGCCGAGGCCGGGATCTTCCGCGCTCGGCGATCGCACGTCGAGCGCGAACCGGTCGTCGGCGCCGAAGAAGAGAAGCCGCGCCGTCGTCGAGGAGGAAAGATCCTGCTCGATCATCGCCTGGTAATCGTAATAAACGGGAGCGGCGGTGACGCCGGCGCCGGCGCTGCGTAACGCCGATCCGAGCCATGCATCGACCCAAGAGCGTCGCCCGGCCACGAGAAACCGGGCCTTAGGACCGAGCGGCCCCTCCGCAAGAAGCCGGCCATCGAGAAGGTCGAACTGCAAGAGCCCTCCCAACCGATCCTTGCGCGGCGAGCGAAAACCAAGATCGATGATGCCGCCCATTTGGCGGCCGTACTCGGGTGAGAAATTTCCCGGGTAGAAGTCGAGGCGCTCGAGCACCTCGGTGGGGACGACCGACGTGATGCCGCCGAAATGGAACGCGTTCACGAGCCAAACGCCGTCTGCGAACACGCCCGTGTCCTGCGGGCCGGAGCCGCGCACCACGAGGTTGCTGGAGATGCCGGAGGTGCGCGCTACGCCCGGCAAGTTCTCGACCGCGTGCAAGGCGTCGCCGTTGGTACCGGGCATCGTCGCGATCTCGGCAGGCTCGAGTACCTGTCGCGTGCTCTCGCGAGGTGCGCGCTGTCCGCGCACCTCGATATCCACAAAGCCGCCATTGTCGCCGTCATCGTCCTCCTCGGGCGCCAACTCCGTCGATCGATCGGCGAGGGCTGCGGCCGTGTCAGGGCCGGGGGGCGTCTGGGGCGCTTCTTTTTTGGCCGCCGCGAATGCGAATTGAAAAGGAATCTTCGATCGGATCGGGCGACCGCCGCGCGTCGCGGGCGCAAAACGAAGGCGCGGCGCGGCTGCAAGTGCCTCCGTGTCGAACGGCGCGCCGCCCGAGGTCGTCACGACGGCGCGCGTCACGTGCCCCTCGTCGTCGATGTCGAGCATGAGCACGACCACCGCCGTTGCACCGCTCGCCTCTTGCCCAGGTGGATATTGCGGTTCGACCGTCTCCAGCACGCGAGGCGGCAAAAGCTCGGCCGCAGCGGCTCCCTGCGCGAGAGCGCGTTCGGCCGAGCCGACGATGACGATTGCGAACAGCGCGGCGCAAAGACGCCGCTTCGACGACGGACCGATGAGCATCGAGGAGCCTCGGAGAGCAGAGTTCGGCCCGTAGTGCCCGCGTCATCGCCGGCCGTTCACTTTGAACACTCGCCGTTCGTGCGGGCACCTAAGCGTCGTGAAAATCGTACTCATTGCCAAATCGATGATGTTGACGGCGGGCTCCGCCCCGCTCCTCTATCTCATGATCGCGCTCAGCGTCGTCAGCATGGCGATCATGCTCGAGCGCGCATGGTTCTTCGGAAGCATGCGCGAAGATCTGGATGCGCTGTTGCGTGACCTCGGCGCCTACTTGTCTGCTGGCGATCTGATCGGTGCGCGTGCGAGGTTCTCTTCCTCGCGATCGGCCGAAGCAGCGGTGGTCGTGGCGGGACTGGGACAGGCTTTGCGCGGTCCCGAAGCGGCGGCCGAAGCAATGTCCGGTGCCATGACGCGGCAACGCTTGAAGCTCGAGCATCGACTTTCCTTTTTGGGAACCCTCGGGAACAACGCGCCGTTCATCGGTCTGCTCGGAACGGTGGTGGGGATCGTGATGGCGTTCGACCGGCTCGGCGCGGCCCGGGTCGACGGACACCAAGCCGTGCCGGCCGAAGTGATGTCGAGCATCGCCGAGGCCCTCGTGGCCACCGCCATCGGGCTCGCCGTGGCCATACCCGCCGTGGCGGCGTTCAACCATTTTCAGCGACGGATTAGGGTCATCAGCGGCAACGCCGATGCCCTGACGAAGCTGCTTCTCGCGCACTTGCGCGGAGCGGGCGTCGATCGCTCGCAGGGCTCCTGAGATGGGCGCCGTCGAACAAGCTGCAAGTGAGGAGACCATCGTCGGCATCAACGTGACGCCGCTCGTCGACATCACATTGGTGTTGCTCATCGTCTTCATGGTCACCGCCAAGCTCATCGTCTCCGAGGCCATTCCCTTCGACTTGCCCAAGGCGGCGACGGGCGGCGCGGTGCAAGTCGTCTTCACCGTGTCGCTCGACGCAAGCGGACAAGTTCGGGTCGACGGCAAAGAGATGCAGGGCGATGAGAGCCTTCGCCGCGCAGCTCACGAAGCGCTCGCGCGCGACGCCGAGATCCGCACCGTCGTGCAGGCGTCATCGGTCGTACCGCACGGCACCGTCGTTCATGTGCTCGACCAGCTGCGCCAGGCGGGCATCCGGCGCATTGCCTTCGGCGTCGACAAGACGCCTTTGGAGCCGGCGCGGTGAGCGCCCACAGTTTGGTTCCTTGGGTGGTGGTCGCGCTCTGCGTGCATGGCGCAACGCTCGCCGCATCGGACCGCCCCCCGCCGGAAAATTCGTGGTCCGCCCTGCCGCTCGAAGTGGAGCTCGCTGCCGAGGCGGATCCCGAGCCGCCGCCGACACCGGACGTGCCCGCGCCGCCGGAAGAAGCTGCACCAAGCGCACCCGTGCCTGTCCGGTCTCTGCCTGCGAAAACGGAGCCGCGCTCGGCGGCGACGCCACCTTCGGTGGGTCCCGCCGCGAAGGTGGGCGCGCTGCTCACTTCCGGCGATGCGACGGACAGCGACGATCCGGTCGCGTTCTTGAGCGATCCCAACGGCGGTGTCTACGGCTCTGGCGTGGTCGCGCGCGGCGCTCGAGCCGAGCACGGTGTGGGACCGGCCGTGGGAGCGTCGGCCCCGGTGACCGGGCCAAGCCGCGCAGGTGGTGACGCGGTCACGCCTCCCGCCAACCTGAGCCGGGCACCGTCGCTCGACGAGGTCGACGCCTGTCGCGGTTTTTTCCCCGCCGAGGCCGGGGTCGATGCGGCGAAGGTCGATCTCGTGGTCGTCGTGCAAGCGGGGGGACGCGTGGCCAGCGCGACCGTCGTCCGGGAAGCCCCCGATGGGGAGGGGTTCGGTCGCGCCGCGCGCGCGTGCCTTCTTTCCAAGCGGTTTACCCCGGCAGCCGACCGCGCCGGGCGCGCAGTGACCGCGTCGACCGCGGTCCGCGTGCATTTCACGCGCTGATATTTCTTTGAACAGTCGCCCTGGTCACGGGCACCAACCTCTCGAGAAGAGTCACGGCCTTGCGTATTGCCCCCCTTTCCCATGACACTGCCGCCGGCGCCGGGACGCGTTTCCCCGGCGATTGTGCGACCTTGACCTCGATTCTGACTGGGGCGACAGAAGAGTCCGCGCTGCTCGAGCGGCTGAGGGAGGGGGAGCCCGGCGCGGTGGCGGAGGTCTACGACCGTCACCAGGCGACCGTCCACGCGTTTGCGCGCCGCCTCATCGGAGATGCTGCCGCGGCGCAAGACCTGGTGCATGAGACCTTCGTTTCGCTCCCCGGTGCCATTCGGCGGTTCGAGGGGGGATCGTCGCTTCGCACGTTTCTTCTTTCGATCGCCGTCAATCACGCGCGGCATCACCTCCGAGCCGCTTCGCGCCGGCGGCAAGCGATGGAGCGGTTCTCTCACGAGTCGCTCAATCGTCCGTCCGCGAGCGGCCCGGAGCAGCACGCCATGCGCGTCGATCTCGCGCGCGAGCTGTCGCGCGCGCTCGACCTTCTTCCGCTCGATCAGCGCGTCGCCTTCGTCCTCTGCGAAGTCGAAGAACGGACTTCCAAGGAAGCGGCGAATATCGTGGGAGCCCCCGAGGCCACCGTGCGAACTCGGGTCTTTCATGCCAAAAAGAAGCTGCGTGACGAGCTCGAACGGCGAGGTTGGCGATGAGCACGAATGACGCCTTCGATCGAGCCGTACAGGCGTTGCGCGAAACGGGCGACAGCTCGGCCGCCGATGTGGCGCGCACGCGCACGCGCGTGCTGGACACGCTCTCTCGCGGCGAGCGACGTGGCCGGCGCACGTTCTGGGTGCTGCTCCCGATCGCCGCGGTGCTCGCCGGTGGAGCGGCGTTCGCCAAGAGCGACGTCGTGCACCGGGCGTGGACCGGCCTCGCCGAGACGGTGGGCATCGCTGCGCCGGCGGAGAAATTGGCGGTACCGGTCGCGCCGCTGAGCGGGCCGGCAAACGAGGTGCCCACGGTAGGCCCGGTGGAGAGCGTGGCTGCCGCGGAGGTCGTTGCTCCGCGCGAGCCCGTTGTCGAAAAGGATATTGTGCCCGTTGCACCTCGTCGTCAGCGTGCGGCGGGTGGAGCGCCACGTGCCGCTCCGCCAGCGGCTCCGGCCTCGGCAACGGTCGAACCTGAAGCCGAGAGCGCCGTCGCGGGGCGAGCGGACGACGGCGAAGCTGCGGCGCTCCAGCTTTACAAAGACGCTTACCGCCTCCACTTCGTCGAGCAACGCTACGCTGCCGCGCTCGCCGCATGGGACGAATATTTGCGCGCGGTGCCCGCCGGACGTCTCGTCGTCGAAGCGCGCTACAATCGCGCCATCGCTCTCGTTCGCCTCGGGCGTCGCAGTGAAGCCGAAAGCGCGCTCGCCCCGTTTGCGCGCGGCGAAGTCAGCGGCGGGTACCGGGCTCGCGAAGCGCGCGAGCTGCTCGATGCGTTGAACGGATCAGTGCCCTGAAGGCACTGTGTTCTAGGAACCATCATGATGTCGACTCGTCTCTTCTGCTGCGCGGCTGCGGCCGCGGCTCTCCTTGGCGTTTCGCCGGCGCGTAGCGCGCCCGCCAGCGCCCCATCCGGCATCGCGCTGCGCACCGACGGCGGCGAGGATCTCGACGAGCCCGGCCTGCGACTCGCGCTCCAAAACACGCTCGGCGTTTCCATCAACGAGCCAAGGGCTGACAGAAGCGAGCCGCTCGCCACCGTGGTGGTGCGGCGTCACTCCGACGGCAGCGTGACCATCGTCTTCGTGCGTCCCGACGGCCGTGAGGTCGAGCGTACCCTCGATCTCCCCTCCGACCGAAAGCTCGCCACCGAGACCATCGCGCTCGCTGCCGGCAATCTCGTCCGTGACGAAGCCGCCGAGCTGGTCGCCACGCTGACGCCGCCTCCTGCCGCATCGCCGGAAGTGCTGGCGCCGCCCGACGGCCCTACGGTCGATGCCGCGGCAGCGCCGGCGCCGCCGACCACCCGGCGTGTGTCGTGCACCGACGCGGAACCGATTTTTTTCGGCGCCGACTTCGCGCCGTACGCCGGAACATCGTCGAAATACCCTGACCGGCGGCGCACGCTCTCGTTCAACTTCGTGGGCGGCTATGCGCGCGGCTTACGAGGCTTCGAGCTCGGCGTGGGAGCCAACATCGAATCGGCCTTCATGTGCGGCGCACAGATCGCTGCGGGCGCCAATGTCGTTCTGGGCGATGTGCACGGCGTGCAGATCGCGGTCGCCAACGTCGCGCTCGGGGCCATTGAAGGCGTGCAGCTCGGGGTCGTGAGCGTCGCCAAGGGGGACATCGAAGGCGCGCAGATCGGCGCCGTTTCTCTCGGCGGCGGATCACTCGTCGGCGTGCAGCTCGGCGTCGTGAACGCACTCGGCGGGTCGGTGAACGGCAACCAATCGGGCGTCGTCAACTTGGCCTCTTCCGACGTCCGAGGCGCGCAGATCGGCGTCGTCAACGTGGCGCACGGAGCCGTCGATGGCGTGCAGGTCGGCACGACCAACGTCGCCACCGGCGAAGTTCGCGGCGCGCAAGTGGGGGTCGTCAACTACGCCGACGTTTCCGATTACCCGATCGGCGTGGTGAGCGTCGTCCGCCACGGCCGCACCAGCGCCGACGGTTGGGTGACGGAGTCTGGCATCGGCATGGTCGGCGTTCGTCACGGAGGGCGCGTCATTCACAACGTGTATGGCGTCGGTTATCGCGCCGGTTCCACGACGGCGTGGTCATTCGCACTCGGCCTCGGCGTTCGCGCCGAGCTCGCGCCCAAGCTGCACGTCGACTTCGAAGCGATTGCCTATTGGTTGCAGCGCGGTCAACCGTTCTCCGAGGACGCCCAAGTGTCGTCGCTCGGCGCGTCGTTTGGCTACGCGCTCACGCCGGTGTTCGGCATCTTCGCCGCGCCGACCTTGAATGTACTGGTGACGCCCGACAAAGAATTATCGAACGTGGGGCCGCCCTGGAGCACGTCGCTTCTCTACGAAGACACCACGGTCACGGTGCGCGCCTGGCCGGGCGGCGCGCTCGGGGTTCGCGCTTCGCTCTAGTTCCGCGCCGGGATACGAGCTTCAATCGTGCGTCTGGATGGGGACGATCATGTCGTCATCGTCCCAGACGTCGCCGGTGGAGACGAGCGTCGTCTTGGTGCTCTTCAAGATAGGGCAACTGAAAGACGAGTTTCGCCCGAATCGATTGCCCGTGGTGAAGACATCCGTGAGCGACGCGGCACCATTGTGTGAGATGTTGAACGTGCAGCCACCGCCGTCGGCCCAGTTTTTCTCGAGGTGGAGGTTGCCAACCGTCCCGAAGTCTTGCGTGATCTGAACCGCGGCGTTCTGATTCTTGGCCGCGACGAGCTGGTTTCCGACGAGCCGGATGCCGACGCCGGACAAGATCTGAATGGCGTCGTTGTGGGTGGGGCCGCCATTTTGATTGGGGTCGCTGGGAAAGGAGATGAGCTCGTGAATGTAGCTGCACTCGATGCTCGTGTTCGAGCCGAGCTTCATTCCGTCCACTCCCCCGTGAACGTGCAAGCGGCGCCCGATGAAATTGGCGCCGGAAATGCCGTCGACATCGACCGAGGGCTCGGCGGCCGCGACTTCGGTGTCCTCGATGAGAATGTCCGTGCCTGCGTCGATGCGGATGATAGCCGTGGTCGCCGTCGTCGCATGACCGCGGACGATCGATCGTAAGACCTTCACGTGGCTCGCCTTGATGGTGAGAAAGCCGTGGATGTCTTGCGCGTCGATGACGGTATTGTCCTGCGTCACCGTGACGTCTTGGCTCACGATGGTGAGCACGGTGCCCGCCGGTACGCCGGTGTTGGTGGCGTCTGGTTTGCCCGCGCAGGACGTTGCGCCCGCGTCGGTGCTGCTCCCGCCCTCGGAGGCAGGAGCGTCGTTGTTGGCGCGATCGGGCGCCGTTATGGCGTCGGTCGAGACGCGGTCGGGCATGGTGGCGCCGTCCACCATGCGATCGGCGGTGCTCGCCCCGTCGCCGGTCCGGTCCGAGGCTCGGTCGGCGGTGCTCGCATTGTCCGCCGACCTATCGACAACGCCCGCGCCGTCCGAGGCCGGGGTTTCGTCCGATCCGCCCGCGCCGTCCACGCCCGTGTCGGCGGCCGGCGCCGCTGCGTCGGGATCCGGCGTGCGATGCCCATCGGGGTCGGGCGACCCGTCGCTGCACGCAGCCAACACGAGGACCGGAATGCAAAAGGTCACGATCGCTCGCATGCCTTCATTGTACCCGCCTCGGCGGCGCGGTGCAGTCGTTTCCCCAGCGGCAACCCGCTCGGCGCCTCGCCGCGGAAGCCGGAATGTGCTTGAGTTTGCGCCAATGCCCCCTTTTCGACGTGCCACCGTAGCGGACGTCCCCGCGATGAGCGCGCTCATCAACCTCGCTTACCAGGTCGAAGAGTTTTTCAAAACCGGCGAGCGCACCAGCGAAGGCGAGGTCGCGGCGATGCTCGACGAATCCGCCTTTCTCGTTCACGAAGACGAGGGCAAGATCGTCGGCTGCGTGCACGTCATCGTCAAGGGCGAGCGCGGCTATTTCGGCCTGCTCGCCGTGCATCCCAGCAAGCGCGGCCAAAAGCTCGGCGCGCGTCTGGTTAGAGCGGCTGAAGCCTTTTGTCGCGAGGCAGGCTGCCGCGCAATGGACCTGACGGTCGTGCACCTCCGCACCGAGCTGCCCCCCTATTACCGCGCGCTCGGCTATGAAGAGCGCACCACGGCAGCTTTCCCTTATCCGGATACAGCCACCCAGCCCTGTCACATGATCGTGATGAGCAAGGAACTCTAGGCCATGTCCGTGCACGTGAAGATCTGCGGGATCACCAACGTCGAGGATGCCGAGCTCGCCGTCGAAAACGGCGCCAGCGCTATTGGTTTGAACTTCGTTCCGACCTCGCCGCGGCTCATCGATGTGGAGATGGCGCGCCGCATCGTCGAACGGGTAGGCGCACGCACGTTGACCGTCGTCGTCGTGGCAGACCGCGGCGCCGAGGACCTGCGCGCGCTGCTTCGCGCCACCGGCGCGCGCTGTCTCCAGCTTTGTGGCGAAGAGAGCCCCGAGCTGGTGGCCGAGCTGCTGCCTCATGCCTACAAGAGCGTGCGCATCGGGACGGCGGCCGACGTCACGGGGGCGTCGCTCTATCCCGGTGAGCACCTTCTCGTCGACGCGAAAGTGGAGGGGAAGCTCGGGGGGACGGGCAAGACCCTGGACTGGGCGCTGGTCGAGCCGTTGGCCCGCGCGCGCAACCTGACGCTAGCCGGCGGTCTTCGTCCGAGCAACGTTGCCGATGCGATTCGCTGCGTGCGGCCGTTCTGTGTCGACGTCGCTAGCGGCGTGGAGCGCGACGGCGATGCGCGCCGCAAAGACCCCGAGAAGCTCGGTGCCTTTCTTCGCGCCGTCGAATCAGCCGGCTAATTTCAGTTGGTGTGCTGTTCGTTCGAGGGTTCGTGGGCGCGCCGCCGAGCGGCGTCCGTACATCGCGCCAAACCAGCGCGCAGCGCTGCGGCGTCCGTGGCAATTCCCAGCGCGCGCTCGTAAAGCTTTCGTGCGTCGCCGAAAGCCAATTGCTCTTCGAGCGCTCGTCCGAGGCGTTCCAACGCCTGCAGGAAATGGGTCACGATTCGTTGGCGAGGGCCTTCGATCCAGCCGGACTGATCGAGCTCGGGCAGGAGCGGGCCGCAATCAATGGCGAGCAGACGCTGACCGAGGTGCGCAAGCACGGCCGCAGAGCTTCCCCGCGCGATCTCTTTTTCCAAATGCGTTGCCATGTCGATGAACATCCAAACGTCGACCCAACAGAGGGTCTCGTCGAGAGAGAGGCACCCATCCGTCATGCGCAGGATCCCGTCGTCGCCTAGCTGCCGGCGAAGGCGGTGCAGTGTGGTATCGAACACGCGACGACCGCTATCGCCTTCCGCCTCGGGCCACAGCGCGTCGATGAGCAATGTCTCGCGCACGCCGCGACCCCCGAACGCGAGCAGGGCCTGAAGGAGCTCGCGCGGTTTTCCGGTGGGCGTGAGCGAGTGGTCCCGCGCGCCCCCGCTGTGATCGGGGTCGGTGCTGGACGCGACCTGTCGTCGCACTTCGAAGCGCCCGAGCGCACGAAAGCGATAGCGCCACGGCCATGCTTCGAGGTGCACGGGGGGCGGGCCCGGTCTCAGCTCGCGCCGGGCGATCGTCACTCGGACATGCTCCGGCTCGATCTCGTGCTCGAGCGCGCGAATCGCGACGCGCGTCATGAGCTGCGGCGACACCCAATACATGTTGTGATAGCCGTGCGCGCGGGCAAGTTCGAGACCCTGTCGCAGCGCCGCCAGCGCACGCGGTCGGTCCGCGTTCCAGAACCAGTCTGCTTCCACCAGATGGCAGGCATGCAGCACGAGTGCGCAATCCGAATCCCGCGCGAGCTTCGTTGTGGTCTCCAAGGACTCGAGTGCCTCGCTCGTGCGGCCCAATGCGAAGAGCGCTTGCGCGGTTTGAAAAGGCGCGACGATCCGCCCGAAAGGTGGCCCCACCATTTCCGCGCTCTGTTGTCCCTGCCCGGCGTACTGCAGCGCGAGGGCGGCTTCACCTCGGGCCAGCGCTTCCCAGCCCGCATGAAGATAGTAAAAACCCGCGGGCCAGCCGCCGCGCTGCTTGGCGGCTTCGCCCATTTGGGCAAGGAATTCGCGCGCCGATGTGAGGTCGTCCCGGCCCAGCGCTGCGGCGGTGCCCATGCCATTGAGGAAATCGTTCCACGCGAAGACACCACTTCGTGCGGCGAGCGACAATGCTTCGCGCACCAGCGTGACGCATGCCCGATTGTCGCCGCGTGCCCAGAGACAAATGGCATCGGCCTGCATCAATGTGAGCTCGGTGAGAGCCGACGATTCCGTGGCCCCGATCAGTTTCCGCACCATCTCGACCATGGCTTCGGCTTCGTAGAGGTCTACGAACATGACGAGGTACATCGCCAAGAATCCGCCGGTGAAGATGCGATGCCCGATGTCCTCCGATTGCGCGGCCAGCGCTTGGGCACGCTCGATCCATTTGCGATGGTACGAGCGGTCCATGACGCGCATCGCCGACGCCATCATCATGCCCGTCGCCAACATTGGCTCGAAGGGCGGTGGACAGGAGAGCCCCGCCTTTTCGAGCGCCTCGAATCGCGCGATCCACGGGTCCAGACGACTGAAGTCCGTTCCCTCGTGGACCACTGCGCGCAATGCCGCGGCGCAGGAGAGGTAGAGCCCGTTGACGTCCCTTTCTCGACCGAAATGAGCGTACGCCTCTTCGAGGAGCGCGCGTGGACGCACGTGCGCGTACCCCATGCAGCTCACGCCTTGCCAATAGAGGAGCCAGCCGTTGCTCTTTACCCAGTCCACGGGGAGCCGATCGATCCAAGCCTCGACGGTGCGCCCGCGCCCTTTCGCCACATAGGACGGTGCGACGGAGAGGACGAGCTGTGTGCGTAGATTGACCTCCTCGGCCGCCTCGAGCTGCTCGATGGCTTCGTCGACGTGCTCGGTCTCGAACAAGGCTTTGGCCGCGCGTTGCCGCAGTTCTCTCATGGCGGGAAGCCCGAGGTCGGATTCGGCACGCCGCAACAGGAAGCCGCGCAAGAGCGGGTGATAGCGATAAGCTCCCGACCCACCGAGCCGCTGCGTCAAGAAGCTTCGCCGCGCGAGCTCCGCCAAAGTCCGCTCGGCGTCGGCGCTTGCCGAAAGGCGCGCAGCCACGGCGCTGGTCAAGCTCGGCACGACCGACGTCTTGAGGAGAAACTCCCGCTGCGCGGGCGTCCCTTTGTCGAGGATCTCGGTCGCGAAATAGTCGAAAAGTCGTTCGGAGAATTCCTCGCCGCCGAGCAGATCGAAGCTGGACAGGCGACGGTCCTGCAGCAGCAACGTCACTGCCGCGGCCCAGCCATTGGTGAGCTCGACGATGCGCGGGAGCGCGCTTTTCAGCTTGGCGCCGCGCAGGTCGGGCCGATAAACGCGGACCATTCCGGCGGTGTCGCGGGGCGTGAGACGGAGGTCGTCGGTGCCGATGATCGCGATCTCGCCCGAAGCGACCGAAGGCGCGAAGCAGGCAGGGGGCTCGGCGCGGCTGATGACGAAGGCCGAAATGCCTGGCGGCAAAGCGCCCAATGCCTCGCGCACCACTTCGTCGAAGAGCTCCGATCGCACGTCTTGGTAATCGTCGAGCACGATCGCCGAACGCGCCGGACGCTGTCGGTACAGCTCTGCAAAGAACCCCCGCGCGAAAGCGGCGACGTTCGCTTGATGCTCGATGGCGAAGGCGGGAAGGCGCACCGTTGATCGTTTCGCCGCCAACTGGGCGGCGATGGTCCAATAGTGGAAGAGAATGGCCACGTCGGCGTCACGGGCGTCGACGTTGTACCAGAGTGCCGGGAGGCGGCGCGCCGCCAGGTACGTCGTTACGGCCGACGTCTTGCCCGCACCGGCGGGCGCGGCAATCCAAACGACGCGCCCCTTCCGTGCTGCGTCAAAAGCTCGAAAGAGCGAGCTCCGCTGGTAGATTTCCAAGAGACGCGGAGCCGAGACTTTTGCCGGCGCCGACGAGGAGGCGACCTTTCGCTTGCGGGCGACCATTTTTGGGCGGCGAGGCTGGCATGATTCCCGGCTCGGGCCAACCTGTCGGGCCATCGGGCCGCGGATTTCAGGAGTCCGTCGACCTTGACTCTCCCCGCGCCGAGAAATGCTAGAACCGCGTCGTGACCCAAGCCAAGTTGCCCGGGTATTTCGGTCCCTACGGCGGTCGGTTCGTCGCCGAGACGCTCGTTCCGGCGTTGGACGAGCTAACGCTCGCCATGACCACCATCATGGATGCCGCTCCCTACCAAGCCGAGCTCGGCGCGTTGCTGCGCGACTACGTGGGCCGACCCACGCCGCTCACGCCGGCACGAAGGTTGGCCCACCTCCTCGATGCCGAAGGGCGGTTCATCGACAAGCTTCTGCTCAAACGCGAAGACCTCTGTCACACCGGCGCGCACAAGATCAACAACGCCCTGGGACAGGTGCTGCTCGCGTTGCGTATGGGCAAGAAGCGCATCATCGCCGAGACTGGCGCTGGGCAGCACGGCGTCGCTACGGCCACCGCGGCTGCGCTCTTCGGCCTGTCCTGCGAGGTCTTCATGGGCGAAGTCGACATCGAGCGGCAGGCGCCGAACGTCGCGCGCATGCGGATGCTCGGTGCGCGCGTGCTCCCCGTCGGAACGGGGTCGCGCACCTTGAAAGACGCAATGAACGAAGCGCTGCGCGACTGGGTGACGAACGTGCGTACGACCTATTACTGCGTGGGTAGCGCCGCGGGTCCGCACCCCTATCCCACCTTGGTCGCCCGGCTCCAAGAGGTCATCGGTCGCGAAACGCGCGCGCAGACCCTCGCTGCTCTCGGAACACTGCCCGACGCCGTCGTGGCTTGCGTGGGTGGCGGCTCCAACGCCATCGGTATGTTCCGCGCCTTTTTCGACGACGCCGACGTAGCGCTCTACGGCGTCGAAGCGGCCGGGCTGGGAATCGAAACGACGCAGCACGCCGCCACGCTCACTTTGGGGCGCGTGGGGGTCCTGCACGGGTCGAAGTCGTACGTGCTCTGCGATGACAACGGGCAGATCCAGGAAGCGCACTCCATCAGCGCCGGGCTCGACTATCCGGGCGTGGGGCCCGAGCACTCGGCGCTGAAAGACAGCGGACGCGCCACGTACCTCACCGCTACCGACGACGAGGCGCTCGCCAGCGTGCGCCGCGTCGCGGAGACGGAAGGGATCTTGATAGCGCTGGAGACGGCGCACGCTTTTGCGCGGCTTCTCGACATCGCCAAGCGCGAAGCCGCGCGTCGCGGTCGCGCCGTGCGCCTGGCGGTGACCCTCTCCGGGCGCGGCGACAAAGATCTGGCGACCCTCACTACCGTCGAGAAACCCCATGTCACGCATTGACCGAGCGTTCGCGGCGCAACGGGTACGCAAGGGTCGCGTGCTCGTCGTTTACCTGTGCGTCGGTGATCCGTCGCTCAAAGGCTCGCTCTTGTGCGCTCGCGCGGCCCTCGAGGCGGGCGCCGACGTGCTCGAGCTCGGCGTCCCTTTCAGCGACCCGACTGCCGACGGCCCCGCCATCGCGCGCGCCAGCGAGCGGGCCATCGCGGCCGGGTCGAGCTTGGTGAGGACGATAGAGACCGCCGCCGAGCTTCGCAAACGGTCGGACGCTCCGCTCGTCCTCTTCGGCTATTACAATCCCATCTTGATCCACGGCGAAGAGCGCACCGTGCGGGAAGCGAAAGCCGCCGGCATCGACGCGCTGCTCGTGATCGACCTCCCCCCGGAAGAGGGAAAGATCCTGCGCGATGCGGCCGATGAATCCGACATCGCCATCGTTCCGCTCCTCACGCCGACCAGCGGCGCGGCGAGGATCGCCGCGGCAACGGCGCGCGCCAGCGGGTTTCTCTACTATATTTCAGTGACCGGCGTGACCGGCAAAGCCGGCGACGAAGCGCTTTCCGAAGCAGCGCTTCAGGCGAGCCGCTTGCGCGACACGTCCAAGCTGCCAGTCGTCGTGGGGTTTGGTATCGACAGTCCCGCGAAGGCGCGCATCGCGACCGGTCTCGGCGCGAGCAACGGCGCCGGTGCGGGCGCTGACGGTATCGTGGTGGGGACGGCGGTGGTCAAAGCAATCGAGTCGGGGCGCGACGACGAAGCGCGCGCTCGCGAGGTGAGCCGGCTCGTTGCGTCGCTGCGCGCCGCCCTGGACGAGGGCTAGCGGCGTGTTCCGACTGCCCTCCTTGCGCCGCACGGTCGCCGCGGCTCTGCGCGACGCCGCCTCGCCGAGCGAGGCGACCCGCGCGTCCGCGCTGGCCGACCTCGTGCATCACGCAGAAACAGCGCGAGCCGAGGTGCTGGGCGCCCTGGAGGGTGGCTTGCGCGACCAAGCGGCGGCCGTGCGCGCTGCGGCGGCCATCGGACTTGCCGACGTGCAGGGCGCAGAGGCGCTCTCGTCGTTGCTCGTAGCGGTGGAAGACGACGACGGCTACGTGCGGCAGATGGCGCTCGCTGCCATCGGTGAGCTCGGCGATTCGCGCGCCGGCGAGCGACTGCGGCGCGCGCTGTCCGATTCCCGCCCCGAGGTCCGCTTTCAAGCCGTCATCGCGTTCACCCGCGTCGTTGCCGACGAAGCGATGCAGGCCATCGAGCAAGCCTTGGACGACGCAGATGCGAGCATTCGCTACATCGCCGTTCGCTGCGCTGAAGAGTACACGCTCGGCGAGGATCGCCCTCTGCCGCCCAAACTTCTCGCGCGCGCCGCCGCGTTGCTCGCCGACCCCGACGCTACGGTTCGCGTTGCGGCCGCGGTGCTCCTCTCGCGATCCGGGCAAAGCGCCGGTGTGCCGCTGCTTGTCGACGTCGTGCGCGGGCGGCTTTCGACGCGCGAACAGGAAGACGAAGCCGCCGCGGTCGAGCTCTTGGGCGAACTCGGTGTGACCGAAGCGGTGCCGCATCTCGAGCGCCGCGCTTTTGCCATACTCGGTTTCGGAGAGGGGCGTTTCGCCTGGCAAGCGCTGGTTTCGTTGGCGAGAATGGGTCACGTGCGGGCGCGCGCGCGCATCATGCGCGATCTGCGCTCTTGGTCGCGCGACCGTCGCACACTGGCCGTCGCCGCCGCCGGGCGCGCGCAGCTCGCCGAAGCGCGGCCCATCGTAGAAGCGATGCGGGGCGACGAAGCGCGCGCCGATGGTGGCACGGTGATGCTTGCGCTCGATCAGCTGACGGCGGGTGTCGCCGCGCCAGGTGGGCTGGCCATGGACGGAGGTAACCCGTGAAGAGAGGCGACGCGCGCGAACAACGGGCGGCCATCGTCGCTGTCATGGCGCTGGCCATCTGGATCGGGGGGCTCGTCGCTCTCGGCGCTTGCGCGGCGCCGCTCGTCTTCAAGATCGTCCCCGCGCCGGTGTCGGGGGAAGCCATGGGCGCCGTCTTTCGCCGCTTCGACATGATCGCCATTTCGTGCGCGATCGTCGTTCTCGGGTGCGAAGCGGTTCGTATCTGGGTGCGGGAGGGATCGGCGACGACGTCGGAGCGACTCCGCGGGCTGCTCGCCGTCACTGCCGCCGGCGCCGCGATCTACGGCGGCGTCGAGCTGTCGCCCTCCATCGTCGCGCTGCACGCAGCCGGCGCGGTGCGAGGCCTCGGCGAAAACGGCGTGAAGCTCGACCGCATTCACGATCTCGCCGAGGCGGTCGCCAAGGTGGAGGTTACCGTCGGATTTTTCCTGCTTGCCCTTCAGGTATCGACGCTTTCGCGTCCGAAGGAAGAGAAGCCATGAAACGCCACGAGGGGCCGCTCCCGAGCGGCTTCATGAACCACGATTACGTGCTCACCTTTTCCATGCAAAATCGAGACAAGGCGGCGAAACTCATCGAACTTTGCCGGGGTCCCTGGCAAGGCGACGAGGTCACCGAGCACACCTGGGAAATCTCCAATGACCTCAATCCCGAGCAGATGGAACGGCAAATCCTCGAGCTTTTGGAAGAGGGCGACCGCGCGGCGTATTACTATCATTCCGATACGAAACGTATCTTTCGTGTAGTCCTTAGCTGAGGCGCGGCGCCTAGCAGAAAGAGGAGATCTTCGATGTCGACAAGGCGTTGGGCAGGCGCAAGTCTTGGGCTTCTGATGGGGTGTTTCGCGGTGGCCGCTGGCTGCGGCGGCGACGACAGCACACCCGTTGACGACGCCGGTGTGGGGGGCGGCGATTCCTCGTCGGCATGTTCGAGGATCGCCGTCGTGTCGGGGTGCAACACCGTCCGCCAAGAGGGGCAGGAATTCGAGCTCGGCTGTTCGACCATCGTCAACAAAACGATCAACGGCCGCGCGGTCTGCGCCGTCTCCGGCCAATGCGTCGGCACTTCGATGCCGTGCCTCGATCCCGCGACCGTCTATTCCTGCTTAGCACCGTGTCAGCCGCAGAAGGACGCCGCACGCGGCGACGCCGGCGCGAGCGTGCTTGGAACGAGCTGCACCAGCAATACCGATTGCACCGGTGGGCTCACCTGTCTCAGACCGACCGACAACCTTGCACCCGGCGCCGGTCCTCCCAACGGACTCTGCACGGCCGACTGCTCGACCGCCGCCAACGAGGCGCTGTGCACCAAAACGTTGGGCGGTATCTGCGTATCTTTTTCGCTACCAGCGACAAAATCGTTCTGTATGGAGTCATGCACGCAAGGCAAGGCTTCCCCTCCGGAGTCCAAATGCCATGGGCGCCCCGATGTCGTGTGCAACGGGCTCGACACCCCCGGGCTCTTCGCCTGCATACCGCTCTGCGCCACCGACTCCGATTGCGGTGCGCGAAAGTGCGATCTGGCGACCGGATTCTGCTCGGACGTCGTAACGCCGGGCGCCCCCATCGGCAGCCCTTGCACGATGCACAGCGATTGCGCTGGCGACTTTTGCTACCCCTTCGAGTTCGGTCCCGACGCGTCGTCGACGGCCGGCGTGTGCACCGCCGGGTGCCGGCTCGGAAACCTCGAGGGGTGCAAATTCCGAACGTCGCCGCTCGACGCCGGTCCCCCGGTCGGTGCGTGCCTTCTCTCGACGAGCAGCGCTGACGACGGTGACGCGGCTATCTGTGCCCAGCTCTGCGATTCCATCGACGACTGCGGGACGGTCGATCCGCGCTGGACCTGCATCCTGGACAGCAGCGTTCGCACGGCGTTCGGGCACGGCGGGTACTGCTGGCTCGGCACGCGCCCCGAGGCCGGCACCCGCGACGCAGCCGCGCGCGACATGGCCGCGGAAACAAGCGCTCCCGAAACGGGCACGCCCGAAACGGGCGCGCCGGAAACGGGCACGCCCGAGGCGGGATCGGACATCGCGCCGGAATCAGGCTCCGACGCCGTCAGCCCCGACGCGACGGACGTCATCGCGCCCGACGTTTCGCCCGACTGAAGCGCAGTTGGCGCTGACGGAGTCTCAAAAACTCCGTCAGTGCTTGCCGTACTCGAGCGTCTTGCCCTTGCGCTGCGCGAGCACGTACGCCTCGAGCGCGCGCATGCGCGGGTCGTCGGCGGACATTGCCTTGCCGCGCACGGGGTGCTCGATGCACCAGTTGATCATGTCGCGCAAGAGCGCGACGCGCCCGAGCTGCGCTTGGAACTTGGGATAGGTCTCGGGGTGCGTGTTGGCGGCGTGCGGATGGCACATGTCGCAAGAGACGCCGATGGTGCTGCCGAGCTCGTCCCCGCTGTGGAAGACGCGCGACCCTGCCGTGGCGACGCGCTCGGTCTCCGACTTCCAGAGCGCGACGTCCTGCTGCGTGATCTTTCCGTAGGTGTGCCCCGACACCTGACCGACGAGCCCCGCGTTGTCGGCCGCCGTCTGCATCGTGTGCCGCTCGCGCTCCTCGACTTCCCAGCTCGAGTTGGGGTTCTTGCGCAGCCATTCCGTCATCAGCGCGCCGGCGATGGACGTCCCCGGTGTCCCCTGCGGCACGTTGACCTGGGTCTTGCCATCGCAAAGAAGGACTTCGATCCCTTCCGCGGCCGGAATTTTGGGCGCGCTCGGGCGCTCTTCCGCACCGGTCGGTACCGCGGTGGAAGCAGGCGGCACGGGTGTGAGCGTCGGTCGGTCGGTCTTCGCCGAGCCGCCACAGGCGGCGAGCGTGAACGCCGCTCCGAGGAAGAACCTTGTCACGAGGGGGGTCGTCATGATCGTGCTCTCCGTCGGAAGCTCAGTAGCTCTTGAGGTTGGGGATGGCGGGTTTTTCCTTGGCGCCGCGCGATGCCATGTACGTGCGCGAGACGGTGACGGGGTTGCGATTCCAGAGGTTATAGACCTTGTCGGCAATCCCATCGGGGTGAATCATCGCCGAGCCGTTGCCGCATCCGTCCTGCGGATCGAAGGGATCGGGGCGCCCCATTTGAATGGTCATTTCTGGGAGCCCCTGCGGCGCGTACGGCCACGGCCACGCCGTCGACAAGAAACCGTGGAAGTGGATGTTGCCGATGCGATTGGTCAGAAGCTGGTGCGTGTGCCCGTGGAACACCACCACGCTCTGGAACCGCTTCAAAATGGCCTGCACTTGTTCGGCGTCGTCCGTCCAGAAATTCCAAGGCTTGTAGAGTTTATAAAGCGGCGAATGGGAGAAGACGATGAGCGGCGTCGTTACCGGCACCTTCTTCAAGTCGTCGTCCAGCCATTTGCGCCCCTCGTCACCCACCGTAAACGAGCTCTGCCAGCCGTTGTCGAGGCCGGCCACGGTCTTCATGCGGTCCATGGGGGACAGTTTGCGCGCCGTCCAAAAGTCTTTCTCCACGACGCTGTTCAAGACGACGCAATGCGCCCCCTTGTGTTCGAACGAGTACATCGGCTTACCGAAGAGGTCGCGCCATTTGTCGCCCAGATCGAGGTACCAGTCGTGCTCTCCGACCATGAAGTGCATTGGCGCTTTGACGTTCTTCAAGATCTGAGCGCCGAGCTCGAGCTCCTTGGGCTGGCCGAGCTGCGCCAGATCGCCGCCGTAAAAGACGAAGTCGGGCTGCGGATCCATGGCGTTGACGTCGTCGACGGCGCGCATCAGCGCGTTGACGAAGCGGTCGTTGACCGTCCGATCGTAAAGATGGGAATCGGAGATGTACGCGAAGTGAAAACCTTCGCGCTTTGCCGCCCCACCTTGTGCGCCCTGCGCGTAGGAGACGCGCACGGGTTGGAACGAATGCGGCGTGATGCCGGAAGCGGCGGCCGCGCCGAACGCCGCGGCGGCGACCTTGACGAACGATCGTCGATCGAGCGATTTGAGCGCGCGAAAGAGCTCGGCCCGCTCCTCCATGTGTTTGGTCTCGATGCTCTTCACGGAAGGCGTCTTCTTGAAGTCGCTCATGGCGTCACCTCTTTCCTTCCGACCGTCGCTCGAAAGGCAGCACTTTGCGCTGGGCGGCGGCCTCGTCGCGCAGCGGCCGCTTGCCGGTGGCGATTTTTCGCTGCCGCGCCATTTCCGACTTGTTGTCGGCGTCGAATCGCACGTCCGTCAGCGTGAAGAGAAAGGCAACCATTTGGTCGACCTCCTTTTCGCTGAGGGCGAGCGGCTCGATGCCGCCGTCGAGGTAAGCGTTCGGTTCGCCCCCCTTGTTGTAGTGATCCATGACGTCCCACAACGTGGCGATCGAGCCATCGTGCATGTAAGGCGCCGTGATCCCGACGTTGCGGACTTGCGACGTTTTGAAGGCGCCGATGTCGGAGCGGTTGCGCGTCACGGTGAATCGCCCGAGCTCCGAGAGATCGGTTTCGATGGCAAGCCGGTCGATCGCCTCTTGCGAAGCGTCTTTGGCGAGCGCGGCGAGCCCCTTTTTGGCCAGCGCTTCGAAATCCTGGTGGCGCGCGGACACGCCTACGTTGTGAAAGCGGTTGTCGGTTCCAATCGGGACCGAGCTCGAGATCTGATGACAGCTCGTGCAGCGACCCTTGCCGTTATAGATCACCCATCCCGCTTTGGCGTCGTCGTCGATGGCTTTCATGTCGCCGGCGATGAAGCGATCGAAGGGGGCGTCGAGGAAGATGAGCGTTCGCTCGAAGGTGGATATGGCGCGCGCCACGTCGTCGAAGTTGACGCCGCGGCCGTAGGCTTCCTTGAATGCTTTTTGGTACTCGGCGTCGTTCTTGATGCCGGCGATGGCGGCGTTGCCATCCGGTTGTCCCATCTCGATGGGATTGAGAATGGGGAGCTTGGCCTGATCCTCGAGCATCGCCGCGCGACCGTCCCAGAATTGCGTGAAGTAGAGCGCCGCATTCATCGTCGTCGGCCCGTTGCGTCGACCCAGTTGATCGCCGATCCCTTCCGAGGTGCCGCGGCGGTCGGTGAATCCGCGGCTCACGTCGTGGCAGGTGGCACAGGCGACGGTGCCGTCCTTGGAAAGTCGCGGGTCGAAGTACAACTTTCGCCCGAGGGCGATGCGCGCCTCACTGCTCGGGTTGTCCGTGGGGACAATGGCCTTCCAGAACGAGGGCTCGATCCCGGCGGGGGCGGCGCCGGGTGCGACGGGACGAACGAGCTCCATCACGCGCGCCGTCTGCGTCGTCATGGGCAGCGATCCGTGGGGAGCATCGCCGCCGCCGGAAACAGGCCCGGACTTGCTCACCGCTTGTACGCTCGTCACCCCAGGCGTAGCGGGCTGCCCGGGTGGGGTGGGCGGGTTCGCTTGAACCGCGGGAGGGTGCTGCGCGGGAGCGGGCGGGGCACCCTGAACAGCGGCGGCGAAAGTAGCTGTCGATGCCGCAATGACGATCATCACCGGCACGCGCCGTGATCGACTCTTCGGGCCCGCGGCCGATCGCTCGTTCCTCATGGTAACCTCCGTTCGCGGCCCGCGGGCCAAAGGGGCGCATTCGTTGGCAGCGACGAACGCGACTCTGGCGTACCACGGTACGTGTGCCAACTCATTCCGTCCTATAGGCCCATAACGTGAACCTATCGGCCCTCACCATTCAGCAGCTCCGCTACGTCGTCGCCGTCGATCGCTACCGGAGCTTTGGCGACGCAGCGCGCGCGTGCGGTGTGTCACAGCCTGCGCTCTCCACGCAGATCAAAAAAGTGGAACTCATGCTGGGGGTGGCCATCTTCGATCGCGAACGTCTTCCGGTCGTGGTGACGGAGCGGGGCAGCCTCATCGTGATGCAAGGTCACAAGGTCCTCGAGCAGTTCGATCGCCTAGGCACTCTCGGCACGGGCGACGAAGAGCTTACCGGCACGTACCGGCTCGGTCTCATTCCGTCGATCATCCCCAGCTTGCTGCCGCGTTTCTTGCCGCGCGTGTCACGCGCGCAACCGAGACTCGAGCTCGAAATCCACGAAGTGAAGACCGACGACCTGGTGCGGCGTCTGCGCGAAGGGTCGCTCGATGGGGGCGTCGCTGCGACGCCGCTCGACATCCCGGGGCTTCACGAGCGGGTGATCTATCACGAGGCGCTCGAAGTCTACCTTTCGCCCGGCCATCCGCTTGCCGGCCAGGCGCGCGTGCGTCAATCGGATCTCCTCGACGAGTTCGTGTGGCTTCTCAGCGAAGGACACTGTTTTCGCACTCAGGTGCTGCATCTATGCAACGTGCGCTTTGCGCGGCGCGGACGGCCGTTCGTTACTTTCGACGCCGAGTCTTTCGAAACGCTGGTGCGCCTCGTCAATGCCAAGCTCGGGGTGACGGTGCTCCCCGAGCTCGTCAGCCGCGCGCTGCCGCGCAAACGCCGCGACGCTCAGCTGCGGCCTTTCGTGCCCCCCGAGCCGGTACGCGAGATCAGTTATCTCGTCGGGCGCGAGCACGTCCGTCGGGTGGCGAGCGAAGCCGTCTTTCGAGTTTTGCGCGCCTCGGTGCCTCTTGGGCTGCGCGGTCGAAGGCCGCGGCAAGCCGTCATTCGCCCCATCGCCGAGGCCTGAGACACGCACGTGGGCGCTTGACCGGGAGCCCCGGTCGAATAGCATCACGAGCCCTAATGAGCGCCGCCATGACCGATCCGAATCTCGACGAAAAGGCGCCGGACGATCCGGCGCTCGGTCTCTATGGCGTGCTCGGCGAGGACGGGAAACTGAAGGCCGGCTTCCCCATGCCCGACCACGCGCTGCTCAAGCGCATGTACCTGGAAATGAGGCGCGTGCGCCTGCTCGACGAGCGCATGGTCATGCTGCAAAGGCAGGGGCGGGTGGGGTTTTATGGCGCCTGCACGGGGCAAGAAGCGGCGGTCGTTGCGACCGGGCTCGCCGCGTCGCCCGAAGACTGGATCTTCCCAGCGCTGCGCGAAAACGCGATCATGTTGGTGCGCGGCTTCCCGCTCGCGTCGTACATCGCCCAGGTCTACGGAAACTCCGCCGACACACTCAAAGGGCGCCAGATGCCGGCGCACATCAGCTCGCGCTCCGTCAACCAAGTCTCGTGGTCGAGCTGCATCGGGACGCAGTTGCCCCACGCCGTCGGCGCCGCTTGGGCCGCTCGCATCAAAGGCGATCCCATCGTGACCCTCGGTTTCATGGGCGATGGCGCCACGAGCGAAGCCGACTTCCATGCGGCGTTGAACTTCGCCGGTATCTTCCAGCTGCCGACCGTATTCGTCTGCCAGAATAACCAATGGGCCATCAGCGTCCCCCTCAATAGGCAGACGGCTTCGGCCACGCTGGCCATGAAGGCGCGCGCTTACGGCTTGCCCGGCATTCGCGTGGACGGCAACGATGTCATCGCCGTGCATCAGGTCCTTTCGGAGGCGATTGCCCGCGCCCGCCGCGGCGAGGGGCCGATGTTCGTCGAGCTTTTGACGTACCGCGTCGCCCCGCATTCGACGAGCGACGACCCAACGCGTTATCGCTCGAATGCCGAGGTCGACGTGTGGCTCCGGCGCGATCCGCTCGATCGTCTGGTTCGCTTCCTGCGCTCGCAAAACCTGCTCACCGACGCCGAAGCCGAGCGAATCGACCAAGATGCCGCGCGCGACATACGCGAAGCCATCGAGCAGGTCGAATCGAGCGGACCTCCGCCGCTTTCCTCGCTGTTCGACGACGTTTACGCCGAGCGACCGTGGCATTTGGCCGAACAATGCGAGGAGCTCGAACGGCTGCCGCCGCGGCAGCCGGGCAGCGAGGGCAAGGGCCACGGCTGAGCGAAGCAAGGGGCGGGGCAACCTGCTACAGAATCGGCAGTCGATTGGGAGAATCCGATGGCGAATCGAAGTTACGACGCGGTTGTGATCGGTGGCGGACCGGGCGGTTATTCATGTGCGATCCGGCTGGGGCAGCTAAAGAAAAAGGTCGCCTGCATCGAGAAAGACGAAGTCGGCGGCGTGTGCCTCAACTGGGGCTGCATCCCCTCCAAGGCGCTCATCGCTACCTCGCACCTTTACGAGAAGGCGCAGCATGCGGGCGCGATGGGGATCAAGATCTCCAAGATCGATCTCGACGTGAACGCGATGCAAGACTGGAAGGGCGGCATCGTCAAGAAGCTCACCACCGGCGTGCGCGGGCTACTCAAGGCCAACGGCGCCGAGCTCGTGCTCGGCACAGCCACCATCACCGGACCGAACACGCTCGAGGTGTCGAGCGTGGAGGGAAAGAAAGAGACCATCGAAGCCAAGTCGATCGTCGTCGCCACCGGCTCGTCGACCATCGAGATTCCGCAGTTCAAGTTCGACAAAGGGATCATCGGCGCCAAGGAAGCGGTGAGTCTGCGCGAGATCCCGAAGCGGATGATCGTCATCGGCGGCGGCGTCATCGGGCTCGAGCTCGGCTGCGTGTACCAAAAGCTCGGCTCGGCCATCACGGTCGTTGAAATGACGCCCACGCTCCTCCCCGGCACCGACCCCGAATGCACGGCGGTGGTCGAACGCAAGATGGTCAAAGCGGGCGCCAAGATTTTGAAGAGCGCCAAGGCGCTCGGCTACGAGCGCCAGAAAGACGGATCTTTCGCGGTGCGCGTCGAAGTGCAAGGAAAGCAGGAGACCATCGAAACCGATTGCGTGCTCGTCGCCGTCGGAATGCGCCCCAATTCCAAAGGCCTCGGTCTCGAAAAGGTCGGCGTCAAGATCGACGAGCGCGGGTTCATCCCTACCGACAAATTCGGCCGCACCAACGTGCCCAGCATCTACGCCATCGGCGACGTCAGCGGGCCGCCGCTCCTCGCCCACAAGGCATCGAAGGAGGCCGAGATCGTGGCCGAGGTGATCGCCGGGCATAAAGCCGCCAAAGATTGGGTCGCCATTGCTGCCGCGACTTTCACCGATCCCGAGATCGCGTCGGTCGGCATGACCGAGGCCCAGGCCAAAGAAAAGGGTTTCGAGGTGCAAATCGGCAAAATGCCGTTTTCTGCGAGCGGACGCGCGATGGCGGTGGCCGAGACGGAAGGCTTCATCAAGCTCGTCGCCGACAAAAAAACGCACCAGCTCCTCGGTGTGCACATCGTTGGTCCGTCGGCCAGCGATCTGATCAGCGAAGGCGCTCTGGCCATCGAAATGGCGGCATTCCTCGAAGACGTAGGGCTGACCATCCACCCGCACCCCACGCTGGGCGAAGCGGTCATGATCGCGGCCCAGCACGGGCTCGGACAGGCGATCGACATTCTCAACCGGTAAAGGAGGACGTCATCGCCCTTCTTGCACGTCCTCGCCTGGTCGGGCAAACGGCCGCTCTCGGCGACGTGGTCGGATCCCGCGCCAACGTGTGCGTGATCCGCGCCGAGCCTGGGTATGGAGGCACGCGGTTGCTCCGCGAGCTTGCCGACGCACTTCGCCCGCGGCGCTCGCTCTGGTTGTGTACCGCGGGGGCCGAGCCGCTCGGGGCGCTGCGCTATGCGTTGGCGCGCTCGATCGACGAATTCGGCCTGGTGCCGAAGGGGACCTTCACCGACGACCAGGTGCAAGCGCTCGAAGACTTTTTGTCAGGCGATGGCATCGACGACGACCTCGGCGCCGAGATCGTTGCGCGCTGGACGATGCTCGACGATGCCACGGCCGATGACCGGTCCACCGTGCCCGATCGGGTATCGGTCGGCGTGGCGGGGGTCGTTCTGATCGACGACGCCGAAGAGGTCGACGATCCTTCGCTCGACATCGTGGCCAAGGCCGCTCTTGTGGGCGAAACACCGATCCGCGTCGTGATGCGTCTCGATGCAGGTTCCTCCCTCCCCCCATCGTTCGAGTCCTTCCCGCCCGGCCCACAGATCTTGCTGCCCGCGCTCGAGCCGGCCCACGCGCAGGAGCTGGCGGCGGCGATAGCGCCCGTGCTCCTGGCGCCCGATGTCGCCGCGCGCTGGGCCGAGCGCGGTCGTCACGTGCCGCTCGGCATCGTGGAAGCGGTAGCTCTCGGCGTGGCGACCGGCGCTTTCGCGGCCGACGCACCGGCGCCGCCGCTTACGCCTGACCGTGACACCGGCTTGGACGCAAGTGAGTGGATCCGGCGACGGTATGACCTCTTGAGCGACGAGGGCAAGGGTGTGCTGCGCGTCATGGCGGTGCTCGGCTTCGACGTGCAGAACGCGCTGCTCCACGAGCTTCTCGAGATTTGCGGACAAGGTCCGGCTGGCCGCGCCCTCGAGGTACTTGCCGCGGAGGGATGGCTCGAGCAGCGCGCGGGCTCGTGCATCTTTGCGTCGCGCACGCATCGCGACGTCGTGCTCGAGGACGTCGTCGACGACGAAGAGCAGCGCCTGCACGACGCCGCGTCGATCCTCGTCGAGAAGCGCGGCGGCAAACTGGCGGCAGCCGAGGCGGCGCGCCACGCCGCCCTCGCCGGTAACCACGCGCGCTCGGTCGAGCTCGCGCTCGCGGCGGCCGAGGTCTCGCGCGTGCTCGGGCTCGATGGCGCGTGCGAGGCGCTCCTCGCCTTCGTCGGCGCGAATCCGCACGGCTTCGCCGCGTTACCCACTCCGACCACCGTCTTTCGTTTGGAGTCGTGGATCGAGGCACTCCGCGCGAGTGGCGAGCACGACGGCGCCGCCAGCCGTCTCGGAGCCATCGCTCTCTTGGCCAAGGGGGAGACCGGCGCGGCGCTGGCCGCTCTTCGCGAGGGGGTGGCACATGCCGCCGGTTCGACGGCGGCCGCGCGGTCGCGCGCGTCGCTCGCCTATGGCATTGGATTGGCCGTCGCCGGGCAACAAGGCGAGGCGCTCTTCGCCGCGCTCGAAGCCCTCGCTCGCGCGCGGGAGAGCGGCGAATCGCGCGGCGAGCGCGCGTGCGCCCGATTCTTGACGCGACTCACCGCGGGCTCTGGCCACGCTGCCTCGGCCGACGCATGGCAAAAGGTGGCCGGCGAGCGAACCATTCCGCCGCCGCGTTGAGTCAGCGCTGCGCGGCGCGCTCTTCTTGGCTCCACATTTCGTCGAGAATCGCCGCCACGGCTTCGTAGAGCGCTTCGGGGATCGTGTCGCCGACTTGCAGCTCGGCCAAGCCGCGCGCGACCGGAACGTCGCGGACCACGGGAACGCCGTAGGCGCGCGCTGCTTCTTGAATTCGACGCGCCAGATCGCCGTCGCCGGTGGCTAGCACGGTGGGCGCCTCGTCCTCGCCGTGGAGGTAGCGCAGCGCAGTCGCGAGGTGCTCGGGATTCACGATGACCACGGTAGCATCCTTGACGGCGTTCACCGTGGCGGCTGCCAGCATCTCTTGATGCGCGCGCTGGCGCGCCGATTTCCATTGCGGATCGCCCTCGCTCTCGCGGTGCTCCTGTTTGACTTCGGCCTTCGACATGCGCAGCCGCGTTCGCAAGGCACGCCGCACGACGACGACATCGATGACCGCCAGCAACACCCCCACCATGGCCGCATCGCGCGCCATCTCCTTGACCGCATGCGCCGCCAATTGCGCGGCGCCACGCGGCGTGCCGATGGATCGAGCGAGGTCTGCGAGGTGCGTGGCGAACCCCCGCCACGCGAGGAAGCCAACCGCGACCGCCGTCATCAAAGCGCGCCCCACGTTCCAAAACCGCTGCCCGCTGAAGAGCGATCGAATCCCGGCCACGACATCGAGCTTGGTCAGGTCCGGTTTCACGCGCGCCGGTGCGAACAGCGCGCCCGTCTGAACGACGGTGGCGAGCGCTCCTGCAAGAGCGACGGCGGCGAGGAGCGGCGTCACCAAAAGGACGACGCTCGTCGCGATCGGCTCCGTCTCACTCGGCGCGGGAGGGGCGGCCAGCGCACGGCGCAAAAGCGCGCTTGCTTGGACGGCCGTCGCGGCGACCGTGCCCGGAACGACGATGAGTGCCACCACGAAACCGAGCGCCTGCGTGACGGCGGCGCTGACGGCGACGTCACCCTTTTCGCGGGCCCGCGCGAGTCTCCGTGGTGTGGGCTCCTCGGTCTTGTCGCTCACGTCCGGCCGGCGCTCAATGCTCCGTTTTTTCGACGAGCTCGACGAGCACGCCCCCGGTCGATTTCGGATGAAGGAAGGCCACCCTGTGTCCGCGCGCGCCCGGCCGCGCCGTCTCGTCGACGAGGCGAACGCCGATGCCCTTCAGGAACGCGAGCGCCGCGTCGATGCCTTCCACCTCGATGGCGATGTGGTGCAGGCCCGGACCTCGTTTCTCGAGGAACTTTGCCAGCCCCTCGTTGCCGCGCGGAGCGATGAGCTCGATGTTCGTGTCGCCGATGGGAAGGCAGACGGTCTCTGTTTTCTGCGCCGGAACGTATTCGCGATCACTTGGCTCGAGGCCGAACACTTCGCGAAACTTTGCCGTCGCTGCGTCAACATCGTCGACCGCGATGGCAACGTGCTCGATTTTGCGGATCTTCAGCATCGAGCGACGTTCTACCACCGCCGGCCGCCGCTCGCATCACGGCGATTGCCACTTGAGCGCGCGCGCATTGCGGGACACGAGCGACTGCATGGGGATGGCGGCCGGGCTCGCGCCCGGTTCGCCCTCGCCGAGGAGCACGGCGTCCGCTCCGAGGGCGCATGCGCGTTCCTTCAAGCGCCGATCGCAGAGCTCGACGGAACCCGGCGAGCAGGTCGCCGATAGACTCGCAAGCTCCCGGTAGCGTCGTCCCGGCAGGGTTCCAGCGGGGAGCAGTTGGACCGGCCGATCACAGGCCGCTTCCTTCTCGCTTACCTCTTTGTAGAAGTCGCGCGGGGCGGAGGCATCCTGAAGCCGCGGCGTACCTGCGATGCAGCTACCGAGGGTGCCCAGGGCCGTCACGACGGCGATGGCGAAGGCACGGCGTCGGCGCGATGGCGTCGTCATCGGAAATCCCTCGCTGCGCATGTTGGCGCAGTTTCGCACGGTGAGCTACCGTCGCGCTTCACGCAGAGACGGCGGGAATCCTGCTTTCTCCGCTAGGCGGGAGATGCCCGGTGCGCGGCAAGTGCTAGCGTGCCCTTGGTGCGAAAGGGTAACCCTTCAGCGCGCACGCGCGAGCGCCTCGAGCGCGTTGGTGCGGCGCTCGACAATGTGCGGTCGACCTGCGACGTCGCGGCGCGTCTCGAGCTCGATCCGGTGGCCGTCGTGCATCGCTATGCAGCGCTCGAAGATCGCGAGCTCGTGGGGCTCATCGCCTCCGCGGTCGCGTTCGGCAATGTGAAAGCGCTGCGCGCCAAGCTCGAAGACGCGCTGCAAAGGCTTGGTCCCCACATCGCGGCGACGGCCGACGACCCCGATGACGTCGGAACGCGCCTGCGCGGGTGGAAGCACCGCATCTACCGCGGCGAGGATTTGGCTCGGCTTCTCGTGGGGGCTCGACGCGTTCAGAGGGAAGCAGGCTCGCTGGGGCGCCGCTTCGCGGCGGATTGGGAGCGGGAAGGGGACCTGCGCGCTGCCCTGACGTCCTTCACGCGGGCCATCCGCGAAGCAGGTGGTCTTGCGTCGGCGCGGCGGACCAAGCGTCGGGGGAGCGCCCACATCCTCGCCGATCCCGCCGGCGCCAGTGGTTGCAAGCGCCTCCTCCTCTATTTGAGGTGGATGGTGCGATCCGCCGATGGTGTCGACCTCGGGCTCTGGGACGTACCGACGAGCGCGCTGCTCGTGCCCGTCGACGTCCACATCCACAAGCTCGGCCAGAACCTCGGTTTTACCCGGCGCAAGACGACATCCTGGAAAACCACCGAGGAAATCACCCAGGCGCTACGACGGTTCGACCCCGCCGACCCGGTGAAGTACGACTTTGCCCTATGCCACCTGGGGATGCTCCGCCGCTGCCCCTCGCGGCGCGATCCGGTCCGGTGCCACGGCTGCGGGGTGCAGGCGGTTTGCCGCCATTGGGAGAACGCGAAGGCGGCGGGTCCGCCGACATGAACGAGAATTCGTTATGAGCGCTAGGCAGACGCGAGAAGGCATGAGATTCTCTATATCTACGGCGCCATGTCGGTAGCTCAGGTCTTTTCTCTCGACGCCGTCCGTACGGACGGCTGGTTCGAACGCATCGGCGAAGGCATCGGCAGCTTTCAGGCCCTTTGCGAAATCGTCGGTGAGCGCTTCTTTGCGTTCTCGATGATCACCGGGGCTCGCATCACCGCCGTGACCGTCGACCGGCGTAACCCGGACAATACGCTCGTCGACTTCGGGGTCGGCGCCGGCGGACCGGAAGATCCGCTGTCCGATACGCAACGCCTCACCCTCGCCGATTTTCGGCGCCGGCTCGTGGGAGCGCTCTTGACGGACGAAGTGTCGGCGCCAGCCCCCACGCGCGAGACGGACCTCGAGGGCATTCAGCTGTACATCGGCGTGCGCTACCTGCTGCTCGCACCGCTCTACGGCTACAGCCTGCGCCAGCTCTCCATCACCGATCAGACGGGTGAGCTGACGCTCATTCACGACGGTATCGAGGAAAAGCACGATCTCGAAACCTTCCGCATGCGCATTCGCGCCCACGTGCGCGAGGAGCTCGATCGGGTGGCGAGCGGCAACCGCGGCGCCATCGACTTGGGGCGCGTCGCCGAGGCAGAAACCGCCTCGCTGCAGGGGCAAGACGCCAAAGTGCTCACGCTCCTCGGGGCTTGGCCGGCGCCGCTCGCTATTTTCCTGCGAACGCCGGAGGGACAGATGCTGGCGCCGGAGCCGCGCGCGCTCATCGCCAAAGGGCTCGGTCTGCTCGGCACGGCCTGCGTGCGCCTCGGCGACGTCGGGCAAGGCGAAGAAATTTTCCGGCTCGGCATCCAATACGCGCAGGACGGGGCGGCGGCGGCCGACATCTTCCAGCGTCTCGGGGAGGCGCTCATGAACGACCAAAGAGCGGCCGAAGCGATCGGGCCGCTGCGTAGAGCGGTTGCATTGGGCGGCGACCCCAAGGTGCTCTGGCCGCTGCTGAGCCGCGCTTTCTGCCAGCGCGGGCGCTATGTGGCCGCGTTCGCCTCGCTTCGGGCCGCGCTCGCCGCGGGAGCTCAGGAAACGGACCTCGCCGAAGACCTCCGTCAGCTCGAAGCCGTCCTCGGGCCGAAACTGACCGCGTGGCGTGCGACGGTGGCCAGCGCCCCGCCGACGCCGGCATCTTCCGACGCCGCTCCGAAGGCTTAGACAAAGGGTCCTTAAGCGGTCGGCTGTGAGCCCAGATTGACAGGCTGGGGTCCCTCTCCTAGAAGCCAGGGCGAGGTGCGTGCTTTCGGGCACTTGCATCCCGCGCGCCTGCGCTACGATCGGAGCCCTCCATGGTGTCCACGTACGTCCCCCTCCTTTTACTGTTCATCGCCGGTGGTGTGCTGACGCTGGTTTTCTTCTCGCTCACGCCGCTGCTCGGCAAGAAGAACCCCACCCCCGAGAAGATGACTCCCTACGAATGCGGGAGCGAAAGCACGGGCGGGCGCCACGTAAAGCTCTCCGTCAAATTTTATCTGACCGCCATCATCTTCGTGATTTTCGATGTGGAGGCGGTTTTCATTTACCCGTGGGCGATCCAATTTCGTTCACTCGGCTGGGTCGGGCTCGTCACGATGCTGAGCTTTTTGGCCACGCTCGCGCTCGCGCTCGTCTACTGCTGGAAAAAAGGAGCCCTCGAATGGGAGAAATAACGAAACCGCCGACCACGACAGCGGTGCTGTCGGGCAGCGAGCAAGGGTTCGCCACGACCAGGCTGGACGCGCTCCTCGGCTGGGCCCGCAAGTACTCGCTCTTCATGTATCCGTTCGTGACCGCGTGCTGCGGCATGGAGTTTTTCTCCATGACCAGTCCTCGTTACGACGTGTCGCGCTTCGGTGCCGAGGCGCCCCGCTTCTCGCCGCGCCAGGCCGACCTCTTGTGGGTGGTGGGGACCATCAGCCAGAGGCAGGCACCCGTGCTCAAGCGCATCTACGAACAGATGCTCGATCCCAAGTGGGTGCTCGCGTTCGGCACCTGCGCGTCCTGCGGCGGATTTTACGACAACTACACGACGCTCGCCGGCATCGACAAAATCATTCCCTGCGACATCTACATCCCCGGTTGTCCGCCGCGCCCCGAAGCCGTGTTCGACGGGCTCATGCTGTTGCAGGACAAGATTGCGCGCGGGGATCGCACCCCCGGCATCGTCAAACCGCGGCAAGACCCGGCGGCCGGCCTGGTCGAGCTTCGCACGAAGGCGAAAGTCCTCGCATGAGTCAGAAGGTCGTCGACATCGTCAAAGAGAAGTTCGGCAGCGTCGTGCTCGAGACGAAGAGCGAGCACAAGGACGAGACCGTCGTCGTCGAAGCGTCGGCCTGGTTCGATGTGGCGCAGTTTCTGCGCGACGATGCGCGCTGCGACATGCAAATGATGGTCGATCTCTGCGGCGTCGACTTTCTCGACCGAGAGCCCCGCTTCGAAGTCGTGATGCACCTCCATTCGATCCGGCTGAAGCACCGCCTGCGCCTCAAGGCGCGCGTCGGCGATCGCGACGGAGACGAGGCGAGGATCAAAAGCGTCGTTCCCCTCTGGTCGGGGGCCAATTGGTTCGAGCGCGAGACCTACGATCTCATGGGCATCGACTTCGAGGGTCACCCCGATCTGCGCCGCATCCTTCTTTACCCCGAATTCGAGGGGCATCCTTTGCGTAAAGACTACCCGGCCGACAAGACGCAGCCTCTCGTTCCGTTCCGCGAGGGGTACGAGAAGCTCCCTCCCTTCGATGATTTCGAAGGCATGAGCTTCGGGCGCCAGGTATTTCGTTCGGGAAAGGTCGATTGAATGGAGCCTATCGATCAAGAGCTGGAAGAAGGCGAGCTCGAGCTGCCGAGTCAGCCCATGACGCTCAACATGGGGCCGTCGCATCCCGCCATGCACGGCACCATCCGCATCGTGATGGAGCTGTCGGGCGAGACCATCATCAAGACCGACGTTCAGATCGGGTACCTGCACCGCGGGTTCGAAAAGATGTGCGAGCGGGGCAGCTACTCCCAGGTCTTTCCCTACGTCGACCGCTGCAATTACGCCTCGCCGATGCTCAACAACGTCGGCTACGCGCTGGCGGTCGAAAAGCTGCTCGACGTCACTGTCCCCGAACGCTGCCAATATTACCGCGTCATCCTCGGCGAGCTTTCACGCATTGCCGACCATCTCACTTGCACTGGCGCCATGGCCATGGAGCTCGGCGCGTTCACGCCCCTGCTCTGGTTCATGAAGGGGCGCGAGATGATCTACGACATCATGGAGGAGGAGACCGGCGCGCGGCTCACCCACAGCTTCGGTCGCGTGGGGGGGATGGCCCAGCCGCCCACCGACAATTTCAAAGCCATGGTGAGCGCCGTCATTCCGCGCATTCGCTCGATCATCGGCGAAGCCGAGGCGCTCCTTTTGCAGAATCGAATCTTCATGGACCGTCTGCAGGGCGTCGGAAAGATCTCGCAAGCCGACGCCATCGCGCTCGGCTGGACGGGACCGTGTCTCCGTTCGACGGGCGTCGCCTATGACGTGCGCAAGGCGCACCCCTACCTCGTCTACGATCGCTTCGATTTCGACGTGCCGGTCGGTCAAGAGGGCGACAACTGGGACAGGTTCATGGTGCGTCTCGAAGAGCTTCGTCAGAGCGCGCGCATCATCGAGCAAGCCGTCGAGCAAATGCCGGACAAGGGGGCGATCAACATCGATGATCCCCGCATCGTGCTGCCACCCAAAAACGACGTGTACACGACCATCGAAGGCACGATTCAGCACTTCAAGATCGTGATGGAGGGCATCAAGGTGCCCGCTGGCGAAGCGTACGGGTATACGGAAGGCGGCAACGGCGAGCTCGGCTTTTACATCGTCTCCGATGGCAGCGGCACACCTTACCGCGTGCGCATCCGCCCCCCTTGTTTCGCGATCACGCAGGGGCTCGGCGGCCTCATCACCAACCTCATGATCCCCGACGTCGTCCCCACCTTCGGCTCCCTCAACATGATCGGAGGCGAGTGTGACCATTGACCACTTGATAACGTCCATGCACCGCGGGGACCGCTCGGAATTTTTACAGGGAGGCGGGGAGGCGGGGAGAAGAGCCAGAATTTTGGGGTTGGTGCGGAGCTGGGCGGTGGACGGGCTGCAGATGGCGGCGAGTGACGATCGGCGCGCGCTTGAACGCGGGGGCCGCGCCCGGGTGCGGGGGTCGCGTGTGAAAACGGGCGATCCATCAGTCTTTTTCTTCTCCCCGCCTCCGCGCCTCCCTGTGAATTCTTCTTCTTCGTCTCAAGGCCTTATCGCGGTTGGCGGAGCATAGCGAGAACGAGATGCCTACTTTCAAGTTGGATGGGCGCGAGATTCCTTTCGAAAAAGGGGACACGATCATTCGGGCCGCTCATCGGATGGGGATCGATATTCCCCACTATTGCTGGCACCCCGGGCTCAGCGTGGCGGCCAACTGCCGCATGTGCCTCGTCGAGATCGCGCCCCCGCCCGGTCAGCGTCCGCTCGCGCTCGATATCTTGCGCTGGGATACCGAGAAGAACGATTACGTGGTCGTGCAAAAGCCGAAGCTCCAGCCGGCGTGCCAGGTGTCCGTCGCCGAGAACATGGACGTGAAGAGCGAGTCGTCCCCCGAGGTCGAGAAAGCCCGCGCCACGGTGCAGGAGCTGCTCCTCTTGAATCACCCCGTCGATTGCCCGATCTGCGATCAAGCGGGCGAGTGCCGGCTCCAGGACTATTGGCTCGAGCACCAGGGCACCAAAAAACGGATGCGCGACGAGCCCATCCACAAGCCCAAGGCGGTCGTGTTTGGGCCGACCATCGTGTACGACGCCGAGCGCTGCATCGTCTGCACGCGATGCGTGCGCTTCTCCGACGAGATTGCCAAAGACCACGTGCTCGACGAGCGTCAGCGCGGCAATCTCACGGAGATCGTCGTGTCGCCGGGCCGGCAGCTCGATCACGACTACACGCTCATGACCGAGCACGTGTGCCCGGTGGGCGCGCTGACGAGCTCCGACTTTCGCTTCAAGGCGCGGGTCTGGTTCCTGCGCTCGGCCCGCACCGTTTGCATCGGGTGCGCCACCGGCTGCAACGCGTACCTCGATTACGATCCGCGCTCGATGACGCCGTACCGACACCGGCCGCGTGACAACATGGCGGTCAACCAATACTGGATGTGCGACGAAGGAATGCTCTCCTACGATCGCGTCGTCGAAAACAGGCTCCTCGAGCCGCGCGTCGCCGGCAAACCGGCGAGTCTCGACAGCGCGCTCGCCGAGGTGAAGCGTCGCTTCGCCGGCGTCGCCCCCGAGTCGATTGCCATCGTTCTCTCGGCGCAGCACTCGAACGAGGACAATTTCGCGCTCTACGAGCTCGCGCGCACGTTCATCGGCGCTACCGCCTTTTTTCTCTCCGGCAAACCGAAGGGCAAAGGCGACGACATTCTGATGCATCAGGACAAAAATCCGAACACCGCCGGTGCGCGGAAGCTCGCGCCCGGGGTGCGTCCCTTCGACCAGCTGCTCGAAGGCGTGCTCGGCGGCACATTCACGCACGTGCTCGCGCTGGGGGCCGATCTGCCTGGTGCGCCCGAGCTCATCGAAGCACCGCTCGGTAAAGTGCCGAACCTGGTCACCATCGCCACCCACGACGGGCCGCTCGTGCGCCGCGCGCACGTCGCGCTTCCCGCGTGCACGTGGGCCGAAGAAGAGGGCACTTACGTCAATTCCCGGGGAATGGCCCAAAAGAGCGAACGCGCCATCGTCGCCAAAGGACAGTCCCGCCCCGCGTGGGAGCTCGTGTCGCGCGTCGGCGAAGCGCTCGGCTACGCAACACGCTGGCGAAAGCTGAAAGAAGTGCGCCGCGCCATGGAACCGGATTCCGCTGCTGCTACCGCCTCTCTGGGCGCTTGAGAAACGAACATGGACGGCTACTTCTTCCTCTTTACCGGTCTCAAAATCTTGGTGGTACTGCTCTTTGCCATCAACACCGCGGCCCTTCTGAC
>Ga0193706_1000062_pt1 | contig 87925 bp, 72 predicted proteins | sample U3c1metaG_FD_160130 | JGI IMG/M metagenome (GOLD analysis project Ga0193706, IMG submission 160130) | Soil microbial communities from a riparian zone of the East river system, Colorado, United States - U3c1 | ecosystem: Environmental > Terrestrial > Soil > Riparian zone | place: USA: East River...
AAGACAAGGTATCCCTGTCGCAAGACACTAAAGACCCCATGTAGACTACGTGGTTGATAGGCCAGGTGTGGAAGCAGAGCAATCTGTGGAGCTAACTGGTACTAATCGGTCGTGAGGCTTGACCATACTTCTAAGGCAGCATCGAACAGTAATTGAAGTCGATATGAAGCGCTCGCACCCGGGATTGGGATTGCGAATCGCGGTCTCCCCTGCCCCAACAAACGGGCAACGGACCGCGGCGCTCTCGACGCAAAGCTAGGACGCGCAATCCTGTCGTTTCCGGTGGTGATATCGAAGAGGCTACACCCGATCCCATCCCGAACTCGGAAGTTAAGCTCTTCGGAGCCAATGGTACTGCACGGGAAGCCGTGTGGGAGAGTAGGACGCTGCCGGGATTTTTTATGAAGGCTTAAGGCCCTCCTAGAAACCCCGTTTTTCGCAAGAAGAACGGGGTTTCTTTTTTTTGTGCGCATTTTCGCCTCGAGTCGCGCGGCTGCAAAGCGCGCAACCGACCCGACGCGCCGGCCGAAGTTTCAGACGACTATTGGGCGGCTCGTCGCGGAGTAGGCGATGGAGCGCGACGTCCGACACTTCCGCTCCCGCACCTCGTCACGGCCGTTTTCGTGAGGAAGGGAGAGGTCCGCAAGGCGCGCCGTGGTTCGCGAGTGGGAGAACCAGCGTCCGTGGACGACAAGCGCATCCGCGGCGAAACGCGCTTGATCTCGGCATGCTCAAAAATGGCCCGGGATTCGTTGGCCCCGTCGCAGACGACCACTCTTTGCACTCACAAGGCCGCGGTCGACGAGCGCGGCAGTGGGGCTCGCCATCGGCGGAATCGGCGTGGCTCTCGCGATCATGTACGAGTTGGCAGTTCCCATGCGCGAGTTTTCCACGTTTCGCCTGCTCTTGGGGCAAGGCGTCGTCGTTGCCGCGATTGGCTTTGCCGTCGGATCCACGTTCACGGGCGCAACGCCACGCGTGTTCTTCTGGGTATGGGCGACGCTGACGGTGGCTTATCAAGGCATGCGCTTGTGGCGTGAACGCGGCGAGACGCCCGCCAGGATCGCCTGGGTGGGACTCGCATTGACCACAGTCGTGCTCGTGGAAAGGGAGCACGTCGCCTGGTTCGCCGTGCTCTGTGCGCTGGCGTTCATCGCCGGCGGCGTGCACCTTGCTGCCACGCTCTTTCGATCGGGCGCCCTGACGGAGCTCGCGGTGCTCATGTTCGCCAGCCTCCTTGCCCTCTTGGCGATTAGCAAGGCAAGGACCGACCTCTCCTTTCTGGTCACGAGTCTCGTCGCCGGAGGTGGGATGGTCATGGCTTCCGCCCGCGTTCCCGTGAATACCCCGCTGCCGTGGTGGAAGGGCTTCATCCGCGAAAGCCACGCCGAGCACATCGGCGCTGCGGCGCGCAAAGTCGTCAAGCGCGTATCCGAGTTGGCGTGGTTCAAGATCGCATTCGGCTACATTGCCGTCCTCGTCTTGTGGGTGCGCTTCAGTCACGGACGGCGACTCGGGGAGCTTCGCCCCGTCGTCAATCTCGTCGGACACACCTTTCTGGGAATCGTCGTCGCCGGACGAATCACGGAGCTGGCTCCCAGTCAGCCCGATGTGTCAGCCATTCTGAGCGGTGCGTTGACGAGTGCGTACGGAGTGGCTCTCGTCGTTAATGGAGCCATCAAAGACCGATTTTTCACGCGATGCCTGGGCAGCGCGCTCGCGCTGGCGCCGGCGCTATTTCATTTGATCTTCTCGAAAGCCATCCCCACCGAACAGTTTGCCTGGCTTCTGACGACGACCGGATTGAGCCTATCGGCAGTCGGGCTCCTCACGAAGCGTGTCCTCGACAAGAGGGACTCCAAGAACGAGCGGCTTGCGGAGAGCACAGGAATCGCATCATGACGACCTTGAACGTGCGCCAAAACACCGCGTCGCTCGACGCACGGGGACAGCGCAACTGGCTCGCGCGACGCGGAGGCTCGGCGAACTAGAGACGCGCCGAGCCTCCGATGTCAACGGCAGTGCCGCGGTCGCTAGCGGACATCAGACCCTGAGAACAAGTCGTACCCGCTTGCAGTGCGGGATCCGATCAAGAGAGCTGCTTTTTCAGCGCGCTCATCTCTGCGTGAGTGCGCAGCTGGAGTGGCAGCACCTTCTGCTCGATGACCGCGCGCACGCCGGAATCCAATTTCGCCACATCTCGCTTGTAATCGGCGTTGCCGTGATCCTCTCCCTCTTCCAAGGCGGCGATAGCCGCTTTTTCACCGAGAGCAGCGGCGCCGCCTTCGACGAGCTTCGCGAAAGAGCCCCACACGCCCGACGATTCGGCCGGCGCTCCGCCGAGCCTGCGAATCTCTTCGGTCAGGATCGCTACACGCTGCTCGTGCGACTGTTTGCCTGCCGCAATCTTCGAGCCGTAGGTCGAGGACTGGAGGGCCGTGAGCGCTTGACGATACGTCTCGACGGCCGAGATCTCACCACGCAGGAAGGAATTGAGCTGTTCGACGTTTTTCTGAGTGTCAGCCATGGCGTTCTCCGCAAGGTTCGGTTTCGCCGCGAAAACGCCGCGGCGTTCCGTGGACCTATGCGAAGCGCGTGCCGTCGGATCGGCGCCTGAGCTTGTGCGCGAGCCGATCACACGCTCACCACGATGAAGAAAGGACACGCTGCCGTGAAAAGCTTGCGCACGTTAGGGCTGGGGCTTTGGACCATCGCGCGGCGCGATGGGATCCAGGAAATCGGTCATCGCTGCTCGAGCATTCGAGCTGTCTCGGCGCGCGACGGCGCCAGTTATCGCGTGAGCGGCTACTTGACTTCGCGGAAGTCGCCGACGCTCGGAACGTTCGCCCTCAGGCTGGCAAACTGCGCGTTTCGGTCCTTGCACATGAGCGCTTCTTCGAGCGCGGCGGTGGTCGCGTAGTTGACCGCTTTGATCCCGACCGCCATGTCGATGGTACCGCAATCGAAGAGCGCCGGCAGCCCGATGATCACCGCCGAGTCGATGCCGCACACGCCGTCGGCTTTGGCCTCTTCGATGGCGTTGCGGCCGAGCGCGTTTCTCTGGCAGAGATCCGTCACGACGAGGTGGCCTCCGCCGCTGATACCGACAAGCCGCTTGGTGACCTCGGGCGGCCCGGGGGATTGTTGAAAAGCTTCGGTAACGGAGAACGAGAACAGCTCACATACGACATTGCCAATCGATGGACCGTCATAGCCGATGACCGTATCCACCATGCCGCCGAGGTACATGATCTTCTCAAGCGTCGGCGATGGATCGACGGCCGCGCTGCCGGCCATGGGAATGACGATCCGGACACTCTGTCTGGCGCTCAATGTGGCAGTGATGCAGCCACCGCGGCTATGTCCAGTCAAACCGACGCGACTCGTGTCGAGATGCCCCGCGAGAAACCCGATGTCGCCAGTCGGCGTCGCGAGCGCCAGCATCTGGGTCGCGACGTCGCCGGGTACGTCTTGCGTGCCGGTCGTCGGTAAGACGCAAGCTAACGTCCCCGCCAGCATGTCGTACAAAAACATGCCGGGGTAGTCCGCGGACACGACTACGAAACCGCGGCTTGCCCAATGCGCCATCGTGCTGAGCGACGCCATGCGGAAGGACGAGGTGCCGTGGATGTAAACGACGATCGGATAAGGACCGTGCCCGCCATCGATAGGCAGATCGCGAAAGAGATTGCCGCCGATCGGCTTGATGGCAGGCGAGTTCGCGTCGGGCACCTTGCTCCGCTCACGCTCGGGGATCCATGCGCGAATGTCGTAAAAAGCTTCGGTTTTGCCTTGTTCGCTGCCGGGTTCGGCGGGGTAGAGGATTTCTGTCGTCAATCGGCCGATCTTCGCCGTGCGCACGCCCACCATCCAGGGCCCGCGCACCGACGGATCCTCCGAAACCGGCAGCAACGTCGTCGGCCCGCAGCCAAGTCCGCCTTCGTAGCCGACATCCGGTTTGCGATCCGCTCCACTGACGATGTCCGTAGGTGGATTCGCGGCATCGACGGTCGGCGGGACGCCGCCTGCTTCTACGTCGCGAGCGCTGGCATCTGGCACGATGGGCGTTTCGTTGGCCGCGTCGACCGGTGGGGGTGAAGCGCCGCCCCTGCCGGCCATTCCTGCCGCTCCGCCGGTCCCGGTGTCACCGCCCATTCCGGCGCCGCCGCCCTCGCCCCCGATACCTCTGTCCGCCGCGCTGCTAGCGTCGCGCGCGCTTCCACCCACGCCCGCACCACCGTGGCCACCGGCGGAAGTTCCGCTTTTGTCGACACTCGCATCGACACTCCCACGCGGTTCGCCGAGGCCGGTGTCGTACACGGAGCAGGCCGCAAGCAACGCGAGAATAGATCCGACGATCGCCGCGGTCGCGACGGGTTCGTGCCGGCTCCCCTTCTGCTGAGCGCGCATTGCCCCAGATCCTCATACAACAATACCTCAACTGCTGCCAGCCGCCCTCTTGGCGTCAGCGCTCATTCGCATAGTCTGTTGCGCTCAATCCGGGGTCCGAGCACCTAACGCCGGCCGCACCAAGCCGCAGCAGCGCGGCGAATCGTCGGGCGCAATAATCTAGCGACAACACAAACTTAGCCTAGCGTGTCGCGTTCCGGGGCCCCTAACGGGCCTGCGCCGACGACCAGCGCGTAGTAACCATTTTGGTTGTGCATGTGAGCAAAGGAAAGACGAACAGCGCGGTATCCACAAAGAGGCGTAGGAGGCATACCCGTTCGGCGCCTCGCCACTGAGACCGTGACGAACGCGAATTCATTCGCGAACCTGGTCCCGGCGAAGTTAAGGGAAGAGCTGATCCGCCGTACAACAGTTCGTGGTGAAAACGTCCAAATTCCTCTTTAAGCGTCAACGCTTCGCTCACTTTGGAATCGTTTCCGCCCTTGCGCTGAGCACCGTCGCCTGCTCGATTTACGGCGGGATCGACAATGGGCCCGGTGCGGGCGGCAGCGGCGGCTCCGGAGGAATCGACGCATCGGGCGGAGCGGGCGGCATCGTGCCCGACGCATCGACGACCGGTGGATCGGGGGGCATCCTCACCGGAGGTTCTGGCGGGAACACGGGCGGTGCCACGGGCACGGGTGGCGCGACCGGAACCGGAGGATCCACGGGAACCGGCGGCGCCACGGGCCGCGGCGGAGCAACGGGAACGGGCGGCGCCACGGGCACTGGAGGTGCAACCGGAACCGGAGGCGCGACCGGCGGAACCGGAGGCGCAGGCGGCACGACGATCGACGCAGGCACGGGCGGCGCGAGCGGAACCGGAGGAGCAGCAGGTGCCGGTGACGCAGCGGGAGCTGGTGGCGCGACCGGCGGAACCGGGGGCGCAGGCGGGGCGACGATTGATGCAGGCACGGGCGGCGCGACCGGCGGCAAGGGCGGCAATTCTGGGACCGGCGGGGCCACGGGTGCAACCGGCGGCGCCGGCGGCACGATGGACGCCGCCCCCGAAGCTCCGCCCCCGCCGGGGTCCGTTTTTGCCGTGGGCTCGTTCAGCAAAAGCGGCAGCACGGGATCGCAAAACGTCGTTCACGCGCTCGGCCAAATCCCAAAGGCGCTGATCCTCTGGACGATCGGCAAGACCAACGAATCACAGAGCAGCGGGTTTTATTACGGCATCGGTATCTCGGATGCGTCGACCAGCTATGCGATCGCAACGACGGCGCGCGATGGTGTCTCCCCTTCCTGGGCGATTCGGCGCATTGCGAGCAAAGCGATGTTGATGATTTCGTCGAGCGGAGCCAATGCCATCGTTGCCGCCGAAGCCAGTATCCCCGGGTGGAGCGCGACCAACTTCACACTCGACTGGACGACGAACGACGGACAACCCAGCGTCGTTCACTATCTCGTCATCGGCGGCCCCCAAGTCACGGCAAAGGTCGTGACTTGGCTGGCACCGACCGCACCCGGCATGAAGACGGTGAGCGGCATCGGATTCCAGCCGGAAGCGGTCCTGCACTTTTATCCCGGTTGGGGATACGACGAGGCACCTGGCACCAATGTCACCAATGCGGTCATCGGCCTAGGCGCAATGGACAAGGTGGGCGCCCAGTGGGCAATTCAAGCTGGAAGCGTTCACAACGTGAGCCCGACCGTCGCGAGCCGCGCGCAGCGCAACGACAGCGCGCTCTATAGTTATACGGACACCGGCCCGGCCGTCACCAAAGACGCCAAGTTCGTCTCCATGAACGCCGACGGCTTCACTCTCAACTTCACGACGGCGAACAGCACCGCCAGCCATGTTTATTCGCTCGCGCTCGGCGGTTTGAAGGCGAGCGTCGGAACCTTCAACAAGACGGCGGCGGCGGCGCCGGCGAGCCAGTCGGTAACGAGCGGATTTCAACCCGGCGCTCTGTTATTGGCAAGCTTCCAAACGACGGCGCAGACATCGGGAACGAGTGTGTCCATTGGCAGCTTCGGACTCGGCGCGAGCGACGGAACAAACGAAGCGAGCTCCGCGGTCGTCGAGGACGACAACGTCGCCACGTCCTCGGTCGAAAGTATCGACAAGGCGAGCAAAGTCTTCATCAAGATGAACACCGCGCCGCTCGACGCCGAAGCGGATCTCGCGAGCTTCGGCCCCACCGGTTTCACCCTCAATTGGACGACGAACGACTCGACCGCGTCGCAGATGTGCTTTCTCGCGCTCGGCGCGCGGTGAACGGCACCTTCCAGCTTGCGTAGCTAGCTTCGCATGGGCGTGTGTGGCGGCACGCCGCTCGACCATGCCATCCGCCACTTCACGCCCTCTATCATCTGGGTCGTGCGCGTTCCGAGGCTCGCCGGAGCTCGGCCAGGATGACGGGCCAGCCCTGCTGCGAATCCATCCCTTACCGCAGGAGTTCAGCACCCTCCTCGTGGCGTTCGAAATTCCGGTGCTCGACCTCGACGCGTGTGCTCTCGCCTGCCGGAATGAATCGAACCTCGACCTCGCTCGCCTTCTCGCGCGACACCGGTTGCCGATCGGCGCCGATCGCGAACCCGAGCACGAGACGCCGGCCCGGTTCGTAGGCGCGGACATCTCCCCACGAGATCTCCTCGCCTTCTCGCGTTCGTTCGAGCCAGCGCCCGCCGACGCGCGGCTCGACCACGGCCGACCGGAAGTTCACGCCCGAGAAAGTAAACGGCAGGGGCCACCATCATCTGAATACGTTCGCGAGAAACGCGGGACGCCTCGAGCTTGCTTCACGAACGCGCACGTGGTGTGAGACCATCGTGACGACGATAGAGTGCCAAGCGAGGATCGCCATGAAAATCATTTTGACCGGGGCGACGGGAATGGTCGGCGAGGCGGTGTTGCTGGAGTGTTTGGACAATCCCGCCGTGGAGCGGGTCTGCTCGGTATCGCGACGTCCCTGCGAGCGAACCCACCCGAAGCTCACCGAATTGTTGGTTCCGGATTTTCGCGAGCTCGGCGCCGCCGAAACCATGTTGAGCGGCTACGACGCCTGCTTCTACTGCGCCGGCGTCAGCTCGGTCGGACTCAGCGAGGCGGAATACACCGTCATCACTTACGATACGCCGGTCGCCTTCGCATCGACGCTTTCGCGCCTCAATCCAGAGATGACCTTCGTACACGTCTCCGGCGCTCATACCGACAGCACGGAGCAAGGCAAAGTGATGTGGGCCCGCGTGAAAGGTCGAGCCGAGAATGCCCTCATGCGGTTGCCTTTCAACGGCATTTACAACTTCCGACCCTCGCTCATGAAACCGACGCCAGGTCAGAAGAAGGTCAAAGGCGGGTATTGGTTGGTTCGTGTGCTCTATCCGGTGTTGAGCGTGTTCTTTCCGGATATGACGCTTCGGGAGCTGGCGCTCGCGATGATCAACGCCGTGCGGTTTGGGGCCCCGCAGGGGGTGCTTGAGGTGCCGGCGCTACGCGGGTTGGCGATGCGTTGATGCGCGAGGGGGGGGGTCAGCGGCCGGCCGCGATCCGTGCGTAGCAGTGGCCGGTGCGAAGCTCGCGACGAGCTCGGACGTTCGAGGAACGCCGCGGCCAGGCAAATGACCTGCGGCAGTTGCCGTCAAGATGTCAGCCACGTCTCATGTGCTCGACCTTGATTGTCGTCGCTCATGAGCCCCCCTCCAGCACGAGCAGTAGTCGTCCACGCTCCAGCCCGGGCGGCAGCGGACAAAGTTCGATGGGCCCGAGATGTTGATTGACGTCGGTACCGCTCCCGTCGTCCCGCAGGAGGACGCTCGACGGTCACCAGAAGAGTCGAGCCTCCGAGCAAACCTGCAGCGTGAAGGTTCAGCCATGCGTATCCCGTCGCCGTAAGCGCCGCGAATCGACCTGTATATACACGGGCATCAACAATCGCCGCTGCCCTCACACCGATTCGATTGACTGGAGTCAGCACCAGGTCCTCGACGATTGCAATGCGTTCCCATCCCGGCTTATCCGGAAGGTTTCGAACGACTTGCGTCAGTCTCGCGAGTGCCGAATCGAGACTCTCATGACCAATCGTCATCGTCTTGGTCCCCCCAACATATCACCGGGTAAGCAGCGAGCGTAACTCGTCCACTCATTCGAGAGTCATGGGTTCTGCGGCAATACCAACCTAGAGATTCGCGAGCAGACGCTCCAGACCCCTCTTTCCTTTGCCGGTGACGAATGGAAGGATGTCCTCACTGCCGTCAAGACAACGATTGAAACCGCGCTAGCACGCGAACCCAGCGCGCGTTTTCAGAACGTCAGCGAGATGGTCAGGGCGCTCGTGCCGTTGTTTCGGCCGACGTTCCCGCCCATTTCCGGGGCACGCTCTCATCCCATTCGTCCTCCAGGCACCGACAATAAGCAACGAGCGGCATCGCTTTCGGCGAGCGGCGTCGGCACCACCGGACGGTTCGCAGGCGGCAGTCTTCAATGCTATCTCTAATCGCTGGGCTCATTGTCGCGGCCTGCGTGTCGTGGGGATACTAAAGGCAATGCAATGTGAAGGAATGGGTCGATGAGGACGAGCGAGTCGACCACCACGAGTCAAACCTACCTTGCGCGATTAACGGCGGAGAGCCCTGCCGTCCATCGCGGAGGCGCACAGCGGCGCCGCTCTCGTATTTATACCGTCGTCGGTGTCACAGCTCGTCGCAGCGCTGCTTGATCGCTTCCGGCGGATTCAGCGCTTGAACCGGAAACAGGCGGCGCTCATAGGCGTCTACTAAGGTTGCAAGCGCGTCCAGCTAGCGCTCCTCGCGTGAACCCGGCTCTCATCCCAGAGCTCTTCGATGCGACGAAGCGCTTTCTGATGGGAAGGTCCAGCTACGATAGGCTCGATCATTTGATTCACACCTTGTTTGGCATCGATACGATGTACTCAGCATTCCTATTCACCTTCATGCCGCTGATCGGGTCAATCCTGGAGGCCTAACCTCACGCCGTCACGGATCTCCGTTCGCGCACCTTGTACGACACCGCTGCCGACTCGCTGCAGCGCAGCAGAAATCGTCGCTCGCCCTCACATATTCGATCGGTCCGGGTCCTTTTGTCGGAGGATGTGCCGACCGAGGGGGCCAGCAACACCCAAGGTGCCGGTGCGCGAAGCCCTAGGTGGAACACCAATCCCCGAGAGCATCTGAGTCGAGGAACTCATGAACTCAGGATCCGATCGTGACGACGACGACATTCCGCTTGGTACGACGGAAGCGCGCGCTCTTCGGCGTCTTGTCGAGCCAATCGCCCCCCCCGACCAGCTCGCACGTGACGATTTGTGGGCATTGCGATACCGCATTCAAGAGCCGCTTGGGCACGGCGGGATGGGCGACGTCTTTCTGGCCCGGGATACGTTGCTCGATCGACTGGTTGCGCTGAAGATCTTACGCAACAAGGAGGAAAGTTTCGTGGATGAGCGGCAGCTTCTGCGTGAAGCCCGCGCGGCTGCGCGCGCTGAGCACGAGCGCGTTGCGCGCATCTACGACGTCGGCACGTGGGAGGATCAAGCTTTCATCGCAATGGAATACGTGCGCGGCGAGACCCTGAGGGCGTGGATGAAAACGCATCACGCGACGGCGCGCGAAACCACGGACATCGTGAGGCAGCTGCTCGATGGGCTGCGCGCCTTGCATGAGCGCGGGCTCGTCCATCGCGATCTGAAGCCCGAAAATATCATGGTGACGCCCGACGGCACGCTGCGCATCCTCGATCTAGGTGTTGCGCGGCGCGTGGCGATTACGGACGCCATGCAGGCGCCCGGAGAAGCGACCGGCAACACCTCACTCGGCGTGGGCGTCGGGACGCCAGGCTACATGGCGCCTGAACAGTGGCACCGCGTGGAAACGGACGCGCGCGTCGATCTCTTTGCGGTGGGGGTCATTGCGTATGAATTGGTCGTCGGCCGCGCTCCCTTCCGTGGTGACACGAAACGCGAGACTCGCGAGAAGACGCTTCAATGCGCCGTCGAGTTCGACGGACCAAGCTGGGCCGACGTTCCTGCCACGCTCAAGTCGATCATCCGGGGTGCGCTCAGGGCTGATCCCGATGAGCGTTTCGCGAACGTCGCTGAAATGGTTGAAGCGCTTGCCATGCCTGTAGGCCAACCGCCTCCCTTGATTTCGACTTCACAGGTCACTCGTTCGTCGGAAGAGGGGCTCCCTGAAGCGGAGTCCTTGGATCCACCTGAACTTCCGCCGCGAAGTCGCACGTCATCGCGTCGATTCGGATGGCTCGTTGCCCCCGCCGGTCTCGTGCTCACCGTCGCCGCGATCGGCCTCATTGCGTTCGCCGTACGCGAGCGCGAGGCAGCCATGCCGCTACCAACCCGCGGCATGGTGCAATTCCGGGCGGCCCGTTTCATGATGGGCGCGGAACCGGCCGAAATCGAAGCAGCCTGCCGCAGCTATCCGAAAGGCTGCCCGCCCGAGGTGCAGGACGAAACGCCATCGCGCAACGTCCATGTCGCCGCCTACGAGCTCGACGAACGAGAGATTACCAACGAAGAGTTCGCCGAATTTCTCACAGTGATTGGCGGGCTCATCACAGTCGTCAAGGACGACGAGCATCCCTACCCACGTTTTGTGCGCTACCGATCGCGCCCCGGCGAGGACTTGCTCCTTTACGATCTCTGGGAGGGTGGGACGGGACTCGCGCTCTCGGGAACAAGCCAATTTACGGCGAAACCCGGTTTCGAACGACTCCCGGTTACCCTGGTCACATGGTCCGGTGCCCGCCTCTATTGTCAGAGCGTCGCAAAAAGATTGCCCACTGAGGCCGAGTGGGAATATGCAGCACGCGGCGCGGAGAAGCGGCCGTTTCCGTGGGGCGCGGAACCGCCGACTTGCGAGGGCGTCCACATTCCAAGCAATGGGATACTTCCTGTTATCCATGCCGACGGGTGCGAAAATGACCGCACCATCCCTTTTGTTGTCATGACGGCCCCGCAAGATCGAACGGCGCAAGGCGTGTATGATCTCGGTGGCAACGTTATCGAGTGGGTGGCCCACCACATCGAGGATGAGCGGACCTCTTCGAGCTCACTTCCCGAGCAAAGCCCCGCTATCACGCGCGGCGGCAGTTTCCATTCCTCTTTTCTAACGCGAAGCACGTCGCGCTCACTGCGTCCTGCTTCTGCCGCCGGACGTGACATCGGTTTTCGCTGCGCAAAATCTATCCACATATGACCCGGCAGGAGACGTCGAATGATCAACGAAGATTTCAGCAAGCTGCATAACGACAAGAAAAAGCAACGGGCCGAGAAGGAGCAGGGGGCCGCGCCGCCGCCGAAGCCGCCCGTTCGAAATGTATCGCTAAACGGACAGTTCCATAACATCAATGGCGTTGGCCTTGGGGACAAAGATATCGCCTACTGTGGAAGCAGGAAGACATTTGACGAAGCGTGCCGTCTCAAGGCCGAATTGGACGAAGAGCGTTTCGAGCCCGCCAACACGGTCATTCTCATCTACCGGATGACGCAAATTCCCAGGCAAACGCTTTTCGTTCGCACGGATGTTATCAATGGTGGGGAGCGACCAGAGGGTAAGGTCGCAGCCTATTCATTGTTTCTCGTGTTGAAGAACCTCGCGACCGACGAGAAGAAAGTGCGCAACTTGGCCAAGGCGATTGAGGACTTTTTGAAGAAATACGGGCAGACAGGCGATCCCAGCTACGGACGACCCTAGTTAGAAAGGTTCACATGACAATTTCCACCCACGTTCCCGCCGTCAACGCCATTGCCCCCATCTACGTCTTGAGGCTCACCCGTCCTTCGGCGAACAAGGCGCGTATTCTCCGTAGTGCGATTTATGATAAGGCGAACGCGAAAGACATTCTTTTTCAAGACATCATCGACAACAAACAGCAGGACTTCGCAAAAGGCAGCATCATTATCTACATCGTTGGGCACGCGATCCCCGACGGCCTATTCGATGAAACGGGCAAACTTCTGCCGGAGCAAGTGATCGCGGAGGCGATCAAGAAGGTGCGAGACGGAGACGGCAAGTCAACCGTCATCGTCTGGGATGTGTGCTATGCGACGAGCTTTCTGCATATCGATGACGGCGCGAGCAACGATGCCCGCAAGCAGTGGGGCGCGAATTACGTCCACGTGTTTGCATGCCAAGACTATGAGCTCACTTTACTCCGCGATGACGGCACGACGCAGTTCTCTGAACAACTGGTGGACGCTGTAGACCAGCTGAACCGTCTCAAATCGAATGACTGGAAGTGGAGTGACCTCGAAGCGCGGCTGCAAGAGCAGTTTGGCACGCTCCAAACTCCCGATATCGTGTGGACCGAAGAAGCGAAAGGCCCTCCCGCTCCTAGCGCGAAAGATTTTGGCTTGTACCACTTCAAGATCTGATCCGCCCGAGAAACTAGCCACTTTGAATCACCCATGCCACGCGCCTCAGGTGAGCGATACCGAGCAAGGGGCGCACGTCGAAAGGTTCGACGCAGAAGTACGTGAGCTCGTCACTACCGGCCGAATTCGAGCCAGCAAGGCTGCGGCTTCGGACAACAAAGTAATTCGCTAGCTTCTCATCGCCGACGGTGCTCGTCGGACGGATACGGTGCCGCAATTTTCATTCAAAACGGCTTGCGCGCTTTGGTCTTCATGACACCGGAGCGGTTTGCGCGTATCGCGCCTCACACCGTGCGACCCGTTGGGTCTACCCCTCATCGCAGTTATTCGCCACGTTCCACGCCCCTGAGGCCTCCATGACACAATCGACAATGGAAACTCGGTCCGTCGCATCGAAGGCAGGAATCAACTACTCCAAACGCGCACTTTCTTTCTGCCTGCTGGTCATCGGAGTGGCGGCGCTTTGCCTTTGTGCTCGAGGTGGCAAGGATTGGGACAGCTCGGGTTGGCGCGACGCGCGAGCCTACCGGGGAAGCACCATCGTTCTCCCCACGGCAGCGGAGCAGGTCAACCTTATGGAATCCGAGACGGGCCGTCCATTGCGCCTGGCGGATGAGGGAAGAGCAGCGATCCTTCCTGCGAATGTGGCTGAGAACGCCGTGCTTCGCGTTACGCCGAAGGAAAAGGGTGATGCCGTATTCGATCTGAATGTCAGCATCATCGATCGGTCGTATGGCATCGCGGCGGGCGCCTTGGGGCTCTTATTACTTTTTCTCCTGCTTTGGACGTTTGATTTGAAGCTTGCGGCTGCTCTTTCCGAGGCCGGGGGAGGCCTCAGCCTTGCGCGCGTGCAGCTTTTTCTTTGGTTTTTGCCAACGTTTTTCATGGTCGTCGCGCTTGGTGTGCCCTTGCTTGCCCTGCCTCCTCTCGACAAGTCGCTCGTCGCGCTTTTCGGCCTCGCCGGGCTCACGACGACCCTCGGCACAGCTGCGTCACCAGCCGCCAATGAGCCGCAAAGCGAGGGATCGCTCGTGCGGTCGGAGACCACCCCCGCCATGCGACAGATCGTCGAGGATTGGCAGAACAGGCTCGACTTCTCAAGGGTGCAGCTGCTCCTCATGACGTTACTCGGGGCGTTCGTTGTCTTGGCGGCGTTCTTAGGCACCTTGCGCGTTCCATCGATTCCAGACGGGTGGCTTGCGGTACTCGGCGCGAGCCAGGTTGCGTACCTTGGCACGAAAGCGGTCAAGCAGGTCAAGGTGAACCCCGCCGATCAACCGCCGACGCCCAACAATGCAGCGACTGGAAACCTCCGCTGAGCGAACGGGCCGGCGCTGAGCGCCCTACGTTTCTGTGTTCGGACGAACATCGCCCAAGCGCGAACGATGGTCATCAATTTTAGAAGAGGACACCATGTCGATCAAATTCGAATTGAGTATGAAACTTCAATTGTGGGTTTGGGACAGTGGTGAGCTCGAAGGCTGGGCCCTTTATCTGAATGACGAGCTCATCGACGAGCAAGACGTTTTCGCTCTGAAATATGACATCGAATCACCTGATCCCTCGTGGGCGGTGGTTGTACATTTTGCAGGCGACGACGGGGGCGGAACGAAGATAGTCAATATTGCAAGCGGCAAACCTGTGGTCTTGGAACGACAGGACAGCGGTCTGAAGCACAGCTACATCATTGCCAAGGAAACGGACGCAACTGAGGAAAAGAAGTGATGGTCCGCACCGCGAGATGTTTGATGGCAGCACTCCTTGGTCTGTTTTGCATTTTCGAACGAGCCGCAAGCGGAGGCGCCCCGAACGAGCCGCCCGACGACGCTTTCGCGCCCGCTCAAACGGCCATCGGCAATGCGGCCCTGCTCGAGAGCGCGTGCGGTGAAGCTGCGTTTTACGAAGAGGAATTAGAGCCGAGCAAGGAAAACGCGGATTTTCTCAACTGCTACGGTGAGCGGCAACCTGATACAACGCCCACCGTGCCTGCCGCAGACCGGCTATCGAGCTGGAGGCCGGTCTATGCTTCTGCGTTGGGATACCAGAAGCGCATCGCCGAATTCTTTGGCCGCATGCCGTCAGCACGTCAGGCGGGAAGTAAATGCCCCGCCGCCTCTTTGATGGAAATACCCAAAGAGAAGCCCGCCCAATCCGCGGTAACTGAGGCGCAGAAGGAATTGGATCAGGCGAACGCCGATCGCGATGCGGTCGCGAAGGTTCTACGACATGCCCAAACCGATCGCGATGTGCAAGAGGCGCATATGCCGACGCCGCGAACCGCGGAATCGATCGACCGGCTGCAACGCTTTACTCGGTCCTTGGACGACGCAAGAGTCGCCTTGAAGGCAGCCGAGGAGCAGGTCGTTGCCAAGGAGGAGCAGCTCTCGAAGGCGAAGGCGAGCAGGAAGGCGGCAAGCGACGAGGCAAAGATCGCCGCGCAAAAGGCCATGGAGGATGCGCGCTCTGCTATGCGGCAAGCGATCGACAAGGCGGCTCTGACGCTTGCACCAGACGAGTTCGAGGCGATCGTGGACGATCCGGGACGAGTCAAGGCTTGCGCTGCCGTCCGCACCAAGCGCCTGCAGACGGTGTTCGGTACCGCCGGAGGCGCTCGCGTCAAAGCGGAGGACAACGAAGCCAAGGCCGCTCGAATCGAGGCTCACGCGACCGACTTGATGCGTAAAGGACAAAATCTGGTCTCCGGCGCCTTAAGTGGAAACGGGTTTGCGGAACAGGCGGGATCGCCGGATAAGTTGGTCTTTTCGCTCATGAGCGCTCTAGGCGCGGATTCACGAACGAACGGAACACAACTCGTAATGACTCTCAATCTCGCGAGCCTATGGGCGAAGACGGAAGCGGATCGCTTACGCGAGGCCGTGACCTTTCGCAATATGACTCTTCGCGCCACTCTCCCGTTGAGTGCCAGTGAAAGCACAGCACCGACCACGGAAGCAATCGCGAAGCCGACCGGCGGTGACGTCTCACGATTCTCGATGGTGCTTGGAACGAGTCTCTTGGATGAAACCGACACTCGACTGCCCTCCAACGATGACTGTTACGAGACGCTGCTAGCGCTGGTTCCGTTTCGGCAGCGCGAGCAAGGCGACACTATCGATCGGCGGGACTATTTCGACATCTGTCACCGTCGAGCCGCCTATAAGCAACGGGTGTCTCTCCGGCTGGCAGCTGGATTCGTCAATTCCGCTGGCGAGCAGCCAACGTCGAAAAACACTCGACTCGAGCTTGCGGCCTTGGCGGTCGTGTGGGCGCCGAAACCTTGGTTTTATGCCAATGCCTTTGGGCAACTCGTGCGCTTGCCATCTCAGCTCCAAGTCTATGGTCTCGGCTTTTCCTTCGGCCGCAATTTCGGCAAGCACGACTCGGGGGTGGATGCGTGGCTGCGGCTCGGGTTGGATGTGCTCGGCATCGCAGCCTACACTCCGAAGTCTGACGGGGCACCCTCCAGCACCGCGACCGAGATCCGTCTGACCCCCAACGTCCGCGCAAGAGTGCTGGGCAGCGGAATTCTGGTGCTCGGCGTCGGCCCGCGCTTTCTCGGCTCGGATCCCGAGCATCCGGCGTTGCTTGCTAGTCTGGCGTTGACCTATGACGCGGACCAATTGATTGACCAGCAGCTCGTCAATCCGCTCGAGTCCGCGCCGCCCTCGACGGCATCGAATGGGCCCGTAGTGCACTGAGGCAACGCAAATTCTGACGGTGGCGCCTGGCGTTGTGACATTGCCGTCGGCATTGCCGTCAGCTTACGACGATAGGGCATTTTAGCGATGGGTCTACCCAGGACCTGACGTCGCAAACGGGTGAGCATCACAGCCATCGTCACGCCTTGACGATGGCGACGTCGGGCGACAGCCGCGGGCGTCCGGTATCGCGCAAGCGTCGCTAATCTCGAGGTCACACGGATCTCAATTCCTCACGAGCTCGACTCGGTAGGCGAGACCACTGCTGTCGATCCGCACGTTCCCTGTCATCACATTGCCATCCACTCGTGCGCCCAAGTCACGGGTATTGAAACTTTGCGCCATGCATCCCGCTGCGTTGCATTCGCAGACGGGATCAAATACGGAGGGGCCTCCGCAGAGAAGCAGCTTGTCGCAATCGACAACGGTTCGGTTGGAGGAGTCGACGATCGCGCATTCCGCTCCGCCGTCCGTGCCGGCTTCGCTGGACTCTTCGGCAATGCCGTTGGGTATGCAGCGAAACTCACCTCTTTCCGTTAAGTAGGAGGTTTGCAATACGCACCAACTGTTCCAAACCTCGTAAGTGTAAACCCCACAACTGATGTCGTTGCCGCTAACGGCGGCATTCATGAGGCGGTAGTTGAATCCTTCGTACGGTGCGTTCCATGCGGGGGTGAAGTGAAGGTTTTGAATGTCCGCGCCTGGTGGGTAGCCCACATCCGGATTGGTGGCGGGCGGCGGGAGCGGCCCAGCGCCGAAGATGACGGAGCCGCAAAAGGAGGTGTCATCGGCACCTTCGATGAAAAGGTGCACGAGGTTGGAACCCGAAGGAAACGCGCAATTCTCGATGTGGCCGACCCATTCTCCGACGAGCGGCGAAGAGCCGGCCGGCGGGCACTGCGTGGGAGTGGGCCACGGTGGAAGGGGACCGGCATCCGCGCGGGGGCCCGATCCGCCGGAGCCTGCTGCGCCGGCACTGCCAGCCGATCCGCCGGCACCCATGCCCCCCATCCCGCTCGCGCCGCCATCACCGCCTGTGCCCGTCGTGCCGCCAGCGCCGCTGGTTGCCCCGCCCGTGCCGCCGCTCGTACCGCCATCACCACTCGCACCTCCACCGCCGCCGCTGCCGTCAGCCCCTGCGATTGCGCCGGTACCGCCAGCCCCACCGGTCGTGCTCGCGCCCGCAACGCCGCCGGATCCCGCTATGCCGGCGCTGCCCGCGGCTGCGCCGTTGCCGCCGTCGCCGCTCGCTCCTCCCATTCCGGTCATCACTGCCGAATCGGACGAGGGCTTGTCGGCGTCGGGTAAATCAGAGCCAATCTGGACGCGGGCCCCGCATCCGACGAGAAGGATCATCCAACACCAGGATTTCGCGAGTCGCATACGAAGCCTCCTCGGCTCTCCTCGTTGCTTCTCTTCTTTCTGGCGCATGCTGGCGTCGATTATGACGCAATCGACCGAGCGCGATGCACTCGGTCTTGAAACCCCTGCCCGCTCAGTTACTGAAAGATGGTGCGGCGTGGCTTTTTGTTGTTCGGATTGTCGGCCTGGTTCACCGCGTCGGGGACCGCTTTCGGCGCCGAGGAGGCACGCGTGGCCCTCGCGTTGAATTGGATGCGTCTACCGGGCGCCGAGAGCTGCATCGATGCCGGCCGACTTGCTCGCAACGTCGAACAACATCTCGGACGCTCCGTTTTCGCCAGCCCAGCCGTCGCGACGCGCAGCATCGAGGCATGGGTCGAGCCGGCACGACCGGGGTGGCACGTCGGTCTGCGGGCCTCGAACGCGGATGGCGACACGCTGGGACAACGCGACCTTACGAGTCCGGAGGCGAGCTGCTCGTCGCTCGATCGCGCCATCGTCATCGCCGTCGGCCTATTGGCGCAAGAGGCGCAAGGCCCTGCGACCACCCCGCCTGATTCGCTTTATCCGGTGTCACCGGCGCCCACGCTGGCCCGCCCACCCGAGATCGTTCTACCGCCGAAACCACCGGATGTGCCTCAGTCGGCTCCTCCGATCCACCAGGGCGAGCTACGGGCGGAGCTCGGACCCGCGTTCGACGTCGGATGGGGCGTCCTACCTCGCACGGCGATAGGTCTCGCCACGCGTGCGGCGATTCACCTGCCACGATGGGGCACGGTCGACATCGGATCGCGACTCTGGTTGCCGCAGGCTGAGGGATCCGCTGATGCTAGAGGCTCATTTTCGCGCATCGACCTCGGTATCGGTCTGTGCCCCTTCGTTACGGGGAGCGACGCCGCGCAATTCGGTGCTTGTGCGGGCGTGACGGGGGGAGTTGTGACGGCGCAAGGAACCGGGTCGGGCGCAAGCGAGACTTTGGACCGGCCGTCGTTCGAGGCCTATGGCCGTCTGCTCGGCCTTGTTCGAATATTCTCGCCTTTATGGCTAATGGCCTCGGCCAACGTCGGCGCGCCGCTCACGCGGTGGACTTTCTACCACCGACATGCAGATGGCTCGGAGACGGACGTCTGGGCCATGCCGGCCCTCACGGGGGGTGTCCAGATCGGCCTCTTGCTTCATTTTGGTCCATAATCGGGCGTTGTCCGAGTCAGTTAGGAGTGTGCGCACCGTGTCACCTCCCGCCGCGAATTGTGGCGATGAGCGCGGCGAAGCACCGTCCTTCGGCGCGATTTTTCGGGAACACGGCCCCTTCGTCTGGCGCCTGCTCCGACGAATCGGGGTGAGTGACGTCGACGCGGACGACCTGTGTCAAGAGGTGTTTCTCGTGCTCTATCGTCGTTTTGCGGAAATCGACATCTCGCGTCCGCTTCGCCCCTGGGTCTATGGGGTGGCCATTCGGCTCGCGAGCGAGCATCGACGCAAGCACGCCCGTCGCGAGGGTGCCCCCGAAGACGCGGATACGGGCGCGCCCGCGATGCAACACGAGGAGCTCGAGCGGCGGCAGCTGAGGGATCTTCTCGACGAGGCCATCGCTCGTCTCGGGGAGACGAAGCGCGCGATCTTCGTTCTCCACGAGCTCGAGGAATTGTCGATGGCGGAGATCGCGGAGGCACTCTCCTGTCCAGTACAGACCGCCTATTCGCGATTGCACGCCGCGCGCAAAGAAGTGCAGGCCTTTTTTCTGCGGCTCGAGGCGAGGGAGACCGTAGCATGATCGATCGTGACGTCCCCCCGTTACTCCACGACGGAGCTGGGTTGCCCGACCAATTGCGCGAAGCGCTCGAAATCGCCAGCCATGACGAGCTGGCGGGTCATGCTCGAATGCATCGGATCAAGAGCAAGCTTGCCGCTGCCATCTCGCGCGACAACGAGGAGCAGGCGCAGGTGCCGAGCCCGCGCATTTCGGGGTGGCGTCCAGCAGCGCCCCAACGCCACATTCGCTTTGCGGCCGCCAAGGTCGGCTTGGCTGCGCTGGTGGGCATGGGAGCTGCGTGGAGCAGCGTGCAGGGCTATCGCATTTACGAGCAATTCGTCGAGCGAGCTGTCGTCGAGGAACCGCCTCCGATGCAAACGGTCAAATCGCGGCCGGGCGGCGCGGCGCCCGTAGCGGCGCCTTCACTCCGCGCATCGCCCGGTCCCGATCCGTCACCGTCCATCGTGGTGGAGGCTGATCCCGTCGTCGCCATGCCTCCCGTGGGCGCAAGATCCGAATCATCGTCCTTCATCATTTCCACCAAGCCTCGGTTCGTGCCGCGCCCCGCCCTCGCCGTGCAGCCGCCGAACGTCCCGACAGCGCCGCCCCCGCCCGTCGAAGAAGATCTGCTCGAGCGCGCGGTACAGGCGCTTCGTCGCGATCCCACCGAGGCGCTCACGCTCGCCGACGAGCACGCGCGTATTTTCGCCGGTGGACGCCTAGCGCAAGAACGCGAGGTGGTCGCCATCCAAGCTTTGTCGAAGCTCGCGCGCCCCGATGCCGCAGGCGCTCGTGCGAAACGCTTTCTTCAATTGTATTCGAATTCGCCTTATGCGAATGACGTCGCTCGGCTGGCGAACCCAGCGGCGGTACGTTGAAGACGCTGACGTCACCTGGGCGAAAATCATACGCCTGACGAGTGCGTCGGCTCATCACGCGAGCGAGCGATGCGGACCGAGGCTCTAGGGCGCGCTGTTCTCTTACGCACGCAACCTCGCTAGAGTCACCCCATGCTCGTCGAAACTCGTCTCGCGCCGCTCGCGATCCTATCGCTGCTCGTCGCGTGCGCTTCTCCTCCGCCTGTCCCCGCCGCTCACGCGACCGCGCCGCCACCCGCCGTGGGCTCGCCCGCCGCTTCACCAGCATCTAGCTCCGCAGCGCACTCAACGGGGCTTGGGCGGATTGAGTTTCCCGTGAGCGGCTCGGAAGAGTGCGCGCGGCATTTTCGCGATGGGATGTCGGCGTTGCATTCGTTCGAATACGACCGGGCGCATGCGAGCTTCGACGCCGCACTCAAGGTCGATCCTGCCTGCGCGATGGCGGCGTGGGGGGATGCGATGGCGTACGTGCACCCTGTTTGGCGCGAACGCGATCTCGCCAAAGGTCGTGCGGCCTTGGCACGCGTGCGAGAAGAAGGGCTAACGCCGAAAGAGCTCGCCTTCATCGGCGCCGCGCGGGCGCTCTTTGCAGTGGACGACATGAAAGAGGCCAACGCTGCCTGGCTGCGGGGGGCTGCCCAGATGCATCGCGACTTCCCGGACGACGACGAGATCGCGCTCTGGCACTCACTGGCGCTCCTGGCCGTGTATGGGTACGACCGCGCGCACATCGAGGGGCAAATGGAGGCGGGGGCGCTCGCGCTCGACGTTTTGCAGCGTCGGCCGGACCATCCGGGCGCCGCGCATTACGCCATCCACGCGTTCGACTCGCGTGAGCATGCGATCTTGGCGCTACCGGCTGCGCGGGTGTACGCGCGAATCGCGCCCGCCGCCGGTCATGCGCTGCACATGCCCTCGCACACCTTCGTGCACCTCGGAATGTGGCGCGACGTGGTGCCCTCCAATGAGCGCGCTTTCGAAGCTTCGGTCGTCTGGGAGCGGTCGCGGGGTCACACTTCCAGCAAGTTCGACTGGCACGCGCACGCTTGGCTCGTCGCCGCGCTGCTCGAGCTCGGGCAGTATGGCCGCGCCAAGCACGTGATCGAGGAGGGGCGCGCGATGCTCGTGGCCGCGAAAGACGACACGGCGCTCCACCGGGCGGGCTACGCCGAGGAGGTCGCGGCCTATGTCGTGCACACCGAGCGCTGGAAGGAAGCCGACGATCTTCTTCTGCCAGTGTTCGCAGCGATGAGCGACGAGTCGGCCGCCGCCGAGTCGATGGCCTGCGGAGCCCATGCCCCTGGTGGCGGTGGAGACTTTCGGCTCCCGTTGGGTCTCTTCGCGCGCCTTCTCGGCAATGCCGTTCGCGCCGAGGCGGCACTGCAGCTTGGCGACTTCGCGACGGCGAAGAAGCGTATCGCTGACCACAAGGCGGTACGAGCGCAGGTTGCGCCTTGGTTGAAGACGCTCCCTCCGGGGATGGCCGCGACGTGGGAGGCGCGCGAGGAGTCGTTGCTGGCGCGGGCGGAAGCGACGACGAAGGGCGCGAAATTCGCGCTTGATGCGCTCGAACGCACGGCCCGCGCGGCGAGCGAGCGCCCGGCGCCCGGTCCCGTGTGGTTCCCGCCCGCGCGTTCGACGCTCGCGGCTGCGCTCCTCGTCGCCGGAAAGGCGAAGGAAGCGCTCACCGAATACGAGCGCGTGCTCGACGTGCATACGCGTCACGCGCCGGCGCTCCTCGGCGCCGCGCGCGCTGCGAAGGCCATCGCCGATGGCCCGAAGGCGAAGACGTACTACGCCTTGCTCGCCGAGCAATGGCGTGATGCCGACGCGGATCTCTCAGCGCTGTCCGAGGTTCGGACGGGCGGGCAGTGACGCGCGATCAACGACGGGCCATGGCTAACCCCATCCGATAACCCTCGAGAATGTCGGCGAGCGCCTTTGGCCGGCTGTTAGGCTCGCGCCGAATGGCGAAGGTCGAGCTGACGAAGCATCTATTTCAGTTCTTCCCCCACCTCGAGGGCAAGGAGCTCGTCGTCGAGGCGGCAATCGTGGCGGACGTCGTGCGCGCGCTCGACGCGATCGCACCGGGCATCGCCTTCTACTTGTGCGATGAGCGGAGTCGGCTGCGCCAGCACGTCAATGTGTTCATCGGGGAGGATGCCGTGATCGATCGCCGGGAGCTCTCGGACGGCGTCGAAGCGGGCTCGCGCGTCGTCATCATGCAAGCGCTCAGCGGCGGTTAGCCCGCGACAGGTACTCAGGAGACCGATCATGTCCGACCGCATCCTCGTAGCGACTCGCAAAGGCACGTTCCTCGTGACAAGCTGAGTGCCGGTTGGACGCCGCGGCTCTCCGGTCACGAGGCCACGACGCGCACGCGACCGAGCTTTGCAAGGGACAGCCCGATCACGTCTGGCAGCAGAACCACTGTGGCGTGTTCCACAGCACCGACGGAGCTCCGACGTGGAAGAGGTCAGCCAACCCTAGCGCGCCGTACACTTCGGCTTTCCGATCGCGGTCGACGAACGGGATGGAAACACGGCCTGGGTCGTCCCGGGAAAGAGCGACCAGCAGCGGATGGCGATCGACGGCCGGCTCTTCGTCGGCCGAACGCAGGACGGCGGCCAGACTTGGGAGCAGCTGCGCCTGGGGCTGCCGCAGCAGAACGCCTACGACGTCGTGCTGCGCCACGCGCTCGGCATCAGCGGCAATCGACTGGCGTTCGGGAGCACCACGGGCAACCTCTATCTCAGCGAGGACCGCGGCGAGAGCTGGTCGACCGTCGCCAACAACCTCCCGCCGATGTACGCCGTGCGCTTCGCGTGATTCGTCGGCAGTGTCACGCCGGTGCGCGTTCGGGGTCGGACGTCCACTGGCGAGGGTTTCACCCGAGTGATCCCGGTTTCGACGAAGCGTCGAGCGTCGCGCGCACGGCGCGGAGAAGCGCGTCGGGGTCGAAGGGCTTGGAAATCATGTCGTATCGCGACGCTTCGAGGAAAGAAGGCACCATCGCCTCCCCTCCGTAACCGCTGACGAACAAGAAGCGCGCAGCGGGGCGCGCGCTGCGAATGCGTTCGCACGCTTCGCGTCCGCCCATCACCGGCATGACCGCGTCGAGGATGTAGAGATCGAACGCCTCCTTTTCCGCTGCTGCGACGGCGTCGGCGCCGTTGCTGACGCCGGTGACGCGATAGCCGGCATTGGAAAGCACCCTGACCATGACCGCCAAGACATTTTCTTGATCGTCGGCCGCCAAAACGCGCTCGGTTCCTCGGGGGACGGGCCCCGCGATCTTGGTCCCCACGTCGATCGCTGCTTGTTCTCCCGCCGGCAGGTAGATCTTGAACGATGTTCCCACGCCGACTTCGGAATAGCAGTGGATCATGCCGCCATGCCGGTGGACGATGCCCCAACTTATCGCCAGGCCGAGACCCGTTCCCTCGCCCATCGGCTTGGTCGTAAAAAACGGCTCGAAAACGCGCTCGACGACCGCCGGCGGCATGCCGCATCCGCTGTCGGCAATCGTGAGGAGAACGTAGCGTCCGGCGTTTGCCCACGGGTGAGCGCGACGGTATTCGCCATTGACCACGACTTGTTGCGTTTCCAAGCTCAATCGGCCGCCGTTGGGCATGGCGTCGCGCCCGTTGAGGACCAAGTTCATGAGGACCTGCTCCAGCTGGCGCGGATCGATTGTCAGCCGCGGCAGTCCGGCGCCCGGCAAAAAATCCATCTGGATGGTGGCTGGAATCACGCGCTCGAGCACGCGCAAGAAGTCGCCCACCACTTGATTGATGTCGGCTTGCTCGAAGGCCGGCGCATCGTGACGGCCGAGCATCAAAAGCTTCTTGATGAGCGCGGTAGCGCTGCGCTCGGCGTCTTGGGCGGCAGCCAAATCACCCCGCTGCGCGTCGATGAGCGGTCCTTCGCCGATGAAACCAAGGCTTGCGCGGATGACGAGGAGCAAATTGTTGAAGTCGTGTGCGACGCCCCCCGCGAGAAGACCCAGCGCTTCCAGGCGTTGCCGCTGCGCTAACCGCGCTTGCAATTTCAGGCGCGCGGCTTCGCGAGCGCGGAGCACGAGCCGCGCCACGGCGACCGACGCCATGTTGGCGAGATGGACCAAATAGGGGACGGCTTCCGCGTCGATGAAAACCGGTCCCTCGTCGCCGAACGTCCCCCCGCCCAGGATCCCGAGCGCGCGATCGACGACGCCGATGGGCATGTTGACCACGGTGCGATTGTCGAGACGCTGCGCCACGTCGGGATTGCCCTCCACCGCGCGCGCATCGGGGATGATGATGGGGCCTTCATCGCGGCGCAGCGCGGCGATGAGCCAATCGCCCGCGATGGGGGCCACGGGAAGCTCCTTTCGAATCTGGTCCGCCTTCGGGCCGGCCACCGCCACGAGCACGGCATGCTCGTCTTCCTCTTGTTCGAAGACGTAGAGCCAAGCATTCGTGAGGCCAAAACGCGTCTTTAATTCCTCACCCACGAGCTCGACGAGCTGGTCGTAGCCGTCGACATGGCGAAGCTCGCGCGAAAACGCGAGGAGCCAACCAGTATCGGGTCGGCGGTCTCGTCCCATGCTGCGATGCTACGCCGCATCCCGCGACAGTGCATCAACGGCGAGCGGGAGGAGCATCGCCGAGCCGATGAACGCCGCCGCCCCCGGTGCCCCCAATCAACGCAAAATCACGCCGCACGTGCCACGCTGTAGCAAACGAGCCATATGTCTTTCGTGCCAATGCGGCAGCCGAAAGCGAGGCGTCGTTTTCTAGAGCGGCCCACATATCCGCGCGGTACGAGGGTCCCATCATCACCCGGCGGCGATACGCTCGATGACGACGGGCAAGTTTGGCTGGCTCGACGACGTCGGCGTCACGATCACGCAGGACGTTGGCAGGGGCCCGTAGCGGACTTCCGGCGAACCTGGGATCTTCGCCGTGACGCTTCACCTGAAACGCGTTGCCCGCGGTGAGTAAGTCGACGCGTGACCCTGCATACACTCCGGCGAGTCGATTGAAACGCCGATCCCGCGCTTGCCAGCTCGCCAGCGCCGACCACAACGCTTGAACGCGGTCGGATTTCTCGGCGGCGACGAGCTTGGTCAGGCGGTCAGCGTTGACCCATGGTGCGTGGATCCCGAACCAGGTGACGAGCACCGCCGGTCCGAAACGCACACGAGGTTTTGGTCTGCGACGAGATCCAAAGACATCACTGCCATGGGGCTTGCCTGCCCCGTCGCGTAGGACGCTCCCGCGGTACGCTCTTCGCAGGTCGGGTTTTAGCGTCATTGGGATTTTCAGGCATAGCCGGATGTGGAGAAATTACCCCCCGGTGCGCGCGTCCCTCTGCCGATACCAAGGTAAACACCCGCGTATTCGCGATAGCCATTGATGTTATCGATATCGCGTTACCGCATTTTTGCGCCAGGACCGTTTCGCGGGCGCACCGCAAGGGTCGAGCATTCAGGTACGAGGCTCGTGCGCCACAAGGCGGAACGCCGCGTCCCGCGAATTGAGCCTCTTGCGAACAGCAACCACTGCGACTACGAATCGTAGAATGACGTTCCAATCTTCTATGCGGCGTCTTCAGCTTCTCACCCTGCTGGCCGGCGTCACGGTGACGTTTTCGGCCTCCGCGCAGGACCGAGCATCCGAACCTCCGACGAAATCGCGCGACGCGAAATCGGCAGAGGCAGCGGCGCCGGCGGTGGATTTGAAGATTGAGGGCGTGCGCAATGGTTTGCAGATACGCGTCCTGCCGAAAGAGGAAGGGCCCGGCCCTGACGGCGGAAGAGCCGCTTCCTGCAATCAGGACTGCGTGCTGAAATTGCCGGCCGGATCCTACACGTTGATCGCGAGCCAGATTGAGCCGCAGGAAGTGCCAGGCATGGACGTCGGTGCGGCGCCCCGTCCCACGATGAGCGAGCCCGAGCTCGCTCGCCACCGGCTCGGCACTGCCCTCGGCGTAGGCGGCATCGTCGCCGCGGCAATGGGTAGCTACCTAGCGATTGGCGCGCTCGTGGCCCGTGACGGCACAAACGCGGCGTTTCCCTCAGGTCTCAACGAGTTTTTCTTCGCGGGGGTTACCGGCATCGGCATCGGGGCGGGCCTCATCATTGGCGGTTTTTCACTGGCTGCGGCGAACCGAGCCTCGCCGCTGGCGCTCGATCGAATGCCCACGACCGTTCAACCACGAACCAGCATGGGCGTCTCCGTCACTGAAACGTTCTGAGGGCGGACGTTGGTACCAGCGGCGCCGTTGGGTGGCCATGGCTGATTGCAGTCTAGCTTGGTCAAAAGTAAAGAGCGCCCATGGACACGACAATCGTCGCGTTTCATCGCGATGAGACGGGGGACTGGGTGGCGGAGCTGGCATGCGGACACGGCCAGCACATGCGACACACCCCGCCCTGGCAGGAGCGACCGTGGGTGACAACCGAAGAGGGGCGCAGAGGAAAAATCGGTGCGCCTATTGCGTGCACGCTCTGCGATGCGATCCGCCTGCCGCGAGACGCTCGAGAGTACAAGCGTACGGCGACCTTTACCGAAGAGACGCTGCCCGCCGCGCTGCGCAAAGAGCATCGTACGAAGGCCGGTAGCTGGGGTCGGATCGTGGTTACCGAGGGACAGGTGGAGTTTCACTGGCGCGGGCGCGTGCATGTGCTCGGCCCGGGGGACGTCGGCATCGTGGAGCCCGAAGTTTCGCACCATGTGACGCCGCTCGGTGCTGTGCGCTTGCATGTCGAGTTCTGGAGAGCCGGCTGACGAACGCTCGTCAGGGTCGGACTTCCACCTGGAAACGCTTCACCCACGTCGTCCCGGTCCCGCCCATCACTTCGTTACCGAATTCGACGCTGGCGACGTACTCGTCCGCTCGAACCAACTGTTTTTTGATCATGTAGCTGAGAAGGGTGTGGATGCTAATGGACCCTTCGTGCTGGATGGTCGGGCTCTTGAACGAATACAGCACCCATCCTTTGCCGTCACCCATGTCGCCGATGTTGTCCGCCTTCCACAACTCGTACTTGATGCCATCGATCGTGGGCTCATCGATGACGCTACCCGCGGGGCGCGCGGTGTCCTTGTAGTCCATCCAGAACATGATCTCGGCCGTGATCAGCTTGGGGTTCGGGTCTTGGGACCACTGGCCGCTGCGCGTCAACCAGATCTCGGGCGCGAGGTTGTAGCTGCCGCTGGCCTCGGTTTCGACGGCGTAGTCAATCGCGAGATGTTGGATGTCCGCCACCATGAGGGGGAATCGCGAATCCGACGGCTTTCCGCCCGACCAAGGCTTCCACCCAAAAATGATCTCAGGATAGGCAAATACGCTCGGATCGAGGCCGGGCCAGTTCCACGTCCAACCGACTTCTGTCCTCCCTTCCAGCGAGCGTTTGAGTAAGCATTGCTCGAACTTGCCCTTGGCCTTTTTCTGGCCCCACTGGTTGTTCTCGTACTTGTACGGCCCGTCCACGTGAGCTGCCCCCGATCCACACAGCGCGGTGACGCCCCCCCCGACTTTGCCGGCAGCGCTGCTGCTCGACGGCGCTTCCGACCAGCTCTGACGTGGAGGCATGATGCAGCCCGCGAGCACGAGCGTCGCCCACATGGGCGAGAGGCGCCTTCCCCAATCGAATACCCGGGAGCCTATGCGGGAGGGGACGAGCGTTGCCGGCGTCATGCGCTTCAACTGAGGTGTACTCCAAAACAGCGTGAACTGCTGCTCCTCGCCGCTCACAAGATGCCCATCGGGCCCGGCGACCAAGGGATCTCCAAGACACCGCCCACTTCCGGAAGACGAACGGCCTGGAGACGACCATCGATCCACGCAACGATTTGCAATCCGGGATCCTCGATCGACGGGGCTTTGAATGCGACTTCGATGGCAGTCGGGTGCCCTCCTTGCGCCGCGATCACTTTGATTCGCGCTGCCTCGAGCTCTACCTCGTCACCGACGGCGAGGGGGCGATCGTCTCCCCGGAAGACGGTTTCGAAACCGCCGTGCAGCATGCCCGGCTCGATGGTGATGGCGAGCGTGCGCGCGTCGACACGCCGCAGCCGATGGGTGCCTCGTGCCATGGACAGGATGCACCAAGCCGAGAAGCTTCCAGGTGCGCGCACGGCGCTGGCCGCCCCGGCGTAGAACCCCGCCATCGGATCCGATGCGATGACGAAGAGGCTCGGCTTTTTCGATCGCGCCGCGATCTCGTCGAGCGACGCGGCGATCGCGAGCGTCCCTGCCCCGATGTGACGCATCAATTGTGCGCTCGCGACGAAGAGGAGCGGAGACGCGATGACGTGAATGAAGAACAGCAGGATGAAACCCGCGCGCCGGCCGATCAGCGCCAAACGACTCGACGATCTCGCCAATGCCCTCCCTCCATGGCCGAGCACGACGCCGAGCACCGCGTAAGCACCAACGCTTGGCATGAGCAGCAAACGCGAGCCCGGCAAAGCACCGAGGCACGCCAGCAGCGAGAGCACACAGCCGAGCACTAGCCAGCGAAGCGCCCGTCGGTCAGCGGGAGACACGAGCGACCAACTCATGGCAAGGAGCACGGCGACGCCGGCCGTCGCCAGGGCACCTGCCATCGCCAACGGCGTGGGGGCAAGAACAACCGCTAGCCCTGCTGGGATCTCTGCGAACAGATGGCCGAGTAGAATCGGTCCACGTTCGAAGGCCACGCCCGCGAACCTGAGGGGCGACGAGAGGGGTTCGACATAGCCATTCGTGTGCGCAGCGCCGAAATTGAAGATCTTGTACGCAACGAGATAGAGCGAGACGATGGCGATGGGTACGGACGCGTTTCGCGCGCGTCGTAGCCACGGAGCGGCGTCGGGAGCGCCGACCATCTCGTACGCGATCCAGTAGAGAGCAGCGCACAACGCAGCTTCGCCGCCGAGCAGGCCGAGAAGGATCCCCGCAACGGAAAGCCAACGCCCAGGCGCCCATCTCCCCTCGCGATAGTGGACGTGGGCGGCGAGGCCCAAGAGGGCGGGGGCGCCCGCGACCAGCAGGTGGCGGCTCGAGATCCAACCGACGGACTCGGCGAAATGAGCGCCAACGGCAAACGGCAGAAAGCTCCAGGCGGCCATCTCCTTTGAAAGCACCCGCCGATAGATGAGTCCCACTCCGACCAAAACCGCGAGAAACCAAACGAGCCCTTGGACGTGATAGGCGAGCGGATGGTGCCCAAAGAGGGCGTGATCGAGGGAAAATAGCGCGCTCGATAGGGGTCGAAAGAAACGCACTTTGAGGTCGGGCGCGGTCCACCAGGGAAATGGGCCGCGCTGCATGAGCTCACGGTTGGCCGATGTGTCGCCCGCGGCGAAATCGTAGAGCGCGAACGGGCTCAATTTTTGCGGCGACGCTCCGTCGAGGCTGGCCACAAAGGCGTAGTCGTCGGCAAAGAAACCGATGCCGAGCGTCGAGAGCGCCAGCACCATGGCGATGGCGATCGTCACGGCGAATGCGTGAGGATGCCGCAGCCAACGAGACGCGAGAGCATGCATGTGGACGCCAGGTAGGGCGTCGTCCATCCGTAAACAAGGGCGAATCGCGCTTTTTCCACCTGACGTTGCACAGTCGCGCGACCGTGCACTGATACGATACGCAAGGCGCGCTCGCTAATGAGGGGCCGGGCTTGCCGCAAACCCGATCACCGTTCGTGCGACGGAAAGCGCGTGCGCTCCGCTGGGCACCGAGAGAAGATGGTTCGCATGTCGGATCGCTTGGTGGTGGTGACGGGGGGTACCGGGCTTGTCGGCAATGCCGTTGTGCGGCGCTCCACGCGCGCGGCGATCGCGTTCGCGCTCTCGTGCGCGACCCCGAGCGAGCGCGAAGCATCGTGCCCGACGGCGTCGAGCTCGTCGCGGGAGACATTCTCGTCCAAGAAAGCTTGGACGCGGCCTTCGCCGGCGCGTCGCTCGTTTTCCACGCCGCGGGCATGCCGGAGCAATGGCAATCCGACGAATCCGTCTTCGATCGCGTCAATCGCGCGGGCACGAAAGAGGTGCTCGCCGCGGCGCTTCGCGCGCGCGTCATTCGCGCCGTCTATACCTCGACGATGGACGTTTTTGCCGCGGCCCCGGGCGGTAGGCTGGTGGAAACGACTATCGACGACCAGCCCAAACCAACGGCCTACGAACGGTCCAAGCAAGCCGCTGAGCGCGAAGCTTCGCAGATCGAAGCGCTCGGTCTCGATGTCGTGTACGTGAATCCCGGCGCGGTGTACGGACCTTCGCCGGTCGTTGGTACATTGAATTCCTTCTTTCAGCGGCTCTTGGCAGGAAAGGTGCCGCTGCTACCGCCGGGCGGCATGTCCGTCGCGTTTTTAGAGGGAGTTGTTGCCGTGCATCTTGCCGCCGCTGATCGCGGGCGACGCGGCGAGCGCTACTTGGTCGCCGACGAGCATCTTTCGACGAGCGATCTCGCGCGCCACGCATTGTTCGCCGAAGGACGCGCCCGCGCCGTTCCCAAGACAGCCCCCCTTGGCTCATGCGTGCGCTCGCCGCGGTCTCCGCGCCCATCGCGCGCGCGATAGGCATCCAGCCGCTGATTGCTCCCGGCGAGCTCTCGTTTTTGACGTGGAACGCCCATGTCGATGCCCGCAAGGCGAAACAGGAGCTCGGATTTGTGCCCACCCCCGCGCGCGAAGGCATCCAAAAAACCGTCGACGCGCTCTTGCACCGTGCGAGCAACGTCGGCGCGTCGAGAGCCAGCGCGACACTTTGAATTGGCGATCGTCACAAGGCAAGCGGTCGGCATCGACCAACATGTTGGCCAGTGCGCGGTGCGTGACCCGCCGCGATGACCGGTGACGTCGTGTCCTGCGGCTAGGCGCCCTGCCCGTTTTGGCGCGCGCGCCGGCGACTCGCGCGGCGGGCAAGCTGGCGGACAACGAGCGACAGCGCGATCATCGCTATGACGAGCGCGGCGCCATGGCCGTTCGGATCGAGCCTATCCGTTCGATCCAATGCTTTGCCGCCATAGCGTGCGACGAACGAGGCGCGCACGCCGTCCGCGGCGCTGCGGCGCGCCGCTTCTGTCGTGAGGTCCAGTACATCCAGTTGGGCGAGCAACTCGCCGCGCATCTTGGCGGCGAACTCACATCGGCAGGTGTTGATCACCTCGAGCTTGCAATCGCCACAGGTGCAGGCGATCTCACTCATCAGGGAATTCTCGAAATCCGATCGTGGCCTGTTCTGGAGCTCCGAAACAAGGGCGAAACCAGCGGCGGCGCCATCGCTATGAGTATGTTCCGACCGCGTGTGCTGAGACGGCTCGATGGGCGTTTGAGCACTCGACAGCGGTGACCAGAGCAGCGCGCAAAGGAAGAGAGGGCGCGTCCAAATGCGCAAGCTACGATCGTCTCGTAGGCCTTCGCGAGCCAGCCACATTGTCATTGCCGTAAGGTCGTCGATCCATCGCGAATGACGGACGTGGTGGAATCGTTTGCGTAGACGCTATACCAACCCTGCATTTCATGGGGCGGGTCGCCGGTCAGCGGATCTCCCGGCCGCCACAGCTGTCCGGGCCGAGCTGGGAGGGAAGAACCAGCCCAGGACCAGGGCGCGATCCCGGCGATGGTCGTCGAGTCGAGCATGTCGTGCACGATGGCGTAGAGGCTCGCGAAATATCGGTCGCGAAGGGTCGTCGGGCTTTCGGGGCCGTACGCGGCTTCGTCGCGCGGAAACCCGAATTCTTCGAGCAAGAGGGGCTTGCCGAGCACCTTGGCCAGATCGGCGTGATGGCGCAGGTAACGTTCTGCGCGCTGGAGAGACGAAGGCAAATCGGCGGCGAGCGATGAAGGCCGCGCCCATCCCCAATTCTGCGCCCAGATATGACATGTGACGAGATCGATGTCGGGGCTCTCGTGGTTGCGCAGCACGTCGAGCCCCGCTTTCTCGGGATGGGGCGTCTCGCCCTCGCTGCCGGTCGTCACGAGCTGCTCTGGGGCAAGGGACTTCACGAGGCGAGCCGTTTCACCGATCCAAGTCGTCAAAGCCGCCCCGTGGTGCTTGCCACGAGGCTCGTTGGCCAATTCCCAGATCACGACCGGACTCTCACAGAGCGGCGGGATGACGTAGCGCAGAAAGTCGCGAAACATCCCCTGCGCATGGTCATCGATGAAAAACTCGGCCGCGTAGCGTTCGAATGATTCGGTGCTGCCGCCTTGGTAGGGCGACGGATAAGGAATGGGGCCGTGACCGCTCCAGCTCACGTATTGGCTCATCCCACCGGACCACTGCCAAAAGTTGTTGAGCACGACGACGGCAACCATCTCGCGTTTCGCGAGTTCCTCCACCAACCGCAGGAGACCTGTGACCCACCGCTGGTCGTACCGGCCCGGTTCGCGCTGCAACGAGGGCACGATGCGCCACGGCTCGGTATCCGGCCCTTCCGCGGCACCCATCACGCGAATCAGATTGATGCCGCACGCCGCCAGCGCATCGAGATCTGCCGTCAAGACGTTCCACCCGCTGCCGCTCGTCTCGGCCGCCAACGCGACCGCTGACCAGTAGTTGAAACCCGACAAGAAGATAGGGCTACCTCCGCGGACGAGCTTTCCACCACGCGTTGAGAGTCGCATCTAGGTAACCCATGAATTCTTGCGCCGGGTTTGAACGTTTCGCTCGCTTTTTTTCATAGAGGCGCTCGCCCGCCGGGCCAACGCAAAGTAGAGTCCTCTTCGTGATGTCACCGAAGTTCCTGGGCATCGTTTCGCTGCTGGCACTCTTCGTGGCCTCCTCTGCGCAGGCCGAGCCCCGTAAGAAAGGCCGCGGCAAGGGGCGATCCACGAAGACGGACTCTTCGATGACGATGGTCGCCCCCCCATCGTCGCTGTTCGATCCGCCGCCCGTCGCTCCCACGCCGCCACCGGATTTAAAACCAAGTCCACCGCCGCCCGAATCTGCGCCTTCTGCGGATAGCCCGCCGGACGCCGACGCAGACCGCCCCCGGATCAGCCTTTTGCCACTGGTCCTCGTGGGCGTCGAGCCGCGCTGGGAGGGTCGGGTTTTCCGGCAATCGGAGGGTATGCAGCGCGACCTCCGCAGGTATGGCGCGCTAGGCTACCCGTCGGTTGCACTGACGGCTGACCTCTATCCGCTCGCCAACTTGAAGTCGAAGTTCTTGCGGGGCTTTGGCGTCACACTTCAATTTTCTCGCGCATTCGGCTTTGAATCCGACAGCGCTCGGCTTGCAGCTTTCGAAGAATCGCGGACGCCGCCGGTCGACACGTCGTTCATGCGTTACGCCGTCGGCCTGCGCTATCGAATTCACACGAACCCGGAGAGCGAGACGCCACTCGTTTTGGGCATTTCGGCGAGCTTGCGCAGATGGGCCTTCGCTTTCGCTCCGGAGCTGCCGCTCGGTCCCGACCTCGAAGTGCCGACGGCCGACTATCAGTTGGGACGATTCGGCTTCGACGCCGGCCTCGAGGTTCGGAAAGTGACGTTCTATGCCGCTGCATACTACCTGCACGCGTTTTCCGTCGCTGCACCGAACACGCGGAAGCTCGATACTGCCACGCATCCTTATCTCGCCAACGCGCCGGCCATGGGTGGCGAATTTCGCGGCGCGGTGGGCGTGAGGCTCGCGCCCTGGATCGAGCTTCGGCTCTCGGTGGAATACGCAATCACAGCTTTCCACCTCAAGGCGCTCCAGGAGGGTGACCCGCCCGATCGCGTTCTCGATTCGTATTTGTCGGCGGGTTTGGGCCCCTACGTGAACTTCTGAGCTTTCCGCAGCGCGATTCACTTCTTCGCTTTGGCTCGTCGCGCTGCGACGCGGTCGTCGGCGCTTGTCCACCCTGCATCGAAAGCGCGGCCCGGCTCGTCGAGGTCGACCACGAGGGGCGCGTGGTCAGACGGAATCGGCTTGCCCTTTCGTGCCTCGCGGTCGATCTCGGCCCAGATCGTACGGGCGGCCACGGGCGCGCTCGCCAGAATGTGATCGATGCGCATCCCGACGTTGCGATGGAAATCTCCGGCCCGATAGTCCCACCACGTATAGCGATCCGGTTCCGGGTGGTGCTGTCGGTAAACATCGACGAGCCCCCACTCCACCAGGCGCGTGAACGCCGCGCGCTCGGATGGTGAGACATGCGTCCCTCCATGGCAAGCCTTGGGATCCCACACGTCGGCTTCGCTCGGCGCGACGTTGAAGTCCCCCCCGATGACGAGCGGCTCTTCTTTTTTCCGCGCTTGCAGCCAGCGCGCGAGACGTTCGAACCAGGCGAGCTTCGCTGCGTAAAAACGACTGCCAACCGAGCGGCCGTTGGGCGCATAGACGCTCGCAATGCGCAAGCCGGCGACCGTGACGGCGAGAAACCGGGGCTCGGCGAAGGGCTCGTCATCGGCGACATCGGGCGTGGTCTCCCTCTGCAGAGGCTCGCCGAAGTTTGCCTCGAAGTCGGACATCGGAAGCCGGCTGGCAATGGCCACGCCGTTTCTGCCGCCCGGTGATCCGTGGTGCGCGAGCTCGTAGCCTAGCTTGGAAAAAGCCTCGCGCGGAGCCTCGGCGTCGGAGCTCTTCGTCTCTTGGAGCAAGAGTACGTCGGGTAAAGATCGTTCGATCCACCACGCTACTTTTTCGAGACGTGCCTTCAGCGAGTTGACGTTCCAGCTTGCGATGCGCATGGCGCTTCCTACCGAAGGGACATTCTCTTCCGGCGTCAACACTCATGTGCAACTTTGCAGACCATCCGTTCGCTCGCGGTGCGGCCTCGCGGGGCCAGCCGACCTGGTCTTCGAACGCGTCAATCGCGTGGGTACGAAGAGGTGCTCGGTGCGGCGCTGCGGGCGCACGTCACCCGCGTCGTCTCTACCTCGACGGTGGACGTTTTCGAGGCGCCCCCCCGGTGCAACGCTCGTCGAAACGAACATCGACGACAACCCAAGAAAATCTCTCGACGACCGAGCTCGCACGCGAAGCGTTGTCAGGCGAAGGACGTGGCCGCCCGGTTCCGAAAACGGGTCCCCGCTGTGACTCATGGGTGCACTCGCCACCGTCTCGGCGCCGATCGCGCGCACGTTGGGCACCCAGCCGCTCATCGCCCCCGGCGAGCTCTCGGTCTTGACATGGAATGCCCATGTTCGACGCCAGCAAGGCCCCCGAGCAGCCCACCTCTACTGCATTTAGCGTTGTCCACGGTGCGGGATGCCCCTTGAGACAGCCTAAAGGCAAGGAGAGGGGTCCTGAGCTGAACCGGGAGGCCAAGATGGGCCGAAATGTATCCGATTGGCTACGCGGGTTTGCGCGTCAGGAGCGAGTATTTTGGCGCGGATTCGCCATCGAGATGATTTCGCGCTGTCTTCGGCGCCCTTCCGATGGGAGAGCGAAAGGGTGTAACGTCGTGCCACCGTACCGGTACGGCGCGGGATCCCGAGGGGGGGGATGGCACATGAGTAGCAAGATTCCGGCTTTTCTACGCGTCCTGCTCATCGAAGACTTACCCGAGGAAGCCAGCTGCATCCTCGAGCAGCTCCACAGCGACGGGTTCGAACTCACCTCCGAACGCGTGGTGAATGCCGCGGGCATGAGAGCTGCGCTCCAGAACCAAATCTGGGACGTCGTCTTGGGTGACTATTCCCTGCCAGGGTTCGGCGCGCTCGAGGCGCTCGCGATCCTGGGGGAATCGGGGCTCGATATCCCCTTCATCATCGTGTCGGGCACGATGGGCGAGGAGACCGCCGTCCAAGCCATGAGGGCGGGTGTTCACGATTTTTTCGTCAAGGGCAATCTCGCGCGTCTTTCTTTAGCGATCGAACGGGAAATGCGTGATGCGACGGGAAGGGCAGAGCGCAAGAAACTGCAGGAGGAGAGACTCCTTCTCGACCGCCTGGTGTCGATTGGTACGCTCGCGGCCGGCGTAGCGCACGAAATCAACAATCCACTCGCCTACGTCATTGCGAACATCGACTTTGCGCTCGAGAAATTTTCCGCCGGCGTTCAAGGCGCCCAGCCCATTCCGGATCTGGCAGAGGTACTCCTGGCCCTCGAACAGGCGCGTGAGGGTTCTGAGCGGATACGCATCACGGCGCGCGACCTCAAAGTCTTTTGCCACACCGACGACGGACGGCCGGCGTCGGTCGACGTGCGCAGTGTGCTCGATTCCTCCATCACGATGGCCTGGAACGAGATCCGGCATCGCGCTCGTTTGGTCAAAGTCTTCGCGGAGGTGCCTCGCGTCGACGCGAACGAAAACCGCCTCGGGCAAGTGTTTCTCAATCTCTTGGTCAACGCCGCACAGGCGATTGCCGAGGGCAATGCAGCCGGCAACGAGATCCGAGTCAGTATCTGGCATGAGGGTGATCGAGTGATGGTCGAGATAGGCGACACGGGAGCGGGCATAGCGCCGGAGTCCATGGCGCATCTCTTTGAGCCCTTTTTTTCGACCAAGCAGGCTGGCGTAGGAACCGGTTTAGGATTGACGATCAGCCAGAATATCATCAAGGAGCTAGGTGGCGCGATCAGCGTGCGGAGCATAGTGAATCAGGGAACGACTTTTCGCATCGTCCTCCCGGAAGGCACCATCCAGGAAGCGGCGCGACCTTCGAGTATTCCGCTCGATCCGCCGCGAGGGCGTCGCGGTCGGGTCTTGGTCATCGACGACGAGCCTTTCCTCGCCCAGACCATTCAGCGTCTCTTGGAAGGCGAACACGACGTACGGATCTCGAGCGAGGCAGCATCCGTTTTGCCAATGCTCATTGCCGAGCAAAACTTCGACGTCATTCTTTGCGATCTGATGATGCCGCAGATGACGGGCATGGAGTTTCATGCGGAATTGGCCCGCGCGGCGCCGCTCATGGCGGGGCGCATCGTTTTTCTCACGGCGGGCGCCTTCACCTCCAAGGCCAAACTGTTCCTGGAAAGTGTTCCGAACCTGCGGCTGGAAAAGCCAACCGATGCGAAATCATTGCGAGCTACGATTCACAAGCTCATCGCCAGGATCGACGCCCGCAATTTATCACGCACCCATGCGGCGCGCGGTGGTTCTCACGGCGCGAACACGAAATAGGGCGGGGGTCGCTCGCGAGGCAAGGACGACGACGCCGCTTACGATAGGTGCGGCTCGAGCTCCAACCCTTTGTGTGCGAAGGGCGGGATCGAACTCAGCATGACGCCTCGCCAGCTTACTTGTAGTCGTTTGGCGACAGCGGCCGACATGAAGAATCGTGCGGCGTCGATCCGACGGTGTGCGCTTGTGCACACCACCTCGGTCTCCTGCGCGGTCGACGTGCGAACGCGGCGACCGTTCTGCGCACCTGCCGTTTGATCGGAGTCATGTCCATAGGTCGCGGCCACGCGCCCCTTCGTGCACGTTGGGTGTCATGACCCCCGCGAACAAACAATGCGGATCACCGAAGGAGCTGCTACTTTCGATCTGCAAGGCGCTGACCTCGCCTATTCGCCGCTGTCGCCAATCGACGGTGGCCAACGAGCTCGAGGTTTTACGCCATAACGTTTGGTGGGAGCTTCCGTTCCGCGGATCGCGGATCGCGCACGGCTACCTAGCGCATCTGAAACCGGGGGGGGAAAATGGGAAAACGCCACCATGGCAGTCAATCGTCGGACAAGATCGCATCGGGCATTTCGGGGTTCGACGAGATAACACGCGGAGGGCTCCCGCACGGGCGCGTCACCGTGGTTCTCGGCGGTGCTGGCTGCGGAAAGACGATCTTTGCGTTGCAAGGTCTGGTCGCTGGGGCAAGGGCCCATGAACCCGGTCTCTCGTGACGTTCGAGGAAAACCCGGACCAGATCGTCAAAGACGCGACGCGGTTCAACTGGAACCTGCGAGCATCGAGAGGAAAGGGAGTCGAGTTTTTCGACGCACAACTGTCCCAATCCATCGTTCAGGGCGGCGAGTTCGATCTCCTCGGACTCCTGGCCATGATTGGGACCAGGGCCAAATGCTACGGGGCGGCTACTACCGGGGTAGCGCCGTTCTCATCTCCGGCGCGCCCGGAACCTCGAAGACGAGCCTCGTCGCGGCGCTTGGAATCTCGACCATCGCCGACACGTGGATGCACGTCTCCTACGTCGTGAACGCCGGCGAGCGAAACCGAGCGCTCACCATCGTGAAGTCCCGAGGAACGAGCCACTCCAATCAGGTGCGGGAGCTCGTCCTCAGCGATTCGGGCGTCACCCTTGCCGACCCCTACATCTCCGGCGGCGAAGTTCTCATGGGCACGCTGCGATGGGAGAGGGAGAATGAAGATCGGCACGCGCACCGCATCGCCCTGACCGAGTCGCACCTGCGTCAGAAGCAAGCAGAGCTGTCGCTCGCCGAAACGCGGGTTCGCATCGAGGCCGGCCATACCGAACAGGCCCTGCGAGAGGCGGACCTTCAACGCATCCTCGACTCGCGGGTGGCGGCGAAGGAAGTGGAGCGCGTCGAGACCGTGGAACGAACCAACCGCCGCGGGGGCAACGGTCCGTTGAGACCGGCATCGCTCGTCAATGGTCGCGGACCGGTGCCGCGATGACCGCAAGACCACCGAAAGGGAAACATCCACAGCTCGTTCTTTGCCTCTATCTGGCGGGGGACTCGCCCAATTCGGCCTTGGCCAAGACCCATCTCCGCACGGCTATTGCGCACCTTGCCAAGGAAGACGTGACTTTGGAGCTCGTTGATGTCCTGCGCGATCCTGCGCGGGGTCTACGGGATGGCGTCCTCGTCACGCCCACCTTGGTACGAGTTGCACCTACGCCCGAGCAGCGCGTCATCGGCAACCTCCGCGATCGCAGTGCGCTGCTCGCTGGACTCGGAATCAGCGAGGTCGGCCGTGAGTGAGGCCCGCCTTCACGAACGAATCGACGAGCTCGAACGCAAGCTCGGGGTGTCCGAGCAGACGGTCCGCGCTCTCGGCAGCGGGGAGATCGATGCCCTGCTTCATCAGGACAGCTCGACCCCTCTCCTGCTCCAGGCCGCACAAGAAAAGTTACGCGCGAACGAGCAACTCTTTCGCGCAGTCTTCGACGGTGCGATGGATGCGATGCTCATCGTCGACGAAAGCGGTCGCTATGTCGACGTCAATCCCGCAGCATGCGTGCTCTTTGGGCTGCCTCGCGAGCAACTTCTCGGGCGCAACTTTGCCGAATTCCGAGAGACGCCGGCCGATCACGGGAGGGCTTGGGAGCAGTTTTTCCAAAACGGCCAGATGGAAGGGCAATTTCGTCTGCTGCGGCCGGATGGCAGCAAGCGCGATACCGACTTCCGAGCGACGGCGAATATTTTCCCGGGCCTCAGCCTGTTCGCGCTTCGGGACATCACGGAGCGGCAACGTGCCGAGTCGCGTTTTCGCATCATGATCGAGAAGAGTCACGATGGCATCGCGCTGGTGGATGGCACGGGCGAGACCATCTACCGCAGCCCGGCCATGGATCGAATCCTCGGCAGCCCCGCTTCGTCGGCAGTGGGGACCAGCAACTTCGATATGGTGCACCCCGACGACAAGCAGGTCTTGCGAGCGACCTTGGGCGGTTTGATTACCGACCCCTCGGTAACGGCCAATGTCGAGTTCCGCGTGGTTCACTCCGACGGTTCGACGCACTGGGTGGCCTCCACCGCTCGCAGCTTTCTCGACGATCCCGCGATCGGAGCCATTGTCACCAACTTTCACGACATCACCGAGCGCAAGGTCGCGGAGGCTGCGCTCCGGGAAAGCCAACGCGTGTTGGAAGACGCGCAGGCCGTTGCGCACCTGGGGAGCTGGGCATCGGTGTCGCGTCCGGACGAGATCGTGTCCTGGTCGGCGGAGTGCGCTCGCATTTTCGGGCGTGAGCGAAGCGCCGCCCCGACGGTCGAAGGATTCATTCAGCTCGTGCACCCCGATGACCGGGCTCGAGTCATCGCCGAGGGCGAGCGCGCGGTTGCCCAGGGAAAGCTTTGCGAAACGGAGCACCGCATCCTCAGGCCGACCGGCGAGGTGCGGTGGGTCTACGCACGGACAAAGGTCGAAGCGACGAGCCCGTGGCTGGAAGCGACAGCCGCATCCCGGCAGGATGGTCTCGACCAGGCCTTCCGCGCCGTCGGCGTCGTGCAAGACATCACTGATCGCAAGCGCGTCGAGGACGAGCTCCGGGCGACCGACCTGCGCTACCGTCGCATTATCGACAACACCTCGGAGGGCGTGTGGATATACGACGCCTCGAGCATGACGACCTTCATGAACCCGAAAATGGCCGCGATGCTCGGATGGACGGTAGAAGAGGCAATCGGCAAGCCGGTCTTTGCGTTCATGGATGACGCAGCACGCGAAGAGGCCCGCCAGAGGGTCGAGCGGCGCAAGAGCGGCATCTCCGAGAGAGGAGATTTCCGCCTCAAGCGTCGCGACGGCTCCGAGCTCTGGGTGTCGTTGCATGCGGATCCGCTCCTCGATCAGGCGGGCAACTTCGAGAGTTCCCTCGTACTGGTGACCGACATCACCGAGCGCCGGCGAGCCGACGAGGCGCGCAACCGCCTGGCTTCCATCGTGGCTTCTTCCGATGACGCCATCATCAGCCGGGGCATTGATGGCATTATCCGCACCTGGAACCGCGGTGCGGAGAAGCTGACCTTGTATTCGGCCGAAGAAGCGGTGGGAAAACCGCTCGCCATGCTGTACGCGCCGGAACATGCCGCGCAGATGGATCTCGTGCGCAAGAAGGTCGATAGCGGACAGCCACTCGATCCATTCGAGATGATCGTCGTCCGCAAGGATGAATCCCGCGTTGACGTCTTCCTCACCAAGTCGGTGCTGAGGGACGATGCGGGGACAGTGGTCGGCGCATCCATCATCGCCAGGGACATCTCCGAGCGGCGGAAATCCGAGGCAGCGCTGCGCCGTTCCGAAGAACAGTTTCGACAAGCGCAGAAGATGGAAGCCATAGGCAGCCTTGCGGGCGGCGTTGCCCACGACTTCAACAATCTTCTCTCCGTGATTCTGAGCTATACGCGCATGATCGTCGACGACTTGAAGCCGTCCGATCCGCTCGCTGCAGACCTGGAGGAGGTTCATAAAGCCGGACTGCGAGCGACGGGCTTGACGCGACAACTACTGGCCTTCAGTCGACAGCAGGTGCTTCAGCCGGTCGTCCTCGACCTGAGCCAGGTCGTTTCGGGCATTGAAAAGATGCTGCGGCGACTGCTCCGCGAGGACATTCAGTTTACGCTCTTGGCAGGTTCCCGAATTGGCAAAGTTCTCGCCGATCCTGGGCAAATCGAGCAGGTCATCGTCAATTTGGTGGTCAACGCCAGGGATGCCATGCCCACCGGCGGGAACCTGACGATTGAAACCGCAAGCGTCGTCATCGAAGAGGCGTATGCGGCCGAGCATACGGGCGTTACCGCCGGACCCTATGTGATGATGGCCGTCACGGACACGGGAACAGGTATGGACGCCGCCACGAAGGAGCGCATCTTCGAGCCATTTTTCACCACCAAGGATAAGAGCAAGGGGACCGGGCTGGGGCTCTCTACGGTGTACGGCATCATCCAGCAGAGCCGCGGCCACGTTTGGGTTTACACCGAACTTGGTAAAGGCACGACCTTCAAGATCTACCTTCCTCGTACCGATCGGGCAGCGGTAACCCAGTTTCCACCCGCCGCGCCGGCTTCCACCCTGCGCGGTACGGAGACGATCCTGCTCGTCGAAGACGAGAAGCAGGTACGTACCATCATGCGCTCCATCCTGCGCAAGCATGGCTACAACGTCCTCGAAGCAGAGAACGGCGGGGAGGCACTTCTTCTTTGCGAGCAGTTCGGTGCCAAGATCCACCTGCTGCTCACCGACGTCGTGATGCCTCGGATGAGTGGACGGCAGCTCGCGGAACGGCTCGTGGATCAGCGCCCGGACATGGCTGTGATGTTCATGTCGGGTTACACTGACGACACCGTCGTTCACCACGGTGTGCTCGAGGCTGGGGTCGATTTTCTTCAGAAACCGATCATGCCCGAGCCGCTCTTGAAAAAGGTGAGGCTCGTGTTGGACGGGCTTTCACGCGCCGGCCTTTCCGCAGACTGAGGGCGATTTCACCATCTCGGCACTGGGAATCCGCGCTCTGGTCTCGCGAACAGGTATCCCTGGAAGAGATCGCACCCGAGCTCCGCCAGCATATCGCGCTCACCGGGCGTCTCGATACCCTCGGCCACGACCAGCATCTTCAATTCATCGCATAATGTCTTCATCGAACGAATGATGCTTTGCCGCTTCGAATCCGTATCGACGCCGCGCACGAGCATCCGCTCGAGCCCCGAAGCAAAGCGGCCTTCGAGCGCAGCCCTTTCCCCGAGGCGCCCCGCGCCCCCCTGCAGCTCCAATGCCTGGCGTTTGAGCCGCGCGAGCTTGTGGAAACGCACCGCATGGCGGATGACCTCCACGAGTGTGTCGTTGGGAACCGGTTTGATCAGGTAACGAAACGCACCGTACTCGACCGCCCGAATCGAGGAGTCGACGGCGGGTTTGCCCGTCACGAGCACGACGGGCACATCCAGATCGCGCTCCCGAACGTTGCGAAGAAACTCGAGGCCCCCATAACCGGGCATGTTGACGTCGCTGACGACCACATCGAACGCGCCGTTCTGGAGCCGCTTTCTCGCGTCCAACCCGTCCCCGCGCCGTCTCGACTATCCAGCCCTGACGTTTGAGCACTGCTTCGGAGGCACGAAGAATGGATGGATCGTCATCCACCACGAGAACTCGAACACCTTCGTACTTCGACATTGGACGGGCCCTCCCTTGGTGCGTCAAAGCCGATGCTCTGATGTGCGCCAATTCTTGTCAACGGTCGCGCCGACGAACGGAGGGGGAGTGAACGAGGCGACGCGCGGCGCCGCGTTCGTAGAGCGGTGCCCGGCGAGCGCCAGCGGAACCTGCCAACGCGAACGAGACAGCCTGCTGTCGAGACTACTGCAGGAAGCCGGGCTTGTTGTTCTGTTGATCCAGACTTCGCGAGGCGGTTGGGGTGGCTTGGTACACGCATCCGCTTAACGCAAAATCCGCTGCTTATACGCTGCGCTGAATCGGTAAATCTATGGCGGCGAGCTTTCTCCGGCACTTCAGTCGAGGATCGTACAGTGTCGGCTTGCGTCGTCACGCGCACCTTCGTCCTCGCCGTCTACACTAAATTTGATGTGATCTGCTGTCCCATCCTCGTTGGCAAAGTGTGGCGTGCGAGCGGCTTTGGGCCGCGGAGACGGCCGGCAAAACCTCGGGCCGTGGGATATCTCGAATGGGGTATGAGCGACAGCAAGCTCTCCTCTCTTCCGGTCCTCGTCGAGGACTGACATGCTCGATACGCGGTGGCGGCGTTGCCCGGAGCGGCGCGTTTGGACGACGAGCCGCGTGCGATCCGATGCGCGATCGGATCGTGCCGGGGTATCCGCGACCGGGCGGACGCCATCCAGCAGATCATTTCCGGCAAGCGCCGAGGGCTTCTCTCTACTCGATTCGTCTATTCATCAGGTCGCTCTCGCTTCGTTTCTCCCGTTCGCTTCCGCATATCGAGCATTCGACCGATTCTTCGCGCCAGGAATCGAGCATCCATCGGCTTGTCGATGTAATCGTCCGCACCCAATTGGAGCACAGCGTGGCGGTCAAGTTGGGCGTTGCGAGATGAGTGGACGAGGACTGGAACACCGGACGAAGGGCCACCACGCTTCAGGCTGCTCAAGACGTCGCGGCCATCCATCCCAGGCATGTTGATGTCGAGCAAGATCAAGGAAAACACCTCGCTCGCTGCAAGGCGGAGCGCTTCGGCACCACCAAACGCCTGGACCACCTCGAATCCCTCGAGTTCAAATACGCGCTTTATCACCGCTTGAAGCTCGTCATTGTCATCTACGACCAGAATCCTCGTACTCATGCGTCACCCCTAAACGGCGATTGACCCGCCGAACGTGTGCATCCCCAATTTGATGGGCGACAATTGACGGTTTGCAAAATTAGCAGTGCGCCGTTGCGCCGAACCCTTCGGGCATAGACCCTGTGACGTCACAAACGAAGCCCCACGCGCTCGCGGACCAACCGTCGGAGCACCTTTTCCATGCCCAGCACGACGTGGTTCAAGTCCAGTAATTGCGGGACCACGACTTGCGTCCAACTGGACGTCAAAAACATCGCGAGGGCGCCGGGCGTCCCTTCCCGCCGCCTCGTTCAGGTACGCGTACCTCCACCGGCGGTCGATGACCCGCAGACCTTCGCGCATCGCGTCGAATACGACGCTGAGCTGTTGCGAAGCGATAGGTTGCGAAGCCGCGCCCATTCAAATACCTCTCGCCGTTGTCGCACCGGCTCAGGCGACCTTCATACGGCGGCATGATGATATCGCGTTCGGCGGCTGGAACCATCCCCCAATTTGTCGGCATCCGGACTGGACCCGTGTGCGCTAATTCTCACCTAGATCGAGGCAATGTCCCATGCCGTGAAAGGCTGGGATGTCAGCCCCTTAGCGTTGCATCCATCGTGAGCAGCCAACCGCCCGCATGGCGATCAAACCGTCACCGGCACGGCGCATGGAGCGAAGGGACATCGGGGGCTGTTTTTCCGCCGGTCTCGCGTGCCTAGCGAATGGATACCGGCGGGCACGTCAGCGGGGTCGATTTCCGTGGTCACCTCTGCACCGTGCTGTTCCAGCGATCGACGCGAAATCATTGCGAGCTACGATTCACAAGCTCATTGCCAGGATCGACGCCCGCAATTTCTCACGCACTAGCGCCGTCGTCGCGCACTCGGCCGATATGACGCAGCAACGCAGCAACAGGCGCGACGATCGAATCGCGGAGCGCGCCGATGTTGGCGCACGGCGAGGAGAAACACCGCCATGAAGACCAGGAGCTCGAGCGTCACGCGGGCGGCGATGAGGTGCTGCTCGCGCTCCGCCAAGCTTTGGCGGTGCAGATCGAGCGCGTAGTGAACGCAGTCTGCTCACGCCGATAGGCGTCGAAGAGCTCCTTGCCGTGCAACATCGACGCTTCGAATCTGCTTTCCCGCCTCCGACGGGACGGCGGTTGTGCTCACCTCATTGGGTCCTTCCGATCGTTCGCTCCGAGGTTCGGAGACCATCCTCCTCGTCGAGGACGACGAACGAGTTCGCAGTCTGGCGTGCACGATTCTATGCAAGTATGGATACAACGTCCTCGAAGCTCCGGGCGCAGGCGACGCGTTCCTCCTTTGCGAACAGCACCCCTCGACCATCCATCTTCTCTTGACGGACCTGGTCATGCCCCGCATGAGCGGACGGCAGCTCGCCACACGACTTCTCTCGGTGCGTCCGGCCATGAAGGTGCTCTGGATGTCAGGCTACGCCGACGATGTGGCGATGCGCTCCGGAGCTCTCGATGGGACAACCGAGTTCATTCAGAAGCCGATCACGCCGGAGATGCTAGCTCGAAAAGCTCGCGACGTGCTCGACACGATTATCCGCGGGTAACGCGCCCGCAGCTTCCCGCCGGGAGCCCATGCCGCGCTCGCTGCGCCGTCGACGATCGCCGAGCGCGCTTCCCGCGCGTTGCCAGCGAGTGCTGGGGCGACTGCTTCCGCTCCGTGCGCCTGGAGATGCTCGCCCCCGGGCGCAGCCCTTCGGGCTCGGCGCGCGACATTTCCTGACAGAAGGCTGTCAGGCTCGGGCACTAATGGATCACGCGGCGTGGAACGAACCTCCACGCCAAGGAGGAACCCATGTCGAATCTTCGCCCCATCGGTCACCACACCATCACCCCGAGCTTCGTCGTTCCAGGCGCCGCCAAGGTCGTCGGCTTTCTCGAAAAAGCGTTCGGTGCCAAAGTCGTCGACCGGTACGACGGTCCGGGTGGCGCACTCGTGCATGCCGAGCTGCTCATCGGCGACACCGTCGTCATGTGCGGCGAGCCGATGCAGGGTGGGGAGCCCATGCCGGCAGCGTTCTCGTTCTATGTCACCGATGGCAAGGCGGTCGACGTGACGTACAAGCGCGCGCTCGAATCGGGCGCGACGTCGGTCGAAGAGCCCAAGAACCAGCCGTGGGGCTACCGCGCCGCCACGGTGAAGGATTCCGGTGGCAATCGATGGACCATTTGCGCCGTCATCGAGATCGTGACGCGCGCCGAGATTGAGCGTCGCATGGCCAACATGATGAAGGGATGAAGCTCGAACAGCCCGGCGGCCAAGGCGCCGTGGCGCAACTGCCGCACGGGACTGTGTGCCAACTGTGTCACGACCGCGCGTTGGCACCGCGAGCGTCATTCGGCGCGTGGCACCGAAATGTCGTGGACAACTCGAGGGATGCCCGTACGGAGCGCTGTTGCTTCGAGCGGGCATCCAAGTTGCTTTGCTCATATCGGACTGGGCGCTCTCGCAAGACACAGGGTGGGAGCACCTGCCGAAAGCGTGTGACTGCTCACGCGTTTGACCAAAGGGAACATAGCTATCTAGCCGGCAAGCGCTCTCGCAAGGAGCGCGGTGAAAACGAACATCGCGATGGCGCGGGTGGAGATGAGGGACAACTCATGACGAGAGCGGTTTGGGTCGGGTGTGCGCTGTTGGGCCCATTGGTAATGGCGTGCGGAGCCCCGCCTCATTCAGACGCTTCGGCGGACCCTGACCCGAGTTCCGGCGCGGGTGGTCACGGCGGATCGGGCGGGACCTCGACCGGCTGGGGTGGCATCGGCGGTTCGGGTGGAACAGGTGGCGGGTTACCGCCGCTGACCGGAGGTGGTGGTATCGGTGGCAGCCTTCGCGACGCCGGATTCGGCGGGGCCGCGGGTGGGGGCGGACCGTTCGTTGACGGCGGTACGTACACCGAGGCCATTGTGGAATCGGAAGATTCGCCGCCTCCGCTCGCCGGCGGTACGCTGGCCATCATCGGAGGCGGCGCGCGCGCGGCCGCGTCCGACCCCGATCGTGATCAAGTCGTAGCCGTCGACCTCAATGCGATGTCGATCGTGTCGACCGCGGCGCTCGCGCGGGGCGACGAACCCGGTCGTCTCGTCGAAGACGGGGGCGGCCGCGTGCACGTCGCGCTTCGCAGCGGCCGCGCGGTGGCCGTCATCGATCCGAACAATGGAACCATCTTGGGGCGGCTCCCCGTCTGTCATCAGCCGCGAGGCCTTGCGTACGACGCGGCACGCGACGCGATCCACGTCGCTTGCGCGGGGGGAGAGCTCGTGAGTTACGCAGCCGCGACCGGCGCGCCGCTTCGCAAGCTCCGCCTCGAACGCGATCTTCGCGACGTCGTCATCGATGGCGATCGGCTGCTCGTCAGCCGATACCGCGCCGCCGAGCTTCTCGTCGTGGAATCGAACGGTACCGTATCGGCCAAGTTGCGCCCGCCGGCGCCCCCGCCCGTCAGTCCCGCTCCCGGTGTTCCGCCGATTGCAGCACTCTCCGCCGTGGCGTGGCGCACGGTCGCGTCACCGGATGGCGGGGCGCTCATGGTTTACCAGCTGCTCAAGGCGGGCAATGTGCCGACGACGCCAGGCGGCTACGGCAGCGGCGCGTGCGGCGGCATCATCAGCACTTCCGTTGCCCACCTACGGATCGACGGCGCCGGTTTCGTGGTCGACGACGTCGCCGCGATTCTTCCGGTCGATCTCGCGACGACGAGCTCGCGCGCGTTCGCCGTCGCGGCGGGGGCGTGGGCACCGAACCGCGTCAACTTCACGCTGCAACCGTTCGCCTACGTGAATCCCCCTCCTTCGACGAATCCGCCGTCGCGCACGTCGACTTGCTTTCTCTCCGGGCGCTCGCCGCTGCCGCCTCCGATATCCGATGCGGGAATCATTGCGGCCGACGGTGGTGTGATACGGCCGACACCGCCGCCTCCGAGCGTGACTCCGCCGGGGCGCGTCGTGGCACTCGGATTCCGATCCGATTCCGAGCTCGTTTTGCAGACCCGCGAGCCTGCGACGATCGTTTTCGGACAGCGCGTGTTGGAGCTGCCCGGGCGTAGCCGCAAACATACGGGCTACGAGCTATTTCATTTGGCAACGATCGGCGGCATCGCGTGCGCGTCTTGCCACCCCGAAGGGCACGAGGACGGTCAGGTGTGGACTTTCGCGGGCTCCGGATCACGGCGCACGCAATCGATCAACGGCGGCATCAGCGGCACCGAGCCGTTCCACTGGAACGGCGACATGAACGATTTCGCGAAGCTCGCCCACGATGTTTTCAACAGCCGGATGACCGGACCTTCGCTCAGCGAAGAACACGTGACGTCGCTCTTTCACTGGATCGATAAGATCCCGCGGCTCGAAGCGCCGCCTGCCGACGACCTTGCGGCCGTGGAGCGCGGGCGCACCCTGTTCAACGACGGCGAGGTCGGGTGCGCGTCGTGCCACTCCGGTGAAAAGTTCACCAACAGCGCCAACGTCAGCGTAGGGACCGACGGCATGTTCCAGGTCCCGTCCCTGGTGGGCGTCGCGTGGCGTGCGCCGTACATGCACCAGGGGTGCGCTGCGACATTGGCCGATCGTTTCGGGGCCTGTGGCGGCGGCGATGCTCACGGTAAGACGTCGCAGCTAACCGCCGAACAGCGCGCCGATCTCATCGTTTATCTCGAAACGCTCTAGCCGAAAGTCGCAGAGGGCCCGCGTCGGGCGGGCTGGGGGGGCTCAACACGAACGCAGGAATCGTGCGATCTCAGTCTTGCCATCTGTACAAGAAACGGATGTCGTAGCGTTCTACCGATTGCGTTGGCTATGCCCGCGACCCATCGAGGAACAGACATCATGAAACTGCGACCATTTGCCGCGACCGCGCTTTCGTTGTTGGGCGTTGTTGTTGTTTCGCCGTCGTTTGCTCAAGATCAACGGCCGCCGTCGGATCCAAGGCCAGGCGAAAGCCAGGCTCCAACGGATCGTCCGGCCGCCCCGCCGGCGAGCCAAGACACGCCGGTCACGCCGGACGTGCCGCAGACACCGCCTCCGCCATCGGATCAGGGCCCTCCTGGGCCCCCGCCCGCACCCTCGCAGGACACGCCTCCGGCGTTCCCGCCCGAGGTCGCGCCCACGCCAGTATCGCCTCCCGCGCTCACGCCAGACGCCGAGAGCAATGCCATGAGCATCGAGGGTTTCGAGAGCTTTATTCCTCCGCCGCGCGACCAAGTGACCCCGCCCATCGGCGAAAAGTTGAGTCCGCTTCTCATCACGGCGGGTTTCGGTTACGGGTACGCCGCGATCAAGCATCCTGATCTCGAGAGCCGCAGCCTTTCGGGCTCGTTCATCGAGCTCACAGCGGGCACCGAGCTCGACCGCCGCTTCCGGTTGTCGTTTGCGCTGACCAGCTTTCAGACGACGATCCACCGCACGGCGTCAGGTAACTGGGCCGAGGGAAACTACCCTATCAAAACTGCCGCGGGGTTTCGCACGCAAGCCGATCCCACCGAACCTACCCACACCGGCAATGGTGAGGGCGGGGTCCTCGTTCAACAGACGATCCATATCCACTCTTTCGCGCCCCGTTTGGACTTCTTGCCCCTCGGATCGCAAGGGCCGTACATCGGTGTCACGGCGGGGTTGGGCGTCATCCAGGACATCGGACTGCGAGCGGGAGGTGACGCCAGTCTTCGCGTCGGTGGCGAGTGGCGCCCCTACCACGTCTTCGGCTTAGGTATCGAAGCGGGTGCGCACGGCCAGCTCTATACGGATTCCCGAGCCGCCATCCCCTACGCAACCGCCCGGCTCCAGTTCTATCTCGATCCCGACCAGCTCTCGAGCCGGCGGCAGCCCACCGTCACGACCTTCGTACCGTCAGGACAACGCACGCTCCCGGTCCTGCCTATCCGCTGACGCGTCGGATCGCCGATCCCAATCGAGAGGCGCGACTTGCCGCCGGGGATATGCCACGCTGCGCGCCATGCACGCCGCATGCTCGCGCCGTTCTCTGTACAGCGCAGGAGCTTGGTCGATGCTGCTCTTGTGTTCGTGCAGCTCGGATACTCAATTAGGTGGAGATGCTGACGCCGCGGCTGTGGCGGACGCCGGAGCGGAGACGAGCGGAACGAGCGGGGCCGCGGGAGCGAGCGGAGGGGCCGGCGGCGCGTCCGGCGCGAGCGTCACCGGCGGCGCGGCTGGCGTCGGAAACGGCGGCGCAACCGCGGGCCGAGCAGGAGCGAGCGACGCAGGCGGCGCCGCGGGCTCGTCGAGCGGAGGCCGGGCAGGCACCTCGAGCGGTGATCAGGATGCGGCGACCGATCGACGGGACGAGAGCCACGACGCTGGGGGTCTGGAGCGCGACACCGACACGGGCGTCGACAGCGCGCTCGATACGCCCGACGCTCCTTCCGATACCAGCACGCCGCCCTCTGACGCCGACGCATGTTCAGCGCTTCCCACGGCGGGCGTGTATGCGACCTTCCGCGTCGTCGGCGATGTGTTTCGTGCTTCGATCACGAATGTAGCCGGCATCGATCAGGCTCTCGGGCTGTGGCGCGGGCAATCGCAGGCCAAGATCCCCACCGGGGAACTCGAGTGCGGCAACAACACCTACAACTGCGGCTGGACGTGGAGGATGAATCCCGCCAGCGTCACGTTTGCCGAGTTGACCATCGAGGTGTGCGACGCAACGCCTTCGTACGTAGAAGGAAACTGCGCGAGCTTTCCCAACGGGCGTTATTGCCCCTGGTCCGCAGAGCTCATCGAGCTACGCGACTGCCGAACCGAGGCAAGCTGCCCCGTTGTCCCGCGCTGAAAGGTCAACACCATGTCCAATCTCGTCACCATCGCCGTCACCGATCACGTGGCCGATGTTCGCCTCAACCGTCCCGAAAAAATGAACGCGCTCAACCTGGCGATGTTCGACGCCATCATCGCTGCAGCCGAGCGCGTCATGAACGACCGCACGATTCGCGCGGTGGTGTTGTCCGGCGAAGGCGGCGCATTTTGCGCGGGGCTCGACATCGCGAACTTCACCGACCCGAGCGCGCTCGGTGGTCCGGAGGGGCCCTTCGGTCCAGGGCGCGGCGGATTTTGGCCTAATTATTATCAGAAGCCCGGCTACCTCTGGAAAGACGTGCCCGTGCCGGTGATCGCTGCGCTGCACGGAGCGGTCTTCGGCGGCGGATTGCAGATAGCGCTCGGCGCCGATATCCGTATCGCGGCGCCGAGCGTCAAAATGTCGGTCATGGAAATCAAGTGGGGCCTCGTTCCGGACATGAGCGGCACGCAGACCCTGCGCGACCTCGTTCGACTGGACATTGCCAAAGAGCTGACATTCACCGGGCGAATCGTGGAGGCGGACGAAGCGGCGCGCATCGGTCTCGTCACGCGCATCGCCGAGGATGCTCGCGAAGCGGCGCTGCGCATGGCGCGCGATATCGCCGCCAAGAATCCAGAAGCTATTTCGTCCGCCAAATTGCTGTTCGAAAGTGCGTGGCATGGCGATGCCGCCCGCGGGCTCGAGATCGAAGAGAAACTGCAAGCGCGGCTCTTGATGACGCCCAATCAGATCGAAACGGTGATGGCCGTCATGGAGAAGCGCCCGGCTCAATTCGCCGAACGGACCTTCGACCGGCTGCACCGGGCAAACCCCGTGGAGACGTTCAAAACGCGCGTTTGAGGAGCGCCGCGCGGCGGCAGACGACCTGCGATGGTGGCTAGGCGGGCTGGTGGAGTTGAATCAGGTTTCCACACGTGTCCGAAAACACCGCCAGGATGACGGGACCCGCTGGGGTCGGCTCTTTCGTGAAGGCGACACCGAGCGACGTGAGGCGCTCGAACTCACCGCGGATGTCGCTCGTTTCGAAGGAAGCCAAGGGGATACGCTGGTCGAACATCGCTTTTTGAAACGTTCGGGCGGCCGGGTTGGCGTTGGGCTCGAGAGAGAGCTCGACATCGTCGGGGCCCTCGGGCGAAACGACGGTGATCCAGCGGTAAGCTCCCACTGGGATTTCGTTCTTTTTTTTGAAGCCGAGTACGTCGGTGTAAAATTTGAGCGCTTTGTCTTGGTCGTCGACCATGATGCTGGTGAGCTTGATTCGCATGGGGCCCTCGTTGGTGAACGAGACGCAGGTTACGATGGCTCTCCCGCGCGAGCTTCTCGGAAATTGCGAAAGGCCGACTGCGGTAAGAGAGCCATCAAACCGAGGCACCCCGGCTCGAAGTGGAGCGCCAGCGTGCCGGGCACCTGGACAATGCGGTGGGCGCGGCGACGATAAGCCGACGGGCTCGCTCCGACGCGACGCGAAAACATGTCGCTGAAAGATCCGAGGCTCGAGAAGCCGACCTCCATGCAGACGTCGGTGACCGAGAGCTCTCCCCGCTGAAGGAGCCGTTTGGCGCGCTCGATTCGGCGAGCGATTCGGAACTGGTGCGGGGTCACCCCGAAGAGCGCTTCGAATTGCCGAATGAAGTGAAACTGGGAGATCTCGATTTCGCCGGCGACCTCTCGGATCGACGGCGCGTTTTCCGGGCAGTCGTTCAGCATGTCGCGCGCACGGCAGAGGCTCCGAAACACGTCTCGCGTCAGCAGCATGATGGATGTCTAAACCGTTGGATGTCGCGATTCCAGCTCCCGGCTTTTCACCGCCGCGGTTGCGGTGAACTGGCGCGGTTACATCGATGAAACTTCTCGACGGCCAACCGTTCGCTGCGCGCTCTCGCGAGAAAACGACGCCATGGGCGGCCGGGTACGACGCCAAAAAAGACGTGCCGCCGAGGGGGCACCTCGCTAGAACACGTTCTCGCGCCGATGCGAAGGTGCGCTTTCCCTCTTCGGGGCACATTCGGTAAAGTCCGCGTCCCCTCCCCGCCGCGATCTTCTTCAAGTTGAACTGACAAAGACGCGACATCCCAACAACGGAGCGCATCATGCGATCGTATCTGACGAGTCTCGGATCTCTTGCGGTAGTCGGCGGCGTGCTTGCCGGATTTTCCTGCTCTGCGCACGACACGGTCAAAACCAGTGCGGGCGGCTATGTCGGGAGCAGCGAAGCAGAGCTCGCTACCGCGCGTGCGGCGCTTCGAGCGACTCCGCTCGGCAAGGTCGTCGCGCGCAACGAGCTCGGTTCGGGCCGATACGTCGTGGCCAGCCCCGCGGTGGGCGCCAGCCATTTGAACCTGTCGCCGGAATCGGCGGCGCGCCTGCATCTCGAGCGCCACGCGCGCATGCTCGGCTTGAGCGAGACTGCCGTGCGCGGTGCCGTTTTCAAAAGCTGGCACTCCATGAGCGGCGGAGCCGGCGTCGCGCTGTTCGAACAGCGCGTCAACGGCATCGAGGTGTTCCGCGCGCGCGCGAGCGTTCTCGTCGATGCGGCGAATCAGCTCGTTTCGATCAGCAACAGCATGGCAGGTAGCGGCGCGCCGGTCTCGGCGAAGGTCAACGCCTTCGCATTGGCGGCGGAAGACGCACTCGCCGCCGCTTACACCGCGCATGCGGGCGTGCCTCTCTCGGCCCAAGCTGTGCGCGACCAGGGCGAGCTTGGTTCGGCTCGCAGCTACGCGGTGACATCGCCCAGCGGAGCTCTCGGCGTCGTCTCGGCGACGGCGAAGAAAGTGTTCTTTCCCGTCGGCGGCACGCTCGAAGCTGGGTATTACATCGAGATTCTCGGTCGAGCGGCGGGCTCGCGAGAGAACGATGCACGCGGCTACGTCATTGCGGCCGACAACGGGCGCATTCTGCATGAGCAATCACTCACCATGCACGACGCCTTCAACTATCGCGTATGGGCCGAGCCGACGGGGCTCAACACGCCCCTCGATGGACCGATCACCGACACCACGCCGCACCCCACCGGACTCGTCGACGCCTACCAGCCCAAGTTCGTGGAGCCCGTGATCATCTCCATGGAAGGCTTCAACACGAATCCCGACGGCAAAGCCGATCCTTGGCTCAAAACTGACGACACTTTTACGTTCGGCAACAACGTCTATGCGTACAGCGATCGCAACGGCGGCGCCGCCGACGGCGGCATCTTTTCGCCGAACAACGGTTTTCAGGACGGCGGCAGCGATCTGCGCGCCGAGGTGACCGGGCCAAGAACGTTCGATCGCATCTACGATCTGAAGGAAGCGCCGAACGTCAGCCCCGACCAGATCAAGGCCTCGATCACGCAGCTTTTCTATACCAATAACTGGTTGCACGACTTTTGGTACGACTCCGGCTTCAACGAGGCCGCCAACAACGCGCAGCTCGGCAACTACGGTCGCGGCGGAGTCGAGCGCGATCCGTTGCTCGTCGAAGCGCAAGACGCCGCCGATTCTGGCCAATCGAACAACGCCAACATGAGCCCGCTGGCCGACGGCACCTCCCCACGCATGCAGATGTACGTATGGACCGGGATCGGCAATCGTTCGCTCGTCACCACACCCCCCCTCACGTTCACCGACGGAATTGGCGCTTCTGGGTACGGTCCTCAGACATTCGAGCTCACGAATTCCCTGATTCTGGCCGACGACGGTAGTACCGCCGTGATGGCCGGCACGACGGGCATTGGTACCGTCACCGATGCTTGTCAGACTTTGCCCGCAACGGTTTCGGGCAAAATCGTCGTCGCCGATCGCGGCGGTTGTAACTTCACCGTCAAGTCGGTCACCGCCCAGGCCGCAGGCGCCGTGGGAGTCATCCTTCTCAACAACGCTGCTGGCAATGCGCCGACGAGCCCGAGCGGCGCCGATACGAGCATCAAGATCCCGCTTCTCGGCCTCAGCTTGGAAGACGGAGCCAAATTGAAAGCGGCGCTCGCGGCGGGCCCGGTGTCAGCGGTCCTGAATCGCGGCGTCGAAACGATGCGCGACGGCACCATCGACAACACCATCGTGGCGCACGAGTGGGGGCACTATCTCCACCATCGCCTGGTGCAATGCAGCTCGGCCTCGTGCAACGGAATGAGCGAAGGTTGGGGCGATTTCGTGGCTGTCCTCATGTCCGTGCGCGAGGGCGATACGTTCGACAACGGCAAGACGTACGCGCTCTCGCAATACGCGACGGCTGGATTCTCGCGCGACGGCGCGTACTTCGGCATTCGCCGCGCGCCTTATTCGAAGAGCAAGGCGAAGAATCCCTTCACCTTCGGACATATTAGTCAGAAGTCCGCGCTCCCCATGACGGCGTCGCTCGCGCCCGCGGGCGCGGACCTGAGCGAAGTGCACAACGTCGGCGAAATCTGGGCCGAGGCGCTGTTCGAGGCATATACGAATCTCATCGAAGCCGGCAGAGCCGCCAATCCACCGGTACCCTTCGCCGAAACGCAGCGTCGTATGGCCGACTACGTCGTGGCCGGGATGAAGACGGCCCCCGCGGAGCCGACCTTCGTCGAACAACGCGATTCTATTCTCGCCGCCGTTTATGCCACGAAACGCATGGACGACTTCAGCGCTATTGCCAAAGGCTTTGCCGACCGCGGTCTCGGCGTTTCGGCGGTGGCTCCCCCCACGACGTCGACCAACCTCAACGAAGCCGTCGAGAACTTCGACTTCAAGGGGCGACTCGCATTCGTCAATGCCAAGGTCGACGACTCGAGCACGACCTGCGATCGAGACGGCAACCTCGACGCCAACGAATCGGGCAAGCTCAATATCGAGGTGCGCAACGCCGGCTGGCTCAAACTGACGAACACGCAGGTCAAGGCTACGACGACGAACCCCGACATCACCTTTGCCAACGGCGGCGCGACGGAAGTGGTCTCGGTCGATCCCTTCGGCACGGCCAAGCTATCGATGGGCATCACCGCCAAAGCCGGCGCCACCAAGCGGGACATCGTGCCCATCGTCCTGACGATGACCGACGGCGACGCCATCAACCCTTCGTCGGAAGTGACGTTCCGCACGCTCTTCAATCTCGACGAGGTCAAAGAAACGTCGGCCACGGACGACGTCGAGAGCAATCTGACGGTATGGACGATGACCCACATGCCCACGCTCACAGCCGATGCTTGGTCACGCGACGGCGACGCCACCAACCACCTCTGGCACGCAGACGACGTGGGCGTGGCCGGCGACGAGTCCTTGGTCTCGCCGGACTTGAGCGTCGGGAGCGATCCCTTCACCATCTCGTTCCGCCATCGCTTTTCGTTCGAGTTGGCATCGCTCCTTCCGGGCCTACCCGGAATGTTCCCCATTGACGGCGGGGTGCTCGAAATCTCCGTCGACGGCGCGGAGTGGCAAGACATCACGCAGTACGCCACGTACACGTACCCCTCCACCATTTCGGCCAACGTCCTCGGGACACCGAACAACAACGTCCTCGCGGGGCGCCGCGCATGGGCCGCGGTTTCGGCCGGCTATGCCACGAACCAATTCGTCAACGTGAGCCTCGATCTCGGCACCAAGGTCGCCGGCAAAAAGGTCAAGGTTCGCTTCCGCGTCGGAACGGACGAAGCAACGGGCGCACCGGGGTGGGATATCGACGATATCGCGTTCGGCGGCATTACCAACAAGCCGTTCGGTACGGTGGCCGACCAGAATTGCAGCCCCGACGCAGGCGTGAGCGACGGCGGCGCGGGTGACGCCACCGGGACGGGTGACGCGGGAGGGTCGGCCGGCGCGGGCGGTGGTACGACGAGCGACGGGGGATGCTCGTGCTCGATCCCCAGGCGAAACAGGGCGAACGGCATGGCGGCGGTTGGCGCCCTCGGGGCGCTGGCGGCAATGCTAGGGCGACGGCGCTGGCGGCGGGGGGCGTAGCCGATCAAACCTTCTTCGATACACGTGCCGCGCGCAGGAGGAAAAGACCCGCGGAGAGGTCTATCGCGCCCAGGACCGCAGGGGCGATCGCCACGATGCCCTTGTTCATAGCAAGGGCCAGTCCAGTATCGAACAGTTGGAGCCCAGCATCCGCAACGAAGACCCAGGCGAGCCCTTCCCGTCTGCGCCTGAGGACCAAGACCATAAAGGCGACCCCGAGCAGTATCGTTCGACTGGCAAACATCAGCCCAAGTGACCGCGCTGGTTCCATCGAGCTGCCGGGCATCGCCTTTTCGGGCGCGAGCATGAGTACCGCGGAGAACACCACCAAGAGCGCGCCCCGAAGAAAGGCGTACCCGCGTACCAGACGGTCGGACCAATCGCTGCTCGACATTGGAATCCCTCAATCACCGCCGTTCGAACCGGACGGGGTCAGATCAATACCCTGCCGCGAGCCCGTCCTTGCGAAATTCCGTGGCGCCCCAATAGATGCCTGTGTAGGTGTCGCGCAAAATCGCTTGGTGACCGCCAAAGACGCCGGTCGCGGGGGCGTAGACGACCTTGTGACCGCGGCGTGTCAGCTCGTCGGCAACGGACTGCGGCACGCCTGTTTCGAGCTGGAGGATACCGCCGTCCTTCATCGGCGGAAGACCGGTCGGCTCGGTCGAGCCATCATGGTGAAAGCGCGCCGCGTCCCCCGATTGCTGCACGCCCATGGCAAAGTCGATCATGTTGACGAGGATTTGAACGTGCCCCTGCGGTTGCATGTCACCGCCCATCACGCCGAAGCTCATGAGCGGCTTGCCGTCTTTCGTCACGAATGCTGGAATGATCGTGTGAAATGGGCGCTTGCCCGGCGCGTAGGCGTTGGGGTGTTTCGGATCGAGCGCGAAGAGCTGGCCGCGGTCCTGGAAGGTGAAGCCCAATGTCTTCTCATCGAGGCTCGACGGCACAAGGCCCGAACCGACGCCGCGGTAGTTCGATTGAATCAAACTGACCATCATCCCTGATTTGTCGGCGACGGTGAGGTAGATGGTGTCGCGCTGGGTATCGCCCGACTGGCCCGGAGGCAGCTCGCGGGCGGCGCGCTTCATGTCCAGCATTTTTGCACGTTTGGCCGCCCAGTCTTTGCTGAGCAGGAATTGGTACGGCGCGCCGTCGGCGATGTAAGCCGCGCGATCTTCGAAGGCGAGCTTCTTGGCCTCGACCATGACGTGCCAGAAGTCGGGCGACCCACGCCCCATTCGCTTGAGATCGAAGCGTTCGAGAATGTTCAGCATCTCGAGCGCCGCGACGCCCTGGTTGTTCGGTGGTAGCTCCCAAACATCGTAGCCGCGATAGCTCGTTGAGATGGGATCGACCCATTCGCTGTGCTGGCGCTGAAAATCCGACTTGCGGTGCGGCGCTCCAATCTTCTTGAAATAGGCCTCCATCGCGTCGGTCAGCGGTCCCGAGTAAAACGCGTCGCGGCCGCCAGCGGCAATAGCCCGGTACGTACGCGCCAGATCCGGATTGCGGAAGATCTCGCCTTCTTTGGGCACGTATCCGGTGGGCGCGTAGACGGCGCGCATGTTGGCGATCTCTTCGAGGTCGCCGCCCTTGAAGCTCTTCTCGAACGCCGCGACGTTCGTCGCCAGCGCCTTGGCGATGTATTCGGTGAGCGGAAAACCTTCTTCCGCGTAGCCGATCGCGGGCGCGAGAATTTCCTTCATCGGCAGCTTGCCAAAACGGCCGTGGAGCGCGAACCAGCCGTCGACGGCGCCGGGCACCGTCACCGATCGCCAACTGTGGGCCGGCAACTCCGGCCGGCTTTTGTTGGCCTTGGCCAGCTGCTCGAGCGTCTGCCCCATCGGGGCGCGCCCCGATGCGTTGAGACCGTGGAGCTTTCTGCTCTTGGGATCCCACACCAGGGCGAACAGATCGCCACCCACGCCGGAGCCGGTCGGCTCCATGAGACCGAGCGCGGCGTTCGCGGCGATGGCCGCATCGACGGCGGTGCCGCCCTTTTTTAAAACATCCAGAGCGATTTGTGTCACGAGAGGCTGCGAGGTCGCGGCCATGCCATTGACCGCGAGCACGGCCGATCGCGACGCCCAAGGCGCACCCGAATAGCGATCGCCCTGGTCTTTCAGCATAGGGCCAGGCGGCGCCGCGGCAATGCCCAGCATCGCGATGGCGATCAAACTCAAATGACGCATGACTCTTTTCATCGCTGGCCTTCCCCCCCGAACCTGAGTCGTTCGCCTCGGGTCAACAGCATTTGCACACGTGCCGCCCGCCGTCATGGATCGCGTAGATATCGACTCTGCTGCGATCTCGTCATTAAGGGGGTCGCGAGTGCCGACAGCCGCTCGACAATCTGCATGAATTCTTCGATGCTCATATCGACATGCCCGATCACACGACCGTAGAGCATCGCCGCGCGAACGCCGCGGCCTTTGCGTTCGCGTTCCGCCTGGCGCAGCGCCCAGAGGACGACGCGCTCTTTGCGGGTCAGACCATCGCGTGCATCGGGGATATCGTCGAACACAAGCGCCAGTCTAGCCCATCTGAGGTGAGATGACGGCCGAACCGCGGGCGTGTCGTCTCGGCAGACCGCTGCTACACAGGTCCCAGAGCCATGCGAATCGGTCTCGGGTGCATGCGGTTATCGACGGAGCTCGCGGGCGACGAGCCGACCGCACTGGCGACGCTCGCGACGGCGCTCGACGCCGGCGTCGCACTTTTCGACACCGCGCGGGCCTACGCGCCCGGCGAAGCCGACCTCGGGCACAACGAACGGCTCATCGCGAAAGCGTGGCAGGCGCGCGCGACGGTTCCCACGGCGCGGGTCGTGACCAAGTGCGGGATGCGGCGCGACGGGGGCGCGTGGATTCCGGACGGCCGCGCGAAACGCATTGCGGAGGACGTTGCCGCCAGCTTGGAGGCGCTCGGCGCCGTTCCCATCGACATTCTTCTTTTGCACGCGCCGGACCCACGGGTGCCCGTCGCCACCGCAGGCCGCGCGCTGGCGCGGGCGTACGACGACGGGATCGTTCGCGCCGTCGGCGTCTCCAACGTATCGCGCAAACAGCTCGAAGAGCTCGCGGCGCACGCCCCCATCTCCGCGGTCGAGATCGCACTGGGCGCATACGACGATCTCGCGATCCGAAGCGGTGTTGTCGCGTATTGCCTGGAGCATGGAATCGAAGTGTTGGCCCACGCCCCGCTGGGCGGACCGGAGCGCGCAGCGAAGCTCGCCAAGGATCCGGTGCTCACCAGCGTAGCGAGCCGCTTCGTTGAAGCACGCGCGGTGGACGTGTTTCTGACTTATTTGCTGACATTACGGCCAGGCATCGTTCCGATTGTAGGCGCTCGTCGACCACAAACGATCGCCCGGTTTCGCATCGCGAGCGCGCTCGATCTTGGGGAAGAAGACCTCGTCGCGATCGATGCCCGCTTTCCCCGGCTCGGTGAGCTTCGCCGCCCGCGCGTCGCTGCCGCGCACGACGTTGCTACGCGCAACGCCGAAGTCGTCATCCTCATGGGGGTGCCCGGCGCGGGAAAATCACGCGCCGCCGAAGGCTTTGTCGCGCGCGGGTACGAGCGTTTGAACCGTGACGTGGCGGGCGGCTCGCTCCGTGCGATCGCGCAAACGCTCGACAAGCGTCTTCGAGCGGGCGCCGATCGCCTGGCGCTCGACAACACGTACGTGACGCGAGCCGCCCGCAGCGACGTCGTACGGATTGCGTCGTCCTACGGGGCGCGCGTGCGGTGCGTGTACCTCGAAACACCGTTGTCCGACGCGCAGGTCAATGTCGTGGTTCGCATGCTCGAGCGGTTCGGGCGCGTGGTGGAGCCAGAGCAAATGACGGAGCTTGCGCGCAGCGATCCTGCCGCCCTCGCGCCTCATGCACTTTCCCGCATGATGCGCGATCTGGAGCCGCCAACGGCGGACGAAGGATTTGCGGACATCGAGGTGGTGCCCTTCGTTCGCGATCGTTCGCCGGATGGCGTCCCCGGCATCGCGATAGCGATCGATCCGCTCGAAGGGGCCAGCAACGACGGCCCGGGCGAACTCGCCATGACTCGTCTGCTCGACGATGTACCGCTCGTCACCCCTTGCCTCCTCTACGCATGGAGGCCCGGCGTGGACGCAGCGTCGCTCGCTGCTGAAAGCGCATTCGCAAAGAGCCTCCGCGCCACGGGGCGCCCGATCGAGATCGCGGTGTGCCCTCATCCTGCCGGCCCGCCAATCTGCTGGTGTCGCCCTCCCCTTCCCGCCATGTTCCTAGCGTTTGCGAAGCGTCATCACGTCAGCCTCGGCGCGAGCACGTTGTTCGGTCGAAGCCCAACCGATAGACGGGTCGCGCGTGCGCTCGGGATGGCGTTCGTCGACCTTGCAGATAGCGGCCTCTCGATTTCCAGAATTTAACCCTCGATTAATTCGTTCTCGACGCATTCCGCGGCAGTTACGCCCCAGAAGACCTAGATGCAGCGCAGTACGTCAAGAGACCGCTTGAAGCTCTGGCCCCCGCAGTTCAGGGTTGCACACCCAGCAAGCGACGCCCCCCATCCGCGCCGCCTGCATAACCCTCAACCTGGTTACGACGACCTAGTACTACGCGGCACGCGTGCTCCTTAGAAACATTCTCCTCGGCGATAGCGCCAGCCACGGCCAACCGGCGTCGCACATCACGCGTCCCGGAATCCCCGCGTCTTGCCTATCGACACGTGCCGCAGACTAGTCGTCTCTTTTTCATGATCGATGGGGGGTTCTGAAAGGACCATGCGATGAATAGTCTTATTCTGGCCGCGATTCTCGCGCTGGCGCCATCTCTCGCGCCGGAAACTGCAGAAAGATATGCGAGCGATATTGCCATCGCGGCCGACGGGGACTTGGAAATGGCGGCCGCGCTGGTCGCGACTGCCGAAGCAGAGTCGAACTTCAGGGCGGCGATCGAGCAATGCGAATGCCAGCAATGGGAGTGCGACCGAGGTGCAGACCGCAAAATCCGTGCGCTTGGCCTCTTCCAGTTGCAATACTACTGGTGGTCGAACCATGAGCCGGCAGAGATATGCGGTGACAGCGCGCTTGCCGCTATTCTTACAGCAAAGGAGCTCGGTTATCTCCAGAAGCGCTACGGTTGGGTGAGGGCACTTCGCTATCACATCGGAGGCAAAGCAACGGATGAACAGGTTCGCCCGCGGATTCGTCGTTTCGAGCAGTTGACACGCGAATGGAAGACGGCAGCATGAGTCGCGGCATCAACCGATGATCGAAGAAGCGGGCCGCGCATTGCGGCGGCGGCCGACGTTCCACGCTACACCGCCAGCGACCGCGAGCAACACGAGCTGCGCAACGGACGTGAACGTCAACCGGGCGTGCTCGAAGCCGGGTACGGCGATGCGCGAGGGGAGCACGGGCCATAACACTAAAAACCCGACCGCGAGCGCAGCGCGCCGACTGCGGCGAGCAGGGCCGGCGAGCGCGAGCAACCAAAGAGAGGCAACAGCGGCGTACGCATCCGGTAAGAACGGCGCGGCCATCGAGGCGAGTCCGAGAAACGCGAGCCAAGCTTGCGCCGAGCGAAGGCGCTCTTCGTCGCCGCGGCTGTGCCTCGCCTCTGCGGCGGCCTCGCCGGGCTTGTCCTTCGCATGCATGACACCCGCGGCCAGCGCGCCGATCGATAGCGTCACTGCGTATACCCAGCCCATAACGGACGCGGCGACTGGCCCTATCGGGACGCCGACGGCACGAATCTTCAAAGCAAGCCCGAGGATGCTGGAATTGACGGTGCCGAAAAGACCGGGCGCTTCCCAGGGGGCGGGGTCGCCGTGGAACAGCTGTGGCAGCTGAAACGCGATGAAGCTCTTCAGCGGAGCGACGCCAAAGAGAACGAGCGTCCCGGCCGTTTCGGCGACAAGCCATCCCAATGTCCACAAGATAGGCGTTGGCTTTCGACGACCGGCGAGCACGATCAACAAGATTGCCGGGAAGAGCTTGGCTCCAATCGCCACAGAGATGCAGAATCCTCCCCAACGGGGGTGCTCCTCTTCGACCGCCACCATGCCGAGCATCGCCAGAGCGATTGCGGCAAGGTGGAAATTTCCCATCTGCAATCCGAGCAGAACTGGCAAAGCCGTCATGACCACCGGCAGCCATAAGAGACAGCGCGCCCCTGGTCGTCCGCCCACCCACGCCGCGACCGCACCAAAAGCCCAGATGAAAAGTCCGAGCTCTACGACGAACCATCCGACGCGAGCCACTCGGAAGTTGTCCGTCAGGAGCGCGGCAGCCGTCGGCCAGAGTAAGAACGGCGGCGGGTAGAGGTACGCATCGATCCCGAATCCGTCGACCGTGTGGTGCTCGTACAACGCCGCATCGTAGAGATTGATCGCACCGTCTCGTGCGAGCGCTGCCGCCTGCCAATAGGCCGTGAGGCAAGAATGGGTCCGATAAAACGCGTCCCCGGGAAGCGCCGCACCGAACGCGAACCGCGCGTCGACCATGAACGCACCGACGAGAAGGAGCCGCACGAGCGCAGCCGCCGCGATGAGCCGCCAACACCACCGTAGGAACGGTGCCCCCGCCCATCGAACGTTCGCCTCGCGAAACACGGTTATCCATGGCTTCGCGCCGGGCACCGTCCCACTTTAGGTGCGGCGGCAACCGTCGGACAGGGGAAACCACGACGATTTTTGCCTGTTGCCGTCGATGGGGTGCGAACGCGCGCAGAACGCGCATGATCACGGGATCAGAAGATGATCATCTGCACCTTGGCGTAATAGAAACCACCGTTCCAACCGAATTGAGTCACGTTCCGATTGTAGATGAAACGGCCCAAGCTGATGTTCGCGTCCTTCGTGTTTTGATCAGGGAAGGTGTTGAAAATGTTGTCGGCCCCGACCGAGAGGCGAAGATTCTGCGTCAGCTGGTATCCAGCTTCGACGTCGAAAAGAGTCTTCGCGCCGAACGTTTCGTCGTTGACTGGCAGGTCGGGCTTGTAGCGTACGCTGCCGTAGTGGTTCGCGCGCACCAAGCCGCTGATAGGCCCGAGGGTATAACGTACCGCCGCGATGCCTCTCACGTGGGGCACCGAGTCTTCGACACGGTTTCGCGCCAGTCGTCCGAAGTAGAAGGTTTCGAGTGCGCCCGGTTCCGTGCCCGCGAACGCAGCCACGAGCGATGCCGGAATGTTGACGTTGGCCACCTTGGTCGTGTTGAAATTGGCCGAGGCCATCAAATTGAGAGTCCCTTCGCCGACCGCCATGGCGTAGTCAGCAACCACGTCGAGGCCACGCGTTTCCGTATCGATCGCATTGGCGAAGAACTGGGCCGCCGTGACTTGGGGAAAGGGCTGCAAAAGCTGGGCAACGGCTGCGGTGGCCGCGGGAGCGGACATCGCGTTGGCCGTCGTCGAGAACTGGCTGGTGAGAACGATTCGATCCTTGATTGTCACGTAGTAAGCGTCGGCGGTGACGGAGAGATTACTCAATGGGCGCACCACGAGACCGCCGCTCACGTTGATCGATTTCTCTTCCTTGAGCGGCGGGATCCCGAACGCCTTGGTCACCGGGCTCGCGTTGTTGCTAGTGAGCACTTGTGAGGGTTGCAGCGCGCCCGTCGCGTCCGGCACGAATTGGGTGGACACGTTGCTGAACCACTGCTGCGCGAGAGAAGGAGCGCGAAAGCCCGTACTTCCGGCACCGCGCAGCGCAACACCGTCGAAGAGCTCTTTGCGCGCCGCCACTTTGCCGATCACCGAGCTTCCGAAGTCGCTGTAGTTTTCGAAACGGCCGCCAACATCGACGTTGAATCCCTTGTTGATCTCGCTCTCCAGCCCAGCGTACGCACCAATGTTGCTGCGCGAACGGTTGACTTCGTTGCTCGGCTGAAACCCGGGGAACACCTGAGCGCCAGGGATCTTGGGCCTGGGAGGGCTGCCGTACGTTGCACCACCGTTCACCCACGACGCGATGTCGCCGGCCTGGATCTGGTAGTTTTCGACGCGAAATTCGCTGCCGACCACGAACGCCAACGACTTGAATACGCCGGTGTCAATCTTGCGCAGCAGATCGAGATCGCCGACCGTTTCTGCGGACCTCAATCTGCCGGCGTTGAATGTCGTCGGACTGGCGGTGCCGAGAGACGCATTGACGGAATTCTCGACGTTGAATCGGAACGAGTTGAAGCCATGCTTCAAACTCACGTCATAATTCCATCCTGCCTTTTGACCGCGCACGCCGGCGGCAACCGAAGCGTCGTCGATGGTCGTATCGATTCGCGGCAAAAACCCGTTGGGGTAGTACTCGGGAACGTTCTGAGCCGTATCCTTCGGGTAACGATAGAACGCGGTGGCCTTGCCGTAGCGGTGCGTGAGATCGCCAAAGCTGTAAAATGTGGCGTTGTCTCCGGCGGGGAGCTGCATGTTGTACGACGCGGTGCCCACCGTGGCAGACGATTCGCCGATCCTCATCTTGAAATCTGCGCGGGTCAGACCGCGGGCGGCGAGCATTTGATCGTCGGTGGGTCGGTCGTTGTCGAACACGGCTCCCGTGTACGTGCCGGAGCGATCGGTCGGCTCTCGTTGCAAGAACCCAAAAGTGAAATTGATGAACCCCTTCTCTCCGAGCTTGAGACCAGAATTCACCGAAGCTCGGAACTGCGCACCGTCACCCTTGCCCGTAATGCCGGTGGCGGCGTTGACGTCGACGACATCGGTCGTGTCTTTGGTGACGATGTTGATCACGCCGGCGATGGCGTCGGAGCCGTATTGCGACGCGGCGCCGTCGCGCAGCACCTCGATGCGCTTGATGGAAGCGGCGGGGATGGCGTTGAGATCGGTACCCACGGTGCCACGACCGAACGTGCCGTTGACGTGGAGCAAGGCACTGTGGTGCCGGCGTTTGCCGTTGACGAGCACCAGCACCTGATCGGGCCCGAGACCGCGCAAACTGGCAGGGTCGACGTGGTCGCTGCCATCGGCAATCGTTTGCGGCGTGGAGATGTAGGAAGGCGCCTGCGCGGAGAGCATGCGACCGGTCTCGCTCGCGCCAGTCTGGCTGAGCTGCTCGGCACTCACCACGTCGACGGGCACCGGCGTCTCGCCCTCGGAACGCGGGGTGCGCGCACCCACGACGACGACGACGTCGGAGAGCATCGCGTCGAACGCGAGCGGAATCCTGAGCGCCGTCTTCTCATCGAGCGTAACCTTGATGCTTCGCTGCTCTGCGCGAAAGCCACTCGATTCGACGCGAAGCGCGTACTTGCCGGGCGGCGCTTGCAGCGTGAAGCGGCCCTCGGAATCGGTTTGCGTCGAGAGCTGCGTCCCCATCAGCGTCACGGTGGCTCCAGCGACAGGGGCCTCGCCTTCCTGCATCAGTACGACGCCTTCGACGGCCCCCGCGGCAGGCTTGGCGGCGGGGGGCGCGGTCTTCCCCTCTGTGCTTTCCTGCACCGGCGCGGCAGTCGGAGAATCAGGGGCACTCTCGTTCGGCGCGGGCGCGCCGGCCGGAGGCACTTGCTGCGCGCGCGCGATCTTTTCATGAAGAGAGAGCGGTGCGCCAACGCACAACAGCATTAACGACAGACGAGCGGCATTCCTCCGCGCGGTCACGCTCGCCTCCGCATCGAATGCAGTTCAATGATTGCGGGCCTCGTCGTGTATTCGCAACCGTTGTCACCTGGTGACACCAATCGGCAATGAAACAGATAGTTAATCATTGCAGCATCCTCCTCGCTCCACCGAAATGAAACGGCGGGGGGAACCTACCAGCGAAGAAACTCCAAAGCAACGGCTCCTGCATGCTTTTGACGCGCAGAATGAACGAGTGCGATCGGCATCAACCCGTAGAAAAAAAAAGTGCGCGAGCATGGCGTGAATCGGACCTGAAATCCGATCATGATGATGTGCCGTGTAGAGGTCAGGCCCATCGATCTCGTCATCGACGCGAGCGGCGTGCGCGCTCGGCCAGGCTGCGCGTTACCCGAACCTCGAGAGAAAAGTCGACGGCCGTCTCGCGTCGTCGGCGGTCGGCTGCACGGCACACTTGGGGCCGACCTCTCGCGCGCGGTCTGCCGGAAAAAATCATACGGGGCGGGTGTCCTCTTTGGTCGTTCTGCCTGGGGAGGGTTCAAGGGCGTGGAGTGCGGGTCGAGCCGCGTCATGCCACGGTGAAAGCAGTCCGCGCCTGGCGGCGCCGTGCTGGAGCCGGTTTCCGGGCCGCTGACGGCAAGGCGACGGTGTCGGCGGTCGACCCCGTTGGTGCGCTACGGCCGTCACTTCATTGATTCGATGACGCGTTGGCCGCAGAATGTACGTCATCGATGGCCGCACTGCGCTGGATCGACACCTCGCACCCCCGCAAGTGGATCTGCATCCTCCCCGCGAACTTCACTTTCGACGAGTTCACGCAGGAGTTCACCAACGCGATCGAAGAGCTTCGGCGTCTGCCCAATACACGTCGGGTCATCGTGCTGACCGACATGGACCAGATGACGCATTCCGAAGCACGGCGAAGACAGCGCTCCGCCCAATTCATCAAAGAACATAAAGAGGTGTTCCGGCGGCATATCATCGCGTGGGGATTCGTGACCACGAAGGGCGTCATTCGCGGCGCTCTCACGGCCATCGCGTGGCTTCGCGCCTTTCCCGTGCCGATGAACGTCTTCAGCACGCGACGTGAATGCGAGGCGTGGTTGGAAGAACGGCTTGCCGCCGACAGCGCGAGTTCGATGTCGCGCGGGCGCGGCGCCTGATCGAATTGTTCTCGTCCTATCGATAGACGCTCGAGCGAACGAAGCAAAGCGGCGACGACGCGCTCCCCGCGATTCACCATTCGAACGGCAAACTTCGGAGACGTCAGTGAAATCCATCGCGCAGGATCGGGAGCGTCCCGGGCGGCCATTGTTGTCATCGCCATAAAATTCTCGCATTGCGCAGAGCCTTGCGTACACGTTTATACTCATGATGGGCTTGCTTTCGCATATCGTCCCGTGATGAAGTCGGGGCACGCCGCAACGCGAGGCCCGTTGCGCACCCAGCATTTCACTATCAACTAGCCCCGCGTCAGCGGGCACGGAACCCATTGCGTGCGGGTGCGATTTATCGCGGACCGCGGGCGCGATGGCGACAGGCCCGATTCGCCGACGGCCATCGTGACTGCACGTCGGGGCGTTCACGTCCGGTAAGCGAGATAACGCCGCGAGCCGAGGCATTTTGCAACGGGAGAACGGATTTCCCTGAACCGTAGATCGCATGTTTTCGTACATTCGTGGAGAGCTCTTTCTGTGCTGGCCTGCGGGCTCGCCCCGGTCGTGACCGGCTGCGGAGCCGCTCCCGCGTCTGCCGATAGCGAGGAGCATGGGCGCGTCAGCGACGAGAATGCGGCGATCCAGGCCAAGTACCCGGCCACATGGTCGGTCGTGCAATCGTTCCTGCGCGCGGAGCGCGCGCAGGAACGGCGATCCGTCGCGAGCACGACGGAGCTTTATCGACCCGATGTCGAAGGCCCTGCCTACCTGGAGTTCGCGCTACAGAAGGGGCAAGACGATGCTGGCCACATCATCGCCTCGACAGGAGGACACGATTTTCCGATCGTTGCATGGTCCGATCGCGGTCCAAGCGTGGTGCGTTCGCTTGAGAAGCAACATCAGCGCGAGTTCGGCGGCGCGCGGCTCTTCATGACAGGCCCCGGCTCTTTCGTAGCGGAGTCCGCCGACGGCTCGGTCGCGTCCAGTGCTGCCGCGATGAAGCCCGAGCGCTGGGGTTTGGCCAAGGAACAGTTCGTACGCGCACGAAGCGCGGGGAAGATCGAATCCGCCAATCGGGCCGCGCAGGCGTGGCGCCGCGTCGCAAAGGTCAGCGGCGCCGTTCTCCCGTCCGACGTAACCGCGATGCCTTCCCTGTCGGGATGCGTCGGTGACGCGTGCCCACCTGAGGGCGCGAATGGTGCCGATTGTCTCAATTGTCAGGCCGACGCGGAGGAGCTCGTGCGAGGCTCCGATATTCTCTGGCCACCGAACTATCCGCAGTTTTCCACGAGCCCGGTGAGTGGGTCAGCAAGGGGTCGCTCCTCAGCGCTCTCACGTCCGGCTTTTCGCATAGGTTGGACGGTAGTGGCATCGTCATTTTTGGACCGCAGAACTTGTCGCGTGACTACGGTCCCATCACCCCGGCGCCGGGAGCGGCTTTTGCCTCGACGTGGTGAAAGCCGGCACGGACGTCGGCGCCGTCATAGGACAGTTCACCTGTCACGGAGGCGACAACCAACTCTGGTATCTCGATCGAGGCGACGCCGAGACGACGGGGTGGCAGGTCCGCAGCAGGAGCAGCGGCCAATGCATGGCGCCGCTGTCCTGGGCTTCGTTCAACGGTGCGCAAGTCGTGCAAACGACGTGCGACAAAGCCGACCTCAATACGTTTTGGAAGATCGAGAAACACGGCGGGGTGGTCGCGCTGAGACACGCCGCGTCCGGCAGATGCCTCGATCTCGACGACGCCGGCGGGCTCGGGGGAAATGGCAAGAAAATTCAAACGTGGGATTGTACCGGCGCACTCAACCAGCGCTTCGATTTTGGGCGCTGAACGCAACTTGACCGCGGGCGAATGTGGTGCACAGCTGGGCGGAGTCCCCGCCGTGCAAAGGAATTGCCGTGCCATCTTCAGCGCCTCGCGCCTTCGTTCTCGTCGCTCTCAGCTCACTGGCTTGTTCGAAGCCCGCTTCTTCGAGGAACGATCCTTCCCCGCACGCCAGCAGCTCCGGCGCCGCGCCCTTCAACGCAGTCTCCGCCGCTGGGATGCACCAGGCAGCGCCCCCCTCCCCCGTGCTCCACGCTGCGACGCCCATCGAGCACGCCGTCGACGCGTTTCACGCGATCACCGATTACCACCAGGTGGCCATTTCACCGGACGCGAGTCACGTCGCCTGGGTCGCTTCCGCGCTCGACAACGGGCAGCCCTCTCGCAACAGCATCATCCAGATCATCGACCGCACCAAGCGCGGCGACGAACCGCGGCGCTTCACGGCTCGCTCGGATTCCTCCGCGGGCACGGCCGGATGGGAACGCGGACTCACCTGGTCCCCCGATAGCCAGACGCTCGCATTTCTCTCGGACGCGGTCGAGCCGAAGCAACTGCAACTTTATACAACCAGTCGCCAAGGGGGCACCGTCACCCGGCTCACGCAATTGCGTGGGTATTTGAAGGACCCGGTGTTCTCTCCTGATGGGCGATACATCGCCGTTCTTTTCACCGAGAACGCGTCGCGGCCGACGGGAGCGCTGGAAGCAATGCCGCTTCCGACGGGTCTCGTCGACAACAAGCTCGAGGAGCAGCGTATCGCTATCGTCGACGTCGCATCACATGCCGTCCGCATCGCTTCGCCTCCGGACATGTACGTTTACGAGCACAGCTGGTCACCTGACGGAAAACGGATGGCGGCGATCGCCGCGCGCGGGCATGGCGAGAGTCAATGGTGGGTGGCCGAGCTGCACGTGCTCGACGTGGCAAGCGGCGAGTTGCGCGTTCTTTACAAGCCGCCTCGCCAAATCGCGGTGCCGAGGTTCTCGCCCGACGGCGCGCACATCGCCGTGATCGGCGGATTGATGAGCGACGAAGGGCAGCACGGCGGCGATATCTTCCTCGTATCCAGCCAAACGGGACAAGCGCGCAACGTCACCGCCGAACGAAAATCGACGCCGACGTGGATGACCTGGCTGGCCGGCGAGAACCGGCTGCTGTTTACCGAAATCGTGGAAGGGCGCGCTGCGATCGCGTCACTCGATCCGGCATCTGGACGAGCAGAGACGCTCTACACGGCGGACGACTCATTGTCGGCGCGTCACGGGAGCTTGAGTCTTTCCGTGGCGTCGGATGGGAAGACAGTGGCCGCGGTGCGGGAGAATTTTTCCCGAGCGGAGGACGTCGTCGCGGGCCCCATCGGCGCATGGGAAGCCGTCACGCACACGGGCGACGCGGTAAAGCCTTGGTGGGGGCGTGCCGAGTCGCTCCACTGGACGAGCGACGGTCGCAAGATCCAGGGCTGGCTCGTCTACCCGCGCGAGTTCGACGGCGGAAAGAAGTATCCGATGGTCGTGAATGTGCACGGTGGGCCCGCCAGCGCGGTGCTGCCCGGCTTCAAAGAGGCCGCCCTGCTTGGCTCGGAGGGGTATTTCGTTTTCTTTCCCAACCCGCGCGGCAGCTATGGCCAAGGCGCTGCCTTCACCGCGGCGAACGTCAAGGACTTCGGGCACGGCGACTTGCGCGACATCCTCGCCGGGGTGGACGAGGCCCTCAAAGTAGCGCCGATCGACAAGGAACGACTGGCGATCACCGGTTGGAGTTATGGCGGCTTCATGACGATGTGGGCAATCACGCAGACGAAACGTTTCCACGCGGCGACAGCGGGCGCCGGGATCTCGAACTGGCAAAGTTATTATGGCCAGAATGAGATTCGCGAATGGATGATTCCCTATTTCGGGGCATCCGTGTACGACGACCCCGCGATTTATGCGAAGAGCTCGCCGATTGAATACATCAAGAAAGCGTCGACGCCCACGCTGGTGCTCGTCGGGGATAGCGACGGTGAGTGCCCCGCCGCGCAATCGTTCGAGTTCTTCCGCGCACTGAAGGCGCTGGGCGTGGACACCGAGTTGATGGTTTATCCGCGTGAAGGGCATCGCCTGATGAATCCGGAGCACCGCCGGGATCGGATGCTGCGCACGGTGCAGTGGTTCAACGCGAAGTTGAAGCCTTCTTCCGGGGTGCCATCGTCCGATAGGTGAGGCTTCGCGGGCGCAGCGCTGAACGACGCCGCTCGTTACCGCACATGCCCCGCTGCCCAGAGGCAAAACGCCACGGTGATCAAGATGAAAACTGGCGGCAGCAGCAGCGTGGCAAACACCCGTCGCGCTTCGGGATGACCGAAGTTGAGCGACGACCCGAGCGGCGTCGCGACCCAGAGTCGCTCGTCTTTAGGGTCGTTGTAGAAAAGTCCTTGCCGGCCGGCCGGCATCGCGGCATCGGCTCGTGAACGCGGCGCGCGGGCACGCTCGGCATGAGACTGGCCGTACCCAGCAACCGTCGCGTGCGAACGCGTTGCTGATCGTCGCGAACACGACGAGCGATGAGCGGCGCGCTAGCCTCGAAGACCAACCACACGGCCGCTCCCCAGAACAAAGGCCAGAATGCGCTCGAAACGCTTTTTTGCGCGAAGGCATCGGGCTGGCCGTCCACGCCCCAACGGGTAACCCACCGATCCGGAACTCGATCCCACAACGCGCCAAGCGTCCCGGCTGCGGCGACCAAGATGACTGGCGGCAGCCACTCTACCAGGCCCGTCTTATCGGCAGAGATGTGATTCGTCATTTGGCTTTGCGTTCAGTAAATCGCGGCGCCGGTACTCGTCAAGCGTTTCCGTCACCCAATTGCTAGCGCTTCCAACTCTCACAACAAGTCCGCCCCGCTCAGCTTAACACTTGACACTTAACGTTTGGCGCCACGAAAGACCCACACATACGGTGTGGATATTTGGTCGCTTGAAAGCGCGTGGGCAGCTGACCGAGCGCGCTCTTGCGAGTCACACGGCATTTAGAACACTGTTACATGAAATACACCGATCGTTAAGTGAACGATGTTGCCTCGGACGTCGCTCATTCACTGTCGTGGTGCGGGAGATCTCGGTTGTTCACAGCGCGCCACGCCGGAGCGTCACACATTCGATAGAAAAGCTCGTTTTGCTGACCGCCACGTTCGAAAAGGACCACCTTCACCTGTTCGGTACAACCCGATCCCCTGTAATGAATGGCGAAGTGATCGGAAGGGTCGAACGACGTCTTCGTTTTTGGCGACGAACGAGGCTGCTCGAAGACGTAGTCGACTTTGAAAACGTTGTCGATCAAAGCCGCTGGCAGCTCTACCCACATCCTTATGTCATAGAGCCAATGCATTCCCACCTTTTCGGTGGTCGGCGTGGCGGATAGCTGCACCTGTGCGGCCTCGACGAGCGGCAAGGCCGACGTACGGTGCCTTGCCGCTCGAGGCGCGCCGCGCGCTACCGTTTGCACCCGCGTCACGAGGGCTGGCGGACCTGATTCGGCGACGGCTCGCTGAATTTCGTCGAGACGCTCCGCTGCCCTCGTGAGCTCATCTGTTTTCGTCTTCATGTCAGCGTCGAGATCCTCGGCTTCGAGCTGCGCCAGTCTGCGCTTGCTCTCCGCTTCGGAAACCACTTTCTGCTCTGACTCGAGTTCGGTCCGCATGCCGCTCACCTCTTGCGCGATCAGCGTCACTTGCGTCGTCGCCCGGTGAAGTAGCCCGGTAGCGATTGCCACCGAGAGCGTTGCCACGCTGAGACCCATTCCCCCGAACATGGCCGAACGGCGGGATGCCTTCTCGAGTTCGACCATTTGCGAATCGATCGCGCTCTTCATTTCACCCTCTTCTCGGTTTGGAGGATGATGGCAACTGCCTTCTCCCACATGACGATGACCCGACTGCACGATGCGGCGATGATCCCCGACGCTCCGAAGGCGCCCCACAAGGTCGAGGCATGTTCCTCTTGCGTCAGCGCTACGACGAGGCAAACGAGCACCATGATGAATGCCGCGATGGCGAAGCACAGATAGGTGATTCGCTCGAGACGGTACAGCGCCGTAATTTCCTTGAGCGCGCGAACGCGACCCCGCAGGTTTTCGGATGCCTGCTGTGCGGATACTGAGTCGACAGACTCGCGCATATCCTGTGCTGGAGTATAGATGGCGCTCATGGTGGAACTCAGCGTCACGACGCTGCCTCATGGGATCAGTGATGTTGGAACCTCATTGCACGCAAGGAGCTGCAGTGATGGCTGCAGCGAATTTTCGACTCTTTCTAGGGAGGGGAGCTCTTGTACGGCGAGCATCCCAAAATCTCTTCGCGCGGCGCATCAATCCGGCGGGACCGGCGCCGCAAGCCGGTATCGTCGTACGACGGCCTCGCGGTCGTCGTCGGGTAGACCCTTGCTCGGTCGCGATGTGAATGGCGTAGCGGAGAGCGAAACTACTGGTTCGAACCTCGCCGGTCGGGGCATTCCAGCCACACGGTTGATTGTCGCGATTGGAGCCTCACAAGCGACGTTGTCCGGTATCTATCAGAGGCGACGAGGGCTTTTGAGGTCGTGGCGTGCTGCGCCGTTTTTGCGGCACCGTGGTCGTAGGAGAAGGGCAAGGGTTCCTGGTTCCTGCTGCCCCTCGCGTCGCCAACGAAGTGGTTCGAGGTCTACGCAACTAGCTGGCACCGCTGGGTGCTGAAAGGATCGTCCGATGGAACGCCGTCACGTCATCGCTGTTCTGGGAATTTCCGTACTCGCCTGCGTGGTCGGAGGTTGTGCAGCCGGTCAGCAGCACTGCTGGCGCCCACCCAATGGCGGCCCGATGGGACCCTGCGACGGTGCGAAGTGTGAATACGCGCAAATCTGCTTCGAGGGAAACCCACCAAGCGCGACTGGCGCGAACGACTGCCCCCGCAACGATGAACTACGACGCGCGCACCCTGATTGGTTCGGGCCGCGCGACAAATGCCAGCCGCCTCAGTGATACTCCCCACCGCGAGTGCGCCCAGCCCGCGCACCATCGGGTCGCCTCGCCTCGTGGACATATTCCTCCCACTCTGGTACCCAGCTTAGGAGCGTCGAGCTGCTGCGCTGGTGCCAGGGGGGAGCATGGGCGATCCCAAAGAAGACGAGATTTGCGGCCTCGCATCGTGCGGCAACCTTCAAGCCGCGGCGACGTTGGCGATTCGTACCTACGGCGCGGAGCTGTTCGGGTTTCTGATTTCACTCCACCGCAACGAGGCGGACGCCGACGACGTATTCGCTGCGGCGGCGGAACGGGTTTGGCAATCGCTCGGTGAATTTCGTTGGGAATGCTCTCTTCGCACCTGGATGTACGCGGTGTGCCGAAACGAGTCCCTTCGCTTCCACGACCGCCTCAAGCGACGTGAGGGAAAATGCGCGGCCGAATCCGCGGCCAGCGAAATCGCGGCGCAAGTGCGCACGGCGACGTTGCCCTATTTGAAAACGGCCGTTCGCACTGCCTTCACGGAGCTGCGAGAGACCTTGGACGCCGAGGACCGTACCATCCTCGTGCTTCGCTTGGATCGCGGCCTCGCTTGGGACGAGCTGGCCCGCGTGCTGGGGGACGAAAAGGAGAGCGCGAGTGAGGAAGTTCTCAAGCGAGAATCGGCGCGCTTGCGCAAGCGCTTCGAGGCCATCAAGCGTCGGCTGACGATCCTGGCGCGCGAGCGAGGTCTCCTCGAAACCCAGTAAGGGTGTGGACGATGACCGACGACAACCGCGGCTCCCCTCCGGATCAACGTACCCTCTGGACCAGTGAAGAATGGCTCCGAGCCGTCGCACGCGCTCCCGCCATGGATCCGGGTGACGGGAATCTGGAGCAGCACGCCCGACGCCGCATCGGCAGTGTGCTCAAATCGCGCTATCGGCTCGACGGCGTTCTCGGCATCGGGGGAATGGCGACGGTCTATGCCGCCACGCACCGCAACGAAGACAAAGTTGCGATCAAGATTTTGCATCCATTCCTCTCGGCGAACGAAGACATCTGCTCTCGATTCTTGCGAGAAGGGTACGTCGCCAACAAGGTCGCGCACCCGGGCGTGGTCCGTGTGCTCGACGACGATGTGGCCGACGACGGCTGCGCGTTCCTCGTCATGGATCTGCTGGACGGCGAATCGCTGCAGGCCCGCCTCCGGCGTTTGCATCGTCTCGATGTCGGCGACGTGCTCGTCATGGCGAAGGAGCTTCTCGACGTGCTCGTCACGGCGCACGCCAAGGGAATCGTTCACCGTGACCTGAAACCCGACAACTTGTTCATGACGCGCGACGGGCGTCTCAAGGTGCTCGACTTCGGTGTCGCGCGCGCACTCTTCGGCCCTGCTGAACTGGCGACGGAGTCGGGCCGCGTACTCGGCACGCCTGCATTCATGGCGCCCGAGCAGGCCCGCGGTCAAGCGGCTGAGATCGACGCGCAGACCGATCTATGGGCGTGCGGCGCCACGATGTTCACGCTGCTGTCCGGGCATTACGTGCACGAAGCGCCGAGCTCGGAGGAAATTGCGCGCCTTGCCGCTACGACGGCGGCGCGCTCGATAGGTATTGTTCTGCCGCATCTTCCGCCGAGCGTCACGGCGATCGTCGACCAAGCGCTGAAATTCTCGAAGGCGGAACGGTGCGCGAGCGCCACCGCGATGCGGGCAGCTGTCCTCGCAGCAACCCGCACGGTCCACGGCAGCGGTCCGATGCCCATCGGAGGTGACGTCATGCCGGCGACACCAACGCTGTTATCCAACTTCCCGGCCGCCAAACACGCTGTGGAAAGCACGAATCCGGTTGCCGTCGAGCATCAAAGTGCGCTTTCGGGTCGTCCTTCGCGCAGCTGGCTCCGACTGGGCGCTTCCGCGGCCATGGCCGTCGCGATCGGCTTAGTTGCGACGTACGCGTTTCGCAATGCGCCTTTCGTGGCGCGCCTCGCCGCCAAGTTGAATGCGCCGCAGGGCGCCCCGGAGCGGAGCATGATTCGTCTTGCCGGCGGCCCGGCGAACGTGGGTCGCTCTGCAGAAGAGCGCCAAGAAGAATGCGCCTTGCAGGGTTATTTCTGCCGCACCGACGTCGTCGAACGCGAGCAACCCGAGCACAGGGTGACGCTTTCGCCTTTCTTCATCGACGTACGCGAGGTCACGAACGAAGAATTCGTTCGATGGCTTCGCATGATCCCTACCGACGAAAACTATCTTCAGATTCGCAACCCGGCGACGCAAGAAATCATGGTCGATCTCAACAGCGTGGCGTGCCAGATCGGATTTCAGAACGGTTCGTTTTTCGTCAAAGAGGGACACCAGCGCGAGCCTGTCGTCGAAGTCAGTTGGGATGCAGCCAGAATGTATTGCGAGTCGAATCACAAGCGCCTTCCCACCGAGGCGGAATGGGAGTTCGCTGCACGCGGCAATGACTCGGCCGACCGGCGGTTTCCTTGGGGCAACGACGCTCCGCGATGCGACGGCGTTGCTTATGGCCGAGGTAAAGACGGCAAGGGGAATCCTTTACCGTGCGGTTTCGGGAGGGGGCCGGAGGAGGTCTTTCGCTCCTCGCAGGATGTGACGCCGGAGGGTGTTCACGACATGGGAGGCAACGTTTCTGAGTGGGTTGCCGATGCGTACATCCCCAAATACCCCGATTGCGGCGCTTGCATCAATCCCGTCACGAACGTCGCAGACGGCGCTAAGGAAGACGAACGCGTTTTTCGCGGTGCATCCTACAGCACCTTCGCCTTCCTCTTTTCGAGCAGCCGCGGACGCTTCGGTCGGAACAAGACGAGCGGCAGCATCGGAATTCGCTGCGCCGCCGACGCCAAATAGCGATCGATCGAACACCACCGGCGCTCGCGGGGGTTCGCGGGCTATCCGCGAGGGGACGCCTCACATTTTCGCCCCTCCGCGGTCCATCATTCGGGGATCGGGAGCCGATCGATGGATGAGCATCACGCCGAGGTGACGAGACTGGCAGCAGCAACGAGCGTGCTCGACTCCGAGTTTCGCGGCGAGATCTTTGCGCGCGCGAGGGACCGCTTTCATGCCACTGCCCTCGAGTTTGGTTTCGATTTCGGCCTCGTCCTCAGAGTCGCGCTCGAAGTCGATCGACGCCAGGCTGGCTACGACGTCATCAACTCCGCCTTCATCGTCGCCGGCGCAATTGCCTTTGCGGTTGCCCCTCCCGTTAGTTTCTTGATCGGGTTGGCCGTTCTGACCGTCAATATTTACAAGCGGTACGAGGAGCGACTCATCATCGCGGCACAATTTCGACAGGACCGCTACGATCCCGTCGCGGTGAACGCGCAATTCGACATGCACGTTCCCCCAGAGCTGATGGTCGGGTTGCCGACCCCTCTACAGAATGTCGCAATCTACGCCGGTTATTCGCCGTTCGACGGGAGCGGCACCTCGATTGGGAACTGGACGATTGCCATCGACACCAGCCGACCGAAACAAGCGGCGGGTGCGCCAGCGCAGCTGTACACGCTCGAAGTCGACAGTGTGGAGCAGGCCCTTACCGAAGCATTGGCGAGGTCGGATTTACCGAACCTCGAAGTGAAGGACTGTCTCTTCGTGAACGGGGTCGACGCTGCGCAGATCACCCAGGATCCCTTGCATCGCCCGGCGCAGTCCATCGATCCCTCGCAGTTGCACGCCTATGAGGATCATTACCCACAAATTGCGCGTCGCTACCGATGGTTTCGCAGTGCTTCTTGGAATGGCGAACTCGTGTTCTCTGCTTTTGTTCGTTGTTCGAAGAGCGGGTCACAGCTCATTCTCGAGTGCGTCCATTGCCTCTTGTCACCGGTGGACGACCGCTACCGGACCGTCGATCGATTGCCGAACGAGAATGCGCGCATGGTGTGCCGAGAAATCCTGGCGGCGATGTTCCTCGCACCGTTTGCCATCGCGGCGAGCCCATTTTTGCTGGTTGGGCGAGCCTGGGCTGCTCTCCATCGATGGTTCGGGACGGACGCCACCGCTGTCCGTCGCGGGATCAGCGATCGAGTCGGCTTCAACTACGGCGCGACATCGAGTCTGCGGGCAGCGATGTCGGGAAGCGAGTACCGACACTATTTTCAAGCGCGCGACGCGGAGACATACCATCGGATCGCCGACCAGAGAATCACGGCGGCCTTGCTCGATTGTCTGGACCTGCACGGTGTCGACACGTCCAAGATGAAGGAGCAAACGGGTGTCATTCTGAATCACGGCATCATCGTTCGAGACGGCAAGGTGGATTGGCAAAGTCTCGCGGTAGGCACAGGCGCGCAGGCCTCCGGTGTATTCTCTCGTGACAAGGGGCAGCCAGCCACGATGGCAAAAGCCCGCGGAACGAACGGATGAGTCGATACCCTTCGGCTATTCACCGCCACGAGGGATGCTGGCATGGGCCGCCGCACACTCCTCGCAGTCTTCCGTGCGAGCGCAGAGCATGATCAATGGATTGGCCGTGAGGCGCTCGACGGCGATGCCGACGAGTTCGCGGGACCCGCATAGACGCGCCTGTGCGCTGCCGATCCTTCCTTCCTGCTGAAGGCCGCGGGCGCGCAGCCATTCGTCGGCCTTGCGAAAACCTCGACAGCAGTGATCGGTCTCGGCCACCATGATGGTGCGCACGACCCCATCTTGCTCGACGACGCAGGGATGCGAAACGAAGTACGGCACTTTCGCGACCGCTTCTGCCAGATGCAGGGTGGTGTTCTCGCTATGCGTCACGCCGAGGAGCAGCACCTGCCCATCGAGGTCGTGCACGCGACCGACGGGACTGTCCGGACCGTGCGGCGGTGAGAGGGGCTGAGGCGCACAGATCTGCGCCGCCAGCGGGCCGTCGGCCGCGAACGAGCCGCCGGGGTGCGTACTTCGCATAACGCCCGGTTGTCGCCAGAACAGCTCGGCGATGATTCCCATCCCGTCGGTCGGTGTGACGCGCGGATCGAACACGCTGGCGCCGTCCGTCATCGTCGGCATCACGAGCGTGCCGCGCGGGCCAAGCGCCGCACGCAGGGCATCAATCACGCCTAGCGCACCGCCCTCGACCGGTCGAACGGCGCGGAAGGACGCATGAACGAGCAGTACGCCACCACGCCGCACACCAAGTTTCGTCAGTTGCTCGATCAGATTCGGCGCTGTCACTCGACCGTTGTGGCAGCAATCTTCGGGTGGATCTACGGCAGTGTGCTCCAAACGGACCAGATCGCCGTTTTGAAAGCGCCGCCACCATCGGTGTGGCCCTGGCCCGGCGGGCGACAGCGGATCACGGGAAACGCGGCTGGGCAGCCGTTGTACTTCACGCAACCGCAGCCGGCGCAGGTCGGCCATTCGGTCGTATCCGTGCCCTTGCATCCGTTGATCGAAAGAATGAGATCGCGCGCGGCGTCCGACCCCGTCGGGCCCGTGGCCGGGTTCGCGGTGTCGTCGGCGCCCGTCAAAAGCAAGGCGGCGATGGGCTGCTTCGAGTCCGGCGGACGACTCGCCTCGGGGTGCAGGCCGCCCGCGGCGGGCGAGATGCCACGGATGATGCCGCCGCGCGCGAGGCCGAGCATGTACGAAAGCCAGGCGCCGCTGCTGTAACCGCCGGCGAAAACCTTGCCGCGATCGACGCAATAGTTGGTCTCGATCTCTTTGAGCACCGAATCGAAGTACGGCAGGTCGGGGTTGTTGGCGCCGTTCTCGTAGAAGCAAGCGCCGCCGCCCTCGGGCCACACGTAGCTGAGACCAATCTGGATCGCCTGCTGATTGTTCGCGGGGAGAACGGGAAGTCCGCCGTTGTCGCCGTTCGTCGTGAGCGCGCCACCGCACCCGGAACCGCCAAAGATGAGCGGGTACGCCGTGGAAGGATTGTAGCCCGTGGGAAGATCGAGGTAGTAGACGCGGCTCGTCCAGCTGCCGCCCGCCGTAGCCGGCTTGACGGCCGGGTCGACGCCCGTGACGGTGATGGTGCGCTTGACGAAACGACCGGGCGTATCGCCGGCCGCCGGTGGTTTGCCGCAGCCCGTGCTCATGCCCTTCGGCGCGTCGCTTGCTGCATCGGTGCCGGGCGTGCCCGCATCGGGTGTTCCGCTCGGCCCGCCGACGTCGGTCGCGACGTCAGGCTTCCCTGCCGCGTCAGGTGTTCCGCTCGACCGCGCGTCGCTCGCGACGTCTAAGCTAGTGGGCGCGTCGGGGGTTACGCTGGGTGGGGCCTCGGCCGCGACGTCAATGCTCCCGGCGCCGTCGCGTGTTTCGCCCGGTCCACCGCTGTCCACCGCGGGCGCTCCGGCGCCGCCCGCCATCCCGTCGCCCGCATCGCGGTGTGCGGTGGTCTCGATGGAACCGCAGGACGCCGCCAACATCACGACGGCGATGGACGCGCTGAAGAAAAGAAACGGAACGCACCTCGTCTTCATCGGCGATCTCCTCGTGCACAAATACGGGCGTCGAGCTAGAGGCCCGACGTCGTGTTGGGAAGGCCGTCCGTCGCGTTGTTCTTGCTGTAGTCGAGATCCTCGCGGTGCGTCGCGTCGTTGAGACACGCGGGGGTCGGCGTGCAGGGATAGAACGGCTCCTGATCCGACTGGTAGAAGTGCACGTAGTCGACCTGCATCGTCATCGGGTACTGGTTATTGGCCGGATCGCCGCCGCCGAGCGCACTCGAGGTGAAAAGCCAAAAATTCATCATGATCTTGGCCGACTTGTTGGGGATGGGAAGCTTCGAGCCCATGGCGTACACGCGCACCGGCGTCGGATTCGTCGCGCGGTCGATGTAGAAGTTCACGACGTTGGGTTCCCAGTCGAAACCGTAGGTGTGAAAGTCGGCCTGCGTGTCGAAGCTCGCCATGGCGTCAATCGCGTCGGAAATGGCTGCGCTCCACGCGGCCTGGTTCTCGCCGACGATCACGTTGGTCGGAACGACCTTCGACTTGTTGGCCGCCTGGAGCTCGATGTCGAGCTCGCGCCAGTTCTGCCATTTGGGCGTGCGGAACGTGAACGCCGCGGCGATGAAGTTGCCGGTCGTATTGACCGGGGGCTTGATGCGAAACTCGTAGTACCCGTATTTGAAGTTGTTGTACTTGCTGCGAAGCTCGCCGCTCGTATGAGGCGCGGCCGTGTTGAACGGCGCAGGAAAGGCCGCCGCCGTGCATTCGGCGTAGGTAGGCCCAGCGGGTGCACCGCCCGCGGGCTTGTTCATCGTGATCTGCGCCGACCCGCTGGCGAAGGTGATGGCGCTCTTGATGAACCGAGCTTGCGACTGATCGCTGAATCCGTCGGAATACGTCCAGATCTCGTCCGTATCGAGATCGAGCGGCGCGTCGAAATCTTCGACGAGCCTCAGCTTGACGCCCGGATAGGTCGGGATCTTGTCGCACGGCTGGGTGGGATGTCCGAGGATGCCCTGGCAACTGGGTCCCGCCTCGGCGTCGGTACCGGTTGCTGCATCGGCAATTCCGGCGCTTCCGCCCGTTCCCGCATCGATTCCACCCGTGCCCGCAGAGCCGCTCGCGCCGCCCGTCGAACCTCCGCTCGATCCTCCCGCGCCGCCCGTGACACTGCCGTCCGGCGCCGTCGTCCCGCCGGCACCTCCCGTTGTCGAGCCGCCGTTGCCGCCCGTGGTGCCGGAACCGCCCGCACCTCCGCTGCCGCTCGAACCGCCGCCCGCGCCACCCGTAGCAGCGGAACCGCCCGCACCTCCGCTGCCGCTCGAACCGCCGCCCGTGCCGGCGCTGCCTCCCTCGCCTGTCGTACTGCCCGCCGATCCGGCGTTGTTTCCGCCTGTGGCAGGCTCGAGATCCGAGCAAGCAAATGCCATCGTTGCGACAGCGGCAAGAGTCGATAGTCCGCGCCAACGCCCCCCGAACACCGCAGGTTCCGCCATGCTCGGTTAGTGTCCTACCCGACACGATTCCGTTGCGCCGACGCTCTCGTCGCCACCTCTTGATGACTTGCTGGGCTCGAGAGCAGCGCGCGCAGTCCGTTTTCGTTCGTCAATCCCGTGCGTCGGGCGATCTCTTGGCCGGCCGAGAAGACCACCACGGTCGGCAACCCGCGAATGCGGTACCTGCTACCGAGCTCGGGGCATGCATCGACGTCGACCGACCCCACAAAAACGCGTCCCCCTGTCTCGCCGGCGATTCGGGCGACAACGGGCGACAGCGCCCTGCATGGGGGGCACCACTGCGCCGTAAAGTCGACTAAAACGAGCCCCGATGCGCGTAGGACCAGAGATTCGAAATTCAGCTCGTTCAGCTCGTGGACGTTCGCGGATGTCATGGGCTGCACCTCTTCCTTCATGAGAAGGTTTTGAAGGTGACCCTCATTACGGCTCGTCCCGTGTAATCTTGGGGCGGCCCACCACCTTTCTCCGTGGGAGAGCGCCCATGCCACCACAACCCCATGAGGACGTGCTCGATCGACTGTCCCATGTCGCCCAGACGCAGCGCGGCCCGCTGGCGGCACTCGCACGAAACGAGGGGCTGACGCCGGAGGACGCCGTCGACTGTGTCCAGGAAGGGCTTTGCACGCTGCTCGATTTGGTTCAGACCGGTCAGCTCGAACCCACCGTCGACCTTGGCCCCGTTCTCGCGACGATTGTCCGCAATGCCGCCCGTAACCACCGGCGGCGACACTTTCACGCTCGTCCACATGATCCCATCGACGTGCACGACCAACAGGATCATCACCTCCCGGCTCAAGACGATCTCGTTGCGCGCGCCGAGGAAACGGTCCGCCTGCGCGCCTGCGTCGCCGAGCTTTGCGAAATTCAGCGGGCCGTGGTCACCCTGCGCATGCTCGACGAACGGCCAGGTGAAGACGTCGCGCAGCTTTTGGGCATCACCCAGGGCCACGCTGCCGTGCTCCTCCACCGGGCCAAGTCTTCTCTGCGAGCTTGCATGACCGCATGAATGAACTTCGTCGAGTTCACCGTTCACGACGCGAGGGTTCATGGCGACGTCATCTGTGCCCAAAGGGTCGCGCGTTCTCTGCCGGCATGGAAACGCTCGATTGAATAGGTCGACGGACGGCGAGAAGGCGCCGCCTCCGGCACATCCGCGATTGGACAGCGACCTTGCGCCATGCGAAGAAGCGGCAGAACGTGCGGGCTGCGCAGAAATCGCCAAATGAAAATCCTCTTGCTACGTCACGCCGAGACAGTCTGGAGTCTCAGCGGGCAACACACCGGTAAGACCGACATCGAGCTCACGCCGGCCGGAAAGGAACAAGCACGCGCCACCGCCGCGCTTTTTCCGCGGCTGCTGAACGGCGGGGCGCTCGACGCCGTCTACTCGAGTCCACGAAGGCGCGCGCTCCAAACAGCCGAGCTCGCGCTTGGCTCTCATGGCGCCCCCATCACGACGGACCTTCTCGCGGAGTTCGACTACGGAGACTACGAAGGTCTCACCGCGGCGGAGATTCAGAAACGTTCGCCGGGGTGGAATTTTTGGACCGATGGTTGCCCGGGCGGCGAAACGATGACGGAAGCGGCATCGCGCGCCGATCGGTTCATCGAGCAGCTGCGCGCCCGCCATCGCGATCACACGGTGTGCGCCATCTCACACGGGCACATGATACGCATTCTCGCGGCTCGCCTCCTCGCGCTCGAGCCGCGTCAGGGCAGTCTCTTCGACATCAAGACCGCCTCCATCGCCGAGCTCATCGCGAAGAACGGCGCCTTCGTCGTCTCGCTCTGGAATTTGACGGCCTGATCGCCGGAGCTCCGGTCAGCGCACAACCAGCCCGCGCAAGAACGCCGACATCGCTTCGAGCGTACGGTCAGGCTGATCCCGGTGCGGAGAATGACCGCAGTCGAGGAGGCGCGCCGTCGTCACGGCGGCGTTGACACGCCGTTCGATCGCGGTGACTTGCGCCCACGTCCCATATTCGTCCTCTTCGCCCTGCACAATGAGCGTCGGCACCGTGACCGCGGGTAAGACGTCCTCGATGTTCCAAGAGGCGAAGTCGGGGTGCAGCCAGATGTCGTTCCATCCCCAGAATACGTGGGAGACGGCAAGCTCGTGATAGCGCTGCAGGCGCGTGGCGAAGTCGGTCGTCTGGAAGATGTCGCGCGCTTTGGCAATACTCTCGATGCCGAGTGGCTCGACGAACACGTGCGGGGCCTCGAGCAGCAGGGCCGAGGGCCGAGGTTTCATTTCGCTCGCCGCGTAGATGATCGCAATGGACGCGCCATCGCTGTGGCCAACGAGCACTGGCTCGGAGATCGCCGCCGCTTCGAACAGCGCGGGAAGGAGCGCTGCGTCTTCGTGCATGTAGGTGGTCCGCCTCGGAAGGACGGCAGGACTCGACGCACCGTAGCCGGGTCGACTGAAGACGAAGGCTCCCCATCCCGTCTTTTCGGCAAGTGCTGCGGGAAAGTCGCGCCACATGGCAAGCGATCCCAGTCCCTCGTGCAGAAAGACGAGCGTGGGCTTTTCGCGAGGGGGCGGGCCGAAGGCGTGCGCCTCGATGGACGCGCCGCTGACGGCGACCTTGCCCCGAAAAGGCCACGGGATGGTCACGTCTTTGGAACGGGCCCGCGCAGCTTGAACCGCTGGATTTTTCCGGTGGCCGTTTTGGGCAGCGCGGCCACGAACTCGACCCAGCGCGGGTATTTGTGAGGCGCCAAGCGCGTTTTCACCCACGTTTTCAGCTCGAGCTCGAGCTCGCGCGATCCGGTGATGCCCTCGCGCAGCACGACGAACGCCTTGGGCTTCACGAGCCGATCGCCATCTTCACAAGCCACGACGGCCGCCTCGAGTACGTCGGCGTGAGCGATGAGACACGATTCGACTTCAAAGGGCGAGACCCAGATGCCGCTCACCTTGAGCATGTCGTCAGCTCTGCCGGCGTAGTGAAAATAGCCATCCTCATCGACGAAGTATTTGTCGCCCGTGCGCGTCCAGGGGCCATGGAACGTGGCCAAGGTGCGCTGCCTCTGATTCCAATACCCAGCGGCGGCAGAGGGGCCGTTGACGAGCAGCTCGCCGAGATCACCGGCGCGCACGTCGTGCCCTGCATCGTCGACGACGCGAACCTCGTATCCGGGAACCGGTTTGCCCGAGGTTCCGAAGCGAACATCGTCGAAGCGGTTGCTGAGGAAGATGTGGAGCATCTCCGTCGACCCGAGGCCATCGAGGATATCCACCCCGAACCGTGCTCTCCAGCGCTCGCCGATATCGGCAGGGAGCGCTTCTCCGGCCGAAATGCAAGCGCGCAGGCGATTGCCTTCCGCGGAGGGATCCAGGGCAGGGTCGGCAAGGATCGCCGCGAAGAGCGTAGGGACGCCGCCAAAGAGCGTCGGCGTGTGCTCGCGCAGTACGGCGCGCACAGAAGCGGGCGTCGGTCGATCGGCGAGGAGAACGGTCGTCGCGCCCACGTGCATGGGAAAAGTCATTCCGTTTCCGAGGCCGTACGCGAAGAAAAGCTTGGCCGCGGAGAAAATGACGTCGCTCTCCTCGATTGCCAAGATGCCGCGTCCGTAAAGCGCCGCGGTGTGCACCAAGCTCGATTGAAGGTGCATCGTGCCTTTGGGGGCGCCGGTGGAGCCGGAAGAGTAAAGCCAGAATGCGATGTCATCGCACGTCGTTTGGGCCGCTAGGAGATGAACGGATTGCTCCGCGAGCGCGTCGTCGAGACGCGCATGCCCATGCGCGTCGCCCGCACCGGCGACGAGCACCGCGTCGAGACCCGTGAGCCCCTCCAGTGCCGGCGCAATCTTCGGGTAAAGATCGGCGCTGACGACGAGCGCGCGTGCGCGGCTATCGTGCAGCATGTACGCATACTCCTGCGGCGTGAGGAGCGTGTTCAAGGGCACCGGGATCGCGCCGATTTTGACCGCTCCCCAGAAGACGATCGGAAAATCGATGGTATCCGTGAGGCAGAGCGCCACGCGCGTCTCTTGCCGAACGCCGCGGGCGCGGAGCGCATGACCCGCACGAGCGACTTGCGCGGCAAGCTCACCGTACGTCGTCCGGCCCCGATCGTGGATGAAGGCCACCTTCGCGCCGCGCCCTTCGAGGACGTGCCGATCGACGAAATCGAGGGCCGCATTGTAGTGCCGCGGGATCGCGACGGTTGGAGGCGAACAGGAAGGGTCAACGAGCGCAAACGGAGGAGCGTCGGTCATCGTTCGGTATCATCGACTTTGTCAGAAGCCGCGCCAGGCGTCGACGTCCCCTTCGTATGTAGTGGCCGGATCTTGCTCCGATTTGTAGAAATTGCCTGCTAGACCGACTTTTTTCCGATGGCGTGTCGTTCCGTCGCAGCTTCGCTCGTCGCTGGGTTAAAAACTCCGGGGCGATCCGCTCACCCGCCGACAGCAAAGGATAGCCATGTCCAAGCTACGAGTGAACTGCTTCACGATGTCCATCGACGGGTGCGGCGCTGGGCCCCATCAGAGCCTCACCGATCCGCTCGGCGTCGGCGGCGCAGCGTTGCACCCTTGGATGTCGACGACGCGTACATTCAAACGCATGTTCGGCGAAGAAGGGGGAGAAACAGGAATCGACGACGATTTCGCGGCGCGCGGCGTCGCGAACATCGGCGCATGGATCCTCGGACGCAACATGTTCGGGCCGGTGCGCGATCGCTGGCCTGACGACGAATGGAAAGGGTGGTGGGGTGACGATCCGCCTTACCACACCCAGGTCTTCGTGCTCACGCACCATCCGCGGGCGTCCATCGCCATGAAGGGCGGCACCACGTTCCACTTCGTCACTGACGGCATTCACGCCGCCCTGAAACGGGCCACCGAAGCCGCCGAAGGCAAAGACGTTCGCCTGGGAGGCGGCGTAGCCACCATTCAACAATACCTTCGCGCTGGCCTCATCGACGAGATGCACGTCGCGATTTCCCCCGTGTTGCTCGGTAAGGGCGAGTACGTTTTCGCCGGTCTCGACGTCCCGGCGTTGGGCTACCGGTGCACGGAGCACGTGCCGACCGCCAAAGCCACGCACGTTGTCCTTTCTCGCAGCCGTTGAAGCGTCGTCGCGACCGGGCCGGGTTCCACGGCCCCTGGTGACGGACATTACGAATGGCGATGGTGTTCTGCTTTTGCGGAGGATACGGCTGTGCTTCCCGGTTGATGACGCGCGATGATTTGCGGCCAGACGGACGCAAACGCGCATTTGGCACGAAGCATCTTCGATCCGGACGCCGTCACGGTTGTCGCGAAACGTCGAGAACGCTAGCGTACCCGCGCTGGGCAGGGTCCCTCCCTGCTCGAGCGACGCGGTCAAGGAGAATGATGAGACGCTTCGTCCTGGTCGTCGCAACGGCCATCGTCGGCTGCACTCCCAAAGGCGGT
>Ga0193706_1000063_pt1 | contig 86862 bp, 65 predicted proteins | sample U3c1metaG_FD_160130 | JGI IMG/M metagenome (GOLD analysis project Ga0193706, IMG submission 160130) | Soil microbial communities from a riparian zone of the East river system, Colorado, United States - U3c1 | ecosystem: Environmental > Terrestrial > Soil > Riparian zone | place: USA: East River...
TCCGCGGCGCCCGCGGTGAGAAAGGCCAAAGCGGGCACGAGCCAGGCTGGGGATCGGGGGCGGTACATTCTCAGTGACCTCGGTTGCGCCGGGCTTAGCACGGGCCCTCGTGGAGCAAAACCCGCGATAGCGCCGAACGGCGAAGCCGTCGGCGCTATCGCGCACCTCCCTTCGGTGGTTTCGCCCCCGCCCTGCCGGAGCAAGTCCGGAACAAGGCCCCACCCCCACCGCGCCTCCGGCACGGAAGTTCAACCGGGAACGTCGCTCGAGGCGCGTCGATCTGCTGGCCCTCCGGGCCCGTGCACCATGGCTAGAGCGGCATCGCGGCGCCTGGCGAACGGTCGATCGCGGCGAGTCGGTACGGTGTGCCCGCGTGGTCGAGGCGTCGCGAGGTCGTCTCGATGGCGAAGGCGCTGGCGTCTCCTCCCACGAAGCGCCTCCCGAGGCGCGCGGCGACGACCAACGTGGTGCCGCTGCCGCACATGAGGTCGGCTACCGTGTGGCCTGGTCGACTGGCCGCGCGGATGATGCGTTCCATGAGGCGCTCCGGCTTTTGTGTGGGGTAGCCGGTGCCTTCCTTGCGCAGGGGCGTGTTGGCGTTCATTCCCGGGATATCGCCCCAAACGCTGCCGAGCTTGCGCCCCTCATCGGCAAAGTACCGATACGTCTTGCCGCCGATGATGCGCTCTCGGTAGCGGCGGCCGTCGGACGTGCTCTTGCGAAAATGCATGACCAGGCTGGTCGCGGCAAAGGGCTCGCGCAGCGCGGGATCGTCCGCATTCCACATGACGCGCGCCGCCGGGCTCGCGTCGCGGCTGAAAATGAGCAGCGTTTGGTGGGTGACGCTCGGCCCGCCGCCCCGCGCGCCATTTCCGGGCACCCAAACGATCTCACCGCGGAATGCGCCAGCTCCGAAGATCTCGTCGCACATGACTTTGGCGTAGTGCACGGTGCGATAGTCGAGATGGAGCCACAGCGACGCGTGCGGCTTCATCAGATCACGCAGCGCCGCAAGGCGCGGGCGCAGCATGGAGAGAAACGACGGCCGCCCTCCCCAGGCATCGTGGTAGGCGTCGGGACCGCTCCCCTTGGTGCGCCGTCCGCGCGCTTCGCCGGCGCGGGTGCGGGCGGCGAAGGCGCCCCCCACGTTGAAGGGGGGGTCGAGATAGACGAGGTCGAAGAGCGGCTCCTCGAACGTGCGACAAGCGTCGAGCGCGTCGGCGTGAAACAGGTGGCCGGTCGCGGGCGAGGAGGGCGACGTCATTTCCGGCTAGCGCGGCGGCTTCTCGCTAGCGTGCTGCGGCGAGAGCGCACGCTCAGTTTCGTCCGAGGAGGGGACGTTGATGAAGGGGCTGGTCTTCGCGTTTCGTGCGCCGGGCTCGATGGGCGAAAGCAGCGCCACGGCGAGGGCGTCGTCCGTTTCGTGCGGCGGTGCCGTTGGCAAGGGAGGCAGCCAGGACCAATAGGGTCCGCCCCCTTCGCATCCGACCACGGCCTCGTCCGGCGTGCACGCGGTGCGAAGATGCAAATGATCGTCGTGGGGGAGGCTGTCCCTCGGCTGGAGCATCACCGTCTCGGCGTGCCAAACGACTTCGGCGTCTTCGCCTCGCGCCCTCGCATAGTCGGTGAGAAGCGCCTCGACCGGCAGGCTCACGAACATCCACTGCACGTTCGCCTGGGGCGCGCTCAGGAGGGCCTTGATCAGCAGCCATTCGCGCGCCAGATCGAGGCGAATGTACCGCCCGCCCCCGCGCTGGTTCGGGACCAAGGCGAGACCGTCGGGCCCGAACTTGAAAAAGCCGGGCGTGGTGAGAGGCTCGCCGCTGGCGGTCTCGGCGTAAAAAAGGAGGTCCACGTCGCGCCCCGAGCGATGCGAGGCGTGACGCGGGATCCGGCCTCCCGTGCGCCGCGAAAGATCGCCGATCATGAGCGGCGCGCCCCCCGGGCGCTGGCGCTCGACTTCGGCGGCGGCGCTGGCGATGGCCTCGACCAAGCGAGGAACTCCAAAGTGATGCCCCATCGGGTTGAGCCAGCGATAGCCGGGGCCCGACATGGGGAGCTCGGCGCCGGCCGAGAGTGTTCCGTGCGTGGGGGTGCCCACCGACCCCAGCCAATGAGGCGTGAGGGGAGAAGGGGTGTACGAGCAGCTCGAGAGCGCGATGGTCAGCGATGCAAAGGCCCGTCTCGTCGTCACGACGCGTCCTCCGCTGCGGAGTAGCCGGCGATCTTCGACTCGATCGCCGCCAACGCGGCCGCCGTGGCGAACGACTCGGCGAGTGCAATCTTCCCTTGCGACGCGGAGACGTACCCCTGATCGGCGAAGGCCAGATAGGCATTGGCGATGGTGGGTCGCGTCACTGCCTCCGGGCGCTCGATCTCGCCGGCCAGGAACATGCGCTCGCCGGCCGCCAGGGCGCGCTTGACCAGGTCTTTCTGGTTGGCGGGGCCCTTCTGCAAGGCCGCGAGGCCTCGCGCGGCAATGCGGTAGCTCTCGAGGAAGGTGCGTGCCACCGACGCATAGAAGTCGATCCACGCTTCGCCGCTCCAGCCGTCGTGCCCGGCCCCGGGCCCGACGTCGCCGTTCGGGGCGAGCGCGAGCTCACCGGAGGCTGCCATTTCGCCCAGTGTTTCCGCGAAGTTTTGTTCGAAGGTCGCGTCCGCGCGAAACATGAACTCGAATTTGAAAAGGCGCGAGAGACTCCGCACCCGTTCTTCCAGTGTAGCGCGCGCGAGGGGGGAAATCCGGGAGCCCGGCGTCTCTGCAGGCGGTGGCTCGGAGGCGGAAGGGGGGCGCAAGGTCTGGCGCAGGCGTATCACCCGCGGCCTGTGGCGCGCCGACGAGGAAAGCGCAGTGGAGACGAGCGCGCGCGGGACGAAGAAGTGAACGATGATGTTTTTCGACAGATCGAGGCTGAGACGCTTGTCGTCCGGCACGACGTAGATCACATCGGGTCCGGTGTAGATCTTGGCGCGCTTGCTGCGCGCCTGGCTCGCCCCCTCGCCGGGAACGGTAGCGACGACCGTCTCGGCTTCGATGAAGAGCTGCGCCGCTTCGCGGATGGCTTCTTCGCGCAGCTCCCCGCGCGCATCGAGCAGCGCATGGGAGATGCGCGCACCGAGCCCTTTCAGCACTTTGGTAAGGCGATCGCACATGGAGATGAGCTCGCCGTGCGAGATGCCGCGCTGGGCGTGGTTGAGCAGCGCCGTGGCCACGACGGCGCCAGGGGTGACGGCAGTGGCGCGGTTGATCTCGGCCATCACGCGGTGGGCGAGACGCGTCACCAGGCTGCGGCGCTTGGCCGGGTGCATGGTCGCGCTGCGTTCCTCGGGCGACGCAGCCGCGGCGTCGCCGTTGGCGCGGATGTCCCAAAGGGAGAGGATCTCCCCGAATTGGATGTTGAGACGACCGTAGCGACCGCGTAGGAGCCCCGTCGTTTTGAGCAGCCCCCGCGCGTCCTCTTCCTGCTTTTCCCCGCCGGTGAGCTCGTGGACGTACGACGACCCTTCCACCAGCCGGTCGTAACCGATCGAGACCGGCACGAAGAAGAGCTCCTTGTGGGGGACCGCCATCGCCGCTTCGACGACCATGTTGAGAAGGCCGAGCTTGGGGGGCAAGAGCTTGCCCGTGCGCGAGCGCCCCCCCTCCAGGAAAAACTCGATGGAGTAACCTTCGCGGATGAGCCGGCGCACGTAGGCATCGACGACGGCGCCGTACAGCCGATCGCCACTGAACGAGCGGCGGATGAAAAAAGCACCGCCCCGGCGCAGAATGATGCCGAGCGGGAAAAAAGACAGGTTGTCGCCCGCGGCGATGAGGGGAAGCTGGAGATTCGCGTGGTAGAAAACGAACGAGAGCATCAAGTAGTCGAGGTGACTCTTGTGGCTCGGCAGAAGAACGAGCGTGCCCCGCTTGGCCGCGGCCCGCACGCGCTCGAGACCTGCCTGGTCGACTTCGACACCGTCGTAGATGCGGTTGACGATGGTATCGAGCGCGACGTCGAGCATGCTGATGACGCCCGGCTCGGGTTGTGATTCGAGCTCGCGCAGCATTCCGTAGGCGCGATCACCGAGGACGAGCCGCTCTTTCTCACCTTCGCCGGCGAGATCGCGGATGATGCCCTGCAAGCGCGGGCTCTTGATGATTTCGCTCCGCATGCGATCGTTGGCCTTGCGCACCGGACCGACGATGGCGCGCCGCTCGCGCTCGAGGCGGCGCAGCAGGGCGTAGGTCAGACGGCGGACGCGCGCGCCGTCGTCCTCGGCGGTGCTGCCGTTGCTCGATCCGCCGGCCGCGTCGAGGAACTCGGCGAGGTCGACCGGTTCCCCCGCCCGGAAGATGACGTTCTTGTAGTTCCGGAGAAACTGCATCGTGGTGCGGATCTTCCCGGGCCACTCCCGGCTGCCGAGCAGAGCATCGACGACGCCACCTTCGCGGCGGTCGGGGCTCTTGGTCCACACGAAGACCTGGGGGACGAGCAGGATCGGCGTCGAACGGCCCCGCTGAAGCGCGAAGAGCGCGCGGATCAAGTCGTCGCCCTCGGAGAGCGAGCGACGCGTGCCGACCTTGCGCCCCGTCACGTCGAGCCCGGCCGAAGGGCGCTTGAGGAAGAGCGCCGCCGAGCCCCCTTGCTGGATGACCTGGGTCAGCTCTTCGGCGGCGTGGCCGCGGATCTGCGGGCGAAACGCGCTGAACCAACCTTTGCCCATGGGCTCGAGCACCCACAGTCCGAGATCGTTGGCGAAGCGGATGCGCGGCAGACCGTGACGCTTGGTCAGGTGATCGAGCGCGAGAAAGTCGAGAAACGAGAGGTTGCGCAGGATGTAGACCACCGAGCCGCGCGCGGCAGCCTCGCGCACGGTGGCCACCCAGGTTTCATCGACGTGGATGTGCTCGAAGAAACGACGATAGACGTACGCCAATAGCGGATTCGGCTCGTACGTCTGTGCGAGCGCGCGGGTGCTCATCGCCGAGGCCTAAGGTGCCCGAGCTTGGAAGCCGATCGAGAGGTCGGCCGACGTACCGAAATACCGCACCATTTGAAACGTCAGACCCCCCGCCACGTACATCCCGAACGCTCGCGAGAAGTCGAATTGGGGCCCGATATCGAGGTGCGCGAGAATGTCCGTTTTGTAGGAACCGGTCTGCACCTTGGCGAGCGAGTCGTCATAGCCCGGCGAGCCGGGCGGGCCGGAGCCGATCGTTTCGAGCGGGCCGGCGGTGGCGTCCACGCCGATCCACGGCGCAAAAAACACTTTGAAGCGCGAATTCGCCATCGTGTAGAGGCGCGCGCCGAAGCCCGCCTGCAGCAACCTCCCTTGGTTCGTCTCCCTGGCCTCGTTGGCGAGTCCGAGCCGGACGAACGCGAAAGGCTCGAAGAAGTCGACGAGGGCGAAACCGACGGCCAGGCCGAGGGCCGGCGCAGCGCCGTAGCCGCAGAACTTCTGCTGATCGCTGGAATTCTTCTTGATGTCGAAGGGGGCGCAGCGCGGCGAGGGCTGGTACCGGTACAGCATGCGGTAGCCGGTGAGAAACTCCGCGCGAAAGTTCAGCTGGCCGTGATGCCCGAGATCGGCGTCGCGGGTCTCAGCCCCTTCGGCGGGAGGCGGACCCTGGCTTCCGATTGAGCCGCCCGCCCCCTGGGACGGGGGTTGCTGCAGGGCGCCACCTTGCGGCGGGTAGTAGGGCTGCGGATAGCCGCGTGCCTTCGAGGTTTGCGCCTTGTCCGGAGCCCCAGGCTGCTGCATGGGTGCGCCTTGCGGAGCCGCGCCCGGCGGCGACGGAGGGTAAGCCGGTTGAACGCCTGACGGCGGCGCGGGGCTGGCTTGCGGGGGCGCAGCCTGTGCGGCAGCGAGCCGCGAGGCGAGCGCGATACAAAGGACGATGAGGTGTGCTCGCCGAGGTTTCATGTGGTTCGGATCCGGGTGGCGCTCGGGGTCGGACGCGACGTGCCGCTGAAGGTCCAGCTGCGCTCGATTCCCACGGCCAACCAAGAGAGGTTGATCTTGGCCTTATTTTGCATGGTGACGACGACGGCGCCATCGGTCGCCGCCGTCACGGGGGAGATGGCGATCGTCTTTTGTCCCTTCAGCGATTTCAGGACATTGGTGTCGGCGCCGAGCGCGAGAATGCCCGCTCCGGCGAGGATGGCGACGAGCCCGCTGGGAACGAAGGGGGCGATGACAGCCTTGAGAGAACTTTCCCCCGTGGCGTGGGCGGCCACTTGTCGGACTTCGTCGAGTGTCGAAAGAAGCAGGGCGCATTCCCCCGTCGGCCAGGCCGAGGCGGAGGGCACGCCTTCCACGAGCTCGAGGTTGGCGCCGCCGCTCCACGAGGGTGGCGTCGAGATGGGGAGGGGCGGCCGCTTGGCAGCGGCGGTATCGGGGCGCCGCTCGCGCAGGATGAGCACGTCGTCGGTTGGCAGCGCGCGCGGTACGGTGACCCGCACCGGCCGCTTGAACGAACGCGGATCGCCGACGTTGCCCGTCGCGACGGCATAGGCGAGCGTTTCGGCCGATGCCACGATGAACGGCTTGGCTTGCGGTACGCTCGGATCGCGATCGCTCGTGCGCAAGGACAGCTGGCCCGAGACGGCGGTGTACATTTCGCCCGTCACCACACGGCGATCGGCTTCGATGATGCGCGCACCGGTGGCGATGAGATCGACCAACGCCCCGGCCTGTCCGAGGACTTCGAGCACCTGACGGGAAGGGGGCGCCACGATGAAGTCGAGTCGCGGGGGCACGCGTTTCGACTTGAGCAGCATAGCCGCGGCCAGCATGTCGCGCAGGGTAGCGCCGGTGTCGCCGCCCAAAATCACCTGGCTCACCGGCTTGCCGGCGAGATCGCGCACCGGGCGCACGTGGCCGGACTCGTCGGAGAGGAGCGGGTCGACCGCGGCGAGATCGATGGAAATGACTTCGTCGCAAGGAGCGCCGGGATCGGGGACCAAGGTGCGGTGCGCCTTGGAACGGCGCTGATCGCGCAGGAAGACCTCCGTCTTTTCGTCGCTCACGAAGAGCGCCGCCGAAGCTCCGAGCTCGGGAGCGATGCTGCAAAGGACGGCGCGCTCTGCCACCGACAAGAGACGCGCGCTCGGGCCTGCGAACTCGATCACCACCGGCGCGTGGTGCTGCACCTCGATGCGCTGGATGGCCTCACCCAACCCCCGCCGCAAAAGCTCGAGCGCGACGTCGCGCGCGCAGACGAAGGGGCGCATACGACCGGAAAGGAGAATCTGAACGCTCCGCGGTGGCCGTAGGGAGACCGTGCCGAGGGCAAGGGCTTGCCCCAGCTGCCCGGGGGAAACGACCAGCACGAGCATGCCAGCGCCGCCGACCGCGGCGAGCCGGGGGTCGTCGGTGACCGCCAAGCGAGCCGGCGAACCGAAGCGCTCGAGGTGGACCGGCGCGGGAAAGCCGATTCCCGGACGCGCGATGAGCACGCCGGACTGCGACATCTCCGGGGCCACCGCCTCGGACGCCCGCCGAGCAAATGCCGCGTCACTCGCGGCGTCGGTGACGCAAAACCCGTCGTAGGCGACCGCCAGCTCGACGGGTGTTTTTTTCAGCCCGAGCCCGCAAGCCTCCGCAAACGCGCGGTTCGGCGCGCGCGAAAGGATGACCTGGTCGACTTTGACTTCGACGACATCGCCGCGAAGCTGCGCATCTGCGCACCGACCGGCGAGAATCTTTTGAGGCATCGTGCGGGGAGGATCCCCGGCTCGCGCGCGCATTCGAGTGATTTTGCTCCTATCGATGGTCCGGTGCGTGGACGCGAGAGCGTACAACCCTCTCGCGACCGGGCGCGAAGGTAGCCGTTCGCTTGGAGGGGGGTCAAGCTGCGCGGGCGTCAAAAACGGAGCTTTTGGTCGCGAAGAGGCAAGCGGGTAGCGACGGGTGCGGGAATGACCCATCGGCGCGCCGGCGGCAAGGGTCTCGGCGACGTCGAAGATAAGGTGCGGGGCGGGCCAAACTTGACCTTGCCTGCCCCTGGCTCGTAACCTCGCTCGTACATGTTCAAAGAGGCGATTCGGGACGTCGTGGAGGGCACCGACGGTGGAATCGCCGGTATCCTCATGGACTTCGAGGGAATTGCGGTCGACAGCTACGTGAAAGGTGGCACGTTCGACATCAATTCCGTGGGCGCCGAGTACAGCGTCATTTTGAAGTCGATTCAGCGGGCCACCGAAAGCCTCGAAGCCGGGGGCGCGCAAGAAATCGCCATTCAGTCAGACAAGGTGACGACGATCATTCGTATCCTCAACGAGGAATATTTTCTCGCGATGACCCTTTCTCCGGGCGGCAACCTGGGCAAAGGGCGGTATTTGATGCGAACGGCGGCCCCGAAGCTACTCGAACAGCTCGTCTGATGCCCGGGCACCCCGCGTAATGGCCCGCCGCGCTAGCCCCTCGCGACCCACGTCCCCCACGCGCCCCTCCGAAGAGCGAGCTCCGCGGGCAGGATCGGTCGCCCGGGGTCCCTCGCCGGCGTCAGGGCCGTTCCCCAGGCGACGCCGAGAGGGCCGGCCCGTCGCGGCAAGGCCGAGCGCAGGGCGTGCGCGGCGTCCTTTTTCCGTTTTGGTGCTTTCCGGTCCGAATCTGCAGCTTCTCGGCACGCGCGAGCCGCAAATCTACGGCAAAGACACGCTAGCCGACATTCACGCGCGCTTGGCCGCCTTGGCTGGCGAACGAGGCGCGAGCGTCGATTGCCGACAGTCGAACCATGAAGGGGAGCTGCTCGATTGGCTCGGATCCGCGCCGGCGCAACGCTTTGCAGGTGTGCTCCTCAACGGCGGGGCTTTCACCCACACGTCCCTCGCGCTTTACGACGCGATCCGCGCCATCGGGCTGCCGGTGGTGGAAGTGCACCTGTCGAACCCGGAAGCGCGCGAGGCGTACCGTAAGGAATCGAAGCTTGCGCCTGCGTGCGTCGGGAAGGTCGTCGGATTCGGAGCGAGCTCGTATTTGCTGGCGCTCCGAGGGCTGCTCGATCTGCTTGACGCGAAGCGTTGACCCGGAAAACCGTGCCCGAGCCACGGTGGCGCGACGCCTCTCGCGTGGCCGCTTTGGGCCGCGCTGGCGAATCGCGAGCGGCATAGCGACAGGAGCGGGGGGATGGCGCGCTTTTTCGAAGGGCTGGATTGCGACGGCGAGCTCGCGTAGGTTGCCGAGCCCTACCCAGCGGACTACGGAGTGAACCGCGTGAACATCGACCTGAAACAGCTCGAGGGGCTCCTCAAGGTGCTCGAAGAGCGCGACATCTCGGAGTTCGAATTCGAAGACGAAAAGGCGCGCGTGCACGTCAGACGGGGCCAACCTGTCGTCGCCGTCGCGCCTGCGGCACACGCGCCCGTCGCCGCGCACGGCCTCGTCATTCCGAGCGCTACGAGCAGCTCGTCCGACGCGGCCGCCGCCGCGAGGCAAGAAGGGGGGACGTTCGTCACATGCCCCTTCGTCGGCACCTTCTACCGTTCGCCATCGCCGGACGCGCCTCCCTTCGTCGATGTCGGGAGCAGCATCAAGCCCGGCCAAACGCTCTGCATCGTCGAGGCTATGAAGCTGATGAATGAAATCGAAGCCGAATTTGCAGGCGTCGTGCTCGAGTGCCTGGTCGAAACCGGCAGTCCGGTCGAGTTCGGGCAAAAGCTCTTCCGGGTGAAGAAGGTCTGAGTCGCCGCGCTTCTCCAAGGGGCGCTTGCGTTTTCCAGCATGTTTCGAAAAATACTCATTGCGAACCGGGGCGAGATCGCGGTGCGCGTCCTTCGGGCGGCGCGCGAAATGGGGATCGCTACCGTCGCGATCCATTCCGAGGCCGATGCGCAGGCGCTCCACGTCCGCTTCGCCGACGAAGCGGTGTGCATCGGTCCGCCCCCTGCCGCGAAGAGCTACCTGAACATCCCTTCCATCATCAGCGCCGCCGAAGTCACGGGTGCCGATGCCATCCATCCCGGGTACGGCTTTCTCTCGGAAAATGCCCACTTCGCCGAGCTCTGCGGAAAATGCGGGCTCAATTTCATCGGTCCGAGCCCGGCGGCCATGCGCCTCTGGGGCGACAAGGTCAGCGCGCGCCGCGAGGCCACCCGCCACGGTCTTCCTCTCTTGCCGGGGACGGGCGTCTTGAAGAACGCCGAGCATGCCGCCCGCGAGGCCAAGAGCATCGGCTTTCCAGTGATCCTCAAAGCGTCGGGCGGGGGCGGCGGTCGCGGGATGCGCATCGTGCGCGAGGAGAGCGAGGTGCCGCGCGCTTTCGAGTCGGCCACGGCCGAGGCCATGGCCGGATTTCGCAACCCCGACGTCTACCTCGAGCGTTACGTCGGTACGCCGCGGCACATCGAGTTCCAGGTGCTCGCCGACAAGCACGGCGGCGTATGGACCTTCGGCGAACGCGAATGCTCGCTGCAGCGGCGACACCAAAAGATCATCGAGGAAGCGCCGAGCCCGGCAATGACGCCTGCTCTGCGCGCGTCGATGGGGGAGCTCATTCGCAAGGCGATCGCCGCGACGGACTACACCACGCTCGGCACGCTCGAGTTCTTGATGGACGAGCGGGGCGAGCTTTTCTTCATGGAGATGAACACCCGGGTGCAGGTCGAGCACCCCGTCACCGAGATGACGACCGGGGTCGACTTGGTCAAAGAGCAGATCCGGGCCGCGGCGGGCCTGCGCATCGATCTGCCGGATACACGGCGGTGGAATTTCCGCGGTCACGCCATCGAATGCCGCATCAACGCCGAAGATCCGGTGACGTTCGCTCCGTGGCCGGGCGCGATCACCGAGTACTACCCGCCCGGTGGAACCGGCATTCGCGTCGACTCGGGCGTCTACACCGGGTGGCGCGTTCCGTCCCATTACGACTCGCTCATCGCCAAGGTGATCGCCCACGCGCCCACCCGCGACGAGGCTCTGCGCCGCATGTCGGGCGCGCTCGACGAGTTCATCGTGTCCGGCATCCGCACCAACATCCCTTTGCACAAGCGGCTCTTGCGCGACCCCGAAGTCATTTCGGGGACGATGTCGACGCGCACCATCGAGCGGGTCATCGCCGACGGCCTGTTGGAGAAATGACCGGCGCGCTCGCCACGGAGGTGACGGCGGGAAGCATGCGCGCAGCGGCGCGAGCGTGCCGCGTCGTCGATGACGCGCTCCCCGGGCACGTCGAGCTGCTCAAGGAACTCTTTCCGCACACCGGGCGAGCGTGGATCGTCGGCATCACCGGCAACCCCGGATCGGGCAAGAGCACGCTCGTCGACGGTCTCATCGAGGTTTTTCGCAAACAGGGGGCCAGGGTCGCCGTCGTCGCCGTCGATCCAACCAGCCCCTTCTCGGGTGGGGCCATCCTGGGCGATCGCATTCGCATGCAGCGTCATTTCGACGACCCCGAGGTGTTCATTCGATCGCTGGCGACGCGGGGCGCGCTCGGCGGCCTCTCGCGTTCGGCGCGGGACGTGGTGCGCGTGCTCGACGCGTGGGGCGCGGCAGTGGTGCTCGTGGAGACCGTCGGGGTCGGGCAAGACGAGCTCGAGGTCGTGCGCGCGGCACACACGACGCTGGTGGTGATGGCGCCCGGCATGGGGGACGATGTGCAGGCCATCAAGGCGGGCATCCTCGAGTGCGCCGACGTTTTCGCCGTCAACAAGGCCGATCGCGATGGCGCTGACGCCACTGTGCGCGATCTTCAGCTCATGATCGCGCTGGGCGGGGAGACGGTCTTCGGAGGCTCCCATTCGGCAGGTCACGCCGCGGGGCAGCTCGATGTCGCCAAGGTCGTCGTCACGCAGCAGCCCACGCGCTGGATACCTCCCATCCAAAAATGCGTCGCTTCCAAGCGCCAGGGAGTCGAGGAGCTCGTGACGAGACTCGGTGAACACCGAACCTGGCTCGAGACGACCGAGCCCGGAAAGGCGCGCCGTCGTGAAAGGCAGCTCATGGAATTCGTGAGCACTTTGCGCGACGCGCTGGCGCACGAGGTGGAAGCATCGATGGGCGGCGAAATCGCCGCCCTGGCGGCGCGCGTTTCGCGGCGCGAGATCGACCCTTACACGGCGTGCGAGCTCATCATCCAACGATTCCGTACCCGCTGACGCATTGCAGCGTGCATGCGACGCCACCCGAAGGCGCCGCGATGGGGGTGCGAGCCGCGTCGAGATGGGGAGAAAGCCGTCACGGCGCCAGCGTCGTCGCCAGGGCCGCAGGAGATTGAGGGATCCAGGGCAGTGCGTCTTGACCAAGACCCCGCTGGTACGGGCCCTGGAGGTTTTTCCGCACGATCGGCCCACACGGTGACGAATGACCAGGCACGCCGGGGCAGAGTTCGAATGACGAGGCACGCCGGGGGCAGAGTCACCGCAGGGCGATGAGTAGCCGTCGTCGCAGATGGCGGAACGCACACCGTGCCGGAGGCACGGTCGGGGTGGGGCCCTGTTTCGAACTTGCTTCGGCGGGGCGGGGGCGAACTCAGGAGCTCCCGCAGTTCGAGCAGCTAGAGCACCGACGGCAATAGCCGTTCGGTGCTCTAGCTGCTCGAACCTCTTGTGAGAAGGGCCCTCTGTCTGGTAGGGGTCCCAGCGCGGCGGAACGACGCTTCGCCCCGACCGACGCGCCGTCATCATCATTTTACCGTCGCCAAAGGTCCCATGAGACTTGCGGTTCCGAAAGAGAGCACCCCCGGAGAGACCCGGGTGGCGATCGTGCCCGAAACCATCAAGCGGATGGTGGCGAAGAAGGTCGACGTCAGCGTCGAGACGCACGCCGGCGAACGCTCGTTCGTGCGTGACGAGGACTACCGCGCCGCCGGCGCCACGGTCGAGACATCGGCTGACGAGATGTACGCCAAGGCCGACCTCGTCGTCCAGATCCACCCTCCCACGATCGAGCAGATCGCCAAGTTGCGCGAAGGCTCGACCCTCATCAGCTTGCTCTACCCGCTCACCAACATGGACCTGGTGCGCGCCCTCGCGTCGCGCCGCGTCACGGCCATCTCCGCGGATATGATCCCGCGCACGACGCTCGCGCAGAGCATGGACGTCCTGAGCTCGCAGACCACGGCGTCCGGCTATCACGGCGTGCTCCTCGCCGCGGCGGCGCTCCCCAAGTTCTTCCCCATGTTGATGACGGCCGCCGGCACGATTCCTCCGGCCAAGGTGCTCGTGCTCGGTGCCGGAGTGGCGGGGCTGCAAGCGATCGCCACCGCGCGCCGCCTCGGCGCCGTGGTGGAAGCCTTCGACGTGCGCAAAGCCGTCAAAGAGCAGGTCCTGAGCCTCGGCGCCAAGTTCGTGGAGGTCGAGGGCGTGGCCGACGCCGCCACGCAGGGCGGCTACGCCAAGGAAATCACGGAAGAGGAAAAACAGAAGCAGGCCGATGTGTTGAAGAAGCACATCGCCAAATCCGACGCCGTCATCACCACCGCGCTCATTCCCGGCAAGCGCGCTCCCATCCTCATCACCGCCGAGATGGCGCGCGCCATGCGGCCGGGCTCGGTCATCGTCGATCTCGCCGCCGAGCAGGGGGGCAACTGCGAGCTTTGCAAGCCTGGGCAAACGGTGGTCGAAAACGGCGTCACCATCATCGGCACGACCAACCTGCAATCCAAGGTCGCCGTCGATGCGAGCCACATGTACTCGCGCAACATGGAGAAGCTCGTCTTTCACTTGCTCGGCGACGGAGCCCTCAAAATCGATCTCAACGAAGAGATCACCAAGGGATGCGTCATCACCCACGCGGGGGAGGTCGTGAATTCACGGGTCGCCGAGGTCGTCACGGCAAAAGGAGCCGCCTAATGGCGCAAGAACTGCTCTTCGCCCTCTATGTTTTCGTGCTGGCGGGTTTCCTCGGGCACCACGTCATCTCCAAGGTGCCTCACTTGCTCCACACGCCGCTCATGGCGGGCACCAATGCCATCTCCGGCATCTCGCTGGTCGGCTCGCTGGTAGCGGCGGGGGGTGACTTCAACCAGCTCAGCACCATCCTCGGGTGCATCGCCGTGACCTGCGCGACCATCAACACCGTCGGCGGATTCATGATCACCGACCGCATGCTCAAGATGTTCCGCAAAAAAGGCGCGCCCGTGGGCGGAGGGGCACACTGATGAGCGCCTCCGTCATCAACTTCAGCTACCTCATTGCATCGGTCTGTTTCATTCTCGCCCTGCAGGGGCTGAGCTCGCCGAAGGGCGCGCGGCGCGGCATCATCATCGGCATCGTGGGGATGGCAGTGGCCGTCGGGGCCACTCTCTTCCACCACAAAATCGTCACCTACACCTGGATCATTCCCGGTCTCATCGTGGGATCGATCATCGGCGCCGCGATCTCGCGCATCCCGATGACGAAGATGCCCGAACGAATCGCGTTTTCCCACGCGTTCGGCGGTCTGGCGGCCGCGCTCGTCGGCGTTTCCGAGTTCTACACCCACGGCATTCATCTCGACCTGGTGACGCGCACCGCGCTCGGTCTCGAGGTGTTCCTCGGCTTCTTGACGTTCACCGGCAGCTTGATGGCGTTCGGCAAGTTGCAGGGCTTCATCACCGGCGCGCCCGTGACGTGGCCGGGACAGAACTTCACCAACATCGGGATGTTCTTCGGCTCTCTCGTGATGCTGGTCGTCTTCGTCAGCGACCCGTCGCTGACCGTTCTCTTCTACGCGATGTGCGTGACCGGCTTTTTGCTCGGCATTCTCGCGGTTCTGCCCATCGGGGGCGCCGACATGCCGGTCGTGATCTCGCTCCTCAATTCGTACGCTGGTCTCGCCGCGGCGGCGACCGGCTTCGCGCTCAGCAACAACGTGCTCATCATCGCGGGCGCCCTCGACGGCACGTCCGGCTTTCTCCTCTCCATGATGATGAGCAAGGCCATGAACCGCTCGTTCGCCAACGTCTTGTTCGGCGCATTCGGCACCGGCGACTCCACCGGCGTCACCACCACGGCGCTTCCCCCCGGCGCAAGCGTCAATCAGGCGACCATCGAAGACGCGGTCGGCATTCTCGCCGCCTCTCAGTCGCTCATCGTCATCCCCGGTTACGGCATGGCCGTCTCCCAGGCGCAGCACGCCGTGCGCGACCTCGCCTCGGCGCTCGAGACGAGGGGGACGACGGTGAAATATGCGATTCACCCCGTCGCCGGGCGCATGCCTGGGCACATGAACGTCCTTCTGGCAGAGGCCAACGTCCCGTATGACCAGCTCTTCGACCTGGACGACATCAACGACGAGTTCGCGCGCACCGACGCGGTGCTCGTCGTCGGCGCCAACGATGTCGTCAATCCGGCCGCCAAGAAGAATCCGAAGAGTCCCATCTACGGCATGCCCGTTTTCAACGTGGAGATGGCGCGCTCGGTCCTCGTGCTCAAGCGGAGCATGAATCCCGGCTTTTCCGGAATCGACAACGAGCTCTTCTTCGCCCCCAACACGATGATGGTGCTCGGGGACGCCAAAAAGACGCTGCTCGGCATGGTCAGCGGCGTGAAGGCTGCCGAATAGCGAGCAGGCGTTCTGCCGCGCACCTGCGCGCTTGCAGGTGCGCGTTACATGGTATCGTCACCGCCGGCGCCATGTCCGACCCGCCGTCGTTCGAAGCAACCGCCACGCCTACCGACATCCTGGGGCACATGGCGGGGGAGTACCGCCTTCGCCGCAAGCTCGGCGAGGGGGGCTACGGCACCGTCTACGAAGCCGAGCACCCCCTTCTCAGGCGACGAGCCGCGGTCAAGGTGCTGCATCGGACCGAGCGCATGGATTCCGCCGGCGCCATGCGCTTCATCTCCGAGGCACAGGCCGCCAACCAGATTCGTAGCCGCTACATCGTCGACGTCTTCTCGTTCGGAAAGCTGCCCGACGGGCGACACTTCTACGTTATGGATCTGCTCGACGGCGAGGCGCTCGATCGGTACATCGCCGAGGCGGCGCCCGTCGCGGTGCCCGACGCGATTCAGCTCCTCTCGCTCATCGCCGAGGCGCTGGACGCCGCTCACGCTGCAGGCATCGTCCATCGCGATCTCAAGCCGCAGAATATTTTTCTGGTCTGGGAACCGAACGGTGAGACGGTGCCCAAGCTGCTCGATTTCGGGATGGCCAAGTTGGTGGGCCAGACGGCAGGCGTGCAGACTGCGAGCGGCGCGGTCATGGGCACGCCGCTCTACATGGCGCCCGAGCAAGCCCTGGGCAAGAAGATCGACGGGCGCGCCGATGTGTACGCGCTCGGCATTCTGACCCACGAGCTCTTGACGGGAAAGAGGCCGATCACGGGGGAGACCGCGATGGGCGTGTTGGCGGCACATCTCACGGTCGTGCCGCCACGAGCGTCGGAAGTGCATAGCGCGCTCGACCCTCGGCTCGATGCCCCCATCCTGCGGATGCTCGAAAAAAATCCGGACGATCGCCCCGCCACCGCGGGCCTGGCGATTGCCGCGCTCAAACAGGCCGCCGAAGAGGCTGGCCACGTGATTCGCGCCGAGGGGCCGCGGTTGCCGCGGCCCGAGCAAGCGCCGAGGAGCCGCGAGGCGACGCCGACCGCGACGACCGATCGCGACGGGTCGTCCATGCCGCCCGACATGTTCGGCAGCGAGCGCGGGCTCGAACGCGAAGTGCGCCTGCGTACGGGCGACACGTCCCCGCCCAAGCACCGCGCAACCTGGCCTTTCGCGCTTCTCGCGCTTGTCGCGGCCGCTGCCACCTACGCCGTCATGCGCACGAATGACTCGAATCAGGCGAGCGTGGAGGGCGCTTCCTCGGCGGTGGTGCCCGCCGCCGGCGTTTCCGCGCCTGTCGCCGATCCGGCTCGAGCGATCGAGGATTCCGCGAAGCCGGTGATGTTCGTGGATCTCACCCTCCAAGGGGCTCCTCGGGGCGCACGCGTGCTTCTCGACGGAAAACCGATCGGCGAGGCACCGGGTCCGGTGCCGCTGCCCGCGGGCGACGCGCCGCTCCAGGTGACGGTCACCGCGCCCGGCTACGACACGGGGAGAGTGGCCGTCGTCCCCAATCAAGCGGCGAGCGCCATGGTCATGATGCGACGGCGAGCGCCCGGCCCCGCTTCGTCGCGCGAAGGGATTCCGCGCGACCTGGAGAACCCGTTTTGAGCACGAGGCGCGCCGCACGCGTTTTCGCGCTGCTCGCCCTGACGGTCCGTTGTGCCGACCTTCCCGAAATTCCGGCCGGCACCTGCGGCAACGGCGTCCTCGAGCCGCCCGAGGACTGCGACACCTTCACGCTCGACCGCGCATCGCTCTGCCGGCCCAAAGGGACCGCGGGCGAGTGTCATCTCGATTGCAGACCGCGAGGCGACGGCACCCGGCCGTCCTGCCCCGCCGGGTGGGGCTGTGATCTCGATGGTCTTTGCCGCGCTCCTACCGATCAATTCGAGAGCCCCGTGGAATTCAAGGTCGGAGGCGCGTCCTCGCTCTTGACCGGCGACTTCAACGGCGACGGGCGCGCCGATATCCTCAGCCGCGAGCCGCTCGATGCCTATGGGCGCGCCCGTTTCCGTTTTCACTACTTCGACGAGCGAGGCGCGCTCGCCGATACGCGCCTCTTGCCGAAGCTCTTGGCCTCGCCGGTCATTGCCGATTTTTCCGGCGACGGACGAAGCGACGTCGCGTTCAGCGACTTTCGCGTGGGCCTCGTGCTCGGGCAAGCCGACCGCAGTTTGGTGCCGGAGACATTCGCCTCCTACTATGTTCCCGGCGCGAAGGTGCGCATGGTTGCCGTCTACGAAGACGCGATCGACCTCGACAGCTCGATCTTCGCCGTGACGACCCTCAATGGCGTGCCTGGCTACTATTTCCCGGACAAGAGCGGTGTTCTGCGCTTGCGCGGAGAGCTCCCCGGCCCCTTCGATTCCCTGGCCGGTGCCCCGGCTGACGGCGACGTCTTCGACGACCCCAACGGTTCGCCCTGTCGAGAGCTCATTGCTGCCGCGCGGGGCGCGACCACATTCTCCGTGGTCGACGTCTGTACGCGCTCAGCGACAACCGGCGCCGTGATGCTTCGTGATGCCAGTCTGACGGTGACGGTCGCTCTCGCGCCACCGGCTCCCATCGATTTCGCTCCGATCGTCGCCGATATGGACGGCGACGGACACGTCGATGTGCTGCTGGGGGCAGCGGGTCATGTTTACGTTGCATGGAGCGACGGCAAACATTTGTCCGCCGCGGCCCCGTATCGGCTCCCGCTCGTGAACGACACCGAGATCGCGCCCGACATTCCCATGCCACTCGCAGCGGGAGACTTGACTGGCGATGGCGCTCCCGACTTCGTGTTCGCTGACCGATTGCTGACCTCGAGCCCGGTCCTGGGAAGCCCGCTGCCCCGCTACGAGATCGTCCATCCCAACCTCGGTGCGCCGTGGACCGAGGCCACGATCACCGATCTCAACGCGAACGGGAAACTCGATGTCGTCGCGGCGTCGAATGGACGACTCGGCATCGATTTCTTCAACGGCACTGGCGGGCAATATCTCACGGAATTCAGCCTCCCGACCAACGGGCCCGTCGCGTACCTCGCCATCGCCGATTTGGACGGCGATTTGATCAAAGACCTGGCATTCATCGAATCGGCGCCGTCGGCCAGCGATCGCGATGCGGTCATGGTGTCCTTCGGGCAGCTCTCGGGCCCCCCGCTCGCGCCGATGCCCGTCGCGCGCGTCGCTCGAACCGAAGGCCTGAAAGCCTTCACGGAACTGGGCAAAGGCAATCTCATCGTGTCCTCGGCCGAAACCGTCGACGGCGTCGTGGGCGGCGCGCTCACCTTGCTGGCAGGTAGCGGAGATCGCATGCCCTACGCTCCTCTCGGCTTGGCCAGCATTTCCGCTGATGGACGGCTGGATAATTCCTCGTCGCTCGGCCTCTCTGCGGGAAGCTTGACGGCCCCCGGTCACAACGACCTGCTCGCGCTGGCGACCAATGACTTCGATGCGCGCGACTGGCAGCTCTGGTTGGTTCGCGATATCGACTCGCACGCGAGTCGCCCCGAGCGTCTCGATTGGAAGCTCGACCCCGAACTTTTGCCGGCGTACGTCACGGGGGAGGAAGTGGCCCTCAGCTGGGTGGGCGCTTCCGGCGACGTGGACGATAACGGCCGCGACGAGGCGCTCTGGGCGATGTCGAGCGTCGACCGTGAGCACTGTGCCCTGGTTCTCATCGGCGCCGTGCCCGGGACGACGACGCTCGGCGTGCGCACCACGGTGAGACTCGACGAGCCGTGCGCTCGTGGCCAGCTGCTCTTGGCGGACGCCGACGGTGACGCTCGTCTCGACGTGGCGCTGCTGATGGGGTCCGGGGGGGGCCCGGCGCGCAAGGTGATCGTGTTGTGGAACGAGGGCGAAGGCCGATTTTCCAGCTCGAGAATGGCGGTGCTCAACCCGAGCACCGATTCACCCCAGGCGTTCACCTTTCTCCCACCGATCCCGGGGCGCCCCGCCTCTTTTGCGTACGTTACCGATGACTCGATCGTGCTCGTGGAAGGTAGGGTCGGGCGTCAGTTTGCCGCCCCGCGCGTACTCGCGTCCATCGCGCATGGCACCGGCATCACCTTTGCCGATGTGAACGGCGATGGAGCCGGCGATCTCGTGGTGGCCGCTTCGAGCAACCTCCTCTTGATGAAAGCCGGTCTGCGCAAACCATGATCCGACGAAGAATTTCCGCGCCTCGCAGGGTGGCAGGACGAGCGACACTCGGGCCGATGCGAGTCGTCCTCCTGTGTCTGCTTGGTCTACCCGCGCCCGCGTGGGCGCAGGCGGAGGCGGTCGAACGAGCCAAAGCGTCATTCAGGGCCGGCGCGACGGCGTATGCGGCAGGCGAGTACCTGGCCGCCATTCAAGCGCTCGAGACCGCCTATACGCTCAGCCCCATTCCCGCCATCGCGTTCTCGCTGGCGCAGGCCGAGCGAAGACAGTACTTCGTCGCGCACCAGCGCGAGCACCTCGATCGCGCGGTGACGCTCTTTCGACGCTACGTCGAACAAGTTCCGAGCGCGGGACGTCGCGCCGACGCGCTCGACGCGCTGTCCCAGCTCGAACCGCTCGTCGCCGCGGCGCCGTCCAGCGCAGCGACACCAAGCGCGACCGAGGGCGACGCCGTTCGCCGCACGCGCCTCATGATCACGTCCGAAGCGCCCGGCGCGAGCATCTCCATCGACGGCGGTGCGGCCGCACCTTCCCCCCTGATTCGCGAGGTGCAGCCGGGAAAACACCACGTCGAGATCACGGCGGAAGGTTTTTACCCCGATCAGCGAGACGTCACGGCCATGGCCGGCGATCTGATCCCGGAGGTGGTGGCGCTGCGCGAGCGACCGGCCACCCTGTCCATCGGCGCTCCCGACAGCGCCGAGATCTACATCGACGGTGCATTTGCCAGCCACGGCGGCCAACAAGTCGTGCTCGAGCTCCCGAGCGGAACGCATCGCCTGGCGGTCGCCGAAAGCGGATACAAGGTCGTCCTGCGCGTCCTCGAGCTCGAACGTGGCAAAACGCAGACCGTCCGCGTTCACCTCGAACCCACTGGCCAGCGCAGGGCCGCCAACGTGCTTTTCATCACGGGCGCCGGGGCGCTCGCGGCGGGCGCCGTTTTCGGTGCGCTCGCGGTTCTTGCCGAGGACCGCGCGCAAGATTTCATGGCGCGAAAGGAGCAAGGCAGCGTCGCCGCCAGCGCCCTCGGCGATTACCACGATGACCTCGCTGCCCGCGAGCGTTTCCGCATCGCCACGGTCGCAACGGTCGCCTCGGCCGCCGGACTCTTCATCACCGGATTCTTTCTCTACGAGCTCGACCGGCCGAGCTCGGAGAGCATCCACCGACCATCCAGCGAACCGGGCCGCCGCGCGCCGCGAAGCGAATCGGCGTCGGTACGCTTCGCTCCCTTTCTCGAGCCGAAGGGTCTCGGCGCCGCGCTCCGCGGCACGTTTTAGCACGACGCTGTTCTTCGCCATACCCGGTCGCGATTGGCCAATGCAGCGAGGCGGCTACTTGAGATGCGGCGAGGCCGCTGCGAAACTGACAGCGTCGTGCTATCGGGCGCTCGCTACGGGATCCATTGCGGCTAGCGCGTGCTCTTGACGACCTTCTTCGGCACGGGCGCGCGGCGGGGTTTGGCCGTCACGCGTGTCGGCCTCGGACTCGAATGCGCGGGAGTGCGGCGCGTTGCTTCGGCGCCCGTCGCCGAAGAGGACGGCGTGGCGTTGCTCGGCGTCGTCGTCTCCGCCTCGTGCTGGGGATCTCGGGCCGACGCGTTCTCCGACGCAGATTGCGCTAGGTTCGCTCGATCCGCCGTCGCTGGCGGCGTCACGGGCGCGGAGGGCCCCTCGATGGGCGCCGGCACGACGTTGGACGCGTGGACCTTCTGGTAGAAGAGTTTGGCACCGGCCACGACGACGATGAGCAGACAGGCGCCGATGACGCCGGCGACGATCTTGACGACGCGCGGATCGGGCGGCGCCCGAAGCGGCGATGTCGCCGCACTCTCGGCCGGGGGCCGCATCGACGGCGGTGCAACATCATTCCCATGGGCGGCTTCGCGGGGCGTCGCGAGAAGCGTCGGCGCGGTGGCAAAGGTCGCCCAATCCCCCTCCGCTGCGGGAGAGGCCACCGATTCCCCGTCACCCGGGCGCGCGATCGAAGCTGGCATTTCCTGGGATCGCGGGGTCGCGAGCCGCGCGCCGGAGATGGCGCCTTCGCCCGCGCTGGCAGAAGGAGGGGCGAGCGCGCGCGCCGCGGGGGAGCCTCCGCCGTTGTCACCCATGCGACGCGCCTTTCGGCGACCAAGAACGAGAAGGGGGGCCGGTGAGGGGCCCATGCGCTGCGCACGGCCACGGGCCCCTTCCCACGAAAGGAAGGATGTTAGGCACTATCTCATAAGGATAGTGACGGGTTCGCCACTCGACCAGTCCGATCGCGTTATCTGCAAGGTACGTCATTGGCCGTGGATGTCGGCTCGACGGTGCCAAGAGCACGAACGCCGCGGCAATGACCCGCGAAGCTCGGGACTCGGCTCCCACGGCGCGACCCGCGCCGCATCGCCCAGGCCACCGCGCTGAGGCAAATGACCCACGCGCCGCTGCGATTGCCGCGACCGTCTCCGCCGGAGATGCGACAGGAACAGCTATCGCCCTTCGGCGGCGCCGGGTCGGCGATGGGACCAGGCCCCGCATCGGTACCACCCCCCGCGCCACCGCCCCCGCCCGTGCCCCCCGCGCCGCCGCCGGCGTCGGGCACTGCCGTCTTCGCCCATCCCACGCTGCACGTTTCTCCGGTGGCACCCGTAGCTACGGTGATGCCCGGGTACATCTGCCATGTCGTGCGGCATATCTTGTTGAAGCTGCTGTCGTCGGGACAGGTGTTGGGACACGTCTGAAATAGCTTGTACAAAGTGTCGTAGGACTTCCCCATGTCGCGGCTGAGACCGATGGCAAACGTGTCGGGTTTGCCGGGCGCGGGACGCCCGAAGTCCGTGCCGCATGCGTAGATCCCCGCGGGCGACCAGGTCAAGCACCGGTTCTGGACGTCGCTCACCTTCGTGATGGGGGCACTGCCGTCGGATGGTCCCAGGAAAATGCCGTGCGCGATGCTGCCGTAGGCGAGCTGGGTGCCGTCGGGCGAAAGCGCGAACCCCAGCATGGCATCGTCGGTCTTGGCGACTTCCCGCCACGTGTTTCCCTTGTCGTCGCTGGCCAGCAGTGTCGTCGGCGCCATGTTCGTCGCGTCGTTGACCGGCTTGAGGACACGGACGAAAAGGCGGTCCGCGTTTTTGGCGTCGACGGCGCTGATGTACACGCCGCCGAGATCGGTCGGCGTCGGAACGACGGCGCGTGTCCAGGTTTTGCCGCCGTCTTCGCTGCGTTCGATGCCCCCCTTGCGCGGCTCGCCAAAGACGCCGCTGGCATAGATGCGGTTGGGATCGGAGTGAGCAATCTCGATCGTGGCCGCGATGAAGTCGCGCGCGAGGGGGACGCCGAGCAACCCCCACGACGTGCCATGATCCTTCGTCTCCACCACGAGATTGAGGAATTCAGAGGGGGTGTCGGGGCCGGCGTCGAAGTCGGTATCGTTGGTCGATGTCAGCACGACGAGGCCGGCCGGATCGTTCGGCTCGAGCGTTACATCCACGGCGAGCTGCCCCGCGAGCGGCGCGGGTGCTTTCGTCCAGGTGCAGCCGTGGTCATGGGTGACGGAAACGCCTTCGAACGGTACCGCCACTACCACACTGCCATCGCCGCTCACGGCGAAGGGAGGATCCTGATTGACGATCCTTCCCACGATCTCTTCGCAGGTCCAGACCCATTGCTTGCCGCCGTCGCGGCTCTCCAAGAATCCGAACGTCGTTCGCACCACGATGTGGTTGGGGTCGTTCGGGTCGATGAGGAGCTGATCGGCTGCGGGAAATCGACCGTTGGCAAGGGCGGCCGGTGCGAAGAGCCAAAAGGGGGCCGCGAGCGTAGCGGCGAAAGCCAGGCGGCAAGTTCGGTTCATTCTCACGTTCTCGATCTCGAGTCTTTCGGTCCCACGTAGACCGGCCCTGGACAAGTCCCAAATGGAAGGTGGACCCGGCTCAGCCTTTCAGGCGGGAAATCATGCGTTCGTTCGGTGCCCGGCCCAGGCGGGAATCATGCGCTCGCTCGGTGCGCCGCCTCTTCGGCCGCCATCATGAGCAGCGTCTCTGTCTCGTCCCACCCCATGCAGCTGTCGGTGATGGACACGCCGCGCGCAAGGTCCTTGCCTTCGCTCCAGCTCTGCTTGCCGGGGGAAAGGTTGCTCTCGATCATGAGGCCGAGAATCGCGCGCTGTCCCTCGCGAAAGGCGTCCACGACTTGCCGGAAAATCGCCGCCTGTTTGGTGTGGTCCTTTCCCGAGTTGTCGTGCGAGCAATCGATCATGACGCCGCGGGCAATGTCGTTGAGTGCGCAGAGCTCGGCCGCGGAAGCGATGTCCGAAGCGTGGTAGTTGCTCTTTCCCCGCCCGCCGCGCAAAACGAGATGGCCATCGGGGTTGCCGGTCGTTTTTACCACCGACGTCACGCCGTCGGCGTCGATGCCCAGGAAAGCGTGCGGTTCACGCGCGGAGAGAATCCCGTTCATGGCGTTGGGAAGGGATCCGTCGGTGCCGTTCTTGAAGCCGATGGGCATGGAGAGCCCGCTCGCCATCTGGCGATGGGTCTGACTCTCGATGGTCCGCGCACCGATGGCGGCCCAGCTGACGAGATCGCTGACGTACTGCGGGACGATCGGGTCGAGAAACTCCGTTCCACAAGGGAGTCCCATCGCGCCGATGCGAAGGAGGACATCGCGCGCGAGCGGCAGCCCCGCCGGAATATCGCAGGAGCCGTCGAGACGCGGGTCGCTGATGAGCCCTTTCCACCCCACCACCGTGCGCGGCTTTTCGAAGTAGGTTCGCATCACGACCAGAAGGTGTTCCTCCGTAGCCCGCGCCACGCGCACCAGGCGCTCGGCGTACTCGTAGGCGGCTTCGGGGTCGTGGATGGAGCACGGTCCCACGACGACCATCAAGCGTCCCGGCTTTTTTCCATGGACCATGGCGCGGATTTCCTCGCGATTGGCGAGGACGAGGCTGCGGGTTCGGGCGGGGAGAGGGAGCGCCTTTTTCATTTCGCGCGGGCAAATCAGCGGCGCGATCGAAGCAATGTGACTGTTTTCGATTTGCGGCATGTATCGAGATCCGTTCGCTGGCAAAAAAAAAGCCCCGAGGGGTTCCTCAGGGCTTCGTTCGACTGCGGCGCGCGTGAGCTAGGCAGTCTCCCTCGGCCCTGGGAAAAACCAGGGATAGCCAAGCAAGAAGGAGAAAAATCGGGCGCGTCTTTTCATGAGCAGGGCGACATCTACCACACCCCCCTACCGGGTCAATGTCAATAGAGGTCCCCCGAGAGACGATGTTTCCAAAATGCGTCCAAAACGCGACCGCGCCGATCGCGCCACGGGTGGCGGCAGGCGAGCGCCTCGCGGCCGTGATCATCAGAGTGGCTGTCCGTGACGGGGCGAGCGAAGCGCGGGTGATCGATGTGGCAAGGGGCGGGCGGATTCGCAATAGTCGCCTCCCATGAAGCTCGTCATCGGCAACAAGAACTACTCCAGTTGGTCGCTTCGTGCGTGGCTGCTCCTGCGCGAGGCCGGCGTTCCCTTCGAAGAAGAGATCCTCGGATTCAACGAACCGGATTTCGCCGAACGTGCGCGGCGCTATTCACCGGCTGGCCGCGTCCCGGTGCTCTGCGATGGCAACATCGTGGTCTGGGACAGCCTGGCCATCGCCGAATACATCGCGGAGAAGTTTCCCGAAAAGAAGCTGTGGCCCGAGGCACACGCGGCGCGCGCGCTCGCGCGTTCGATCTGCGCCGAGATGCATGCTGGCTTCGCTCATCTGCGCAATCGCTTGCCCATGAACTGCGAAGCCTCGCTTCCGATCGGCATGTTCGAGGTCGCCGTGCAGCGTGATATCGACCGCGTGCTCGAGATCTGGGGTGATGCGCGAGCGCGCCACGGAAGCGAAGGGCCGTTTCTCTTTGGCCGCTTCACCGTAGCCGACGCCTATTTCGCCCCTGTCGTGTGGCGGTTTACCACCTACGATGTCCCACTTCCGACCCCGGCACGTGCTTACGTCGAGACGATGCGCGGGCTCGCGTCGATGAAGGATTGGCTCGCGTCCGCGCGCGCGGAAAAGGATTTCGTCGCTGCCGACGAACCCTACCGTCGCCATCGATAAAATTCGTACGAGCTCGAGCGAGGACTTGCGCGTGGGCGTCAATGCGACGCGGTTTCGGGCAAGCGGCCTTGCCGCTTCGAGACGCGGAAAGCAAAGCGCGGAAAGCTGACCTAAATCGTTGCGCCGGCGCAACTTAAGCGGCTGGTGGAGCGTGTCAGGTTCGTACTGCATACCGAGATCAGCGCCGCCCCGCAGTTTTCAAGCGCATCGTGCTAGATAGATAAGAAGCAAGGGGATTTTCCGCAGAGAGAGAAGTTTTGCGTGGTGGTGCAGGGCGCCCCTCGCCGAGTTTCTTGCGCTTTTCCCCGAGAGGAATATTCGGTTCCCACGGTTCCTCGGGGGGCCGCGAACGTGCTTGCAAAGAAGGAGTATGGCGCATGACAACGATTGAAACGCGATGGAGTCAACAGCGTTCGCTGAGAGCTTTCGCGATAGGCGCAGCCATTGGTATTGCGGCGTGTTCCGGTCCCATGGCCGGCAAAGACTCCCTGCCCGACCTCGACGACGGCTCCGTTCGCGGAGAGCTGGTCGATTTCGTGGCCAGGTTCGACGACGGTACGGCGGTCACCACCTACTTCCTGCGGGTCAACGGCGATGAGCGCGATCAGCGCGAGCTCGTCCTCGAAAGAGCCCCCGACCTTGCGCCGATGGCGAAGGTGAAAGTGTGGGGCGTCGAGCGAGACCGTCGCATCGTCGTCAATCGGATCGAGCCGGCCGATCCCAACGACAACCTCGACCGCGGCACGTGGCAACAACCGCTCATCAATCCGACCCCCCTGGCGCCCACCAAGCTGGCGATGGCCGTCGTCGACGTCGGTGGTGGCACCAACATCACGCCCGATGAGCTCAACAAGCGGCTCTTCACCAACGTCGACTCCACCAAGGCGTACTACCTCCAAAACTCCTTCGGCATGCACGACCTCGTCGGCATGGTTTCGCCGAAGACCTACACGTACCCGATGACTACGTGCGACACGTCGGGCATGGCGAGCTCGCTCCGGGCCACGATCGACGCCGACGTGGGGCAAGTGTCGGAAGTCTACCTATGGTACTTCGGCTCGAAGGTTTCGGCTTGCGCCTGGAGCGGTCTATCCGGTGGCAAAGACACCTATTACAACGCTTCCTCGAGCTGCGTCGTGCTCGTGCAGGAGCCGGGTCACTCCTTCGGCATGTCGCACTCGTCGAGCATGGCGTGCACCGATCCCGCGTCTGGCGCCGTCGTTCCCATCCGTGACGATCTCGGCGCGGGCGACGCCGCGACGTGCACCCACAACGAGTACGGCAACCGGTACGACACGATGGGCGGCGGCTGCCGCCATTTCAATGCCTACAACAAGGTCTATCGAACGTACTTCCAGAAGTGCAACGGCGTGAACGTGCGCACGAGCGGAACGTTCAACCTCATGCCGATCGAGAAACCCTGCAATGGCATCCAGACACTGCAGGTCCCGATGCCGCGTGCGCGTGGCTTTTTCCGGACCGGCGGCGGCGGCTCCGACGGCGTCACGCAGCTCGCGTACTACACGGTCGAGCTCCGTGCGCCCATCGGTTTCGATTCGACACTGAAGCCGTCCGTCATCATCAACGCGTCGCCCAAGTGGTCGGTCATCTCGACGACCGGCGGCCGCGGGAGCCGCGGTGAGCACACTTGGCTGCTCGACATGGCCCCCACCGTCACGGCGGGCACCGACGGTCCGGCCCACGCGCTCGCCGCGGGCCAGACGTTCACGGATCCGGGCGGTGGCGTCGCCATCACGACGATGTCGGTCGGACCGGAGGGCGCCGTCATCAAAGTCGACATCACCTCACCGACCACGGTCCCCGATGCGGGCACGGCGACGGTTTGCCTCGACGGGACACCGATCGACGCCCCTGGGCCGACGAATTGCGGCGACGACGGCGGCGGTCCCCCCCCGCCCATCGACGTGGTGACGCCTCCGCCCCCCACGCCCGACACCGGCACGACAGCCGACGTGCGCACCGACGCCACGGGAGCTGGTGGTACGGCGGGTACGGGTGGCGCGGCAGGCACCGGTGGTAGCACCGGCGGAGCTGGGGGCGCCGGCACGGGCGGCACTGGAACAGCCGGCGCCGGTGCGGGCGGCTCCGGAACCGCTGGCGCCACGGGTACGGGCACCGGCGGAGCCACCGGTACCGGCGGAGCCACGGGCACCGGCACGGGAGGCGGCGGTACCGGGGCAGGAACGGGAACCGGCGGCGGCTCGGACACCACAGGTGGCAGGCCGACGCCCGAGACGCCGTCGGGATGCGGCTGCCGCATTCTGCCGGTGGCAGAGGGCAATCCAACCTCGGGGAGCTATGCGCTCTTCGGTTTGGCGCTTGCCGGTCTGATTCGGCGGCGGGCACGCAAGTCGGCTGCCTAGCCGCTCGCTACCCCGAGCGACGACCCGACTGCCGCGCTGACGCGGGAGTCGGGTCGACGCGTATTTCCATCCCGTCGGTCGCGACTTCCCACCCTGCCGCGATCACCGCGCGCCGCTCGGGCGAGCTCTCGACGAGGATCGGATTGGTGTTGTTGATGTGGGTGTAAATCCGGCGGCGGACGGCGAGCTGGGCACTCGACTCCAAGCTTCCGGCCGGGTCGCCGATGGGAAGATGCGCCATGTCTTCTGCCCGAGCTTTGGAAAGGCCAGGGCGCGAGAGCTCGTCGGCGCTCCAGAACGTGCCGTCCAGCAGAAGGACGTCGACGTCGGTGAGATGCGGCGTCACGTCGTTCAAGTCGGCGACGGCTGAAACATAGGCGGCTTTGCCGGCGCCGTCGGAGAGCCAGAGGCCGACGTTTTGATCGGGCGCGCTCGCCGCGACCCCTTCGAGGTGGACGGGGATCTTGCCACGCACGGGGCGCGCGGTGACGCGGATGCCGGTGGGCTCGCCGCGTGCATCGGCGATGGATACCTCGGTGCCGAGGAGGAGCGCACGGTGGGTGAGGTGGCCTTCGAATCGCGAAAGGGTGCGGGCGATGGCATTTTGCTCGAAGAGGCCGCGGCGCACGCCCTCGGTGGCATAGATGACCAGCGGGTACGACTCCCGGAGGGAGAAAAGACCGAGGACATGGTCGAGATCGCCGTTGGTCAGGACGATGGCGGAAAGAGGAGAGTGACGGGGAGCCCTCGGATGAAGCTCGTCGAAGGCTTCGATCTGTCGCAGCACATCGGGGGAGCAGTTGCAGAGCACCCACCCTCCGCTGCCCGCACCCACGGCGATCGAATCCTGCGTCCTCGCTTCGATTCCGGGCCGGCCTGTTCGGACAGCGCGGCAATTTTCACAACCACAGTTCCACTGGGGCAGCCCGCCGCCCGCCCCCGAACCTAGGATCCGGATCCGCATGAAGTTCAATTTAACAGAATGCTTAGGCGGCTTGACCCGCTAGAGCCTGCGGAATAGGCTTCCGGGGCGTCCTTAGAGGAGGAACTGGAAAATGGATTGGAAGAAGCCGGAGATCCTCGAAATCAACATGAGTGCCGAGATCGGTGCCTACCAGGACGACTCCGGGGAGCGCGACGAGCCCCCGATCGTGGCGCCCGGCGACGGGCTGCCCGCAGAAACAGCCTAGATCGTTCGGCCGGCACGCCAGCCCGCTAGCAACGCGCGGGCACGGTTATCGAGGTTTCTGGTCGATGCAATCCCCCTCCGAGGCGCTTCTCGCACCGGCCGAGTTCGTGGACCGGTTGCGGCGCGAAGGGTCGAGCCGGTACCACGACGAGCACCCTTTCCACTTGCGGATGCACGAGGGTTCGCTGACGCAGCGTGATCTGCAGCGCTGGGTGCTCAATCGCTATTACTACCAGACGCGCATCCCCATCAAGGACGCGCTCATCCTTGCCAAATCGAGCGACCCCGTCTTTCGGCGATCGTGGATCCGGCGCGTCCACGACCACGATGGCGACGGGGGCGACCATCCCGGGGGGCTCGAGCAGTGGCTTCGGTTGGCCCAGGCGGTCGGCCTCGATCGGCAGCTGGTGGCGAGTTGTACCGACGTCCTGCCGGGAGTTCGGTTCGCCTGCGACGGCTACGTCACGCTCGTCGAGAAAAGTCCGCTTGTCGCTGCGGTCGCCTCGTCGCTCACCGAATTCTTCGCGCCCGATCTGATGTCGAAACGAATCGCCGCCTGGGAGCGGCACTACCCGTGGATCGACGGTGAAGCCCTGGCTTACTTCCGTGGTCGCGTTCCGCGGGCCCGCCGCGACTCGGAGGAGGCGATCGACTTCGTCGTTCGCGAAGCGACGACGCGCGCCCTCCAGGAGGCGTGTGTTGCGGCGCTGATCCAAAAGACGGAGATCTTGTGGCACATGCTCGACTGCATCCAGGCGCGCGGACCGGAGCGGACCGAATGATCGACGTCGCGAGCGTGGTTCGGCTGGCTCCCCAGGCGCGCCTTCGCTTCGATCGCCTTCGCCAGCAGCATATGCTGCTTTACCCGGAACGGGGGCTCGTGCTCAGTCCCACCGCGGCTGACGTCGTCGCGCTGCTCGACGAGACGCGCGCGGTGGCCGCTATCGTCGAGCAAATGGTGGCCAAGTACGGCGAGAGCAACCGCGCCGCCATCGCAGAGGACGTGCTCGAGCTCTTGCGCGATCTCGCGGGCCGCGGCCTCCTGGCCGAGGTGACATCGTGACCCCCGAGCGCCCATACACGCTCGTCGCCGAGCTCACCTACCGCTGCCCTTTGCAGTGCGTGTACTGCTCGAACCCCATCGAGCTTCATCGACACCGCGACGAGCTCGATACCGCGGCCTGGGTGCGGATCGTCGAAGAAGCGGAGGCGCTCGGTGTCGTGCAGCTGAACCTGACTGGCGGCGAGCCGCTCTTGCGCGACGATCTGGAGCACATCATCGCCGCTGCCCGCCGTCGGGAGATCTACACCAACCTCATCACGAGCGCCGTCCCCCTGACGCGCGAGCGCCTCGCTGCTCTGCAGGACGCGGGACTCGACGCCGTGCAGATTTCGCTGCAAGACTCGACCCCCGCCGGATCCGAGGCCATCGCCGGCGTGGATCGTTTCGACGCCAAGATGGCGGCGGCGGAGTGGACCACCTCGCTCGGGCTGCCCCTCACCATCAACGTCGTTTTGCACCGCGACAACCTGGGCAGGGTGGGGGAGTTCATCGCGCTGGCCGAGCAATTGCGAGCGCACCGGGTGGAGCTCGCCAATACGCAATACCTCGGTTGGGCGCTGGCCAATCGCGCCAAACTCTTGCCGACACGGAGCCAACTCGGGCACGCTCGCGAGCTCGCCGATCAGGCCCGCGCTCGTTTGCGCGGAAAGATGGAGGTCCTCTTCGTGCTGCCCGACTACTACGCCGATCGACCGCGCGCCTGCATGGATGGCTGGGCGCGCCGCTTCATCGTGGTCGCACCGGATGGTCTCGTGCTCCCGTGCCACGCCGCGCACACGCTCCCCGGGTTCGACTTCCCGCGCGCGACCGAGCACTCGCTTCACCACGCCTGGCACGAGGCCGAGGCGTTCCAGCGCTTTCGCGGCGAGGCGTGGATGCCGGAGCCGTGCAGGAGCTGCGACAAGCGGCACGTCGATTTCGGCGGTTGTCGCTGTCAGGCCTTCCATTTGACGGGCGATGTCACGGCGACCGACCCGGCCTGCGACCTCGCGCCGCAGCACGGAATCGTCGAGGACGCGCGTCGCGACGCTGACGTCACCCCCCCTGCGGCGTACCGCTATCGCTCGCTGCGCGTCGTGCGATGATGCGTCCGGGGCCGGCACGGTTTCCTCATGAGAAAGAAAAAACGTATGGATGCGAGCCTCTTCGTCTTGCTCGGGCTGACGCTCGGCCTCGGGGCTTATGCGCTTTCGCAAGATGGGCATCTCCTCGGCGAAGCGGCGCGTTCTACGGGTCGACTTCTGCGTTCGGTATGGATCGAGCTTGCCCTGGGGTTCATTCTCGCGGGGCTGGTCGATGTGGTCGTTCCGACTGCCGTCCTCGTCGAATGGCTCGGCACGGAGCGATCGGGGCGCGGGATCTTGATCGCCTGGGGTGCGGGACTGGTGATTCCTGGTGGCCCTTACGTCCTCTTTCCGATCATGGCCAACCTCTTCGGTAAAGGAGTGGCTGCCGGGCCGTTGATTGCCCTGATTTCTGCCAAGACGCTGGTAAGCCCCATTCGGATGCTGACCTATGAGGCTCCGCTCCTCGGATGGCCCATCACGCTGGCCAGGTTCGTGCCGGGCGTGCTCGTCCCGCCTCTGCTCGGTATCGTTGGCCAGTGGCTCTTCGATCTCCTGTCTCGCCCGGCGCCGGGGTGATAGAAGGCCGAAATGGCCCAGGGACTGGTTTGGCGGTGGCTCGGGACCGGCGGCGCTCGCCTCGTGGCGGCGTCCGTCGCCCTCAGCGCCCTGGCCGCGCCGTCTTGCGGCAAGCGATCGTTTCTCACCTCCTCCAAGGCGATGGACGACGGCGAATCGGTCGCCGCGCGGCCGACCGCGTCTGCCTCGGCCGGACCGGCAGCGTCTTCCGCCGCGCCAACGGTCTCTGCCGCCGCATCCGCTGCCGTTGGCTCCAGCGCGGCGGGCCGGCTCCTCGTCACCAACGAGGACTCCGGCGATGTCACCATCATCGATCTTGCGCGTGAGGAAGTCGTCACCAAGATCGCAGTGGGCAAGCGTCCGCGCGGCATCCGCGTGAGCCCCGACGGTCGCTTGGTCTTCGTGGCGCTCAGCGGTTCCGCCAAAAGTGGGCCCAACGTCGATGAGTCGAAGCTGCCACCCGCTGATCGCGCGGCGGACGGGATCGGCGTGCTCGATACATCGCAGTGGAAATTGTTGCGCGTCATGAAGAGCGGACAAGACCCCGAGCACTTCGACATCTCGCGCGACGGCAAAACGATCTTCGTCTCCAACGAGGAGACCGGTGAGGCTTCGAGCGTCGACGTATCATCGGGCGAGGTCACCGGCCGGATCAAGGTCGGCGACGAGCCGGAAGGGGTCACCCTGCGCCCCGACGGCAAGGTGTTCTACGTCACCAGCGAAGTCGCCAACCAAATCGCTGCCGTCGACGTCGAGAGCCGCAAGGTGGTGGCCACCATCGAGACGGCTCCTCGCCCGCGCAGCGTCGTCTTCACGCAGGACGGCAAGACGGCGTTCGTTGCTTGCGAAACCGGGGGCCAGGTCACCGTCGTCGATGCCGTCAAGCACCGCCGGCGGGCGAACATCAAGATCGATGCGCCCGGCGCGCGTCCCATGGGGACCGCGCTCTCGGTGGACGGCAAAACGGTCTACGTGACGAATGGCCGTGGTGGCAGCGTGAGCCTGATCGACGTGGCCACCGAGAAGCTCGCGCAAACGATCCCCGGCGTCGGCACGCGGCCGTGGGGGATCGCGGTGTCGTCGGATGGTCAAAAGCTCTACACCGCCAACGGCCCTTCCAACGACGTTTCGGTCATCGATCTCGCCACCAAAGCAGTCGTCAAGCGGATCGCGGCCGGGCAGTCGCCGTGGGGAGTCGCGCTCACGAAATAGCGGCGAGCTCGTGGACAATCTCACCCACGCCTTGGCCGGGATGCTCGTCGCGGAAGCGGCCGTGCAGCTGCGTTCGGACGGAGGAAAGGTCCCCGCGCGTGCTGCGTCCGGGTCGCCGAGCCTGTCGGCTTTCTCGTGGAGGAGCGCGGCCTACGTCGTGTCGGTAGCGGGCAACAACTTGCCCGATCTCGACTTCCTCTGGAGCGGGATTACGGCCCGCCCCTTCGGCTATCTGCTGCACCATCGCGGTCACAGCCATACGGTGCCGGGCGCCCTGGTGGGAGCGTTGCTTCTGGCGGGCGCGGTCATTGCGTTCACGCACTGGCGGCGCGCGGCCTGGTCACGGTCCGACTACTGCTCGATGTTCGCGCTCTGTCTCGGCGGGCCACTCGCCCACATCGCCATGGACTCCTCCAACAACTATGGCGTCCATCCGTTCTGGCCTCTTTATCGGGGCTGGATCTATGGCGATGCCGTATTCATCGTGGAACCGTTCTTCTGGGCGGCGGGGCTTCCGCCGCTCGTCTTCGCGGCTCGTTCGGCGATCACGCGCTCGGCGCTGCTCGCCTTTCTGGCGCTCGGCGTCGGTTCCACGTTTTTCGTGCGCTTCGTGCCGGCTCCGATGGCCCTCTTGCTCGCTCTTTTGGCGCTGGGGTGCGCGGGCGCGGCGTGGCGCGCGTCGCCCCCGTTCCGGGCTCTCTTCGGCGTTGGTCTGTGTCTCGCCGTCGCCGCATCATTCTTCGCCGCGTCGCGCACGGCCGTGTCGGCGGTGCGCAGCGCCCTCGGCCGCGAGAGCGAGCTCTTCGACGTCGTCGTTACCCCCATGCCGGCCAACCCGCTCTGCTTCATGGTGCTCACCGTCGAACGACATGGGGGCGACTACGTTGCCCGCCGTGCCACCGTGGCGACCTGGCCGGCCCTCTTTCCCCATTCGAGCTGCCCCGATACCGAGGAGCGAGCGACCGCCTCCTTTGCACCGAGCAGCGCTGCCGATACGGCGCACGTCCGCTGGCGCGGCGACTACGTCGCGCCCTTCGCCCGACTCGCTGCCCTCTATCGCGACAACTGCCAGGCCGCCGCACTCTTGCGCTTTTTCCGCGTCCCTTACTGGGTCGACGGCGACGATGGGACGCTCATCTTCGGTGACCTTCGCTACGACAGGAGTCCCGGCCTCGATTTTTCCGATGCGCGCATCGAGCGTTGGCCGACCTCTTGCCCCTCGGCTGTCCCCTCCTGGACGCCGCCGCGGCACGATCTGCTCGACGTGGAGTGACGTCAGTGTCCGCGGACGAGACGGTTTCCTTCGTTGATGCCGGCCGGCTCGTTGCTGTCGTACTCGTCGCGCTCCTGGGCCGCGCGAGTTGCCTCGGCATGATGGAGGGCTTCGTAGCACCTGGCGCGCCATCCGAGCAGTGGCTGTTGCCACAGCGGGTGCGGCTCGTAGCTCGTGAGGGCCGTGGCACAAGTCGAATCGGGATCGCGTGCGACGGCGAGCTTGAGCAAGATCTCGCGCCGCGATTCATCGAGCATGACGGCGGCGAAGGGCTCCTCCAGCGCGGGACGCAAGATCTTCAGCACGGCTGGTTCGCGGGCCATGAGGTGGCCGGTCGTTTCGAGAGCATGGGACATGATCATGGTCCATGCCCACGCGTCGGTGCGGTAGGCGCGGAAAGCGGCTTCCAGCGCGTAGGCAGCTTCGAGGTACTTTTCCTGGCGAAAGCGCAGCCGACCCAAGATGGCGGCGGCTTCGGTGGGCTGGATCTCGCGCAAGCGCTCGATGTAGCCGAGAGCGGCGTCGTCACCGCTGTCGGCGAGGGCTTCGGCCACCATCCCCAGCTCGGTCGGCGTCGCGGGCTCCCGTCCGAATGCGCGCCAGGCTCGCACGACCTCGTGCAAACGACCGCCGAGGAAATTCTCGTAGGCCCCCACCAGAGGTCGCTGCCGTTCCGTGATGCGGGGACCCATGGGCGTCGGATTGCCCTCGGCGGCGCGGAAGCCGATCCACTGGTCGGACACCCGTTCCCAATCGAGCTCTTTTTCCAGCTCGGAAGGGCGGTGCTCATCCCTCGACCGCGCCACCTCGCGGATCTCTTCCGCACGTAGGCTCTGACTCTCTCCCGAGGCCTTGGTGCTGCGGGCAAAGCCGAACTCGATGACGTTGCGGTCGTCGGTGTTGAGCTGATCCTTGTCGACGAAGCTGATGGCCTTGGCGAGCGAACCGCGCGCCACGAAATGGGCGAACACGCCCTCTACATCCAGCGCGCGCCAGGCCGACGAGAATGCCGACCGGAACGGCTCCTGCTTCAGCCGTTCGCGGATTTGGGGGAGGTCGTGATTGATCTTCTTGCGCGAGGCTACGAGCAGAAGATCGTTGACCTCCAGCTCCCACGTCTCGACTTCCGAAAAAACCGAACCGAGTGTGGCGTAGACGGTGCGCACCGTTTGGTTGTCGACATCGTAGGCCTGCAGCCACTGCAGGAAAATGCCGTCCTGAGCCAGCCGATTGCGGATGGCTTGGTAGTACTCGCGCGTGTAGAGGCTCGCTACGCCGGCGCGGTACGGATTGGAAGGCTCCGACGCGATGATGTCGTAGGTGTCGTGGCTGGTGAGCAGCGTTTCGCGAGCATCGCCGATGGCGATGTGGACCCGCGGATTCTTGAGCGCATCGTGATTGAGCATCGAGGCCACTTCCGCCACGTGCAAGACGGCCGGTTCGAGCTCGGCCACGTCGACCCTTTCGATCCCGGGCAGCGCCCCCAGCCATCCCGCGGTGCTCCCCGTTCCCAGGCCAATGACCATGGCCCGTTTGACGCCGGGGTGGAAAAGCGCGCCCAAGAGACCGACCATGACTTGGGTCGGAGCGTCGATGCGCGCGTGCCCGTCACTCTTGCCGTTGACGATGAAAGCCCAGCCCATCCGACCGTCGAGACCGACGGTGCTCTCTGCGCCATCGCTTTCCCAGCGGATGGCGCGACGGATCATGTTGGTCCATTGCCGATAGTTGTTGCGCGAACTGAGGGCGATGGGTGGGGCGCGTCCCACCCCGATCTGACCGTGCCGCCAGACGGCGGTGGGCCCTTCCGCCTCGAGCAGGAAGATGACGACCGCCCCCAAAAGCACCGACGAGACCGGCGCGAACCACGACGTCGACCGTCGCATGACGGCAAGGCCGGCCGCGACGCCGAGGATCGTCAGAAGCCACGCCACGAGCCGCCAGCTGCCCAAGACCGAGAGCGCGGGCAGCAGGCCGAACCCGCCCGCCAGCGCACCGGCGATCGCCCCGGCGGTGTTGGCCGCGTAGGCCAGGCCAGTATGCGCGCCGACGCGATCGCGGCCGCGCCCGAGCAGGGCGATCAGCATCGGGAATTGTATTCCGGCCACGAATGACGCTGGGAGCACGACGATTGCCGTCACCATCGTCCATCCCATCACCAGGCCGACGAATTTCATCGCCCCGAGTGGACGGATGAGCAGCGCGACCATGGCGATGCGATCGCCGAGCGCGTAGGGCAGGGCAATGAAAAGCGCTTCGAGCAGACAAGTCAGCGCGAAACCGCCCAGGGTCGCTTCGCGGTCCGCCCCGAAGAACGCGTAACACGCGCCACCGAGGCCGATCCCGAACAGCGCGACGGCGAGGATGATGCCGAAAGTGAAGACCGTCCCTCCGAGGAGCGGCCCGAGCATGCGATACCAGACGAGCTCCATCAGGAAGAAGGCGAAACCGACGGCGGCCGAAGCACCCAGAACGAAGGCCGGTGAAAGCGATTCCTCGGTGGACGCGCTCGTGCGGGGCATGCTTTCCGTGGCGGTTGGCGGGCTGACGGCCGTCGGGTTGGGCGTGCTTTCCGCGGTGGCCGGCGGGCTGACGGTGGTCTTTGCGGCGGGCGCTACGATCGCTGGCATGCTCTTCCCCATCGCGCGCGCGGCCAGTGCGATGGCAAGGTTGGCGACGGCGGCGATCCAGAGCGTCGAACGCGTGCCGACCGCCTCGAGCAGGACGAAGTTGGCGAGCACGCACCCGAACACGGCGCCGAGGGTATTGCAGCCATAGAGCAGGCCCACGCCGCGCCGGCGTCTGTCCCCTTCGGTCTCGATGCCCCGCACGGCGGCGGGCAAGGTGCCCCCCATGACGAAGGTCGGCGCGAAGAGCACGACCATCGTCAGGATGAGGCGCAGCGCCGTGGCGCCAAAAGGACCGACCGCCGCGCTCCCTCCCATGGCGATGTACGCCTTCCGCGTGAGCCAGAGGAACGCGGGGGTCAGCGCGGCGAGGACCGCGGCAATGATCTCGAGCTTGGCGTAAAGAAGGATCGGCCGGGGAGAACGGTCGGCATACTTGCCGAGCACGAGCCCACCCATGCCGAGGCCACCGACGAACATGGCGAGCACCGCGGCGTTGGCGGAGGTGGACGCGCCGAAGACCAGACGAAATTCGCGAAACCAGGCGATCTCGTAGATGAGGGCGCACGTACCCGATCCGAAGAGAAGAAGCGCGACGCGGCGAGCAAGCGGATGCATGGTTGGGCGGCAGAAGGTGCCGCGATTCGCCCGAAAGGGTCAATGGCGGCGGTGCGGGCGGCCCAGCATAGCGCTCCTTTCGCAGCTTTCCGCTATCAGATCGATCGGGTAACGAGAAACTGGCGCAGTGGTGCCAAGGTCACCTGATTCGGTCGGACGGTCCGAGCGACGCCCGCGGTCAGCTCGAGCGCGTCGGGGCGTGCTCGTTCGGCAGCAGCTCCGACGCTGCGATGAGCGGCTGCTCTCGCACCGCGTTGGCGTACAGCGACACGCCGCGCACGTTGGCGTCGATGCGCAGTTGGTGGCGCAGCGAGGGAAAAGCGCGCTGTTCGCAATCGGTGCGCTCGCAGACGCGGCACGTCACGCCCACCGGAACCGCAGAATCCAGGTTGTTCAGGTCGAGGCCGTCGGAATACACCATTTCGTGTGCGCGCGCGGCCGGGCATCCGAGGCCAATGGCATGGATGCGCGGCTGGGCGTGAAATCCATGGCTATCGGCCTGCACGGTGCGCGCGATGCAGAAGTACGCTCCCCCGTCGGGCATGCGCGACAGCTGGATCCGGATCATTCCCGGCGTGGAGAATGCGGCGAAAATGTTCCAGCGTGGACAAGCGCCGCTGAAGCGCGGCAAGGCGATGCCCGAGGCGCTGAACCGCTTGGAGATGTTGCCCGCCACATCGATGCGGATCATGTGGAAGGGCACCCCTTCGTTGCGCGGACGGCGCAGCGTGGTCATGCGGTGGGCCACGTGCTCGAAGCCGACGACGAACCTCCGGCCAATGATGTCGAGGTCGTAGCGCTGCTCGCCGCACGCCTTGAGGAACGGCTCGTAGGGCATGAGAACGGCGGCCGCGAAGTAGTTGGCGAGCGCGACCCGCGCGAAGCTCTTCGACTCTTCCGTCGTGAGAACGGGGTTGTCGGTCAGCCGATCGAGCACCGCCCCTTGCGACAGGAGACCAATCTGGCAGGCCAGCTGCATCTTGCGCGATCGGGTGGGCAAGAGCTCGGAGAGGACGAGAACCTTCTTGTCGGGGTCGAAGCGGCGGAGCGCCGTCGCATCCGTGCCGGCGCGCGCGATGCGCACTTTGACGCCGTGGATCTCCTTGAGATGCCGCGTGAGGCGCGGGTAGATGTCGTCTCCCTTGAGCTGCGCATCCTCCCACAGCTTCTCCGCCGCTTTTTCCAGCTCCGGAAAATAGTTCGAGTGCTGGGTGATGAGGTCGGCGACTTCTTCCGACGAAACGTGCGACAGCTCGACGCCGGGCTGCCGCTCCCCCTCGAAGAGACGCGCCGAAAGGCTCGCCGCCGATTCGCGCGTCTGCTGGTACGTCCGATAGAGGGCGAGAAAGGCGCGGGCGATGGCGGGACTGTCGGAAGCAAGATCGCGCACTTCGTTCTGAAGGACGTCCTGGTTCTCGAACATCGGATCGGCCAGGGCTTCGAAAAGGCCGGCCGAAAGCCGACCATCCTCGTCGACGGCGAAGCTGTGCAGCTCGACCCCGAAGAGCTGCGCGAGCCGGATCAGCAATGGGGCTGGCAGGGCGCGGTGGTTGTTCTCGATGAGGTTCAGGTAACTCGGCGAGATGTCGAGGCGCGCCGCGAGATCGGCTTGGCTGAGCGTCTCGCGGCGGCGCAAGGCGCGGACCTTCGCCCCGAGTCGCTGTGGTTTCTCTCGCGTTTTCATAATACTCGCGCCTCGGTTTCTCCCGATTGGCGCGTGCGTCGCGCGCCCGGGCGGCTTCTTTACCTACCACGATCGCTCAAATTGACAGGATTTACAACTTTACCTCGTGTGCGTGACTTTGCACTACAACCCGCACAAGTAGGGTCCGTTTACTCGATTGACGATGGGGCATGCCGGCCACCAAGCTGAAACCCATGACCACCGCCCACTCCATCGACGCCGCGAGTCAGCCCGCCGCCGCACGACCTAAGTCGGGGTATGACAGGGTCCTCACCCAGCCGGCGCTCGAATTCGTGACCGAGCTGCACCGCCGGTTTTCGGGGCGCATCACCGAGCTTCTGGTGGCGCGACGGACGCGGCAAGAAGCGTTCAACCGCGGTGAGCGGCCCGACTTCCTCCCCGAGACGCGCCAGGTGCGCGAAGGCGCGTGGACGGTGGCGCCGCTTCCGGCCGACCTGCTCGACCGCCGCGTCGAGATCACGGGCCCGGTCGACCGCAAGATGGTGATCAACGCGCTCAACTCGGGCGCCAACGTCTTCATGGCCGACTTCGAAGACGCCACCGCCCCGACCTGGGACAACCTCATCCAGGGTCACATCAACTTGATGGATGCCGTTCGGCATACCATCCGCTACGTCGCCCCCGAAACGGGCAAGACGTACGAGCTCGGCGATCGGCCGGCCATCCTTTTCGTGCGGCCGCGCGGTCTGCATCTCCCGGAGAAGCATTTCGAAGTCGATGGCCGTCCGGTGCCGGGAGCGCTTCTCGACTTCGGGCTCTACTTCTTCCACAACGCGCGCGAGCTTTGCCAGCGCGGCACCGGCCCCTATTTCTATCTCCCCAAGCTCGAGAGCCACCTCGAAGCGCGGCTCTGGAACGACATTTTCATCTACGCCCAGCATGCCCTCGGCGTGCCGCCGCGCACGATCAAGGCCACCGTGCTGATCGAGACGCTGCCCGCCGCGTTCGAGATGGATGAGATCCTCTACGAGCTGCGCGAGCACTCGGCGGGTCTCAACTGCGGGCGGTGGGACTACATCTTCAGCTTCATCAAGAAGCTGCAGAACGACGGCGCCGCGCTCTTGCCCGATCGCGGCGAGGTCACGATGGACAAGGCCTTCCTCAAGGCCTACACCGAGCTCCTCATCAACACCTGTCACCGCCGCGGCGTGCACGCCATGGGCGGCATGGCCGCGCAGATCCCGGTGAAGGGGGATGAAGCGGCCAACGATGCGGCGCTAGCCAAGGTGCGCGCCGACAAGGTGCGCGAAGTGACGAGTGGTCACGACGGCACCTGGGTCGCGCACCCCGGGCTCATCCCCCTCGCGCGCACGATTTTCGACGAACATATGAAGGGCAAGAACCAGATCGAGAAGAAGCGCGAGGACGTGAACGTCTCCGTGGCCGATCTCCTCGCCATACCAACCGGGCACCGCACCGAGGGCGGTCTTTGTCACAACATCCGGGTCGGCATCCTCTATCTCGAGTCCTGGCTGCGCGGTAACGGCTGCGTTCCGCTCTTCTCGCTCATGGAAGACGCGGCCACTGCCGAAATTTCGCGCGCGCAGGTGTGGCAATGGGTCAAGCACAGCGCCCGTCTAGATAACGGCGAGATCGTCACCAAAGCACGCGTTCGGGCGCTCATCCGACAAGAGTCGGCCCTCTTGATCTGGACGGCGAGCGAAAAAGGGGCGCACCCCGGACACCTCGGCGAGGCCAGCGCCCTTTTCGAAGAGCTCGCGCTATCGGATCACTTCGAAGATTTCCTCACCTTGCCGGCGTACGAGCGGTTGCTCGCCCACGGCGAGTGAGTCGGTACCATCGTCGTTTCTTTCGCTGATTATCGATAACAGTTTTCAATAAAGCTCGCCTTGACTGGCGAGAACGGAGGATCTCCATGTCGTCGTCTGTCGCCTACACACTCGATCGTTCGAATCCCAATGACCCCGTGGATGATCCGAACCGCTTCAAGGGCATTACCCGGGTGTACACCAAGGCCGACGTGGAACGCCTGCGCGGATCGGTCGTCATTCGCCATACCCTCGCCGAGCTGGGTGCCCGTCGCCTCTGGCACCTCTTGAATCATGAGAGCTACGTGGCCGCCCTCGGCGCCCTCACCGGCAACCAGGCCGTGCAGATGGCGCGCGCGGGCCTCAAGGCCATCTACCTCTCCGGCTGGCAAGTCGCGGCCGACGCCAACTCGGCCGGTCAGATGTACCCCGACCAGAGTCTCTACCCGGTCGACAGCGTCCCCAACGTCGTCAAAAAAATCAACGCCGCGCTCATGCGCGCCGATCAGATCGAACGGGCCGAGGGCAAGCATGAGCACGACTGGTTTCTGCCCATCATCGCCGACGCCGAGGCCGGCTTCGGCGGGCCCCTCAACGCCTTCGAGTTGATGAAGGCCATGATCGAAGCGGGAGCTTCCGGCGTGCATTTCGAGGATCAGCTGGCCTCGGAGAAAAAGTGCGGCCACATGGGGGGCAAGGTGCTCGTGCCCACCTGCCAGTTCATCCGCACCCTCTCCGCGGCGCGTCTCGCCGCCGACGTGATGGACGTCCCGACCGTGCTCGTTGCTCGCACCGACGCCGACAGCGCCAAGCTGCTCACCTCCGACATCGACGAGCGCGACCGACCCTTCATCGAGTCGAGCGAACGCACCGCCGAAGGCTTCTACAAGCTCAAGGGGGGCGTGGATTGCGCCATCGCGCGCGCGCTCGCTTACGCTCCCTATGCGGACGTGTTGTGGATGGAAACTTCGACGCCGGACATCGCGCAAGCTCGGAAATTCGCGGAAAAGGTCCACGCCAAGTTTCCCGGCAAGCTCCTCGCCTACAACTGCTCGCCGTCGTTCAATTGGAAAAAGAAGCTCGATCAGAAGACGATCGCCGACTTCCAGGTCGAGCTCGGCAAGATGGGTTATCGGTTCCAGTTCGTCACCCTGGCCGGCTTTCACGCCCTGAACTTCGGGATGTTCGAGCTGGCGCGCAAATACAAGGAGCGGGGTATGGCGGCCTACTCCGAGCTACAGGAGGCGGAGTTTGCCTCCGAGGTCAATGGCTACACCGCGACGCGGCACCAGCGCGAAGTGGGCACCGGATACTTCGACCAGGTGGCAGAGGTGATCTCCGGTGGCCAGGCGAGCACCTTGGCGCTCGAGGACTCCACCGAAGCGCATCAGTTCTGATTCTCGTCTGATTCTCGAGTTGTCGCGCATCGCTGGGCGCAAAAAGGCGCCCAGCGACGCGGACAGTCGTGCCACGGGGTTCGCCCCACGAGCCGTCGACCTATCCCGCGCTCACCTCGATCTGCACCACGGGCCCGTCGGTCCAGCTTGCCCTGCGCACCTTGCCCGAGCAACATGCGCGCATGCCGGAACCGCTGACACGGGAACGAATCCTCGAAACCGCGCGCCTCTTGCGCCCTCACGTGCGAAGGACGCCCGTCATCGAGCTGTCCGGCACCGACTTCGGCTTGCCGGCCTGCCAGCTCTATTTGAAGCTCGAGCTGACGCAGCATTCGGGCTCGTTCAAGGTGCGTGGCGCCTTTGCGAACCTGCTGACGCGCGACGTTCCGGAGGCAGGCGTGGTGGCGGCGTCGGGGGGAAACCACGGGGCGGCCGTGGCGTTTGCGGCGCGCCGGCTCGAAAAAAAAGCGCAGATCTTCGTGCCGCGCATCGCGTCGCCGGCCAAGGTCGAGCGGATTCGTCGCGAACAAGCCATGCTCGAAATCGGCGGTGAGCGTTACGCCGATGCCCTCGCGGCCAGCCACGAGCGAGCAGCGAAAACCGGCGCCCTCGAAGTGCACGCTTACGATGCCATCGAGACGTTGCTCGGCACGGGATCCATGGCGGCAGAGCTCGAGGATCAGGCCCCCGCGCTGGAAGCGGTGCTCGTCCCCGTAGGGGGAGGCGGTCTCATTGCAGGTTTCGCCTCCTGGTACGCCGGGCGAGCGCGCGTGGTCGGGGTGGAGCCAGAGCTCGCACCGACGCTCGCGCGAGCGCTCGACGCGGGTCACCCGGTGGACGTCGACGTCCACGGCATCGCCGCCGATTCCCTGGGTGCTCGGCGCATCGGCGCCCACGTGTTTCCCGTCGCCCAGCGTCACGTCGAGCGCGTCGTCCTCTTGGAGGATACGCACATTCGGGCCGCTCAAGAAGCGCTCTGGGACAAGGTTCGCATCGTGGCCGAGCCGGGCGGCGCAGCGGCGTTGGCGGCGCTTTTGTCGGGGCGGTATCCCTGCCGAGCCGGCGAGCGCCTTGGCGTCGTGGTGAGCGGCGGCAACACCGTGGCCGTCGATTTCGATCGCTGAGCGTCGGATGCACGCGGCACGCGGCACGCGGGCGTTAGGGTTTGCCGAGCGACTACGGCACCGTGCCGCCCAGCCGATACACGAGAAGGTACTCGAAAGCGGCGCTTGCTCCGCTGGCGCGAATGCCGCTTTCGCCCGACGTCGAGCCGGTGGTCGACCGGTTCAGGCGCTGGCCGGTGCTGAGCATGCAATAAACGCTCGTCGAGTAAGCGCCGCCGAGAAGCCGGTAGCGGCTCCCGACCTGCGGCGGATTGATGGCGGCGATCAAGGGACTCGCCTCGCCCGTTCCGGCGGTCACTTGGGTGAGAAGGAGCTGACCATTGGAGGCGATGATGCCGACGGCGCATCCCCAGCCGTTGCGCGAGCCGTCCATGCGGAAGAGGAGGCTGGCGCTGCCGTTGGTCGTCAGGGCGGTGAACGTGAAGGTGGTTTCAGCCAGGTAGTTACCGAGAGCACTGGGAAAGTTTCGCTGGAGCTCTTGCCCGGCGACCGTGGCCGTCGGGGAAAGGGAGGTTCCAGAAGCGGTCCAGGTGCCCGTGCCGACGTTGGTCCACGCCGCGGGAATGGTGGTGAAGTTCATTCCATCGAAGAGGAAGATCGAATCGCCGCCGGCGCTGGGGCGAGGATCGCACGCGTCGCCGACGCCGTCGGCGCTGCCACCCATGTTCACCTCACCGACGTCGGCTTGGCTGGCGTTGGAAACGGATGGGCAGTTGTCGCATTCGTCGACCACACCGTCGTTGTCTTCGTCGTGGGTGCTGGGTGTGCCCCAGCAGGTCGGCCCGCCGTCACGCGCGTCGACGGTTCCACCGTCGGCGTCGGCGGGGGGCGCGGTGGCGTCGGCATCGCGCGGTCCAGCTTCGACCACGTCCGGCGCGGTGACGTCGGGCCCGGTGTCGGGTCCGGGGGGCACGGCCGTGTCGGCATCGGCGTCGGCGTCCGCGCTGGCATCCGCGTCGGAGCCGGGCGGCGTGACGTCGGACCCGGCGTCAGGATCGACCGACGTGTCGCGGACAATGTCGCCCATTGACACGTCCGCCGGGGGTGCATCCTCGGTGGTGGCATCGCGAGGCGCGTCCACGACCGAAGTGTCGGTGAAGCCCCCGGTGTCGTTGTTTCCGCCGGTATCGGCGGGCGGCGCGGTGGTGTCGCTGGAGGATCCCTCGGCCGGCGTTTGGCCATCGATCGGCACGCGAACATCGGGGCCCTCGTCCCCGTCGATGCCCGTATACGTCGCGCAGCCCACCGCGCCGGCCGCAACGACGAGCCAGATTGCGCACAACAACGGATGCTTCGCAAAGTCTCGGGATCGGCAACTTCGCATTGCAGCGATCAAAGCATAGCCGCGTTTCTGCGCCACTGCAGCTCATCGCATGGAAACGAGCCACTCCAACGCGAAAGCGCGGGCAAAAACCGAAGAGTTTTTGCGATCGGGCTCCGGTGCGCGGCTACGGAATCGTGCCCCCGAGCCGGTAGACGAGCAGATATTCGAAGACGGCGCTCGTTGCGGTCGAGCGAAAACCGGCTTGGCCGGTGGTCGAGGTGTCCGACCGGTTCTGACGCTCGCCGCTGCCGAGCATGCAATAGAGGCTGTCGCTGTAGGCGCCGCCGAGAACGCGATAGCGATCGCCGACCTGTGGAACATCGATGGCCGTGATTTGGGGTGGTTGCGTCTCGCTCGTTCCGGCCGTGACCTTGCTGATGAAAAACTGGCCCGTCAGTCCGTTGGGGGTCCCGACGACGCAGCGCCAACCGTTGCCCGCGCTGTCCATCCGGAAGGGTACGCTGGAGCTGCCATTCATCGTGAGGGCCGTGAAGGTGAAGGCGGTCTCGGCGAGGTAGTTGCCGAGGTTGGTCGGGAAACTCCGACTCAGTTCCTGCCCGGTGTCGGTTCCAGATGGTGCAACGGAAGTACCCGACGCCGTCCAGTTGCCCACCCCGGTGTTGTTCCATTCGGCGGGGAGGCTCGTGAAGTTCAGCCCGTCGAAGAGGTAGATCGAATCGCCCCCTGCGGTGGGGCGCGGGTCGCACGCGTCGCCCACGCCGTCGGCGGTCCCGCCGGCGTTGACTTCGCGGACGTCCGCTTGGTTGGCGTTGGAAATCGACGGGCAATTGTCGCATTCGTCCACGATGCCGTCGTGGTCCTCGTCATGCGTGCTCGGCGTTCCCCCCCAGCAGGTGGGCCCCGCGTCGCGGGCGTCGACCGTGCCGGTCCCGCCGTCGGCATCGGGCGGTGGTGCGGTGGCGTCGGCATCGACGCGCGTACCGGCATCGACCACGTCCCGCCCGGTGACGTCGAGGCCAGCTTCGGGCGGGGGAGGGACGGCGATGTCGACGAGGCTGTCGATCGCGGCATCGGGCGCGGCGTCGCGCGTCGCGACGTCGGTCGCGACGTCGACACCGACCACGGTGTCCGAGCTCGAGTCGTGCGTCATCGCGTCGATCGGCGGCGTCACCGTGTCGGTGGGAGCGTCGTTCGCCGCGTCGAGGACGGGCGCGTCGACGGTCATCCCCGTGTCGCGAACCGCCGTGTCGGAGGGTGGCGTGGCCCGATCGCTCTGCATCCCGTCCGGCGGGGGGGTACTGCCATCGGTCAGGGGCCCGCCCGGCCGGGCGATCCCTTCGAGATCCGAATAGACCGTGCACCCGAGCGTCGCGGTGCAGAAATGACCGGCGAGCAAGAGAGAAAGCGAGAGGCGTCGCCTCGTCAAGCAAGCGAATCTTCCGAGACTCATTGCAAGTGGGCGAAGCATACTCGTGTTTCCTGTCCCCGCCGCCCTTCCCGCGATAGCACCGAATCGACGCTGCGCCGAGATTTGGCAGCAGCGGACCATGACGAATCGGACGGAGGTCCCGTCGAATTCGTCGATGCGGATGAGATGACGCGCTGCGTGTCGAGCCTTCGCGCGCTCCCGTGGAGCAGACGAACTTTGGAACCGTTCGGACCCCGGACAAAATGTGGTAGATGACAAAGCTGTAATGATGTACCCGATCACCACTTTCGGCGGTGTTTCGTTCGGATGTCGGTTGGTCGTCGCGCTCCGAGGGTCGCTGGAACGAGGTCCTTGGGGGTATGACTGGGCTTCCCCGCTGAAAGTTTGCAGACGCGGTGAATTGGACGAAGCTCGAGGTCGCTTGGCGGCGGGGAGACACCACACAACGTGATTCCAGGATCGGGCGGACCTCGCCGTGTCGTGCATTGCCTCGGCAACGTCGGCATGACGGGCGTAGAAACGTTCGTTCTGACGCTCTGCGCTGCGCAGCGGCGGCGGGGGCTCGAGCCGGCCATCGTGTGCGATCTGGAAGGGCGCGACGAGCTGCGGACCAGCGCGGCGGCGATGAACGTGGAGGTTCATTCTCTCCCTTTGTCGTTGCCCGCGTCGTCGGGGCGCGGAGCCGTGCGCAAGATGGCCTCAGCGACGTTCCGCGTGAAGCGGATGCGGCATCTCACTCGGATTTTGTCGAGCGCGGGGGCCGAGGTGCTGCACGTTCATGCCGTCGGAGTTGGGGGACTCGACGCTTTCCTGGCGGCCGGGCGCACGCGCGTGCCCTTCGTCGTGACGCACCACGCGACGCTCGCCTGGTTCGAGCCCTTCCGCAGCACGCTCACCGATTTTGCCTTCTGGTACGAAAAACGGTTGGCCGCGCGCATCGTCTGCCCCTACGGAGCGGCGCGCGACGAGATGGTTGCCCACGGCGTGTCCGAGGAGCAGGCGACCGTTGTCCCGTTCTGTGTCGACCCACGGAAGTTCGATCACCACGCCATCGATCCGCCCGCCACGACCTCCTCGTTTCGACTTTTCTTCGTGGCCAGGCTCATCGAGGGCAAGGGTCATCGCGAGCTCTTGCAGGCGGTGGCTCGCTTGCCGCACCTCCATGCCAAGCTGCGCGTCGTCGTGATGGGAGACGGCCCCGAGCGGTCCGCCATCGAAGCGCAAGTGCAGGAGCTCGGGCTGGGGGCGTTGGTCGACGTCATGGGACACGTGGCCAATGAAAAGGTGCCCGCCTTGATGCGCACGGCCAGTGCGGTCGTGCTTCCGAGCTACATGCCCGGCGAGACCTTTCCCCTGTCGCTCATCGAAGGCATGGCCATGCGTCTGCCCACCATCGGTTCGCGGTGGTTCGGTATTCCCGACATCATCGTGGACGGGGAGACTGGCTTGGTCGTCGAACCGCGCGACGTCGACGGTCTCGCGCAAGCCATCGAGCGGCTGGTGACATCGCCCGAAATGGCCCGGCAAATGGGGCAAAAGGGATATGAACGAGCGATGAAGCTTTTTACCTCCGACGCCGTCGCCGAGGCGTACGAGCGGATCTACAGCCAAGCGCTCGGCGCTGGGCTGCACTGAGCAGCGAGACGACCGCGCCGCGCGCTTCCCACTCGAATCAGCGCGCCGTGCCGCGGCCGCGCCGTTTACCTTGGGCGGCGCGCGAGGGCTGGCGCTGGCTGGTCGTGGCGCGTCCGCGCGAGGGCTTCGCCGCGGGCCGAGGCACGCGTCCGCCTTTGCGTCCGACCATCTCCGCCTTGAAGGCACAAGGGCATACGTCGTTGACGGGACAGGTCGGGCAGGCCGGTTTTCGTGCGAAGCAGATCCGGCGCCCGTGGAAAATGAGGACGTGGCTCAAGAGATCCCAATCCCGCCGAGGAAAAAGCCGCATCAAATCTTGCTCGATCTTTTCGGGCGTCGTCACCTTCGTCCAGCCGAGCCGCTGCGTGATGCGCTGGACGTGGGTATCGACGACGACGCCTTCCGGCGCTCGAAAGGCGACACCGAGCACGACATTGGCCGTCTTGCGTCCGACGCCGGGGAGCTCGACCAGCTCGGCCAGGGAGCGGGGCACCTCGCCGCCGTGATCGGCGACCAGCTTCTTGGCAAGGCCGACGATGCTTTTCGTCTTTTGGCGGAACATGCCGAGCCGGCCGATGATCTTCTCGACCACGGCAGGGTCGGCGGCGGCGAGCGCGCGCGCATCCGGGTACTTCGCGAAAAGGTCGGGGGTCACCCGGTTGACGATGACGTCGGTGGCCTGCGCGGAGAGCACCGTGGCCACCACGAGTTGAAACGGATTTTGGTGAACGAGCTCGCAGTGCGCATCGGGGTGCGCGGCGGAGAGGCGTGCGAAGGTGCGCGGCGCGGCGAGGACGGCCTTGGACGGTCGAGCCATGGCGATACCGTGGACAGGGCCGGGCTCAGTTGACGTCGTCGCTCGGCGTGCTCTCGCCGGGGGGGATTGACCCGCCTTCGGGAACGATGGACAGGCTTCCCGCTTCTTCCGACTCCGCTAGCGCCTCGATGGCCACCACGCGCTCGCCTTCTTCCACCGTCATGACGCGCACGCCTTGCGCGTTGCGCCCGGTCTCGCGGATCTCGCTGACTTTGGTACGCAGCGTTTGACCGCGGTCGGTGACGAGCATGACCTCGTTGTCCGGCTTGACCAGCGCGATGCCCACCACGGGACCATTGCGTTCGCTGGCGTCGATGAGGATGATCCCTTTGCCGCCGCGATTTTGCGGGCGAAACTCTTCCAGCGGCGTGCGTTTGCCGAATCCTTTTTCGCACACCGCGAGGACCTGGGGCTCGCCGTCGCTGGTCACGCCGAGACCCACCACATGGTCCCCCTCCGACAAGTCGATGGCTTTGACGCCCACCGTGGATCGCCCCATGGGGCGCACTTGCTTCTCGTCGAAGCGGATGGACATCCCCTGCTTGGTGGCGATGATGATGTCGCGCGTGCCGTCGGTGATGGCGGCCCCGAGCAGCTGATCGCCGTCTTCGATCTTGACGCCGATGATGCCTTTTTCTCGGAAATTCTCGTACTCCGTGACTTCCGTCTTCTTGATCTGCCCCCGCTTGGTGAGGGTGACGACGAAGGTCTGCTCTTTCATTTCGATGACCGGCGTGATGGCGGCGATTTTCTCGCCCGGCTCGATGCCGACGAAATTGACGATGGCGCGCCCCTTGGCGTTGCGCGCCGCGGCGGGAATTTCGTAGACCTTCTTGACGTAGACCTTGCCGCGGTCACTGAAGAAAAAGACGAAGGCGTGGGTGGACGCCACGAAGAGCTGGTTGACGAAGTCTTCCTCGCGGGCCTCCATGCCCACCTTGCCGCGGCCGCCGCGACGCTGGGCGCGGTAGGTCGTCGAAGGGGTGCGCTTGATGTATCCGGCGTGCGAGATGGTGACGACCATGTCCTCTTCCTGGACGAGGTCCTCCATGTTGATCTCGGCTTCGGTGGCGACGATCTCGGTGCGGCGGGGGTCGGTGTACTTGGTCCTGATCTCCTCCAGCTCGCGCACCACGAGGTCCATCAAGATCCTCATGTCGCCGAGGATGGCGGTGAGGCGCGCGATCTGGTCGCACAGGGTGCCGAAATCCTTGGCCAGCTTCTCGCGCTCGAGCCCGGTGAGACGCGAAAGGCGCATCTCCAGGATGGCTTTGGCCTGGCGCTCGGAGAGAAAGTACTCCTTGCGCTTGGCGGCCTCGGCGATCTCCGCGTCGGGGCGGCCCGCCCGCCGCACGAAGTCTTCCAACCCCGCCAGGGGGAGCTTCATGAGATCGTTGCGGGCGGTCTCGGGGTCGGCCGCGGCGCGGATGGTTTTGATGACGAGGTCGACCTCGGTGATGGCCATCCCGAGGCCCTCGATGATCTCGCGCTCGGCCTGGGCTTGGGTAAGCTCGTAGCGCGACCTTCGCGTGACCACTTCGCGCCGGTGATCGATGAAAACCTTGATCGTCGTTTTGAGGTCGAGGACCTCCGGCCTGCCCTCCACGATGGACAGGTTGATGACGCCGAACGTCGTCTGCATGTCCGTCAGGCGGTAGAGCTGGTTCAGCACCACCTGAGGAAAGACGTCCTTGCGCAGCTCGATCACCAGGCGCATCCCGTCGCGATCGCTCTCGTCGCGCACCTCGGAAATGCCTTCGATGCGTTTGTCTTTGACGAGCTCGGCGATCTTGGCGTGGAGGCGCGCCTTGTTGACCTGGTAGGGCAGCTCGCCCACCACGATGTGCTCGCGGTCGACTTTGCCCGGCATCTTCTCGGTGATGACGCGCGCACGCACGACGATGCTGCCGCGGCCGGTGCGGTAAGCCTGCTCGATGCCGGTGCGTCCGTAAATGATACCGCCCGTCGGGAAATCGGGGCCGGGGACCAGCTGGATGAGGTCCTCGTTGGTCATCTCCGGTCGGCGGATGAGCTCGATGACGGCCGTCACGATCTCGGCCAGGTTGTGGGGCGGGATGTTGGTGGCCATCCCCACCGCGATGCCGTTGGAGCCGTTGACGAGGAGGTTGGGAAAGCGCGTCGGCAGAACGACAGGCTCCTGCTCGGAGTCGTCGAAGTTGGCGGCCAGATCGACGGTATCCTTCTCGATGTCGGCGAGCAGCTCGGCCGCAATGCGTGAGAGGCGGCACTCGGTGTAGCGGTAGGCGGCGGGAGGGTCGCCGTCGACGGAGCCGAAATTGCCCTGCCCGTCGATGAGCATGTGGCGCATGGAGAAGTCCTGCGCCATGCGCACCAGCGCGTCGTAGACGGACGCATCGCCATGCGGGTGGTACTTGCCGAGGACTTCACCGACGACCTTCGCGCACTTTTTGTAAGGCTGCGTCGCCGAGAGCTTGAGCTCGTGCATCGCGAAAAGGATGCGCCGGTGAACGGGTTTCAAACCATCGCGCGCGTCGGGGATGGCGCGCCCGATGATGACGCTCATCGCGTAATCGAGGTACGACGAGCGCATCTCGTCTTGCAGGCTGACGGGCTTGTTCTGCTGGATATTGGTGTTGGATTCGTCTGCCATGGTTGTCTACGCCCGCACGTGGGCGGCGAGACTTCTAACCCGGGCGCGCGCGAGAAGCAAAAGGTCTCAGCAGCGGACGCTCGCGAGCAGTGGGCCCAGCTGAACGGCGGTCCACCGAGGCGACGGGGCCGCTCGAGCGCTCCGCGCCCACCCTCTCCCTCAGCAGATCCGACGGCCGACCGGAATTCTACGAGGCGACGGCGTCAGGGTCGAGCCCGTGGAGGGTGACGTCCGCTCGCGGTGGGTGACGGTTAGCTAACCTAGTCAAGCGTATTAGCTAGATTAGCTAGCCGTCTTCGCGCCGGCCGGCTAATCTAGGTCCTATGGCACGCATCGTGAACATGCACGAAGCCAAGACCATGCTGTCGAAGTTGGTGGCGGCAGCCGAGGCCGGGGAGGAAGTGATTCTGGCACGGGCGGGCAAACCGGTCGCCCGGCTGGTGCCGCTGCGCAAGGCATCGCCGCGGCGCCTCGGGTGCTGGAAAGGGAAAGTGCGGATGGCCAAGGATTTCGACGCGCCGCTCAGCGACGAAGATCTCGCGGCGTGGGGGCTCGGCAAGTGAGATTGATGCTGGACACCCACGCCCTCATCTGGGCGCTCGAGGGCAGTGCGCGGTTGTCTCGCGGAGCGCGCCGCGCCATCGAAGATCGCAGCAACGAAGTTTTCGTGAGCGCCGCGTCGGCGCTGGAAATTGCCATCAAGAAGGCCATGGGGCGCCTGCGCATCCCCGACGATCTCGTCGCTGCAGTCGACCGCTCCGGTTTCGTCCGCCGCCCTCTTGGTTTTGCCGAGGCAGAGCGGCTGGAGCGGTTACCTCACCATCACCGGGACCCTTTCGACCGCATGTTGATTGCTCATGCGATGGAAGAGAAGTGCGCGATGGTGACGAGGGACGAGCAGATCGCTCGCTACGCGATCGACATCGTTTGGTGAGCGCGGGCCTGCCCTCCAATCGCCACCACCGACGCTTGGGTTCAGCGCCTTTTCAGAAGAAGTTGCCGATCGTGAACTCGAAGACGCTCTTTTCTTCGAAGGGGAGGGGCAGGAACGGGAATCCCCATTCGAAGCGGAGCGGGCCGAGCGGTGAGAACCAGCGGACGCCGAAGCCGGCCGAGGTGCGCATCCGCACCAGGCTGTCCAGCCCATGGAAGCACGGGTCGGTGACGGAGTAGACCGCCCCCTTGGCCGCGCTGCAATAGACCTGCTCCAGGTTCCAGGAGTTGCCGGCATCGGTGAACACCACGCCGCGAATGCCGACCTTCTCGATGATGGGGAACTCGATCTCGACGTTCTGGTAGTAGCTCAAGTTGCCGCCGATGATCGCTCCGTTGCTGATCGGCTGCGCGTTGGGATCGAGCGCGGAGGTGAGCGGGAGACGCGGCCCGATGGTGCGCAAGCGAAAGCCGCGCACGTCGAGGATCCCGCCCAGAAAAAAGCGTGCGAAGATGGGCACGCCGTCGTCGAGCGGACTCGTTACCACGCCGAGGTTGGTGTTGATCTTCAGCACGAACCCGAGGCCGATCGGATAGTAAAAACTGCCGATGGCGCGATAGCGCAAAAACTGGTTTTTCGAGCCGAACCAGGGGCTCGCCAGCTCCGCCGAGCCCTGCAGGTAGACGCCGTTGGTCGCGAAGAGGCGGTTGTCGCGCGTGTCGTAGGTGACGGCGGGGCGCAGGCTCGACGTGAAGCCGCTGGTGAAGAGATTGCGCAGCGGCAGGCGCTGGAAGATGCTGATGGCGCTCGAGGTGCCGAAGAGGGTGGTGGTCGTGGCGGTGGACACCTCGTCGTATTCACTCGTGTAGCTGAGCGAAGCGCGCAGGTAGGGAGGGGTCATGAGCGGGTGACCGAAGGTGATCGAGCCGCCCCGCGTGTGCTGGGAGAAGTCCGGGTAGACGCGCAGCTGATCGTAGAGATCGGTCGACATCGAAAAGCGCGTATCCATGAAATACGGTTCGAAATAGCGAATGTTGACCGACTGACGCAGGCTCGAGACCTGTGCCTGCAAGCTCACGCTCTGGCCGTTGCCGAAGAAGTTGGCTTGCTGGATCTGCGCGGTGAGGATGAAGTTTTCGACCGATGAAAATCCGGCGCCGACCTGGAACGTGCCGGTGGACTTCTCGGCGACCTCGACGTTCACATTGATGCGGTCGGGCGCGCTCCCTTCCTCGGTGGAGATGTCGACGCGCTCGAAGTAGCCGAGGGCGGTGATGAGCTTCTTCGACGTCTCCAGCTTGGTCTCGCTGAAGAGTCGCCCCTCGGCGATCTGCATCTCGCGGCGCATGACCTTGTCGCGCGTCTTGGTGTTGCCGCGGATCTCGATGCGATCGAAATAGACGGGTGGTCCGCGCCGGATGGCGACGATGATGTCCACCATCTGCTTGTCGGGATCGAGCTGGGTCTGCGGATCGGCCTGGACGTTGGCGTACCCCTCGTCGCGGTACATCGTCCGCACCGTTTGCAGATCCTTGGCGAGCTCGGCACGGTTGAACACGTCGCCCGTTTTGGCGCGTACCATCTCGCGCAGATGCCGGCGCCCTTGGATGGGTTCGACCTCGCGCCCCCCCGCGTCCCGCTCGTAAATTTTCAGCTGGCGGATCTTGTACTGGGGTCCTTCGTTGATGGTGAGGGTGATCTCGATGCCGCTGCGGTCGGGGGTCAGCATCACCCGCGGCGCCGCCACCGCGACCGAAAGAAAGCCCCGATCGTAGTAGGTGGCGTTGATCATCAAGACATCGCGTTCGAACGCGTCCTGGCGAAAAGGCCCCCCCGAGCCGAACGAGAAGATCCCGCCTTGCCCCGTGTACATGACGTCGCGCAGATCTTGCTCGGGGAGGTGATCGTTGCCGATGAACGTGACCCGGCGCACCGTCACCGCCTGGTGCTCGATGATCTTGAAGAGGATGTTGACTTCGTTGTCCTTGCGCGAGGTGACGTCGAAGCTCGCTTCGGCCAGGAAATATCCCTTCTCGGCATACAGATCGCGGATCTTCTGCACACTGCGGCGAAGCGACGGGTAGGCGAGGATGGTGTTCGGCTTGGCTTCGATCCCTTCTTGCAGCTTCTCGGCTTCGATCTCCTCGTTGCCCTCGAATTTGATCTCCTTGATGTTGGGTCGCTCGCGCACGACGAAGCGCAAGGTCACGCCGTCGTCCTTGCGATCGATTTCCACCTGCACGTCGTCGAAGAACCCGGAGTCCCACAGCTCGCGCACGTCGCGGGTGAGCCCCTCGGGGGTGAATGGCTGACCTACGTGCTCGCGCAGGTAAGTGAGGAAGTCATCCTTGGAAACGCGCCGGTTGCCGACGATCTCGATGCGGGCGATGGATTGATTGCGTGCCTGCTCGGCGTCGGTGGGCGGCAGCGCGAGCGGGCGGGGGATGACTTCTTCGTTGGCCGGCGTGCGCTGACCGCCGGGGCCGGCGTCTTCGCCCTCGTCATCGGGGAGAGGTGCATCACCGGACGCTCCCGCATCGGCGCTGGCTCCGGCATCTCCGCTGCTCTGGGTCGCCGCCGCGGCGGGACCGGCATCGGCGCTGACCGTTCCCAGTGACAGGTTCGGCGCTCCGCCGTCGCGCGCGAAAAAGGCCGGCATTCGCAGGGTGCCGGCGTCTTGCGCGAAAGCGGGAACTGTCCAGCTGAGGCAGACGAAAGCGATGAACAGCGCGATGAGCGCGCGGACCAAATGGAAACGAGGCATCAGGGAGTCAGCGGGGGCGTCCGGGCATGGCGGGGGGTCGTCTGTTCAGGCCGCCGCCTCGTTAGCGCAGGATCGCTCGCGCTTAAAGGGGGAGGTAAGGACGACGCACAGACCTGCAGCAGACTTGACATACGTGCAGTATCGTCGGTACCTCTGCAATCATGAGCGTCGCAGAGCTCTCGCCGAAACCGCAGCGGCGGGCCACCGCCGAGTCCATGGCCCAGAAGCAACGTGAAATCTCGGTCAGCGAGTTTTTCACGAAGAACCGGCATCTGCTCGGGTTCGACAACCCAGCCAAGGCTCTCCTGACGACGGTCAAAGAGGCGGTGGACAACTCCCTCGATGCCTGCGAAGAGGCCGGGATTTTGCCCACGCTCGTTGTCGAAATCGTCGAAATCTCGGAAAATCGCTACCGCGTGGCGGTCGAAGACAACGGTCCAGGCATCGTCAAAGAGCAGATCCCCAAGATTTTCGCCAAACTGCTCTACGGCTCGAAGTTTCACCGCCTCAAACAGGCGCGCGGCCAGCAGGGCATCGGCATCAGCGCCGCCGGGCTCTACGCGATGCTGACGACCGGCCGGCCGATCGTCATTCTTTCCAAGACCGGCAAGGGGCGCGTCGCGCGAAGGGTCGAGCTTCGCATCGACACCCGAAAGAATCAGCCCGACGTCCTCAAAGAAGAGCAGGTGGAGTGGGACAAGGAACACGGCACCCGCGTGGAGCTCGAGCTGACCGGCACCTACCGCGGCGGTCGCACCGGCGTCGACGCCTATCTCGAGCAGAGCGTCGTGGCCAACCCTCACCTCGAGCTCACGTACCGTTCGCCCAAAGGGGAGGTGCAAGAATACCCGCGCGCCTCGCAGGAGCTTCCCCGCGAAGCGCAAGAAATCAAGCCGCATCCGCACGGTGTCGAGCTCGGGATGCTGCTCAAAATGATGCAGGACGCGGACGGGATGAGTGCCAAGGCCGCCCTCGTCGACAACTTCTCGCGCGTTTCGCCGGGGCTCGCCCAGCATGTCTGCGAGGCCGCCAAGGTGAAGCCCACCAAGAGGGCGCCCGACCTCCTGGGGGAGGAAATCGAGCGGCTCCACAAGGCCCTCGGCGAGGTCAAAGTGCTGGCCCCCCCCGCCACCTGCGTCGTGCCCATCGGCGAAGAGCTCATCGTGGCCGGCCTCAAGCGCCGATTCGTCGGGGGGCAATATTTTTCCACCACGCGTCCTCCAGCCGTCTACCGAGGCAACCCGTTCGTCGTCGAATGCGGGATCGCCTACGGGGGCGATCTGCCCCTCGAAGAGCCGGCCGAGGTCCTGCGCTTTGCCAACCGGGTCCCGCTCCAGTACCAGCCCAAGGCCTGCGCCATCAGTGAGGCGGTCTACGAGCTCAACTGGAAAAATTATGGGCTCGCCCAACCGCGCGGATCGCTGCCCATCGGCCCGCTGGCCATCTTCGTGCACCTCGCCAGCGTCTGGGTTCCGTTCACCAGCGAGGCCAAGGAAGCCGTCGCGCACTATCCCGAGATGCTGCGCGAGATCACGCTCGCGCTGCAGGACTGCGGTCGCAGGCTGGCCCAGAGCCTGCGCGCTCGGGCGCGGCTCGAGAGCGAAGCCAAACGACGCAGCCTGTTCGAGCGCTACATCCCCGAGCTCGGGATGAGCATCGGCAAGATGACGGGGCGCCCCCGGGAAGACATCGAAAAGCTGTTTCTCAAGGCACTGCCGAACTTCGTCAACATGAACGAGCCTGTGCCGGAGGTCCCGCCGCCCGAAGGGGGAGCCGCGGGCGGCGCGGCCGCACCGCCGGGCGAGCCGACGCCGCTCCTCGAAGGTGTAGGGGACGACCAGCCCTCCAAAAAGAAAAAAAAGGGCGCCAAGCACGACGACCCGAGCAAGCGCGCGGGGGCCAAAGGTGAAGGGGGCAAGGGCGCGAAGCGCAAAACCGAAGGCGCGGAGAGCCCGCCGGCGGGACGAGCGAGCCCCAAGCGCAAAGCCGAAAAAGGCCGCTCACCCAAGACGGTCTCCGGGAAAAAAGGCGAGCAACTGAAGCTCATCGAGTGAGGCAATCGCAATGGCAACCAAGAGGACCCTCGACAAAGCGCACGCCGCGCGCGCCAAAAAGACGCTCGCCAAGATCGAAGCCTTGGGGCTCGAAACCATCCGTCAGGTGAAACGCGCCGACAACCCGGCGCTCGAGCTCCCCATCCGCGCGCTTTCCAACGTCTCGTTCAGCGCCAAGCACCACCTCATCGAGCTCGGCGACAAGGTACAGTCGCGTGAATTTTTCAACGTCTCCATGGCCAAGAAGTTCATGCAGACGTTCCTCGTGGCCGGCGCTTGCAAAGATTTGCTGGAAAGCGGCAAAACGACGAGCATCCGCGACCTTTTCTACATGACCAAGCACACCATCAAGGGTTACAAGGAGAACACCTTCGACGAACAGGTGGAGAGCGATCCCATCATCGAAGACCTCGAAGTCGGCCTCGACGCGCTGCGCGAAGAGCTACACCTCTTCGCCAACAAGAAGGGGAGCATGGTGGGGCCGATGGTGATCGTGGACTCGGGGGACGAGATCGACCTCTCGCGGATGGGGTCCGGCGGCTGGAGCGTCCCCAGCATCACCGAGGACTACGTCATCGAGTTCAAGAAGAGCGAAGCCGAGTTCGTCATGCTCGTGGAGAAGGAAGCCGTGTGGCATCGCCTCAACGAGGACAAATTCTGGAAAAAGCACAAGTGCCTGCTCCTCACGTGCAGCGGTCAGGCGACGCGCGGCGCACGGCGTCTCATCCAGCGCCTTTACTCCGAGCTCAAGCTGCCGATCTACGTGCTCGTCGACAACGATCCGTGGGGCCTCTACATCTACAGCGTCGTGAAACAGGGCTCCATCAGTTTGGCCTACGAATCGATGCGCATGGCCTGCCCCAAAGCGCGCTATCTCGGTCTTCGCACGCGCGACTTCAAGACCTTCAAGTTGTCGGACGAAGTGAAGATCGATCTTCTCAAAGAGGACATCACCCGCGCCAAACAGATGCTCGCCTATCCTTGGTTTGCGGCCAAGCAATGGCAAGAAGAGATCAACGACCAGCTCGAAGCCGGTTTCAAGATGGAGATCGAAGCGCTCTCCAACAAGGACATCAGCTTCGTGACCGACGTGTACATCCCCCAGAAGATCTCCCAAAAAGATTGGCTCGTCTGAAGAGTGCGAGGGGCAAGGGGCCCCTTCGCGACGTGGTCGTCGATCGGCCGCGCCTGCTTCTGGTCGGGATCAACCCGGGGCTTCGCTCGGGCGCGACCGGGCATCACTTTGCCGGGCGCGGCAATCCCTTCTGGCGACTCGTCCACGCGGCCGGCCTCGTCCCGGAGCTGCTCACCCCGCAAGAAGATGAACGGCTCGCCGAATTCGGCGTCGCGCTCACCAACATCAGCCCCCGCGTGACGCGCACCGCCGCCGAGCTGACGACGGCCGAGCTTGCCGCGGGTCGTCGAGTGCTGGCGGGCAAGATCGAGAAAATGCGACCGCGCGTCGTCGCTTTCGTGGGACTGAGCGTTTACCAAGCGTTCTTCGGCTTGAAAAAGAGCGGGGGCGCGGGGCCCAAGCCGGAGCGCATCGCCGGCGCGCGGGTTTTCGTGGTGCCGAACCCGAGCGGTCTCAATGCGAGCTACCCCGGGTTTGCCGACAAGCTCGTGTGGTACGAAGCTCTCTGCGCGTTCGTGGAGGCGAAGTGATCGACACGCGGGGGCGGGGACGTCAGCGCGTCTCGCCGAGACAGGTCTTGGTCTGGGTATCGATGAGAAGCGGGCGGGGAAACACGTTGGCGACGTCTTCCCACGGGACGAGCTTGAAGTTGGTGTTTTCGCGTGTCTCGCCGTCGGGCCCCGTCGCGGCCGGCGTGTTCTCACCGTCGTGGGTCACGAAGAGACCCCGGGGGAAAGCGGGGCCGAGCGGTACGTTCACGACCGCCGCTCCGTCGGAGTGATCGGCGCCGTCGATGTCGCCGCTGCTTCCGACGCGAAAGGTGCCGAGGAAGCCATTGTTGCCCGACCGCTCGTAGACGGCGAAGGTGCTGTCCCCCTGACTCGACGCGAGCAAGTATCCGCCTTGCCCGCGGCCGTAGTAGATGGTGAGTCCCTCGGCGTCCGCAGAAAGGTGCTTGCCCCCGTAACCTGGATCTTGGCTAAAGCGGATGGCGCAGGAATATTCGTCTTCCTCGGGGTTGAAGATGCGGTCGTAGGGGACGCCGAATTCGCGAACCTTGTCGACCAGGCGCAAGCGCGGGCGGCGTAGAGAAAGCGGGAGCGCCCAGATACCGACGTCCTCTTGCGCCATGTAGAGGATGTCCCGTTCGACGTCGACCACCATCCCCTCGACCTGCGGTAGCTCCTCGTCGCTCGACGTGCAGGGGGTCCACGTCGCGCCGTTCGGCAGATCGAACGCGCGCGGGATGGCGATGAGGTCCACGCGCCGGTACGTAACTCGACCGTTGGGCGTGGCGATCGGTTCGAGCTCGGCCACCTCGGTGCGATGCCGGCGGCTGGCGAAGAGCGCGCCGGGGTCGCGGCCATGGGGCCCTTTCACGGCGAGACCATACGCCGTGGCTTGTTCGTTCACTTCGGCTTGATCGGCAGAAAAAACGAGCGGAACCGACGCCGCGGTGACGTCGGTGAGGGGCGGCCGGTGCATGGCCGCCGCGCCGGGATCGATGCGGTAAAATCGGAGCTGGTCGCGTCCGCGGTCGGTCACGACGGCCAGATCGACGCGCCGTCCCCCGAGCTCGAAGCCGCGCAGGAGATCGACGTTGTTGAATCGCCCCGGGCTGTCGTCGGGGCCGGGCGCTACCGGCGGTGCGATGGCTTGGAGCTCGACGCCGCCGAGGTCGTAGACGGAGAGGCCGGCATTTTTCTTGCTGACGATGATCAGGCTGGCGGCCGGGTTCGACGGGTGGACCCAAATGGCAGGGTCGTCGCCGTTGGCGTTGCCGCCCGCGTCGTCATCGAAGAGGGCGGGGGTTTCGACGGAAGCGCCGACCGCGGGGATGGCCGGTGCCATCGAACCGGCCGACGAAGCGCGCGGCCCCGCTGCCACAGTGTGCGTTGCAGCGCCGACAGTGGCGACAGTGGCGACCAAGAGAACGATTGCCGACAAGGTGCGGGACATGTGCGTTCCTCCGACGCTCGAGGCTGCCGGATGGCGGTGAAGACTGGGTGAAGTCCTTGCGTGCGCCACGCAACATCACCGCTGCGCGAGGCGGGGAGGGTCAGCTTGCGGGGCCGCTGGCGGAATGAATGACATTCAGCGCGGCGCGCGCGTCCTTCGATCGCTCGATTGCGCAAAGGAAAACCGTGCCACGCTGGGATCGTGATCGCTCGCTTGATCGAAAAATTCCGCGTTGACGTGCACGACGTCGAAGCCGGTTTTGGCCGACAAGAGGCCACTCGAAACGAGCAGGTGATCGAGCGTCTGCGAATTGCCCTCGTAGACGTAGGAGTAGCGTTCGTTGGCCGGCAACGTCTCGATGAGCGCCGTCAGCCCCGCGCCTTTCAAGGCCATGATCGGCGGCGAGAATTCGAAGTCGTTCAAATCGCCGAGCACGGCGATGGCTGCGCCTGGATCGACCGCCAGAATCTGGGTGACGAAGGCACCAACGATCTGCGCTTGCTCTCGGCGTTGCATCTCCGAAGACAAGGCCGGCGGCTGAAATCGCCCGAAGAGCGGCTGGTCGCCCCCTTTGGAATTGAAGTGGTTGGCGATCACGAAGAGCGTACGCCCGCGGTAAGTGAACTCCGCCGCCAGCGGCTTGCGACTCGAACTGAAGGCGGCGCTGATGGGGTCGATGCGGCCGGGGCTGTAGGCGAGGGCCGGTTTTCCGCCCATGGTCATGACGGCATTGGGCGTATCGAAAACAGCGCCGGGGCGATCGACGAAGGAAAGTCCGCGGTCGGTGCGAAAGAGAAAGCCGATGCGAATGTTGCCCCCGGGCTCTCCGCCGTCTTTGCCGTTCTCGGGATCGATGTTGCGAAATTGGTAGCTCGGACCGCCCGCCACGGTGATCGCCTGGGCCAGCATGGTGAATGTCGTCGATGCGTCGACAGTGCCGTCGTTGGTGGGCCCGTTGTTGTCCTGGATCTCCTCGACCGCGACGAGGTCGGGTGACTTCAGGTTTTGCACCACGATGCTGGCGAGCCGCGCGAATTTCTCGGGCGGATCGGTGGGGTCGAGGTTTTCGACGTTGAACGAAGCCATGTCGATATCCGCGACCGCTCGCTCGGGAAGGGCGAGCGTCTCGCGGACGAGCGAACCAGGTACGATGGCCGGGAGGGCGCCGGTGTTGAAGAAGTTGTACTTGGCGAAGGCGTAGTCGATGACGCCGACGACCGTCCCGGGGAACTTGTCCCCCACGTTGACGTCGGGCGAGGCCGCCACGAGAGCGTTGCTGAGGATGATGCGCTCGGGATTGAAGTCGGTCGCCGCGACGAGGATGCCGCCGCGACTCGTGCGCAAACCCGCGCTGGCACCGCCACCGGGTACGATCGGGATCTCGCGCGAGCCGGAAGAAAAGGCGCTGGCCGGACCCACGGCGACCGCATCGTTCACGGCGACGCGCATCCCTTCGAGGCTCTCGTAGAAGTCGATGCCGTCGCTGGCCGGGTCGAAGCTCTTGGAGTCCGTCTCCACGTTGCCGGTCGTGTCGTCGTCGATGACGCTGCTCGGCGCGTGGCGCTCGCCCGATCCGGGCCCCAACACGATCGGTGGGGGGAGGGGATTGTTCGACGAGATCACCACCACGCCGGTCGGCAGCCGGATCTCGGTGGTGGTCAGGTGCGCGTAGGCGCTGCTCGTCGCGGCACAGCCGCTGGCGCAGCTCGGTCGAAACTCGTCGACCGCGCCGGTGACGAGCACGGCGTCGCCCACGGCGACGGTGGGGGCGGTGCTGGTGAAGACGAAGATCCCTTCCGACGTTGCATCGTCCGCATCGGGTGACGGATCTTGCAGGTAAAATCCCGCGGCGCCCACGGCGGTGACGACGCCGGGAACGGCTTCGACACTGGTGCCGAGGAGCGGCGAAAGGTGAGCCCGCCCTTGAATGTCGCGGATGCGCTTGCCGCTCAGCGCGTCGACGCTCGGTGCGTCGGCGCGAGGGCCATCGCTGGCCGCGTCCGGGCGGCGTGGGCCCGCGTCGACGAGGGTGCAGTCGTGAAGAGGCGATTGGCTGTTTCGCGGCGCGGGGGTGCCTGCCGCAAAATCAGCGGCGTTGTCGTCGGTGTCGGCGCATCCGTCCTGCGCACGAAAGGCGGCGGTTGCATTGGACGTCGCTGCTGCGGGGCCGCTCCCTTCGAAGAAGTTGGAAGGGCCATAGCCGACGAGGTCGATCACGGCCTCCAACTGGGGTGCCGCGCATGGCGCGGAGCCGCCGTTGCATCCGATCGGCAACGCGCTCTTCACCAGCGCGATCTTGCCCCCCGTCGCCGACATGTTGATGGGGGTAGGATCGACGAAATCGGGGGCCGGCAGCGCTGTGGTGCCGGCGGTGCCCTGGGCGAGCTGGACGAGGTAGTACTGCCCGGGGCCGAGCGATACGTCGGGCAGCTCGGCGAGCTGCGTCTCGGTGGCGCCAAAGTTACCGGTCCCGGAGGCGCTCGCATACTGGAGCGACCAACCGTGCAGGGAAACGACCTCGCTGCGGGCGTTGAAGAGCTCGACGAAGTCGTGCGTGAACGTCGCGTCGCCGCCCCCTCCGCCTCCGTAGATCTGGCTTACCACGACGTGCCCGCCGGGCAGCCCACCGCTCTCGGGCGACGCCCCCGTTTCCTCGCGCGCACCGTCGGAGGCCCGAACATCCGATTCCACCGCGCCATCCGCCTTGCCGATCCCTTGGTCTTGATCGGACGAGCACGCCGCCACGAGGGCGCCGCCGACCATCGCCGACGCCGTGACCATCGTTCGCAGGCGGAGACTTCCGCCTCTGTAAAGCCCGATCATGATTTCACCTTCCGACGCTCCGCGCTGCGCGCGAAAGGAGCGTCCCAAATGGGGGCCGAACCTAGCGACGCTGCTGTGGAGCAAGCGCGTCGACGCGGTTACGAAACCGTGACATCTTCTTTCCGGACGGCACGCGTGCGCCAGCGCGACGCGGGCGCTACGCCCCGTCCGTAGGTAGGATCGATCATGGCCGACAAACTACGGGTCGCTGCAGTGCAGATGTCGAGCCAAGACGACGTCGCCGCGAACCTGGCCCGCGCAGCGGAGCTCATCGCGCGCGCTGCCGACGGGGGCGCCGAGCTCGTCCTGCTTCCCGAGAACTTCGCTTATCTCGGTCCCGAGGAAGGCAAGCGCGCCGTGGCGGAACCTCTGGGCGACGCGGCGCCCGGTCCGATTCTCACCGCGGTGGCCGAAGCCGCACGGCGCGCGGGCGTTCACGTCATTGCCGGCGGCATGCCGGAGCGCGCCACGGATCCCGCGCGCCCCTACAACGCCTGCGTCGCGGTTTCGCCGGATGGTAAGACGATGGGCACCTATCGCAAGGTGCACTTGTTCGATGTCGATGTCGGCGATGGTCAGCGCTATTGCGAATCCGCGAGCACGACGGCGGGCGACGCCCCGGTGGTGGTCACCATCGCCGGCTTCTCGGTGGGCCTCTCGGTCTGCTACGACCTCCGCTTCCCCGAACTCTACCGGCGGCTCGTCCACGCGGGGGCCGACGTCATGGTCGTTCCCGCCGCTTTCACCCTGGCCACCGGCAAGGACCATTGGCATGTGCTCCTGCGCGCACGCGCCATCGAGTCGCAAGCGTACGTCGTGGCCGCCGCCCAGTGGGGAACGCATCCCCGCGGCCGTCGTACGTACGGCAAGAGCCTCATCGCCGATCCGTGGGGCGATGTGATCGCGCAGTGCCCGGAGGGAGAAGGGATCGCGCTGGCGGACGTCGACCGCACGTACATCGAACGTGTGCGCACCAACCTGCCCGCGCTGCGCCACCGCCGGTGGTAAACCACCACGATGGCCTTCAAGGGCTGGCGCGGACGAAGTCGAGACCCTTGCCGAAGGGCATCGCCAGATTGCGGTTGAACTCGTCGAGCTCCATTTGGGCGCGCTCTTGGTTCCGGTCATGGGCGAGCGCATAGCAGCGTGAGCGCCACGACAAGAGCTCTTCCCTCCACGGCACGTAGGGCTCGTAAGGACGCAGGACTTCGACGCATCCCGAGTCGAGTTTCTGCACCATGTCGAGCGCGAGCAAGGTGGCGCGCCGCGCGTCATCGAACATGTTGAGGGCGAAAGGCTTGCCGATCGCTTCGCGCACCAGCCCGATGGTGTCACCATTCTTGGCGGTGATCTCCTTGGCGGTCTCCATGGCGAGGCTGATGACGAAGGGCCAGGACCAGGGCTCGTTGCGGTAGGCGACGAACGCCGTTTCCAGCGCAGCAGCCGCCTCCTGCAGCTTGTTTTGCCGCAAACGCAGCCGCGCCAGGATGGCCGCGGCTTCGGCCGGTTTCATGGGGCGCAATCGATCGATGAAGGGGAGCGCCGCCTCGTCCGCATTCTCTGCCAGCGCTTGGGCGATCATCGCGACCTCGGTGGGATCGACCGGCTCGCGCTTCTGTTGGCTCCAGTGGCCGAGGGCCATCTGGGGAAGCCCCTGCAGGAACTGCCCGAAAGCCGCGGCGCGGCGGCGCTGTCCGTCATTCATCTGCGAATTCGGGGTCACCGGAGTACCGGAAGAGGCCTGGAACGTGAGCCAGCTGTCGTCCACCCGTTCCCAATCGAGTTCCTTGTCGATGCCGATCGGTCGATGTTGCCCGTTGATGCGCGCGACGAGGCGCACCTCTTCTGCCTCGCTGCCGCGGACGGCGTTGGCGCTTCGCGCAAAACCGAACTCGATGAGGTTCCGATCGTCGGTGCTGATGCTGTCCAGGTTCGACTCGGCGATGGAGCGACCGAAGGCGGCGTTGCCCACGTAATGACCGAAGAACCCCTCCGCATCGATGGCCCGCCAAGGCCCGAGGAGCGCCGATCGCATCGGCTCGCGCCCCAAGCGCGCCCGGATGGCGGGGAGGTCGTAGTTCATCGGCTTCTTGGCAGCGACGAGGAGAAGATCGTTGATGGCAAGCTCCCACGTCTCGATCTCCGGAAAAACGGAGCCGAGGGTCGCGTACACGGCGCGGAGCGTGCGCTTGTCGATGTCGTAGGCCTGCACCCATTGCAGAAAGAGGCCGTCCTCGGCGAGCCGGCTCTCGCACGCTTCGTAATATTCGCGGGTGAAGAGGCTGGCGACGCCGGCCCGGTACGGGTTGGACGGCTCGGAGAAGATGAGGTCGTAGCGGTCGCGCGACGTGAGGAGCAGCTCGCGCGCGTCGCCGATGTTGATGTGGACGAGGGGATTCTTCAGGACGTGGTGGTTGGCGGCGCTCGCTACCTCTGCCACGTGCAAAATGGCCGGTTCCAGCTCGGCCACGTCGACCCGCTCCATCTCGGGGAGCGCGCCCAGCCATCCCGCCGAGCTTCCGGTGCCGAGCCCGATGACCATGGCGCGCTTGATCGGATGGAGCGCGGCACCGACGATGCCCGCCATGACCTGCGTCGGTGCGTCGACCACGGAGTGGCCGTCGCTCTTGCCGTTCACGATGAACGCCCAACCGTGACGGCCGTCGAGCGCCACCGTGCTCTCCACGCCGTCCTCTTCCCACGTCAAGCCGCGCCGCTCGCTGTTCATCCAGTCGCGGTAACTATTGATGGAATGGGTAACTTCATTGGGGACACGACCGACGCCGATGGGACTGTGACGCCAGACGGAGGTGGGTCCTTCGGTCCTCATCAACATGAAGACGGCCATCGCCCCGAGCACGGTCCACATGGCGCGGAAGGGGGACTCCGACCATCGCTTCAGCGTCGGCAAGGCCGCGCCGAGACCCACCACGGCGAGCAGGCCCGCCGCGAGCTTCCAGCAGCCCAGTACGGAAAGCCCGGGCAGAAGACCGAAACCGCCGGCGAGCGCGCCGGCGATGGAACCGCCGGTGTTGGCCGCGTAGATCCAACCGGTCTGTGCGCCCACCTGTTTCTTTCCTTGGCCCATCAAGGCGATGAGCATCGGAAACTGCACGCCCGCCACGATGGAAGCGGGCAGGACGACCACCATGGTCACCATGGTCCACCCGGCGACGAGCCCCGCGAAGTAGAGCGTGCCGAGCGGTCGCAGGAGCAGCGCCAGCGTGGCGACGCGATCACCCAGCGCGTAGGGGACGGCGATCAGGATGGCTTCGAGAAGACACGTCACCGCGAACCCATTGAGGGTGGCGGGTTTTCCGGAGCCAAAGAGCGCGTACGCCGTGCCGCCGAGGCCGATGCCGAGCAGCGCGGCCGCCAAGATCGTGCCGAACGTGAAGACCGTTCCCCCGAGAAGCGGCCCCAGCATCCGATACCAGACGAGCTCCATCAGAAAAAAGACGAACCCGGCGATGGCCGACGCAGCGGGTACATACCAGCTCGGGAGCCACTCGGGCAGCGCAGGTGCAACGTCGTCGGCCGCGACGCTCGGAGCATCCGCCGTCACCGCGCTGGCTACGCTCATCGCGCTCGCTACTACGCTCGTCGCGTTCGCCGCGCTCGCTACGCTCGCCTCATCCGCCGTCGTCACGGTCGTCGCGACGCTTGCACCTTCCACCGCGGTGGCCGGCTCTTCGGGCGAACGCGCTTCGGCAGGCGTTGCGATCGCCGCGGGCTCCGTCGCGGCCGCGGGAGCTACGACCCACGCGACGGCGGCAATCAGCAGATTGAAGGCGCTCGTCGTCCAGAGCGTCATTTTCGTTCCGAGAAACTCCAGCATGAGGAAGTTCGCCAGAACGCAGCCCACGACGGCGCCGAGCGCGTTGGCGCCGTAGAGCAATCCCACGCGGCGTCGCGCCGAGTCGTCGTCCGTCTCGACGGCGCGCGCGGCGGCCGGCAACGTCCCCCCCATGAGGAACGTCGGTCCCCCCAGCACGACCACCGTGAGCACGAGCCTGACCACGGTCGCGCCGAACGAGCCGAGGACGGGCGTTCCCCCCGCGGCGATGTAGGCGGAGCGTGTGAGCCAGAGCAAGAGCGGGGACAGCGCAGCCAGCCCGGCGGCGCCCGCTTCGAGCAAAGCGTAGAGAACGAGCGGTCGCTCGACCGTGTCGGCGCGTTTGCCGAGCACGAGACCCCCCGCGCCCAGCCCGCCGATGAAGACGGCGAGAACGGCGGCATTGGCCAAGGTCGAAGCCCCGAAGACGAGGCGGAACTCGCGGAACCAGGCGATCTCGTAAATGAGCGCGCAAACGCCCGAACCAAAGAACAAGAAAGCGACGAGGCGGGTGAGTCGATTCATCGAATCCGCTACCCAGAGAATCTTCTCGCGCGGGCATCGGCCGCGCGGGCAGTTGGACTGGTGCTAGAGGTGCTTGCGTGCGATCTCGGCCCACGTACCGGCCGGCTCGAGCTCGAGGTAGTGCTTCCAGCAGGGGCGCGCTCGTACGGCGTCCCCGATGCCCTCGTAGGCCATGGCCAGGTTGAAATAGGCGTCGGCAAAACGCGGATCGGCTTCGATTGCACCGAGGAAGTAAGGGATGGCGTCCACGGCTTTGCCCCGCTCGAGCATGATGTAGCCGAGGTTGTACTGCGCTTCGGGCTGACGTGCGTCGATTTCGAGCGCCCGCCGGTACAGCTTTTCGGCGTCGGCCTCTTCCCCCTTTCGGAAGCAGATATTTCCGAGGTTCGTGTAAGCGATGGCGAGCCACGGGTCGAGCTCGAGGGCCTCGCGGTAGAGCGCCTCGGCGTCCTTCATGGTGGCCGGGTCTTCATCGAGCTGGCTCGCGCGCACGTAGAGGTTGTACGCCGTCTGCGCGCGCTCCTTGCCGGCGGCTGGCCGCAAGACGCGCACCACGTCGTCGCGCAGGCTCTTGATCTCGAGGTCGAGCAGCATCTGGCCCGTGAGGGGCTCGAAGGTCCCTTCTTGCGACCGCACCACGACGCGTTGCCCGTCGGAGACGACGCGGAGCTCGGACAAAGGACGGGTCACCTTGGGCAGCGATCGCTGCAGCGCGGCGATGGCGCGCGTCACGTCGCGCAGGCGTACGCGCCGGGCGAGCAGGGTCTGCGCCGTGCGAAGCGCGATGAGATCGCCGAAAGTGTACGCCCGCCGGCCGCGCCGGCGGCCGCTCGGTGACACGACGCCCGCCCGATCGAGGGTGCGCAGCCGCGCCGCCGAGAAACCGAGCAGGCGCGTGACCTCGGTGCCCGAGAACATGTCGGTGATCGGCTCGCGCGCATCGGGAAGGCTGTGCTCGGCTTTGGCGACGGAGCCTTCCGCGCGGTGCGGGCGTGCCTCGACACGGCCGCCCCCGGGACCGAAGACGACGTGAATCACCTTGTCGGTTCCGCGACGATTCTTCTGGCGCATCTTCTTTCCCGACCCTTAGGGAGACCTAAGGAGGACGCGGTGAGCTTACCGTATGCCGGCCTTCGCCCTTCGACAAGAGTTCGGCGAGACTTCATCTCGCCGCCATGCTCAGCCAAAGCCGCGCGTCAAGAGTGGACGAGCCGACGCCAGCCGCTTCGCTGTTCGAACCAAGATGACCGACCCTCGTCACCACGCAACCGTTGCGGCGACAAGGTCCTTAGGTTAGAGGGGCGCGCCCGAGGACGCCATCGGCGCCAGAGCTGCCCCTCGCGGGCGTGCGCGACGCTCCGGCAGAACCAGCGCTTCGACGTCGACGTGCACGGCGACGCCGGTCGCACAAGGGGCCACCGTAATCTCTGCACGCACACGATCGAGCGGTCCATTGGCACGCTGCGCCGCTTCGCGTCGCGCCACGCGCATGGCGCGGAGCCGCACGTGGGGATCGCGTGCCACCGCGACCGCCAAGGTCTGTACCGTTTGGCTCGGTTCCTCGGGATGGATGAGCAAGATGATGTTGCTCGAACCAAAGTACGAGCGGTCGTTCCCTTCGCCCCGCGGCGCCCCTTCGGACATCACGTCCGCTCCATCGAAGAGTTCTCCCCAGCGTGCGTCGGACGAAGCGACGAGGCAAAAAGTTCGAGAGTGAAAAAGCTTGACCCGCGTCGTCCTGGCGATACCGGGCCCCGTCGCAATTGGCTTCATGGCGCCAATCGTACGGAATTCGCAAGCGCTTCCAGAAGTTCGTGGCGCCGTCTGCCGAAAACTTGGCACCTACGTGGACACCTGGGCATCGTAGGGGTGGAGGGACCTCGCCATGGAATCACTCAGCACCAATCCCGACTACCAAGGGACGGAACGTCGTCGTCATCGCGTCTACATGACCCGCAACACGGAGTACCATTTCCGTGACGGGGTCTGTGTTTCCGTGCGCGATCGTCGCACGGGCGACTGGCTCCCCGGTCACCTGGCCCTACGTCGTCCGCTGTTCGGCGGGCTGCGCTTCTTCATGAATGGCGCACTTCTGCCCAACCCCGGCGAACCGAACGTCGGCGAGGCGCTCTTCTTCGGCGAAGGGGGCCGCGACCTCATCACGAGCCCGCTGCAAGCCGTCGAGCGTCCGACCAGGGAGACAGTCGCCGAGTACCCCGCGTAAAGCAGAGCGTATCGCTCAGGGGGCGCGGCTACCGAAAGGCAGCGGCAATCCTCGTCGCGGCAGCGGCTGATCCAGGCAGGAGATCTTGGCGACGGTCGCGACGCCGGACCCGACTTCACCGGCGCTGTTCGGAAAGTTGTCGCGCCGGGCGACGTCGGTCTGCGCGATGCAGAGTTTGCGGTCGACGAGAAATGGACTGGTGGGAAATTCGAGCGGCCCCGCGTTGCGGAGCTGACTGACCGCATCGACCGGATTGCGAAACAGCTGATAGACGCCACCAAACCGCGTAACGAAGACGATCGCGTTACGTTCATTGGCGAGGCCCCAGATGTTGCCCGCGGTATCGAGGGCGATGCCGTCCAATCCTTCGAGAGCCGGATGGGCCACGAAGACGTTCTCCAGGCACAGCGTATTGGGAGAGAAGGTGGTGTCGCAACCCATCGAGCTCCGAACATTGCCGGCACCATCGATCTCCACCCGCCAGATGACGCCGCGCGCAGTATCGCTGATGAGGAGGGTCCCATGGGGCGTGAAGGCAATACCGTTGGCGACGATGGCGACCGAGCCCGCGGTGTTGTTCGCGGTCCGGCTCGTGGGAGTGATGGCGAGGGTGCCGGGCGGTAGCGCGCGCGGGTCGCGTCCTACGCCGCCCGTGTCGGTCGGCGTGCCGCCGTCCGGGGTCGTCGTGACGACGTTGACGACGTTGGCCAAAGGTTGAACGCGGAACCTTTCCGTCACCACGCCGGCCGGATCCACGCTGAAGACGCGCCCCTGGCTCGTCCCTCCGTCGGTGACCCACAGGTTGCCTCGCCGGTCGAAGGCTACGCCGTTGCCGCCGGGAACTCCCGCCGCGAAAAGAGCACCGACGGGCGGCGCGGTTTCATTGGGGATGAGTTTGTAAATCTTGTCGCCGCCGTCGGTCACGTAAAGTGCGCCGGACTCGTCGAAAGCCAGCCCGTTGGGGCTGCATGGCGAAGGGATGTTGCCAACGACCACCGCCGGCCCGCCAGCGGATGGCACCCGCCAGACCGGACAAGGGTTACCCCCCCGACCCGCGGAATAGAGGTTCCCGGCGCGGTCCGCGGTGAGGCCTTCGGTGGCGAGGGGAGCGGTGAAGACGGTGGTGAAAGTCGCCTGTTGCTGCAGCGGGAGCAACTCCAGCAAATCGGGCTCGAGCGACGCAGTTCGACTCGATGCCGAGCCGTAGGCCGTGTCGTCGGGCGCAACGCTCGCGTTCTCCTCGCAGCCCAAGGTGGTCGCAGTCGATGCCGCCCAAATGAGCGCGAACATACGCGCAGACATTCTCGAAGAGCGATTACGATGATTCATGGCTGCCTCCGTGATGCGTAGATGTTCTCAGTTGCACTGAGTATAGGAGCCGTTGACGATCTGCGTCGCCACGTCCATCGTCTTGCCGGCCGAAGCGAAGACTGGCATTCCTCCCGAAAGGCCGATGCACCACACCTCCATCGTGCCCCCCACGATGTCTCCATTGAAGTCCCACTGCAGGAGACTGTACGTACCCCGCAGGGCAATGGATTTTCCGGCCGCGAGCTGTTGAAAGGCGTTGTTGGCTTGGTTTTGCCCGACTTGGAGGCTGTCACCGCTCGACAGCGAGCGAAGGCCTTGGGCCACGCTCGCGCCCGTTACGGGTTGACTCCTCGTCGCTGCGAGCGCGTACGCAATCGCATACATCGAATCGTAGGATGGGCCCATGGCCGACGTTCCAGGGTTCGCTCCATAGCGCGAGGTGTATGCCGCATTGAACGACGCAAAAACGGAGGTGGAATTCCCGTCGGGTCGCACACCCATGCCACGCACACGCGAGCGAAAATCGGCGGAGATAGTGGGCATGGCCGCTGCCGTCAGCCAGGTGGGGACTTTGACGACGTCCGTCACGACGTAATAGGGGCGGTCCACGCCGGCATCGGTGAGGGCGAGATGCTGCTCGAGCGGTATGGCGATACTGGCGACGGTCTCGTTGGCGACCATGAAAATGATGTCGGGCAGGAAAGTCGCATACTTGGTGGCAATGGCGGCCTGGCTGGCGGTGTCGGTCAGCCCATAGGGATCGAGACTCACGTATTGCGCGTTTTGGGGGTCGGAAATGAAATGACCGTTGAAAAGCAGCTTGCCGCTGATCGAATCGCGCGCGCTCAAGCCGAGTGCATCGTTGCGGAAGGGGATGGCGAGCCGGAGCGGGCGGTTTCCTCGCGCAGCTTTCAGACTCGTCTCGACTTCGTTGATTTGGTCGATGAGAAGTTTCGCGCGCTGACTGTCGGAGGGAACGGCGCGCCAGGTGAGCCCATTGTCCACGAGATTGGAGACCGGGTCGGGCGGAGCCGTAGGGCTCATGAGCAACATCCCCGCTCGGGCCGACACCTGTTGGGTGACGGTGATCACGTCCTCGGCGACGTTGGGGCCCACCACGGCGGGCACATGCAGATCGTCGGCGAGGTGCCGCGCCGTTCGAAGCGGATCCGCACTGGGATCGCACTGCAAAACCAGCAGCGGCCGAGCGGGGCCTCCCTCCTCTGCCGGAGGAATGCCGCCCCCTGCGATGGCCGTGTTGATCTCCTCGGCCGCGAGAACAGCCGAGCGCTCGCGCGGGATGTTGGAGGCTGCCAGCGAACCGCTCGTCGTGAGATAGGTTCCGACGATGATGGAGTTGTCGTTCAGGAAGTCGCCGGTCATGGCCCGGCAGTCTCCCGTCAGCAAGCGTACGCACCTGCCTGCCGGTTTGATACAAACGGCCGGAACGATGCCACCGTCGATGGTTCCGGTGAACGCATCGGGCTGGAAGTAGGGCGAGGCGAAGAGAGCCGCGTCGAGATCGTCGCCCGCGGTGGCGCGCGCGGTGCACTCGGCGTTCGTCGTACAATCGGGCCCATTCCCGGCCTCGCCTGGCGCGTCCGGTCCGCCGTCGAGCGGATCCGGGGCGCGCTGATCCCATCCGAGATCGGCGTCCTCGATCTCGAGCGTCCGATCTTGAATGCGGGCAACGAGCTGGCAGCCTTCGAGGCTCAGGGAGGCTATCGCCGTCGCGAAGACTGCTATCCGTGCGCGCGGCAACGGGTAGGTCGTCACCATGTTGCGAAAAGGCGCACGCCCGCGTCGCGCGCGCCCACGACAGGAACCACGCGGATCCCCCCGTTGGCGTCGGCGTGTAAGGTTGCCATCGACGGCGCCGGTGCCGCCCCCTTCTTCAACACCAGGTAGGTACCGAGCGCGACGCCGAGAATTCCCACGCCGATGCCCACGTTCGCATAGTTGGCGAAGCGCGCTGCGTCGTCGTTCAAATCCACGCCCACTTGCCGGGAGCAGGTGGCTCCCTTGCAGAACGAATCGCTCTCCTGGCGCTTGAGAAGTGCCTCCACGCCAAATCCGGCGCCGATGCCGAGCGCCACGATGCCCACCGCGCCGACGACGTAGCCGACCGTTCTCGTGCTCGACGAAGGCTCGGCGGCAGGCGGAAGAACGGGCGCCGCTGATCGCCACACCGTCCGTGGTGGCGGCGGGGGCGTCGCCGCGGGCGCCGCGGTCGAAGCAGAGGACGATGGCGCGTCGTCGAGCGCGGGGAGCGTCACCGTCTTGTTGTCGGCAGCGGCGCTGATTTGCACCGTGGTGCGGCGCTCCACCTTGCCGGGTGCGGTGGCGACGATTTCGTGAAACCCTGCGTCGACGGGCAAGGCGGTGCCCCACGCCACCCGGCTGATGGCCTCTCCGTCGACGGTAAGCACGAGGGCGGGGACATCGGCCGCCCGCTCCACCAAAATGGTCACACGCGACACTTTGGACTCCACCTTGCCCAGGCGTTCCAACGCGAATTGCTCTCGGTCGCGCCGACCATCGGTGCGCGCCAAGTCGATCGCCTCGTGGAATTCGGACCACGCCGACGCATGACGCCCCTGTGCCTCGTGGCACACGGCCAAGTTCAAGACGGTGCCGCCCCCCGGATCGAGGCGATGGCTTTCCGCGAGCTTCGGGCACGCTTCGTCGAATTTGCCCTCGCCCATGAGCCTTTTTCCATCGAGAAAAAGCTGCTCGGCAAGACCGCGCTCCGTCGCGGTCGGCCCTCCAGCGCTGGCCGTCGCAGGTCCCAGGGTCGCAAGCAGCGACCCGAGCACGAGGCCGTACCGAACCCGACGCAAGCGAGGCTGGGCGCTATTTGCGACCATCGAGCGGGCCAAAGCTGGGCGAAGGTTGGGGTACCGAAGGTGGGGGGATGGAAGGTTGGGGTACGGAGGGTGGATTGCTCGTCGCGGAGGCCGCCCGCACCACGGAACGTCCGGCGCGCCGCAAAGGCGTCGGTCTGGCAGGTGCGCTGACCAGCGGGCCCGGATCGGCCGGGGATGGTTCGGGCACAGCGAGAGGCGCGCTCGTTTCAGTAGGAAGCGCGGTGCTCGTCGGCTCGCCTTGCACCAGCACCGCGGCGCTTTGGCGAGGTAGGTCTTCTCGAGTGTGCGAGAAAAGCGCCGCCCATACCACGATCGCCGCCAGCACGATGAGGGCGCCGAACACGGCCCACACGGCACGCTGCTGGCGGGGTGGGGGACTCATCGATGCAGCGAGCTCGGTCTGGGTGACCACCGAGGACGAGCCGGTCAGCGAGACGGTGCCGTTCACGCCCAACTTCGGAAGGCTGCCGACGAGGCGTTCTCCGTCGGATACCGTATCGAGCAAGCGCATCTGTCTTTCGATGATCGCGGCCACTGCCTGCCGTTCTTCCGCGAAAAGCTGCGCGACGAGCGCTCCGACCTCCCGCTCCGAAGCGCGGGGGCCGAGCCGAGCGAGGGTCTGCTCGATGTCTTCCTGCATTTCCTGTGCAGTTGCGTAGCGATCCTCGCGCTCGGGTGCGAGTGCGCGCCGGCAAATCCGATCGACTTCCTCGGGAACATCGGGCGCCACGGCGCGCGGCGAGGAAGGCACGTCGTTGTTGATGAGCCGGCGCAGAATGTCGAGGTCGGCGACGCGCCTTCCCCACAGTCGCTGGCGGGTCACCGCTTCGTAGAGCACGATACCGAGCGAGAAGATGTCCGAGCGGCCGTCGACTTCAGCGCCGCGGATATGCTCGGGCGACATGTACGCGATCTTCCCCTTGAGAAGCCCGGTTTCCGTTTCCGTCGTCCGGCTTGCCGCTTTGGCAATACCGAAGTCGACGACCTTCACGTGCCCGCCATAGGTGATGAAAAGATTGTGGGGGCTCACGTCGCGATGCACGATCCGAAGGGGTGAACCGTCGAAGTCCGTCATCGTATGCGCGTAGTGAAGGCCGGCGCAGGCGTCGGCGATGATGCGCAAGACAACCGCGATGGGAAGACCCGCAGGGGACGGCCGTCGGAAGATCCGGACGAGCGGCTGGCCGTCCAGGTACTCCATGGCGATGAAATATTTGCCGCCGTCTTGCCCGACTTCGTTCGTCTGCACGATGTTGGGATGATTGAGCCGCGCGGCGAGTCGCGCTTCGTCGAGGAACATCGCCAGAAAATCCGGCTCCGAAGAAAGCGTTGCCGTCAGCTGCTTCAAGACGAGCAATTTGTTGAAGCCTGCGGGGCCGCGCCCGACCGCCAAATACACTTCGGCCATACCACCGCGGCCGAGCTGAGCGATCAAATGGTATTTCCCGCAGGTGTTTCCTGCTTGGACTGGGCTAAGAGGAGCGGGTCCCATCCCTTACCAAATATCTCTTTTTCACGGTTTTTCTCCGACACCCCCCTCCCCACTGATTCGTTACCTAGGAAGCCGCCAGTCTAGCAGGAAAATGCAATTGAGGACGACCTACTCGTCGGAGCCGCCCGCACTTCGAGACGCTGCAAACTGCCTTGGTCACGACTGGGTAGCCGCCCGCGACCCTGGCCGGCTTCCTCGATGCCAGACGGCAGATTGTCACCGCCCCCCGCTGACACTTGTGGTGTCCTTCTAGCGGTCAAGACGTTGCCGATTCCGCTGGGACGCCACGCCCCATGGGAAGGCCTGCGGTGTCGGGTCGATGGCGTGTGTGGCGAACCTGCCCCACTGTGATGACGGTCGGAAGGACAACGCTGGCGACCTTTCTCGGGGTCACGCTGCGCAGAAGCCCTCGTAGTCGATGTAGCTCTTGATGGACGGCGCTTCGCCGCACACCGGGCACGTCTTGTCGCGGCGCAGCTTGAACTCGCGAAAGCGCATCTTCAGCGAGTCGTACGTGAGGATGCGCCCCGACAAGGTGTCCCCGACGCCGAGCAGAATCTTGATGGCCTCCGTGGCCTGCAAGGTGCCGATGATGCCGCACAAGATCCCGAGCACGCCCGCTTCTTGGCAGGAGGGCGCGAGATGCGCGGGGGGCGGCTCGGGATACCAGCAGCGGTAGCACGGTCCGTTGCCGGGCAAGAACGTGGTCACCTGGCCGTCGAAGCGGAAAATCGATCCGTGCGCGACCGGTTTCTTCAAGAACACCGAGGCGTCGTTCACCAAAAAGCGGGTAGGGAAGTTGTCGCAGCCGTCGACGATGACGTCATAGGGCCCGAAGATGCGGTCCACGTTCGCGCTCGTCAGCCGTTCTTGGTACGGCTCGACCTTCACGTCGGGGTTGAGATCGCGAATCGCCTTGGCCGCGCTTTCGACCTTGGGCGTCCCCACGCGGCTCGTCGCGTGGAGGATCTGCCGCTGCAGGTTCGACGCGTCGACCGTATCGGCATCGACGATGCCGAGCGTTCCCACGCCGGCCGCCGCGAGGTAGAGCGCCGCTGGGCTGCCGAGTCCTCCCGCGCCGAGCAGCAGCACCTTGGAAGCGAGGAGCTTGGCCTGACCGGCTTCACCCACCTCCGGTAAAAGGATGTGCCGCGAATAGCGGTCGCGCTGCGCGTCGGTGAGGTTCGGCGGCATCTCCACGGGAAAGCGCAGGTCCTTCCAGCGGGTGAATCCCGGGTTGGCCGACTCCACGCGGGTGTACCCGAGCTCCTGCAACTGCTTGGCGGCGAAAGCCGAACGCGTGCCGCCCGCGCAATAGACGACGATGGGGGCGTTGCGGTCGGGGAGCTTCTGTTCGAACTGCTGCTCCAGGTAGCCGCGGGGGAGGGAAATGGCGCCCGGGATGAATCCGGCTCGAAACTCCTCCTTGTCCCGGACGTCGACGAGGACCATGGGCTCCTTCTGTTCGAGACGCCGATTCACCTCGGGAAGCGGCACGATTTTGATCGAATCCTTCGCCTCGGCGATGAGGTCGCTGTACGTCTTAGCCATCGAAGACTCCTCGTGTAATCCGGGCCGCTCTCGCCGAGCGTTCGGCGGAAAGCCATGCCTTTTGCCATTCTAGCATCGGATTAGGGGACAATTGTGGGAACAGAAGCTAAGCATGCTTTTCAATTCCGCAAAGGGGCGGGGCGTCCAAACCTTTACCTTCCGTCAGTCGCGGGGGGTGTGCGAGAATTCGAAGCCTCGCACCTTGCCACTTTACGCCGCCGGAAGGAGCAACGGTCCTCGGAATGTCGAATGTCAACCGCCTTGGTGAGCTCCTCGTCCGGGAAAAACTCATCAGCCTGCAGCAACTCCGACAAGCGCAGGACGAGCAGCGCCGTACGGGACAAAACCTCGGCGCCACTCTCGCCAAGCTCGGGTACATCTCCGACGGCGAAATCACGAACTTTCTGTCGGCTCAGTATCGGGTGCCGGCCGTCAATCTCGAAGAGTACGAGATCGATCAAGAGGTCCTGAAGCTCGTCTCCCGCGAGGTCTGTGACAAGCACAAGATCATCCCCGTCTCCCGCGCTGGGTCGTCGCTCATCATGGCGATGGCCGATCCCACCAACCTGCACGCCATCGACGACATCAAGTTTCTGACGGGCTTCAACGTCGAGCCCGTCGTCTCGTCGGAGACCGCCATCCAGGCGGCCGTCGAGCGCTACTACCAATCCGGCCCCTCCTACGACGAGGTGATGGCCGGTTTCGACGAGGAGGAGATCGAGTTCGGCGCCGAAGGCGAAGAGATGAACTTGATGGAGTTGGAGAAGGCGAGCGAAGACGCTCCCGTCGTCCGGCTCGTCAACATGATTCTTCTCAACGCCATCAAGAAGGGCGCCAGTGACATCCACGTCGAGCCCTACGAGAAGAAGCTCCGTATCCGGTACCGCATCGACGGCGTGCTCATCGACGAGATGGCGCCGCCACTCAAGCTGAAGAACGCCATCGCCAGCCGTCTCAAGATCATGAGCCAGCTCGACATCGCCGAGCGACGGCTGCCGCAAGACGGTCGCATCAAGCTGAAGCTCGGCAAAGGGCGGGAGATGGATTTCCGCGTCAGCGTCCTTCCCACGCTGTGGGGCGAGAAGATCGTCATGCGTCTTCTCGACAAGTCGAACCTGCAGCTCGACATGGCCAAGCTCGGGTTCGACCCGAAGCCGCTCGATGATTTCCAATGGGCCATCCACCAGCCGTGGGGCATGGTGCTCGTCACTGGCCCGACCGGCTCCGGCAAAACGACGACGCTCTATTCCGCGCTCGCCGACTTGAACAAGTCGAGCGCCAACATCTGCACGGCCGAAGACCCCGTCGAATACAACCTGCACGGCATCAACCAGGTGCAGATGCACGACGAGATCGGCCTCAACTTCGCCATGAGCCTGCGCGCCTTTTTGCGCCAGGACCCGGACATCATCATGGTCGGCGAGATCCGCGACTTCGAAACGGCGGAGATCGCCGTCAAGGCGGCGCTCACCGGCCACCTCGTCCTCTCCACGCTGCACACCAACGACGCCCCAGCCACCATCTCGCGCCTGCTCAACATGGGCGTCGAGCCCTTTCTCATCACGGCCAGCGTCAATCTGGTGCTCGCTCAGCGCCTGGCGCGGAAAAATTGCGTCGATTGCAAGGCGGAGATCCAAGTCGAGCGCCAGACGATGCTCGACATCGGTTTTAGCGAAGAGCAGATGGCCGGCGCCAAGCTCATGAAGGGGGTGGGGTGCCGGACGTGCAACGGTACCGGTTACAAGGGGCGCGTCGCTCTCTACGAGGTGATGCGCTTCACCGACCAGCTGAAGGAGATGGTGCTGCAAGGCGCGTCGACCGCGGAGCTGAAAGCGGCGGCCATCAAACAGGGGATGAGCACGTTACGGGCGAGCGGGATTCGCAAGGTGCTCGGAGGCGTGACGAGCACCGAGGAGATTCTGCGCGTGACGATGGGGGATTAGCCGCCAGGCGAGGGCAGTCCAGCTCAAGTTCACATCGGCGACGCCGTTGCTGGAGGATAGATGGTCCAAAGCCCCGAAGTTCCTCGCATCGGCCTACACCAGCTCCTCAAGGTGATGATCGACAAGGGGGCGAGCGATCTCCACATCACGACCGCCGCGCCGCCGCTCTTGCGCGTGGACGGGTCGGTCCTGCCGCTGCAGCTGCCGCCGCTCGGCCCCGTCGAGACCAAGGCGCTCTGTTACTCGGTCTTGACCGAGGAGCAGAAGATCACTTTCGAGAAGAACAACGAGCTCGACCTGTCGTTCGGGGTCAAGAACCTGTCGCGCTTCCGAGCCAACCTCTTCATGCAGCGCGGCGCGGTGGGGGGGGCGTTTCGCGCCATTCCTTTCAAGGTACGGACGTTCGACGATCTCGGCCTGCCGCCCGTCATCGCCGAGTTGGCGCAGAAGCCGCGCGGTCTGGTGCTGGTCACCGGTCCGACGGGATCCGGCAAATCGACCACGCTCGCGTCGATCATCGACAAGATCAACACCGAGACCCGTCAGCACATCATGACGGTCGAGGACCCCATCGAGTTTCTTCACCCCAACAAGCTATCGGTCGTCAATCAGCGCGAGGTGGGCACCGACACCGCGAGCTTCAAGATCGCGCTCAAATACGTGCTGCGCCAGGACCCCGACGTCGTTCTCATTGGCGAGATGCGCGATCTGGAGACCATCGAAGCCGCGCTCACCATCGCCGAGACGGGGCACCTCGTGTTCGGCACCTTGCACACCAACTCCTGCGTGCAGACCATCAACCGCGTCGTCGACGTCTTTCCCACCAATCAGCAGCAGCAGATCCGCACCCAGCTCTCGTTCGTTCTGGCGGGGGTCATTTCGCAGATTCTCTTGCCCCGCGCCGATGGTCCGGGCCGCGCGTTGGCGCTCGAGATCATGGTGCCCAACGCTGCCATCCGGAACCTTATCCGCGACGACAAAGTGCACCAGCTCTATTCGTCGATGCAGGTCGGACAGGACAAGTACGGCATGCAGACCCTGAACCAGGCGCTTTTTCAGCTGTACAAGAAGAACGTCATTACGCTGGAAGAAGCGCACGGCCATTCGCAAGAGCCGGACGAGCTGCGCATGATGATCGAGGGCAAAGCGGTCGCACCGGCGGTGCTGCGCCGCTAGCCGTCTTGCTGAAAAGGCCTCCGAAGGGTTGTTGCTGCTGTTTCTCCCCCGCGGCCCGACGGCGGGAGCCGGAGGCGGGGGGAGAACTAGCGATCGAAAACCATCCGGTGGGCGAGACCGGGACCTTTTCAGCAACTGAGAGAGCCGCTCTGATGCTGATGCATTCGATTAGCGATCTCGAAATCGATTCATCTGCCGCCTCTCCTGTTTGGTCGGGCGACCTGCGCCGCGCGAGCGCATGGGAAACCGATCCTCGCGCGGAGGGGGCGGGGGTGAATGGTCTTCGTAGAGCGCGCGCGCGAGCGGGGGGCCCAGGCGTTTGTCGGCGAGGGCGAGGATTTTCAGGATGACCTGCCCGCGCGGCGCACGAGCGGTCACCTCGTCGCCGATGCGGACGACGTGGCTCGCACGGACGGCGCTGCCGTTCACGGTGACGCTGCCGGCCGTGCAAGCGTCGGTCGCCTGCGAGCGCGAGGCGTAGATGCGTGCCGCCGAGAGCCACCGGTCGACGCGAACCGAATCCATCTCGCCAAGCTAGCAGCGACGGCTGTTTCAGACCGCCGTCGCGGGCGAAGAGCCGTTGCGGCTTTCACTCCCCCAGGGGTGAGCTCGTTCCAAGTGTTCTAAACCGAGGCGTTTATCCCACATGGGAACCAGGCGCTCTCGCGCGCATCGACGGCTCGCGCTGGCTTGAAAGGTGCGGGGCGCAAGAGCACGATGAGAGAAGCGCCTCGCGCTCGAAGGAGATCTCGGGAGATCGATACATGCCGATTCAAGTGCTCGATAGCGATTCTGTCAACATGCAGTACCACGAGGAGAGCGGGATCCTCGAACACCGGTTTCAAAAACACGTTTGGGGCGCGACCTTTCGCGAGGCGCTCAACAAGGGGCTAGAAGCGCTGGAGCAATACGGCGGCACCAAATGGCTCTCCGACGATCGCGCCAACGCCGCGCTGTCGCAGGACGACACGGATTGGGCCATGAATGATTGGTTTCCGCGCGTTCAAAAGGCCGGCTGGAAGTACTGGGCCATCGTGCTGCCGGAGCACGTCATCGGTCAGATGAACATGAAGCGATTCATCGCCACTTATTCTGCGAAGGGCGTCGTCGTGCGTGTGTTCGACAATCCCTTGGCGGCCATGGTCTGGCTGAAGAAGCCGGAGTGACGGTCCCGGTCGACCTCACTTCCGGAAAGCTTGGGCCGCGATGAGGACGTCGGGGTTCTTGGGGAAGCTCTTCAGGAGGCCCTTGACGTAAGGCAGTCCTCGCTTCCTGTCGCCGAGATCGCCCATGGCAAGAGCGCTGACGACGCGCCAGAGCAGCGGCGCCATGTAGGACGGAGGCTCGAGGAGCGCGGCCCTGGCGCGCGATTCCGCGAGGCGAGGACCATCCGCGTCGATATAGCAGAGGACCCAGGAAGCCATGGGACCTAGCACTTGCGCGTTCTTGGCCACGAAAGAACGCGCTTCGTCTCCTCTGTTGGTGGCGAGCAAGACCAAGATCCGCTCGACCACCGTTCGCGCGGTCGGCATGGCCGTAGCTTGGGTCGCCGGGGCCTCGGCATCCGCGGCGCGCTCCGTGTAACGAAGGTGCCGGGCCACCCGCAGGGCGCGCGGCGGGCGATCCTTCGTGTCGCGGAAGCGATCGATGAGCTCGTTGGCGACAGTTAGGTTGCCGGCATCGAGCGCGGCATCGATGGCGATGACGTCACCCCACGCCACGTCCGAGGAGGCGAGGGTACGCAGGGCGGCGGTATCGAGGACGGCGTTGCCCTTCAGGACATCGGCCGCCTTGACCAAGGCTGCCATCTCCGGTCGCGTCCTCGCTTCCGCGGACAGCCTCTCGAGAGCGAGCGCCACACCCTCGGGATCGAGACGCTCGTAGGCGACCGAGGCGCGCACGATGGCGACGTCGGGCATCGACGTGTCGAGCTCGTTCACGGCGTTGAGCGCTTCATCGAGGCGCCCGCCGGCGAGCGCCACGCGGGCCGCGAGCACGCGGGCTTGCGGATAGATGGCGCTGAACCCAACGGCTTGCAGCGCCGCTCGCCTCGCCAGCGCGTCGTCCCCCATCTGCAGGGCAAGCGAACCGAGCCACGTGGCGACGCCGGGTGAGTTGGCGGTGGCCAAAGCGCGGACGATGGCCGCCTTGGCGTCGAGCAAGGCGTTCCTTTCTATCGCCTGCAGCGCCTCGATGGCGCCCGGCACGGCGCGCAACGCGACCGGAAGCTCGTCGCGGTGCGCTTTCGTCTGCTCGGCTTCGAGGGGAGCGGGCCCCCGCACCGGATCGCGCGCCCACGCCAGCGCGGAGAGGGCCGACGTCTCCGCGCGGTTGGGCCACCGGCTGCGAATGTGGCGTACGACCTCGAGCCCCTTGAGCCGGTCACCTTCGAGGATGAGGGCGCGCGCCAACATGATTTGAGCGGGCAAGAGCTCGGAGTCGAGGCTCACCGCCAGCTGGTAGCGCTCGGCGGCGCGAAGGTCCCCCGCGCGTTCGAGCGCGACGCCCGCGAGGAGCTGGTAATACGCATCCTTTTTGGCCGGGCCGTCGAATTGCGGCAGGAGAGCGGCCGCGCCGGCGGTGTCGCCCTGCGCAATGAACGAGCCGATGCGCGCAAAAGCGAGCTCGGGTTCGGGCACGCCCGTCTGTCGCGCGCGGGTGAGAGCGCTGTCGATGCCCTGACTCTCCCCCTCTGCTTCGAGCAGGCGCAGCACCCGGTTGGTGACCCAGAGCAGCGCGGTCTGGGCGCTGTTGGGGTCCAGATCGAAAGCCTGGGAGAGCTTGGTCTCGGTACTGGAGAGGTCGCTGACCTTGCCTCCGCGCAGGAGGCTCGCCACTTCGTTGTTGAGGTTCTTCGCCTCCACGGCGTGCTTGGCGCGGACGTCGCGCACGTAGAGAAGGATGCCGATGCCGACCCCCACCACGATCGCAGTGATCACGATGAGCGTCGTCGAGAAGCGGGTGCGGATCTTGGGCGGCGTGTCCCAGGTGCCGGCTTCGCGCCCTTCCGAGGGCTCGAAAACGCCGGTGAGCTGCAACGCGCCGAGCACCTCGCGCGTCGGCAGCTGCTGGTTTCCTTGGTGGCCGGGCATCGAGCTGTTGGCGACGAGGTCCGCCTCGCTCGGCAGGTCGAAGGAAGGAAAGCCGTTTTCACCCTGCGCATGGGCGTAGGGAGCGGCGCCGAGGGGTCCGGTCTCCGGCTCATCCGCGCTCGACATCTCGACATCGGCAGACATCAGCTCTTCGCGCGGTGGCGGCGTCGGCTTGGACGGCGGGCGTGACGCCGATTTCCCGGCGGGGGCGAAAAGCCCGGCCATCTGTCGAGGCGACGATTCGGTGAGACGAGGGGGCACAGGAGACCTCCGGGAGTTGGCGATGGCGATGGGGTCGTTGCGAACGATGGTCATCTCGGTGTCGGAGAGATCGTCGTCGAAGGAAGCGTGGGAGATAGGAGCCGCGCGCGGAGGTGCCAACGTCGGGGTCCGAGGGGGTGGAAGCGATTGCTGCATCAGCGCCCTGGAGAGCGCGGCGACCACCGCTTGGGTACCGGAACGCTTCTGCAGGTCGAGGTAGCCGTTGGCCCGCTGACTCCACACATGGGTGTCGCTGTCGCTCCGACCGAGCGCGATGGCTTGATCGAGAACCTTGGATGCGCGCTCGGCGTCGCCGCGCCGGAGCAGCACTTCGCCGAGCCAGCGGAACGCTTCCGGATCCCGCGGCGCCATCTTTCCTGCCGACACGAGCAGACCCTGCGCTTCACCTAGACGTGAGGCGGCGACATACATGCGCGCGATGGCCACGAGTACCGTGGGATTGGATGCGAACTTGATGGACGCGCGTTTGCCGACTTGATCGATGAGCTTCGTTTCACCCGATGGCCCCAGTTGCTCGCAGAGCGCGATGGTGGTTCTCTCGTCAGGCTCTTGTTGCCAACTCTCGACTCGGGCGTTCAATGCGGGGTTCATCGCGGGTGAATGATAGCCTCGGAAGCCTCCGTAACGGCGAGGTTTCTGCGCGGTGCTCGAGGTTGCGACGCGCAGCGAGCGCGCCGCTCGGGAAAAGTTTGGGCTCACCGAACACGCCACCCCTGGCGAGCCGGTCGACGCCGGGAGGAGCCCCGCCTGACCCCGTCGGATCGACGCTCCGGGGGCGGCGGGCGACCGGTCGAAATCCCGGGAAGACTCGAAGGAGGCCGCCAGCGCCAGGGGCCGGGGCTCGCCCGGAGCCCTCCGCGCCGGTTTTGTCTTCGAGAAGATGGCGTTCTCGTCTCTTGAAGGTTACATGGAGGCCTGCATGTGTGGCGTCTTCGGCGTGTATGGTCACTCTGAGGCGGCCAAACTCACGTACCTAGGTTTGCACGCGCTGCAGCACCGAGGTCAGGAGTCGGCCGGCATCATCTCCACCGACGGCAAACGCCTCTACGCGCACCGCGCCATGGGGCTGGTGCACGACACCTTCACGCCGGCCGACCTCGCCGGTCTGCCCGGGTCGGCGTCGATCGGTCACGTTCGCTACTCGACGGCCGGCGGTTCGCATCTTCGTAATGCTCAGCCCCTCGCGGTCGACTACGCGCGCGGCTCGATCGCCATCGCTCACAACGGCAACCTCACCAACGCCGAAGAGCTCCGCGAGAAGCTCGAGGCTCGGGGCTCGATCTTCCAGAGCAACGGCGATACCGAGGTCATCATCCATCTTTTGGCGATGAGCACCCAGCGCGCCATCGAGGATCGCATCGCCGATGCGCTTTCTCAGGTGAAAGGCGCCTACTCGCTCGTCTTCTTGACGGAAGAGCTGCTCATCGCCGTTCGCGATCCGTTGGGGATTCGCCCCCTCTTTCTGGGGAAGTTGCCCGACGCTCGCTCGCCCAACGTGGTGGCCAGCGAGCCCGTCGCCTTCGACCTCATCGACGCCAAGTCGGTGCGCGAAGTCGCCCCCGGCGAGATGATCGTCATCGATCGCCACGGGCTGCGCGTTTCGCGCCCCCTTCCGCCGGCCGAACGGCGAAGCTGCGTGTTCGAATACGTGTATTTCGCTCGCCCGGATTCGAAGATGTCCGGCGCGACCGTCTACGAGATGCGCAAGAATCTGGGCCGACAGTTGGCCGACGAACAACCGGCGGAATGCGACATCGTCGTACCAGTGCCCGACTCGGGCGTGCCGGCGGCGATCGGGTACGCCGAGCGCGCGAAGGTGCCTTTCGAGCTCGGTCTCATTCGCAGCCATTACGTGGGTCGCACCTTCATCGAGCCCGAGCAATCGATCCGTCACTTCGGCGTCAAGCTCAAGCTGAGCCCGGTGAGCGACACCCTGCGCGGCAAACGCGTGGTCGTCATCGACGATTCCATCGTCCGCGGCACCACCAGCCGCAAGATCGTCAAGATGGTGCGCGATGCCGGCGCGGCGGAAGTGCACATGAGGATTTCGAGCCCGCCCATTCGCTGGCCCTGCTACTACGGGATCGACACGCCCACCCGCAGCGAGCTCGTCGCATCGAGCCACAGCATCGAAGAGATCGGGCGCTATATCACCGCCGATTCGATCGGATACCTCTCTCTCGAGGGGATGCTGCGGTCCGTCACCCAGACCCGTGGTTTCGATCGCGACTCCGGCGAGTTTTGCCACGCTTGTTTCTCGGGTGAGTACCCCATCGAAGTCGCTGCTCCACCCAAAACGCGCCAGCTTCCTCTCTTGCTGGTCTAGCGTCACGGTTGCCAATGGACACGCCCCCCGGGCTTCTCGATCGATTGCCGAAGCGCGTTTCGGTGTACGAGGTGTCGCCACGCGACGGCTTGCAAAACGAAGCGGCCATGCTGCCGCTCGCGAGCAAGAAGGCGCTCATCGCGGCGCTCCTCGCCAGCGGCCTCACCCGGCTCGAGCTGACGAGTTTCGTCTCGCCGCGGTGGATTCCCCAGCTCGCCGACGCCGACGATCTCGTGAAGCAAGTGACGGTGCCGCCCGGCGTGTCGTTCAGCGCGCTCGTGCCGAACGCCAAGGGGCTCGAGCGGGCCCGCGAAGCGGGTCTCCACGAGATCGCCGTCTTCATGTCGGCGAGCGAGACGCACAACCGCAAGAACACCAACCGCAGCCTGGCGGGCTCGCTCGAATCATTCGAGGAGGTCGTCCCTCCCGCGGTCGAATTGGGCATGAAGGTGCGTGCCTATGTTTCGACGGTGTGGGGCTGTCCCTACGAGGGGGACGTCGATCCGCAGCGCGCGCTCGACATCACCAAGCGTCTGCTCGATCTCGGCTGCTACCAGGTCTCGCTGGGCGACACCATCGGCGTGGGTACCCCGCGGCAAACGGAACGCATCGTGCGGATGTTCCTGGAGAGCATCCCTTCCAACAAGATTGCCCTCCATTTTCACGACACGCGCGGCACGGCGCTCGCCAACGTGCTCGTCGGCCTCGGGCTCGGCATTTGCGATTTCGATTCCTCCATCGGCGGGCTCGGCGGGTGTCCTTACGCACCGGGCGCGGCCGGCAACGTGGCCACCGAGGACCTCGTCTACATGCTGCACGGCATGGGCATCGAGACGGGACTCGACCTCGACAAATTGATCGAAGCAGGCAAGTTGGCCGAGCGCATCGTCGGTCGCGCTCTGCCGGGCAAGGTCCATTTGGCGGGCCCGGCGACACGCCGAGGCTGACAGCCTAGTGCTAGGGCACGCATGCGAGCCGCGTAAAGAACGTTTGGGGTAAGCCGGCGCGGTTGTCGCTGAAGAGGATGCCCACGTCGCCCCCCGGTCCGAACGCAACGACGGGGTCGATGCTGTCTCCGCG